>CABEDA010000159.1_pt1 | contig 26159 bp, 24 predicted proteins | sample 3422771 | NCBI WGS metagenome assembly CABEDA01 (sample SAMEA5534329, study PRJEB31848) | metagenome | biome: tundra; feature: field; material: soil | place: USA | collected 2013-05 | depth 0.15 m
AGAGAGTGCGTGTTTCGCCTGGGGTGGAAAGCAACGCAGCCGTTCTCGATGCGGTGCAAGCGGGCGGGCGCCCCGGCGCCACTTATAGATCAACTGCCCAGTTTACGGGAGGACGCAGGTCCTCGACTTGAGCAAACGCCTTATCCGGGGTAACGAGGGTTGCGTTGGCACTGATGGCATGCGCTGCGATTAGCATATCCAGATTGCCCAGGGTTTTTCCGGCCCGCTCCAGCTTGGCCCGCAAGTCTCCATAGATGAGAGCTTCCTCGCTGGTCCAAGGAAGAATTCGTAACCTATCGAACAAGATATTCAGCGCCGCTTGCCGCACCGGTCCTGGAGCCTGTTTGGCTGTCCCATAACGAAGTTCCGCTTCGGTAATAACCGAGATGCACGCTGTTTCCTCTCCTTTAAGGCTATCCAATTTCGCCCTGGCCGCAGGCGATTTCCCACGGACAACGTAGCTCACGGTGTTGGTATCGAGCATCCAGATTCGAGTCACAAATCGTCCCGCTTTTGAGGCGGTTCCTGATCTCGATCGTCCAGAAAATCGTCAGGAAACCCGGCTTCGTCAAGAGCCTTAAAGATTTCTTTCCAGGTTTTCACCGGAGACTCCGAAAGAATCAGATCTCCACTCTGCGGGTCGCGGCGCACGTAGACCTCGTCGGTCGTGAAGCGGAACTCGGCGGGAATCCGTACAGCCTGACTCCTGCCGCTATAGAAGACCTTTGCTTTAGAAAGCGGCGTCATGGCGATTTGCCTCTGCTATATATCATGCTATGTAGCAAAGGGGATTGCAAGTACGTTTTGCTCACAGGCTCGACAAGGGCACGCGGACAAGAGTGCCCGCGCCACACATGCAACTACACCTGGTCCCTGGCTTCTCCCAACACTACCGATACTTCCAGCTGCTTCTTGCCGCGGAAAATAGTTACTTTCACCGTGTCACCGGCCCGGTGCTTGTTCATGACCTGGGCGAGGATTTGCTGGCTGTCGACTTTTTCTCCGTCGATGGCGACGATTAAATCTCCACCGATCATGATGGGAATGTTGCCGAGATAAGCGCGTTCGCTTCCGCCGCGCAATCCGGCGCGATCGGCGGAGCCGCCGGCAACGGCTTGCACGATGAGCAGTCCGTAGTCGGCGGCCAGGCTCAGTTCCCCAGCAATTTCCGGATCGATCGGAATGGTGCGGACGCCGAGTGCGGGACGGCGCACGCGGCCGAGCGTGACCAGATCATTGAGCACCGCTTTGGCGGTGTTGATGGGGATGGCGAAGCCGATGCCGGCGCTTTGTCCGACGCTGGAGGCGATCATTGTATTAATGCCGATGACTTCACCGTGCCAATTGAGAAGCGGGCCTCCGGAGTTGCCGGGGTTGATGGCGGCGTCGGTCTGGATGGCTTCTTCGATGACCATGCCGTCGGGCTCCTGCACCTGGCGGATCGAACTGACGATGCCCCGGGTCAGCGTGCCCGCGAGGCCGAAGGGATTGCCGATGGCGTAGACTTTCTGGCCGACTTGCAGATTGGTCGAGTCGCCTAGCGTCATGGGCTGGAGATCGGTGGCTTTGATCTGGATCACGGCTAAGTCATGCGCGCGGTCGCTGCCGACGATGGTGGCTTTATATTTCTTGCGGTTGTGGAGCGTGACCCAGACCTCGCGTGCATCGGCGATGACGTGATAGTTGGTGAGGATGTGTCCTTCTTTGTCGATGACGAAGCCCGAGCCCTGGCCTTCCTGCGGCACCAGGCCGTAGAAGAAGTCGAAGGTCATGACGCGCGACGTGATGTTGACGACGGCTGCAATGTTCTTGCGGTAGACGTTGATGTTGTTCTGTTCTTCGGCGTCGAGCACTTCGCTGCCGGCGGCCTCGGTGATTTCAACGTGCTGCGGACGGCTGATCCAATTGGCGGGATGGAGACGTCCGTTGCGGTAGGTGGTGAAGTAGAAGAAGGCCGACGCCAGAACAATCGCGAAAACAAAAGGACGCAAGAATCTCATCGTGGTTACTCCCTGAAAGCCTGCAGCTTGAATTCTAGCGAAAAGTGGGACTTACCGCAGAGGGTGCGGGGTACGCTGAGAAAATTCCTAACCACAGGGGCCACAGGGTGACACGGGGGGAAGCCCAGTTACAAATAAGCTCTGCGCGCTCAGCGTTCTCTGCGGTTCAACGGTTTGCTCTGCCCCAGCCGCCGCCGCCAGGCGATTCTATGCGGACTCTTTCCCCGGAACGCAGCCGAACGCTAGTCTTGCCGGGAATTTCTTCCGCAGAACCGTCCCTCCGGACGATTAGGGTGCGGCCGGGAGAGCCGTCGGCTCCTCCGGCTAGGCCGTAGGGCCCGCGAGAACGGCGGTCGGCAAGCAGAGTGACCTGGGCATCGGTTAAGACTTCGATTTCACGCACGATTCCATCGCCACCGGCATGGAGGCCCGCACCTCCACTTTTGGAGCGAAAAGAATATTGCCGCAGGCGCACCGGGTACGCGTATTCGAGGGCCTCGGCGGGAGTGTTCAGGGAATTGGTCATGTGGGTGTGGACGCCGGAGACTCCGTCTTTATTGGGGCGCGCGCCCATGCCACCAGCGATGGTCTCGTAATAAGCGAAGGGCTGCTGGGAGCGCGGGTCATTGCTTCGTGAATCAGTGCCGCCGATGGTGAGGTTGTTCATGGTGCCGGCGGCGGCGGCCGGGATGCGGTCGGGAATCGCCTGCGCCAGCGCTTTCAGCAGCACGTCGACAATCCGCTGCGAAGTTTCCACATTGCCGCCAGCAACGGCCGCGGGAGGCCTGGCGTTGACGACGGTTCCCGATGGAGCGATGACGCGGATGGGACGCATCAGGCCGGAGGTCGCGGGCACGTCTTCGCGGAGCAGGCAGCGGAAGACGTAGAAGCAGGCCGAGTAGGTGATGGCCTCGACCGCGTTGACGGCGCCTTCGACTTGCGGGTCGCTGCCGGTGAAGTCGATGGTGACGTGAGCGTGCGGCTTCTTTCTCGACGCTGAGGGAGACGCGGCGAGCCGCGTCTCTACAGGGGACTTCTTGACGGGCTTGACTTCGATGGTCACGGCTATGCGCACCGGCTTGTCTTCTACGCCATCGTCATCCAGGAAGTCCTCCGCCTGATAGCGGCCGGGCGGAATGGTGCGCAGGAAGGCCCGCATCATTTCTTCGGAATAGACGAGCAGATCGGCGGCGGCTTTTTTCACGCGCGCGATTCCGTAGCGGTCGCAGATTTCGCGGAGGCGCTGGGCTCCGGTCTGGCAAGCGGCGATCTGGGCTCCGAGGTCGCCTTCGCGTTCTTCGGGTGTGCGGACGTTGTTGAGGAGAAGGGCCAGCACATCGGCAACCAGCTTTCCAGCGCGCATGATTTTGACCGGCGGAATGCGGAGGCCCTCCTGGTAAATTTCGCGGCAGGGGCCCATGGATCCCGGGTAAGTTCCGCCCACATCGGCATGGTGAGCGCGGGAAGCGACGTAGAAGTCGGGAGTGGTTGTGTGGGGCGGGCGCCCTCGCCCGCCGCCCTTGCCTTTGCTGATGTATACCGGCATCACCAGCGTGATGTCAGGCAGGTGCGTACCGCCGCGAAACGGATCATTGAGCATGACGACGTCGCCCGGTTGTAGCTCACATTGCGCCACAGCCGCCGCAACCGACATGGGCATGGAACCCAGATGAACCGGCATGTGATCGCCCATGGCGATGACCTGGCCGGCGGAATCGAAGACGGCGCACGAGTAGTCGCGGCGCTCCTTGATATTGGGAGAGAAGGAAGTGCGGCGCAACGCGGCTCCCATCTCCTCGGCGATGGAATGGTAAAGGTTCTTGAACACCTCGAGTTCGACAGGATCACGCATGAAGAACTACGAGTGTACGCCAGGGGTGCAGAAGTCAGAAGTAAGAAGTCAAATTGAAGAAGTAACCCTTGGTCGGTGTGGTGGATAGGTTTTACCTCTTCAATTTGACTTCTGACTTCTGCAATCTCTCGGTGCTACACTTCTCTGATTATGACTGAAGGGCGTTCGCGGATTTGGATCTGGCTCCTGGTGGGCGGCGGGCTGTTTGCGCTGTTCGTGGTGGCCGTGTTTACGCTGGTGTATCTGAGTTTTGGCGGCCAGGATGAAGCGTCGTTTTCCGGCTTCGGCTCCAAGATTGCCGTGGTCGAGCTTGACGGCGTAATTTTCTCTCCCAAGCAGATCGTCCCCCAGCTCAAGAAGTTTGCCGATGACGATTCCGTCAAGGCCATCATCATTCATGTGAATTCGCCGGGAGGAGGCGTGGCCGCGTCGGAAGAAATCTACCGCGAAGTGAAGCGGATCCGCGACGAAAAGAAGAAGCGCATCGTGGCTTCGATTGAGACCGTGGGCGCGAGCGGCGCATACTACGTGGCGTCGGCCACCAACAAGATTTATGCCGATAAGGGCAGCGTGGTGGGATCGATCGGAGTGATTGCCGAATGGGTAAATTACGGCGAACTGCTGAAGTGGGCGAAACTGAATGCGATCACCATGAAGGCAGGAGAATTCAAGGACACGGGCAGCCCGACGCGCGAAATGACGCCGGCGGAGCGCGAGTACATGCAGAGCTTGATCGACAACATGCACACGCAGTTCATCCAGGCCGTAGCCGATGGGAGACATGCGAAAGAGGCCGACATCCGCGCCATCGCGAACGGAAAAGTCTGGACCGGCCAGCAGGCGGCGGATCTGAAGCTGGTGGATCAGATCGCGGATTTCGAAGGCGCGGTGAAGGATACGGCCCAGGCGGTGAATATTTCAGGCGAGCCGACGCTGGTCTACCCGCCGAAAGTGAGGCGCTCGGGGCTGGATCTTCTGTTTGGCGATGTTTCCGATTATTTGCCCACCCGCGAGAAGCTGCTAGAGCAGCAGGTCGGCTTTTACTATCTGTGGAAATAGCTAGTTCCCAGTTCTCAGTTCCCAGTTCTCAGTAAGGGCTGTCGGCGCCGTTTCTGAGAACTGAGAACTGGGAACTGAGAACTTCTTTCCAGGTGCCTGCTTCCCTACTTGCATAGAACCCCTTAAATTTGAGAAGGTTATAGGCAGGCGCACGACGGACAGCGAGGCGGCAACGCCCCAAGGGAGCAAAAGGCTTATGACGAAGGCTGACCTGATCGAAGAAGTTTCCCGGCTGGCGGAACTCACCCGCAAAGACAGTGAAGTGATTGTGGACACGATCTTTGACAGCGTGGTGCGCTCGCTGCGGGTGGGCGACAAAATTGAAATCCGCGGTTTTGGCAGCTTCCGCACGCGCCAGCGCAAGCCGCGCGTGGGCCGGAACCCGAAAACCGGCGACCGCGTGGAAGTTCCGGCAAAGAAAATCCCGTTCTTCAAGCCCAGCAAGGAATTGAAAGATCTGGTGAACAACAGCGCGCCTGCGGAAGTTGTTCCCGCAGCGCCGCCCGTGCCACCCAACGCGCACTAGATAGGGCGCAGAGCCCCACAAGGGTCCATCACCATTAATGACGGGCGGCATTGCTAGAGCGATGCGCTGACACGAAGCCAGAACGAATCCAAGGCCAAAGCTCTGGTTCCAGCAATTCCTATGAACTGGATGCGGCGCGCGCGCGTGTCGATTGCGCCAGGACTTCGAGGGTAGGGAAGGATTTCGCGACCGTGAATGTGCGCTCCGGCGGCAGCATGCCGTTGGCAATCGCTTTCACCATCATCTCAATGGCCTGACCCGCATTAGGTGGAATGAGAATAGTGGCGGTCAGCAGCTTGCCGCGCACCCACTCTTGTCCGGTGTTAGGAAGTCCATCGCAACCGAGAAACGGCATCTTCTGCCACTCCTTCCGCAGTTCGCTGCATTCCTCGAAGGCTTTGCGGGCTCCTATGGCCATGGAATCGTCTTGCGCGCAAACCGCCGCAATGTGCACATCGCGTGAAGTGGAAAGACGGAGAAACGAGCCCACCGTTTTGTGGGCGCTGGCTTCGGTCCAATGGGCTTTGAGGACGCGAAGTTTCACGTTCTCGGACTTGGTTTCGAGCAACCCGGTGTAGCGCTGCTTGGCGGCCAAACTATCGGGGGGGCCTTGAATGCAGAGAACGATTCCGCCCGCGGGCAGCAGGGCAGCCAGTTGCTGTCCCTGGATGCGGCCGATCTCTTCGTGGTTGGAAGTAATGGTAAACGCCGGCACATGGGAACTGCGGCGGAGTTCGGAGATGTAATCGGCGTTCGAATTCAGCAGCACCACGCCAATTCCAGCGTCGGCAGCGGCACGCGCAACCTGGGGATGCGCGGTAGACCCGGCGGGTTCGAAGAGGATGGCGTCGGGCCGCGGAGCGCTCGTGGAATGGATGCCGGACAGAAGTTGCTGGCTCTGCACGATGCCATCGTTGCCGGCATAGACGATCTGAAGCTCAACCCCCAGTTTGCCGGCTGCCTGGCGCGCAGCGGAGGTCTGCTCGACCTGGTAATCGTTATCGTCGTTGGTCAGCGAAAGCAGGAAGCGCAGCTTCTTCTTCATACCATGGATGCTTCTGGGCAATCATACCCCGAGGCGGCGTGGGTCGCGTGTGACGCTGGTAACCTGCCCTCGCCGCGAATGTGTAAGATATGGAAGCGGGGCCCGTAGCTCAACGGTTAGAGCAGCAGACTCATAATCTGTTGGTTCCTGGTTCGAATCCAGGCGGGCCCACCAGGCGCCATCAATGATGGAACGCGCGTAGGCTCAATTCCCTTTGCCTTGGTCGTGAGTGTAAACGCCTGATTGCAACAGTTGAACGTTTGCTATTGCTGATGCTCAAGTCTGGACTGCTCCCACGGCGCACAATCCCCTTACGCAGCTACAGCGACGTGATGGTTTGTGGAGGTGACGGCTTCAAACGTCTGAACCTTTGGGCGTTGCATCGATCATTCTTGCAATGTTCGCAACACTTCCGGGTGGCCATTGGCGTTGTGAGCATCGGCGCTGGCTTTGTTCTCCCACAGACTGATTGCAATCACATCCCAAAGGCTGCCAGGATTTGACAACGCGATTTCGTCCTTAAACCCTTTTTGTTTGCGAAGTAAAGGCAGAATTTCGTTCTCAAGGGGCCGGGTATAGTCAGAAAGCATGTTCGATTTCAGATGAGAAGAGACTTTGCGTGCAAACATATCAACCTCCAAAGTTGTAGTCGCTAAGAGGAGAGAACTTCAGATGAGCTGACTTAGTTCAGGGAACCTGAAAGAGGAGAAGAATGCTCACTCCACTCAGGTGTTGCATTCAAGTGGCCCTCAGCATCAACCGCGCAACTTGTTGTTTCGATACGTCAACTTGCAGATATCCGGCGCGCCGAGGCTGGGGTTCCGTCGTGCACTTTTGGCGGACAGCCAGCACAAATGGCAACCTTTCAGGGAATGACAGGCGCAACGGGCCGCGCGGTTTCGTCAATTGGCGAAACATCGCCTTTACACTCATTGGCCCCGGTTTATGAGTGCAACCGTTAACCCTCCCGGCCCTCACCCCACCGGCAAACTAAAGTAAAAAACAGACCCATGCCCCAACTGGCTGGTAACGCCAAGCCGCCCGCCGTGGGCTTCTACGATGGCTTTGCAGATGGCCAGTCCCATGCCGGTTCCGTGGACTTGCACCCGCTGATTTCGTCCGCGATAAAACTTTTCGAAGACGAGCGACTGCTCGAAATCGTCGATGCCGGGACCGCGATCGGCAATGTTGATGGTGAGGCTCTGGTCCTTCACTTCCGCGGTGATGCGGATCGGAGCGTCGGCGGGTGAGTATTTGGCGGCGTTCTCGAGCAGGTGCACCAGGACTTCCTTGATATGAGCGGGGTCCATGCGCGCGTGGGGAAGGCCGGCAGGAATTCTGACGTCCACGGGATGCTGGACCAGGAGTTGCTTCAGTTCGTCGAGCGCTTCTTCGACCGCGTTGTCAATGGGCGCGGCTTCGAAGCGAAACTCCACTTTGTTGGCATCCAACTGCGCCATCTCAGCGGCTTCTCCGATCAGCCGGTTCAGCCGGTCGCTTTCCTCGTTGATGATGGTCAGCAGTTCCTGCCTCTCCTCCGGCGAATGGCCCGGGCTGCCGAGCAACGAGGTCACCGACGCTTTGATGGCGGTGAGCGGAGTGCGAAACTCATGCGTGACCGAATCGAGCAGGACCGAGCGCAATTGCTCGCTTTCGCGGGCGGCCTCCGCGCGGCTGAGCTTTTCGACCGCGCCCGCGCGCTCGATGGAGATGGCCACCAGGCTGCCAATGGCCTCCAGGGTTTGCCGCGAGAGCTCCGAACCGGAGACGCCCATACAGCCCACCACGCGCATCCCCATGCGCAGCGGCATGAACGCCAATTGATGGGAGGCGTCAAAGTGTGGTTCACCGCGCAAGCAGATCAATTGCAGATCGCGCGATTCCAATCCGTCGATGGTGGGGCCCGAACGGTAAACGTCGCTGCGACTCGACAACGAAATCGCCGACGACCGGATACCAAAGGACTCGACGATGTAGCGGGGAATCAAGTTCAACAACTCGGCCGGGTTGTCGCTCGAAAGCAGCAACTGACTGAAGGCGTAGAGGCGTTCCAGTTCCTGCCGGCGCTCGACGGCAGAGCGAGTGCCGCGCCGGGCGCGCTCCGACAGTTCGCTGGCCGTGACCGCGGTGACCAGAAAGGCGAAGAGCGCGATCCAGTTCTGCGGGTCAGCGATGGTGAAGGTGCCGATTGGAGGCAGGAAAAAATAATTGAAAGCAAGAGTGGCGATCACCGACATGAAAACAGCTTGCCGCAAGCCCCAGGAAGCGGAGATACCCAGGATACCGAGCAGGAAGGCGAGCGCGATCGTAGTCGGATTCAGATGGAGCCAGCGGTAGCCGACGAGAGTAATGCCAGCGACCGACAGCGCCGCGATCAGGTATCCAGATACGAATCTGGCGGCGGCGTGCACGAGGCGATTGTATGACAAAGACGAGGTCAGAGGTGAGAGGTCAGATTGCAGAGGTTGGGACCGGCCACACCAAGGGCGTCGGGGATGCCGGGATTTCACTTCTGCAATCTGACCTCTCACCTCTGACCTTGTTCATGCATCGACAAACTCACATCTCTCAACGACAATAAGCGCGATGCCCAAGACTCCCGAGCAGTGGCTGGAACAATGTTCGCCGGCGAAGAAGGGAGGCGTGTTCAAGCTCTTTCTTGGATACGCTCCCGGCGTGGGCAAGACCCACACCATGCTGACCGAGGCGATCCGCCGCCACAGCCGTGGCGAGGATGTGGTGATCGGAGTGGTGGAAACCCACGGACGGAAGGCTGTGGCAGATCTGCTCACGAATCTGGAAGCGGTGCCGCGCAAGGCGATCGAGTACAAGGGTGCGGTCTTCGAAGAGATGGATGTGGACGCCATTCTCGCACGCAAGCCCCGCGTGGCGCTGGTGGATGAACTGGCGCACACCAATATCGAGCGCAGCAAGCATCGCAAGCGCTATGAAGACGTGTTCGAGTTGCTGGACGCGGGGATCGACGTTCTTTCCACCATGAACATCCAGCACCTGGAGAGCGTGACGCCGACGGTGCAGGGAGTCACTGGGATTCAGGTGCGGGAAACCGTTCCCGACTGGGTGCTGCAAAGGGTCAACGAAGTGGTGATGATCGACCTGACTCCGGAGGCGCTGCAGAACCGCATGCGGCGCGGCGACGTCTATCCGCAGGAACGCGTGGGACGGGCGCTGGAAAATTTCTTCCGCGAGACGAACCTGATCGCTTTGCGCGAGCTGGCTTTGCGTCAGGTGGCCCAACAGGTGGATCTAAGCCTGGAACAGCATCGCGGAGATCAAGCGGACGATCGAGCGCCGGTTCCCATCCGCGAAAGCATCGCGGTCTGCATCAGTTCGAACCCAGCCGCGCAGTATCTGGTGGCGCGCGGGGCGCGCATGGCCCAGGCGATGAATGCCGAGCTCTTTGTCGTCTATACCGACCTGGGGCAGGACTCGAGCGAAGCCAATCAGCGGACTCTCGCCGCCAATGTGCGCTTCGCCGAAAACGTTGGGGCAGCGGTGGTGCGGCTGAAAGGCAAGAGCGTGGCCCATGCCGTCGCGGAATTCGTCAACCAGAAACACATTACGCAAGTAGTCTTTGGACGCTCCGCCACGCGGGGCTGGAAGCGGTATTTCTATCTTTCGGCAATCCATCAGTTCTTGCGCGACGCCCCAGCCGTAGACGTGCACATTGTGACCCAGGAACCCGGCTGATCGTCATGCCCGACCATAAACACATCCTGGTAGTCGACGATGAATCCCAGATCACGCGGGTACTGCGGACCTCCCTGTCCAGTCACGGATACGACATTCGCGTTGCCAACGACGGCGAGACTGCGCTCGAGATCATGAAAGACTGGTCACCTGATATGGTCATCACCGACCTGGCCATGCCCAACATGGACGGCCTGGAATTGTGCCGGCGCCTGCGGACGAAGACGCAGATTCCCATCATCGTGCTCTCGGTGCGCGGTGAGGAGCGGACTAAGGTTCAGGCGTTGGATGCGGGCGCCGACGATTACGTCACCAAGCCGTTCGGCATGGAGGAACTCCTGGCGCGCGTCCGCGCCAATTTCCGCCGCTCGCGCGCGAAAGAGTCGGAACTCGGGCCAATCGAAACGGGCGACTTCAAGATCGATCCTGGAGCCCGCAGCGTTTTGGTAAAAGACCGTGCAGTTCACCTAACGCCAAAAGAATTTGACTTGCTCGTGTTTTTCGCCCGCCACCCCGGCAAAGTAATAACGCATCGTGCCTTGCTCGCGGCCGTGTGGGGCGGTGCAAGCACAGAACAAGTTGAATATCTGCGCGTGTTCGTGGCACAGCTCCGCAAAAAACTTGAACCCTCGCCAAATTCCCCTCGCTATATCGTGACCGATCCCTGGGTTGGTTATCGCTTCGAGCCCGGTGATTGACCCGCGAAAACTCACGTAGGGACAGCCGCTCCCGGCTGTCCAAGCCGAGCAACGCTCGGCAGCCGCCTGTGGTCGCCAGCGCCAAGCGCATCGGGTCGGACCGGCCCACCTGCCTTTCTTTATGACTTCCTTATGAACTCCTTACTCCCCTCTTACGGCACCAAGAATCTAATCGAGATGGCACGGAAGAATATCCGAACGCACCGGAATGATCTATTTCTTGCTCACGTTAATTGCGCTGGCTGTGGCCTTTTTGTTGTGGTTCCTGGCGGCGCTTATCCGAGAAAGCCGACAACTCCGGACACGTGGGGGAACGCTGCACGACCCCGAGGCGGACCGGTTAGCCGACGTGGAGACTGATCTTTATGAATCCTGGAACAACTCAAGACAAGAACATGGGCAAAACAATAGGGAAGCGCACGGTACTCATGGTGCTGGGCGCGCTGCTGTTCACGCTTCCACTACACGGGCAGCAGACCGCTTCTGACGCGAGTGGTACCGTTGTCCAAGAGGGAACGACGTCAGACCAACCGATCTCGCCTGCCGTCATGAAAGAACTCGAAGCCATGAAAAAGCGGATCGAGCAACTCGAAGCGGAACTGAAGATCCGTGCGGCGGCGACAGAGGCTTCTCCGACGGCAAAAACTCCGGCAGGAATCGCTGAAGCCTTGCCGGCCGCAGCGCCGGCTCAGGCAGTTGTGGCGCAAACGTCGAGCGATTCATCGGCCGCCGCACCCGCAAAAAAGCCAAAGATCGATCCTTTTTCAGATTGGGACTGGACCTGGCTCAACGGCAACCCGCGCAACAAAGACGTCGCTTTTGACTCGAAATTCTTCACCCCGGAAATCCGGGCCGATATTACGTACAACTACGATTTCAACAAGCCAATCGACAACTCGATGGGCGGGTCGAGCGAACTGTTTCGTTCCAACGAAATCCAGTTGGAGCAACTCGGCATCGGTGGCGACTTCCATTACGACAACGTCCGCGCCAGATTCATGACTCAGTTTGGCATGTATTCCACGACGACGGTGCGCAACGACCCCAGCTACGCCAAGGGGCAATGGAACGTCAACGATGCGGACCGTTACTTGTCGGAAGCCTACGGCGGTTATCACATCAACGCGTTGAACGGGATCAACATTGACGCGGGAATCTTCATGTCGTACGTCGGTCTGTTCAGTTACTACAACTTCGATAACTGGGCCTACCAACCTTCGTACGTTTCTTCCAACACGCCATGGTTTTTCGAGGGCTTGCGGGTGCAGATTTTCCCCACCCCCCACTTGAAGATCGAACCGTGGCTCATCAACGGATGGCAATCGTACGGCTCCGCCAACTCAAGAAAGGGCGTGGGGGGACAGATCAAGTGGACGCCGAGACCCTGGGTGAATATCATCTCCAACAACTACGGCCTCGGGCACGACGACTTGTACATACCGAAGCGCGGCCGCATCCACGCCGACGACAGTATCGAGATTAAGTATTACGACAAACCGGGAAACCGCCTCGACAAGATGGCCTTCTCGTTTACCGGCGACCTGGGTTGCGAATTTGGCGGCGGCGTGAGCTGCCACGGCAATAGTTCGGGCGGTCCCAAGCAGAGCTTTGTCGGTTACATGCTTTATAACCGCGCCTGGTTCAAGAAGGACACCTACGGTTTAACCATCGGCGGCGGCCAGATTAACAATCCAGGACGCTATCTGGTCCTGCTCCCGCCCATCAACGGCGAGACTGCGCCCTCCGCGGCGATCAACGCGCCTTACTTTACCGGGAACCCCGGCGATCCATTCAAGGCCTGGGATGTGTCGGTAACCTACGATTACATGCCCAGGCAGTGGCTCACGTTCCGCTGGGAGTACGACTACCGCCACGCGAACGTGCCGTATTGGACGGGTCGCGGCGGAGTTACACCGCCGGGTTCGGGTGGGGTGCCCTATACTAACAACGGGTATCCGCAATTTTTCGCTTGTAACGACGGGAATTCGTCGATGTCCATGACACTCAGCGGGGCGCAAACGGCCTGCGGAGCGCAAGGCAGCACCGTATGGTTTCCCGATCTTCGCAAGGACGAGTCGTTGATCGACATCGACATCATGGTGAAATTCTGATTGTGACAAGAAGGTAGTCCACATTTGGAGGAGGTTCCGTGCAAGACCTGATCTTTGTCGTGGTCGCGATAGCGTTCTTCCTGCTGTCGCTGGGTTATGTGCAATTCTGCGATCGAATTCGCTGAGGATAAATGGCTATGAATGCTGAATCGATCATCATGCTGATGGTAAGTGCAGGGTTGATGGTCTACCTGCTGTATGCGTTGTTGAGACCGGAGAAATTCTGAAATGACAATCAATGGCTGGATACAGATCGGCGTATTTCTGGCTCTGATCCTGGCGATCACGAAGCCGCTCGGCGTGTACATGGCAAGAGTGTTTAGCCGTGAGCGCACCTTTCTCGACCCCGTGGCTCGGCCGATCGAGCGCTTGCTTTATCGGGTGACCGGCGTCGATGAAGAGCACGAGATGCGTTGGACCGAATACGCTTTCAGCATGCTGCTGTTCAGCGGCGCCTCCATGCTGCTGCTTTATCTGCTGGAGCGCGCGCAGCACTTGCTGCCTTGGTTGAATCCGCAGAAGTTTGCTGGCGTGCCTCCAGCACTGGCCTTTAACACCGCCGCGTCCTTCACGACCAACACCAATTGGCAGAACTATTCGGGCGAGTCCACCATGAGCTATCTCACGCAAATGGCTGGCCTGGCCTACCACAACTTCGCGTCGGCGTCGGTGGGGATTGCGCTAGCGATCGCATTCGTTCGCGGCATCGCGCGCAAGGAAAAAGAGACCATCGGCAATTTCTGGGTCGACATGATCCGCTCCATCCTGTGGGTGCTGCTGCCCGCCTGCATCGTCTATGCCCTGCTCCTGGTTTCGCAGGGAGCCGTGCAAAACCTCAGGCCCTATGACACCGCGAAGCTGATCGAGCCGCAACAAGTCCAAAAGACTGGAACCGATGGCAAGCCCATGGTTGGTCCGGATGGCAAAGCGGTGATGGACACCGTGACCGACCAGACGATCGCGCAAGGGCCGGTTGCTTCTCAAGAAGCGATCAAGATGCTGGGAACAAACGGAGGAGGATTCTTCGGCGCCAATAGCTCCCATCCGTTTGAGAACCCCACGCCACTTAGTAACTTCTTGCAGATGCTTTCCATCTTCGCGATCCCGGCAGGTCTTACTTACACGCTGGGACGAATGACGGGGTCGCCGCGTCACGGCTGGGCGGTCTGGGCGGCGATGGCGATTCTGTTCCTGTGCGGGGTTACGACGGCTTACTGGGCCGAGTCCCGTGGCAATCCGCTGCTGCACGGAGTCAACCAGCACGCCAGCGCGCTGCAGCCGGGTGGCAACATGGAAGGTAAGGAAGTGCGCTTTGGCATCGCCGATTCTGCGTTGTTTGCCACCGTCACCACCGACGCGAGTTGTGGCGCCAACAGCAGCCAACACGATTCGTTTACCCCGCTGGGCGGAATGGTGCCGCTGGTCAACATTATGCTCAGCGAGACCGTTTTTGGGGGAGTGGGCGCGGGCCTGTATGGCATCCTGATCTACGTGGTGCTGGCGGTGTTCATCGCCGGGCTCATGGTCGGGCGAACGCCGGAGTATCTGGGCAAGAAGATTGAAGCCTACGACGTGAAGATGGCGATGCTCGTCACGCTGGTTTTCCCGCTGATCATTCTGGTGCTCACGGCCATTTCATCGGTAGAGGGATTCGGCACATCGAGCATCAGCAATGCGGGTCCACACGGCCTGACCCAAATCCTCTACTCGTTCACCTCCCAGGCAGGCAACAACGGTTCCGCGTTCGGCGGCTTGAACGGCAACACGCTTTGGTACAACACGGCGGGCGGGCTCACGATGCTGGTGGGACGATTCTTCATGATCATCCCCATGCTGGCGATTGCCGGCAACCTGGCGAAGAAAAGAACGGTGCCAGCTTCGGCGGGTACGTTCCCGGTGACCACCCCCCTGTTTTCCATTCTGCTGGTGTCGGTGATTGTGATCGTCGGGGCGCTCACATTTTTCCCCGCACTTAGTCTGGGACCAATACTCGAACATCTGCAGATGATGGCAGGGAAAACTTTCTGAGGAAGAACTTTCTGAGGTAAGACATGGCAGAAAAGAAAAGCAAGAGTTTGTGGGACGCGAAAATCATCCGGCGGGCGCTGGCCGATGCCGTCGTCAAGCTCGATCCCCGCACCATGATGAAGAATCCGGTCATGTTCGTGGTCGAGGTTGGCAGCGTGGTGACGACCATCCTGTTATTCCGCGGGAAACAGAGCTTCGCATTCAACCTGCAGATCACCCTTTGGCTCTGGTTCACCGTGTTGTTCGCGAATTTCGCGGAAGCCATGGCCGAAGGACGCGGCAAAGCGCAGGCGGACACGCTGCGCAAAGCCCGATCTGAAACCGAAGCCAAGCGCTTGCTGGCGAATGGGACGACAGAAACGATTCCGAGTGCCAAGCTGCGCTCAGGCGATATCGTGATGGTAACCGCGGGCGAACTCGTCCCGGGCGATGGCGAAGTCATCGAAGGCGTCGCCTCGGTGGACGAGTCCGCGATCACGGGAGAATCCGCGCCCGTCATCCGCGAAGCCGGAGGAGACCGGTCGGCGGTTACCGGAGGCACGCGCGTGCTTTCGGACGTGATCAAAGTCCGCATCACGTCGAATCCGGGAGAAACCTTTCTCGACAGAATGATCAAGTTGGTCGAGGGCGCCGAGCGCCAGAAGACTCCGAACGAGATCGCGCTCAACATTCTGCTGGCGGGCCTGACCATCATTTTCCTGTTGGCGGTGGTTACCCTGCAGCCGTTCGCAATTTACTCAGGATCGCCGCAGACGGTATTTGTGCTCGTCTCGCTGCTGGTCTGTCTCATTCCAACTACGATCGGCGGCCTGCTTTCGGCGATCGGCATTGCGGGCATGGACCGCCTGGTGCAGCACAATGTGCTGGCGATGTCCGGGCGCGCCGTGGAAGCGGCCGGGGACGTGAACACGCTGCTGCTCGATAAGACGGGAACGATCACGCTCGGCAACCGCCAGGCAGCGGAGTTCATCCCCGCGCCGGGGATCACCACGGCGGAGATGGCCGATGCCGCGCAGCTCTCTTCTCTCGCCGATGAGACGCCCGAAGGCCGGTCGATTGTTGTGTTGGCGAAAGAGAAGTACAGCCTGCGCGGACGCGAGTTGGCTTCTCACGAAGCGGTGTTCGTCCCTTTCACCGCGCAAACCCGCATGTCGGGCGTGAACCTCGACGGCCGTGAGATTCGCAAAGGAGCGGTCGACGCCATCACCAAGTACCTGCATCAGTTCGGCACCTCGCTGCCGCGCGAGATTCAGGCGAGCGTGGAACAGATCTCGCGCTCCGGAGGAACTCCGCTGGTGGTCGCGGAAAATCAACGCGCCCTGGGCGTGATCTACCTGAAGGACATCGTCAAAGGCGGGATGCGCGAGCGCTTCAACCAACTGCGCGCCATGGGGATCAAGACCGTCATGATCACCGGCGACAATCCCCTGACGGCGGCGGCAATCGCGCGCGAAGCCGGCGTAGACGATTTTCTGGCTGAAGCGACCCCGAAAGACAAGATGGATCTGATTCGCCGCGAGCAGGCCGAGGGCAAGCTCGTGGCCATGACCGGCGACGGCACCAACGATGCGCCCGCGCTGGCTCAGGCCGATGTGGGCGTGGCCATGAATACCGGCACGCAAGCGGCAAAAGAGGCCGGCAACATGGTGGACCTGGATTCGAATCCCACCAAGCTCATCGAGGTGGTGGCGATCGGCAAACAGTTGCTCATGACGCGCGGAGCGCTCACCACCTTCTCGATTGCGAACGACGTGGCCAAGTATTTCGCGATCATTCCGGCCATGTTCGCCGGAACCTTTCCCGTGCTGAATGCGCTGAATGTCATGCGCCTTCAGTCGCCGCACTCGGCAATACTTTCTGCCGTTATTTTCAACGCGCTCATCATCGTTGCCCTGATTCCGCTGGCGCTGCGAGGGGTCAAGTACAAGGCGATGAGCGCCGAATCTCTGCTGCGGCAGAACCTGCTGGTGTATGGATTCGGAGGACTGGTGGTTCCATTCATCGGCATCAAGGCGATTGACATGTTGATCACTGGCATCAGGCTGATTTAGGAATTTGTAATTTATGATTTGTGATTTGCAATTTAGAAGCATCGCTGCCGATATGTTGAGCTTAGTTCTCAAATTACAACTTACAAATCGCAAATTACAAATGAAAGTCGCTCACTAACAGAGAAATACAATGAAAAAGAATCTCATTACGGCAATACTCATGACGATTGCGACGACGGTGCTGTTGGGAATTCTATATCCCCTGCTGGTGACCGGACTCGCGCAGTTGATCTTCCCCAAACAGGCCAACGGCCAGCTCATCCACGCGAAGGATGGAGTGGTGATTGGTTCGCGGCGGATTGGGCAGCCATTTTCGGGGCCGGGCTACTTCCATTCACGGCCATCCGCCGCGGGCGCCGCGGGCTATGATGCAACCGCCTCGGGAGGTTCGAACCTGGGTCCGACCAACGCGCAGTTGACGACTCGCGTCAGTGGAGACGTTGCCAAGCTGCAAGCCGAAAATCCCGGCGTTCCCATCCCGGTCGATCTGGTGACGACATCGGGATCGGGACTCGACCCGGACATCACGCCAGCGGCGGCCCAGTTCCAGATTCGGCGTGTGGCCGCGGAACGTAAGATTCCGGAAGCTGAGGTCGCACGCCTGGTCCTTGAGCACTCCGAGAACCGGCAATGGGGATTCCTGGGGGAGCCGCGCGTCAACGTCCTCGAACTAAACATCGCGCTCGATGCGCGCTACGGACGAATTTAATAGAAGTAGGCCGTTCTTAGCGCGGCGAATGAATCACGCTTAGCGCGCCCGCGGCCACGGAAATCTCGGCGGGCGTCTCGCACACGTACTCTCCGTCAGCGTAGATCTCGATCGGAGTTTCGGTCTGCACGTGCACGCGCTCCGTCCGCGAGTATTCAACTTCAGGCACAAGGAGATGCCTCCCGAAGTACACCGTCGGAAACAAGCTAAGCAGCTTAAGCAGGCTCAACTTGCTGATCCGGCAAACGTCGAGCTTACCGTCCGCAAAATCCGCTTGCGGCGCAATGCGCATGCCGTCTCCATAAAACTGGGCGTTGGCGAATACGGCGAGCAAAGTGAGCTTTCCGGCCTCGGCGCCATTGATCTGTGTCAGCCGCATGGAAAAGGCTGGGAGTTTGAGCAGCAGCGGCAATAGCGCCAGGGCATAGCCACCATGTCCGCGCAGCCAGCGCGGCATCCGATTGGCGCTCCGAGCCGCGGCAGAGTCCAGGCCGCACCCGGCCACACAGCAGAAATAGTGTGTGCGCTCCGGCGAAGCGAACGGTACGATGACCCCAAGATCGACTGGCCGCGCACTCAATTTCCCCGATTCAAAATCACGCCAGACGCGCAACGAGTCTCGCATCGAGCGCAATTTCAGCGCGCGCGCAAAATCATTTCCACTGCCGGAAGGAACAATCAGCACCGGAAGCTTCAGCCGTACCAGCGCCGGAAGATGACGATGAATCGTGCCGTCCCCGCCAAAGATCAGGATGGCATCAGCGTCGCCAGAAGAAGTGGGCAGTCCCTGCGACCACTCGGTTGTCGAGCCGGCTTGAAACAGCTTCAAGTCCGCCGACGAGGTTCCCAACCCGAAGATGACGGCGGCGCGCATGCGTTCAGCATTAGAGCATATCCGGTGCAGAAATTCGGCGCCCGGAGGTCGGGTTGGTTTTCCTAAGACCTAAGACCTGAGACCTGAGACCCGACCTTTCTCACCTCGGCAGGCACTTCTCCATGAATTCCACCAGATCCTTCTTCATCTTGTCATGTTCGGCGCGATCGACATAAACCATGTGTCCCGAGCCGTAGGTCGCGTAGGAAATATTCTGGCGAGACTGCGGGCCGAGGTCCAGGTGATCCATCGTCCAGTTGGCGGCGGTAAAGGGTGTAGCCAGGTCGTAGTAGCCTTCCATCACCAGAATCTTCATATACGGATTCTTGATCATCGCCGATCGCAGTCCGCCCGCCGTGCTGGGAAAGCCTTCCACGGCATTGCCCCACTCCCACTTTTGGAAACCGGGTTGGTCGTAGGCGAACACCCGGTAGGGCATGTCGGATTTGTAGTTCAATTCGGTGCGCAGGTAGTTATTGAACGCCGAGGTGTAAGGCGGCAGAAGGGCGGAGCCCGTCGGATCATAGAAATGGTCACCGCCGGGATCAGGGCTGCTGAAACGGCCATCGAGGCGCCCCACAACCAGTTTCTGATCGAGCAGCAGTTCGTGCGTGAACGTGGGAACGTCAATTCTCAGGTTGTGCGCTTCGATCACTTCTGGCCGCAGCCCAATGTAGCGGGCGAGTTGCTCGACAATCTTGCGATGTTCTTCCGGCGTCATCGCGTCGCCTTTGCCTAGAGCCAGCGCGTATTCATTGGACGACCAGCGTACGACTTCCTCGCGCGTCTTCGCCACGTCCTCGGTGAGATCGGCAGCCAGCTTGTGATGATAGCCCGCGATCATGTTGAACGTGGGTACCAGCAGAAAGTAAGGCAGGTCGTTCGATTTGTTCCATTCCAGTGTCTGGAAATCCAGGGCCATCGAAAGCAGGGTCACGCCGTTGAAAGCGATGCCGTGATCCGCCAGATATCCCGCAATGCCGGCGGCGCGCGTCGTGCCGTAACTTTCCCCCAGCAGGAACAGCGGAGAACTCCATCGATCGTAGCGGGAAATGTAGAGACGGATGAACTCTCCAAAGGCCTGTACATCGCCTTTTACGCCCAGAAACTTTTTCGTAAGTTCGGCGTTTGCGGCCCTCGAATAGCCGGTCGCCATGGCGTCCACCATGACAATGTCACTGCGGTCGAGCAGCGTGTCGGGATTGTCTTCCAGACGGTAAGGCGCTGCCGGCATGAAGCCATTCGCCTGCAGCACCACGCGCTTCGGCCCGAGCGCCCCCATGTGCAGCCACACCGATGCGGATCCGGGGCCGCCGTTGAACGAGAACGTCAGCGGACGCTTTGCCGCATCCTGTCCGTCGAGCGTATAAGCGACGAAAAACATTTCCGCTTCCGTCTTGCCGTCGTCGCGCTTGATGGGGAGCCGGCCGGCCGTCGCCGTATAGCTGAGAGTCTTGCCGTGGAGCGTGATCTGGTGATGCGTGATTACGGTCGGAACTTCCGCGACATCGTAATGTTCTTCCTTGTCAGCCGCTTCGCTCGCGTCGGTTTTGGCCGACTCGGCGGTCTTGCCGCTCTCCGCCGTCTTATCTGGAGTTGCGGCACTCGCAGGCGTTGTTTGCTTCTTATCTTTCTTGGATGCGGCCTGCTTCGCGCTCTCGGGCGTGGTGTCCTGGTTTTGCTGCGCAACCGTGAACGGAATCGCCAGCACCGCGAAAAGAAGAACTGTCAGAATCCTCATGCGTGTCTCCGGAGAAAAGAGTTGGACCAGCATTATAAAGGGTCTTCACTATTGCGCTTGGAAAACCTTCGCCCAAAGGTCCACAATTCCGCTGGACCCGGAACCATCCCATCGCAATCTCCGGGAGTTCGGCTCTGGTCGGGGGTTTTTTTCGCAGCCGCCCCTGTCCCGCCGGAGGCAACTCCAGACGTGCTAAAATTTGTTGCGCCTGAAATGCTTCCACCGGCTCGGGGGCGCACCAGAACTCTCCATCCCGACAGCGACGGACTAAAAAGTGGCCCAGAACCCCAACGTCCAAAACGACTCGATCACCTACGCCGATGCCGGTGTCAGCATCGATCGTGGCAACCGCACCAAGCAACGCATCAAGTATCTGGCCCACAAAACCTTCACCAAGGGAGTGCTGAGCGAGATCGGCGGATTCGGCGGGTTGTTTTCGGTCGACAAGAAATATTTGGATCCGGTGCTGGTTTCAAGCGTGGATGGCGTGGGCACCAAGTTGAAAGTCGCCTTCGACATGAGCATGCATCACACCGTCGGCGGCGACCTGGTGAATCACTGCGTCAACGACATCGCGGTGCAAGGTGCGGCGCCGTTGTTTTTCATGGACTACCTGGCCACGGGAACGCTGGATCCGGAGATCGCCGAAAGAGTTGTCGGCGGCCTGGCCGAAGCCTGCAAGCATAACGGCTGCGCTCTGATCGGCGGCGAGACCGCGGAAATGCCGGGGTTTTATCCCGATGGCGAGTACGACCTCGCCGGATTCATTGTTGGAGTAGTCGAACGCGACCGCATCATCAGCGGCAAAGATGTGCAAGTGGGGGATTGCGTTCTCGGCCTGCCCTCCAACGGCCTGCACACCAACGGATACTCGCTGGCTCGCAAACTGCTCTTTGAAGTTGCCGGCTATTCTCTGGAAACTTTTGTCAGCGAGATCAAGAACAAGGTCGGCAACGAACTCATGCGCACCCACCGCAGCTACTGGTCGATCATTCGGAAGATGATCGCGGGCGAATGTGTTGCCGCGCTGGCGCATATCACCGGCGGAGGCATCACCGAGAACCTGCCCCGAGTGCTGCCCAAAGGCACGTCGGCCGTGATCGAACGCGGCACCTGGCCGGTTCTGCCCATCTTTGAACATTTGCAGAAACTGGGCAACGTCGCGGAGGAAGAAATGCTTCGCACCTTCAACATGGGCCTCGGCATGCTGATCGTGGTTCCCGCCAAGAAGTTCAAGAAAGCGCAGACCCTGCTGGAGCGCGCCGGAGAAAAGTTTTATAGCGTCGGCCGCATCGTCAAGGGTGATCGCAAGGTTGTGTTCAGCTAGGAGCGGGCTTCTAGCTTTTGGCTCTTAGCGACCCCTTTTATGAATTGTCATCCTGAGCGAAGCGAAGGATGACAAGCCCGGTCATTGTCTTGTATGAAAAATCTCGGCATTCTGCTTTCCGGACGCGGTTCCAATTTTGTGGCCATCGCCGACAGCATTGCGGCTGGCCGGATACCTGATGGGCGCATTGCGGTCGTGATTTCAAATCGCGCCGATGCTCCCGGCGTCGAAACTGCCCGCCAGCGAGGCCTCAACGCGCTCGTCATTGCATCGAAAGGTAAGCCGCGCGAGCAGCACGACCGCGAAGTTGTGGCTGCGCTCCTCGACCACAAAGTCGATCTCGTCTGCCTTGCCGGATACATGCGCCTGCTCTCGCCCTGGTTCGTGCGCCAGTTCCCCGCGAAAATTCTCAATATCCATCCGTCCTTGCTGCCCTCCTTCCCGGGACTCGAAGCCCAAAAGAAGGCCTTCGCCTATGGTGTGAGAGTGTCCGGCTGCACGGTGCATTTTGTGGATGAGGAACTCGATCACGGCGCCATCATCGTGCAGAAAACGGTCCCCGTGCTCGACTCCGACGACGAGCACACGCTGGCGGTACGAATTCTGGAGCAGGAACACATCGCCTACACCGAAGCAATCAAGATCGTGCTGGAAGGGAAATTTGAAATTGCCGGCCGGCGAATGGTGAAAAGTCAGAAGTCAGAAGTCAAATTGAAGAAGTAAAACCGACCAATTTGGGTGTGAGAAGAGTCACTGCGAATTGAGCGGGGCAGGCGTTAGATCTCAGGGGTGGAACACTTTGAGAAACTGCAGGAGCGGACAAGAAACTTTGCACTACGCATCATCAAACTATTTCGCTCGCTGCCCAAGACTGACGAGGCTCGAATATTAGGTAAGCAACTCCTTCGCTTGGGTACTTCGATTGGGGCTAACTACCGCGCCGCTTGCCGAGCCCGCTCTCGTGCGGAATTCGTCGCGAAACTCGGTATTGTACTGGAAGAAGCCGACGAAACAGCTTTCTGGCTGGAGGTGATGCGGGATGCTGGAATCTTCCCCGAGGCAAAGTTGCGTGGGATCGTTCAGGAAGCCAAAGAACTCGTCGCTATCTTTGTCGCGTCCGTCCGAACGGCAAAGGGTTTTACTTCTTCAATTTGACTTCTGACCTCTTACTTCTCCTACATCAGCAATTCGTTCGTTCTGCGCGCGATCGGGTGCTGCATCACTTCAAGCTCGTTCTTCACCAGGTTCAATCCATACACGCACTGCTCAAATCTTTGCGACAGTTGCGCGAATAGCGGCGCCACCTTCGCGTATTCGAAATCTTCGAACTTCGAGACGATGTAGTAGCTTTCTCTTCCCGCTTTCACCCAATCTACGAAATTTTCGACGCGCTGGCGGCGCAGGCGATAGTGGTTGATGCTCTCCGGAAACATGCCGGCGTAGAACAGCGTGAAGTCGCCAATGTGTTTGCGGACCTGACGCTCGCGGTCGAACGAGGGCGCCGGCCCGTAGATCGGGTCCGACTCGATCAGCATCTCGCCTACATCGTTTAACGGCTTCCCCGCCGCGTTGCGGATTTTCAACAGCTGCTCGGCATCGCAAAACTCGGACAGTAGATGCGCGACGTAACTCACGACTTGCGGATCGCGAATCCCAATCTCCTGGGCGTAATGACGTCCGACCAGTTCAACAAACAACTGCTGTAGCGGATGCGTCTCCGGAATCTCCATGGCCCCTACTTCCTCCTCGAACCCTGGCCCCTCTCATTTCTATCGGAACAAGAACTCGTGCGGATTAGATACCGTGAATCGACGATCAATGCAAGTGACCATTGAGCCACTATGTCATTAGACGTCCGTGCGGGGCGCGGTGTTTCGGTGCTATCTGTTGGCAGCCAAAGGTGGCGGCTGCTAATTTCCGCATCGCCTGGATCGAAAACTTGGTTCCCGGAATCTATTTACAAAGAAACACCAAGAAGCGCGGAGGCAGAGTGCAGCGAATCAACATTTCAAGCGGAACGCCGTGGGAGCCGATTGTCGGTTACTCTCGTGCGGTTCGCGTCGGCGCACACATTCATGTTGCGGGCACAACCGCAACTGGACCCGACGGCAAAATCGTTGGAGCGGGCGATGCGTACGCCCAGGCCGTTCAGACCCTCAAGAACATTGAACGCGCGCTGGAGCGGGCCGGAGCTTCATTGAAAGATGTGGTTCGCACGCGCGTGTTCCTTACCAACATTGCGGATTGGGAAAAAGCAGGAAAAGCGCACGGCGAGTTTTTCCGCGACATTCGTCCCGCGAGCACCATGATGGCGATCACGGCCTTGGTCTCTCCAGAAATGCTGCTGGAAATCGAAGCGGAAGCGATCGTGCCCGAAGAAAAGTGAGTGAGATGGCGGAAGCCGGTAGCAAAGGCGGGCTTCCGCCATCATTTTCGCGGATCGCGTGAGCCGCTAACGGCGGCCTTTCTTGCGGGCAACTTTCTTTGGCGCTTTCCGGGCTGGCTTCTTCGCCGCTTTCTTCTTCTTCGCGGGTTTGGCCTTTTTCTTGGCGGCCGGCTTTTTGGCAGCTTTCTTGGCTGGCTTCTTGGCCGCCTTTTTCTTTGCCGGAGCCTTCTTGACTGGAACTTTCTTGGCAGGCGCCTTCTTCTTCGGCGGCCCACCTTGGCCGCCGCCACCCGAGGGAGTTACAGGTGCGGGTGTTGCCACAGGCTCCCGTACCGGAGGCGTGGGAAGCTCGTCGTCTTCCTCCACCAGGGCTGGTTCTTCTTCCTCTTCTTCTTCTTCGTCTAGATCTTCTTCCAGCGATTCGCCATAGGCGCCGCTGTCGCTGAATTCATCGGTCTCATCGTCCCGACCATAGAGGGTCGGATCATCAAAGCGCATATCTCCTCCTGCGTATTTGCGGTCACCCGCGCGTATTCACGAGCAGGGCCAGGAATTAGGACAACGGCTGCGAAACTGCAATGCTTTCTGGTAACGGCGCGTGATTATAGCACGGCGCAGTTTCACCGGCAGTATCGTGCATTCTCCGCCGATTTGCGAGCAAAATTATTCGAGAGGAAAGAGCCGCTACCCATGGGGAGAATTAAAAGCGAAATCGAGGAGTGGAGCCCTACTCGTACGCCAGCGCGTCGATGGGATCTTTCTGTGCCGCCTTGAACGCCGGATACAGCGCACCGGCGACCGCGCTGGCCAGAGCAATCAGGGCAGCCCGCGCAATCCATGCCACGGCCAGTACCATCGGCGTGAGGGGCAGCCTATTGTGAATCAGGCTCCGGGCCACCACGCTCGCCAAGATGCCCAGCAGAATGCCTCCCACCGCCAGCAGCGCCGTTTCCCGAAGCACCACGTTCACGATATAGGGCTTCGACGCACCCATCGACTTCAGAATGCCGATTTCACGCGTCCGCTCCATTACCGCCGTATACATCGCCTGAAAAATCACCAGGACCCCGATGACCACCGCAATCCCGATCACCACATCGATAAAGGTCGAAAGGCCGGGAATGTGGGTCGGCGTCATCATGGAAAGGTACGTGGCCATCGAACTGGCGACGTAGCGTTCCATCCCCGGCACCTGCTTGATCTCGTCGACAACCGCATCCGCGTTGGCGGGATCGTCGAGCTTGAGGTACATCACCGAGGCCTTATCCTTGCCGCCGGTAAGATCCTGCAAGGTGCTCAGGGGAAGGAATTTCCGCCCACCCTTACCGCGCTCGACAATGCCGCAAATGCGGAAGGGGTTGTTGAGGATCTCGATCGTGTCGCCGACTTTGGAGTGCTTGGACTGGGCAAATAAATCGTCGACCAGCACATCATTCGGACCCTGAAACGGACCGCCCTGCAGATAGTGAAAGCCGCCCGACATGCTCTCGTAACTCGGCAGATCGATTCCGGCGATGATCTCCAGCGCGCCGGAGGTTGAGACCTGCGTGATCACCGGAGCGACGTGTTCCACGTGCGGCAGTTTGGCCAGAACCCCCGCCACCTTGATCGGCATCGGGCTGCCGGTCAGCCCGGCAATGAAAGACGATCCCGGAGGCAGCACAATCACATCCGCCCCGATGCCTGCGGTCCGCGTGCGTGAATCCTGCAGCATCCCCAGCGAGAACCCAACAATCAGCAGAATCATCGCGACTTCCAGCGCCACCGCCACAATGCTAATCAGCGAGCGTACCGGCCGATGCACCAGGTTCCCGACGATCATGCGATTCATCATGCTTTTTCTGGAGAACTACCTCCTGTGGCTTTCCGACCCTTTCGCCGCCGCCCTGGTGTTGGACGAATCGAGGTGCACCACCTCAGCTCCCGGCGGCTGCTCCAGCGCAAACTGATCGTCGGTCAGCGCGCGATTGATTTCCAGCTTGACCATGCTCAGGATGATGTCGTAATTCTCTCGCGGCCGCTCGATCTCGATCGTACTCGG
>CABEDA010000200.1_pt1 | contig 23311 bp, 25 predicted proteins | sample 3422771 | NCBI WGS metagenome assembly CABEDA01 (sample SAMEA5534329, study PRJEB31848) | metagenome | biome: tundra; feature: field; material: soil | place: USA | collected 2013-05 | depth 0.15 m
GGGTGACCCAAAATGTATCCCAACACCGCAAACGTCGCTTATAAGCGATCTAAACAGCAAAACTTTTGGTCGCCGATCTAGTTAGAATCTTGATTCTGGGTTTTTTCACAGCTTCTTTTCGCGAAGGGTGGGTGGCAGACTGATCGCACCATGGGACTCGCACCCTTCACTCCGCGGGGATGTACTTACGCGGGGTGGGGCGGGCGAGGGCGCCCGCCCCACACTCAACACCAACCTACAACGAACTCATCTTGGCCAGAAATTCGCTGTTCGACCCCGCCTTGGCTAGCCGCTCAATGAGCAACTCCATAGCTTCGACCGGCGACAGCGGGTTCAGCACCTTGCGCAGCACCCAGATGCGCTGCAAATCTTCCTTCGGAATCAGCAGCTCTTCTTTGCGCGTGCCGGAGCGCTGGATATCAATGGCTGGGAACGTCCGTTTATCGACCAGCTTGCGATCCAGAATGATTTCCGAATTACCCGTGCCCTTGAATTCTTCGAAGATGACGTCGTCCATGCGCGAACCGGTGTCGATGAGGGCCGTGGCAATGATGGTGAGCGAGCCCCCTTCTTCGATATTGCGAGCCGATCCAAAAAACCGCTTCGGACGCTGCAACGCATTCGAATCGACGCCGCCCGAGAGCACCTTGCCCGAAGGCGGAACGATGGTGTTGTAAGCGCGCGCCAGGCGCGTAATCGAATCGAGCAGAATGACCACGTCGCGCTTGTGCTCGACTAGTCTTTTAGCCTTTTCAATCACCATTTCCGCGACCTGCACATGGCGGGCAGCGGGCTCGTCGAAGGTCGAGGAAATGACCTCGCCCTTGACCGAGCGCTGCATGTCGGTGACTTCTTCCGGGCGCTCGTCAATCAGCAGCACCATCAGCACGACTTCCGGGTGATTCGTGGTAATCGAATTGGCCACGTTCTGCAACAGCATGGTCTTGCCGGCGCGGGGAGGCGAGACGATCAGGCCGCGCTGTCCTTTGCCGAGCGGGGTGAGCAGGTCCATGACGCGCGCGCTGATATTCTCTTTCACGGTTTCGAGCTTCAACCGCTCCTGCGGATAGAGCGGCGTCAGGTTGTCGAACAGAATCTTGTTGCGCGCCTCGTCGGGCGACTCGAAATTGACCGCCTCGATCTTAACCAGCGCGAAATATTTTTCACCCTCATGCGGCGGGCGCACCTGGCCGCTGATGGTGTCTCCGGTTTTCAGGTCGAACTTGCGGATTTGCGACGGCGACACGTAAATGTCGTCCGGGCCCGGCAGGTAGTTGTAGTCGGGCGAGCGCAGAAAGCCGTAGCCGTCAGGGAGGATCTCCAGCACACCTTCGGCGAAGATGTGTCCTTCTTTTTCACTTTGCGCCTGCAGGATCTTGAAGATGAGGTCCTGTTTGCGGAGTCCGCTGGCGCCGGGGAGCTCCAACGATCGGGCGATCTTGGTCAGCTCGGTAATGTTCTTTTCTTTCAGTTCTGCAATGGTCATATTTACCTACGTGGATTTTTCTTCGGGAGGGATTGTCGTTTTTCTCTCGCGGGGATGGATTGCTTTGCCGCCGTGCGGGCACACGGCGGAGCTGCTTAGGCAGCTCGCCGTTGTGCTTCGGCAAAGTTCTCGGGTTCGCTCAGGATGTCATGACGTTCCGCATCGGCGATTTTGTCAAACACCTGATTCATGGTTTCCTGAATGCGGGTGTTCGGTTTATGGAACCTACGCGTCGCCTTCGAAGCAAGCTGGCAAAGCATATAGCGGTTCCGCAAAGTATGTAGAGCTTCAAATACACGATCAGAGCGCATGTTCATCGTTCTCCTTACAACAGGGATAATTTAAGCCACGAACCCCATCGTCCGCCCACTGGGTGATAGTCGACTCCTAGCCAAGTTGCCATGCAAGCCAGATGCAAAGGGATTTGCCAGAATTACCCAAAATAGATGCCCCGCCCAACCCAAAAGTTGCTTATTCTTTATGGAGTTGCCACAACGCGGGCGGAAGGTTCAGAAGGACCGGCAGAAGCTGCTTTGATGTCCTGAGAACACCTAAGTATAACAAACCGCTAGGGAAGGTCAAGAATTATTTACTGCCGCCAGGAACCTTCCCGGGTACCTGCTGTAACGCCTATTCCAGAGCCTACTTCAGCGCGTTCAGCCGTGCCGACAGCCGTGACTTGTAGCGCGAAGCCGTGTTCTCGTGCAAAACGCCCTTCTGGATGGCCTTGTCGAGCGCCGACACGGTTTGCCGGTAGGTCTGGCCTGCGGCTGCCTTGTCGCCCTTTTCCATGCTCTCGCGCAGGCTCCGCAGAGCGGTGCGCAGTTGCGAGCTGTTAGCCCGGTTGCGGACGGTTCGTTTCGCTGTCTGACGGGCGCGTTTCATCGCCGAGAAGTGATTTGCCATGAGGCTTGATTACCTTTGTTTGCCCTAGATCGCGCTAGGAGAGTATTCCGGTAGGAACCGAAGCTGTATTCTACGGGAGCAAGTCGCACCCGGTCAAATAGAGATGAATTCGCCCCAGAGTCCAAGTCCCATCGACCGCCTCAAAGTTCTAATCAACTCCTCCACCCCCATCGTCGTCATGGAGACAGTCGAGGAAGTCCGCGCGCTAACGCTCGTGCGCACCGCCTGCTCCGAGCTGAGTCTAGCGGTCTTTGAATGGACCATCGCCGACGGCCTGGTCCGCTCCGGCAGCGGTGTGGGGACGGGTCTCGGATCCGGCCAAGGCGGGTCGGAGACCCAACTCCACACATTCAGCGGCTCCGATGCCGGCGCAGGGGCGAAAACTGCCATGTACAACACCGCCGACCCCGTGCAGGCGCTAGCGAACCTCGAGTCCATGACCATCGAGGCCGTCTTTGTGCTCAAAGACTTTCACCGCCACATGGATAACCCGGTCGTGGTGCGCCGCCTGCGCGACGTAGGCCAGAAATTCTCCGCCAATCGCAGGACCCTGGTGCTGACTGCCCCAGCCATCGAGATGCCGCCCGAACTGGCGAGCCTGGTGGAGTTTCTAGATCTGCCGCTCCCCGACCGCGACCGCCTCCGCGAAATCATCCGCGAAACCTATACCCGCCTGGCCGGTACCCACACTCTGAAACTCCAACTAGACGCCAACGGCGTGGACGCAATGGCCGCCAATCTCCGCGGTCTGACCGAAGAAGCCGCCGAACGCGCCATCTCGCAGACGGTAGTCGGACGCCTGGCGCTCTCGCCCGACTGCCTTACCGATGTGCTCGACGCCAAGAAAGCTTTGCTGAAGCGCTCCGAAATGTTGGAGTTCGTGGACGCGACCGACACCATGGCAAGCGTAGGCGGCCTGGACAATCTGAAGCACTGGCTGCAGCAGCGCCGAGGTTCCTGGGACGACCAAGCCCGCCAGTTCGGCCTCGATCCGCCGAAGGGCGTGATCATTCTAGGCGTCCAAGGCTGCGGCAAGAGTCTCTGCGCCCGAGCCGTAGCCGGAGAATGGAAGCTGCCCCTGGTGAAATTCGACACCGCCGCCGTCTACGACAAATTCATCGGCGAAACCGAAAAGCGAATCCAGAAAGTCTTTCGAGTCGCCGAGGGCCTGGCCCCCTGCGTCCTGTGGATCGACGAACTGGAAAAGGTTTTCGCCGGAAGCGGCCCCGATTCCGCCTCCGCCGACGCAGGCGTCTCCTCGCGCCTGCTGGCGTCGTTTCTATCCTGGATGCAGGAGCGCAAGCCCGCAGTATTCGTAGCCGCCACCTGCAACAACGTAACCGTACTGCCGCCCGAGCTAATCCGCAAAGGCCGCTTCGATGAACTCTTCTTCGTGGACTTGCCCAGCGCAGCCGAGCGCAAACAAATCTTCTCGATCCAACTGACAAAGCGTAAACGCAATCCCGCCGACTACGACCAGGATCGAGTGGCGGAAGCGGCCAAAGGCTTCTCCGGAGCGGAAATCGAATCCGCCGTGCAGACCGCCCTGTACGCCGCTTTCGCGCGCAAGCAGGAACTGAGCACGGACGACATGATCACCGCGCTCTCGTCCACCGTGCCGCTGTCGATTACACGGGCCGAAGAGATTGCGGAACTGCGCGCCTGGGCAAAGGAGCGGGCGGTGTGGGCGTCGTCGCCTGAGACAAGAAGCGAAGGAGCGTGACTCACCGCACAATCTGCCCATCGCGATGACGTAGTGTGCCAGTCGGCTTGCCCCCAGTGGTCCTTCATTCGCCTAGCGTCGTCCGCGAGCGCTCATGGTGGCATCCCAGGAGGGAGGGTTACCGCTGCGGTATAGTTTTGGTAATGTCCAACGACGCAATAAAGACACTACAAGAGCGGCGCCCGTCCGACTTCGTCTACCATTACACATCCGCCCAAGGATTGATCGGAATTATTAAGAGCAAGAGTCTCTGGGCATCGAGTATGCAGTACTCCAATGATCGAACTGAGTTGAAGCACGCAGTTTCCCTCATCCGCGGTTTGCTGGACATCCATTTGAAAATGGAGCGAGGACCATGGAACGATCTCTATGGCGCACTGATAGATGCCGTTTCTCTATTCAGCGACTTTCACATTAACGTGGGTTCCTTTTCGGAAGAAGGAGATTTATTGAGCCAGTGGAGGGGCTACTGCCCTAAGGGAATCGGGTTCAGCCTCGGTTTCGATCCGGGAATAATAGAGCGCCAGGCGAAGAAGCAGCATTTCCGACTTATGAAGTGCATCTACGACGAACGTCTGCAGAGAAATATCTGCGAGGAGATAATCGCCGAGGCGTGCAGTGCTGCCAACCATGAAATGGATACTGAGGAGCGAAGGGATACTGTAGTAAATGGATTCATTCCGCTATTCCTCCAGCTCGCCCCGACATTAAAGAACATCAGCTTCAACGAGGAAAAAGAGTGGAGAGTAATCGGAGGGCCTTTCGCTGCTGACGACCCTCAAATCTGCTTCAGGGCCGGGACCTTTGCTGTTATTCCCTACCGCACCTTTCTTCTTGCGGATGAGGGGGAACCACTTCGAATTGCGGACATCGTCGTCGGTCCAAACCCGGAGTCATTGTTGGCGAAAAATTCCGTCAAATACCTCCTTGAGCGTTACGGCGTTGAGTGCGATTCCGTCAGGGAATCTCCCGGGACGTACAGGAGTTGGTAAACGCGCTGCGTGTGGCCGCGTCGCCCATCCTCCCATTGACTCCCCCGCCCGCGCTATGCTGAATTCAAGTGGCTGTAAACCGCCCAGAATGCGCGCCTGCCTAAAGCTCCGACTTCAGTCTGAGATCCCTGCCGCCCGCTGTGCGTCGCCCCACTCTGTTTCCAAACCCAATTCGGCAATGCACCTGACCAAGTAAGCTTGATCCAGCGTTTCCCATCGCACTCTCAAAATTGCCGCAACGTCCTCAATTTGCCTCCCTGACTGCGCCCGTTTGGCCCATTCGAGCTTGGAAATGACTGCGTCTTCCGCAGTCGTCATGAAAACAGCAACGCCATGCAACGTCACTCGGTGTCGACGACGGAATTCCTCCCGACTGTAAGAGCGCGACTTGCGGATGATGAAGTCGATCTTCCAGCCGGTGGCTTGGTCAATTACATTGAACAACGATTGTCGCTGGTGGGCTTCGAGGGCTGAATCGAGATCGGCGTAATACTCACTCACTGGCAACGCGCCGATGAATGAGCGCAATTGCTCGGAACTCGCATGGATGACGAAGTCGATGTCTTGTGTGGAGCGCGACGCGCCGTAATACGCGCTGGCAAATTAACCCGAAAGCATGTAGGCAATCCCAGCTTGATCAAGCGCCAAGATAATTCTCTGGAGTACATCCTGGATGCTCATCGGAGCCAGGCGGGTAAGGGTGCGGGAAAGAACGCCCGCCTCAACAATTCTCGTGCAATTTGCGCTTCGGTCCAGTCGGGATGATCGCGCCGTATGCCTTCCTTCGCTATCTCTCGCACGAACATGCTCATCTCGTAAGCAAGCGTTATGCGCTGTTCTCCCGACATGGCGCGTAGAATTTCAAGCTGGCGGGCCCTCGCCTCAGGGGTTGTATCGGTGATCGCCACGGCGAAATGTTAGCACGCATCCCTGCAGGGCGCTCCCTTACACTCGGCTGAACATTTCCAGCAGTGTGGCGGAAACGTCCTTCGCAGTCCTTGCCGACACCACCCCCAGCATTCGCACCAAGCGCTGCCGGTCTACGGCGCGGAGTTGGTCCAGTGCCACCTGCCCTCGTTTTCCCTGAAAGCGCACCGCGACCCGCGTGGGGTAGGGGCGCGTGACGGTAGTCATGGGAGCAATGATGACGGTCCGCAAATGCCGGTTCATTTCATCGGGTGAGATGACCAGACAAGGGCGCGTTTTTTGGATCTCCGCTCCATGGGTGGGGTCGAGCGTGACGAGCCAGACCTCATCCCGCTGCGGCCCATCCCGCTGCGGCCCGCCTACCACCGCCACTCCGTATGGTCGAACTCGTTGGGCTCCGTGATTTCCAGCATGAGTTCGTCGTCCACGCCGTGGCTTGAGGCGCGGAACGCGTCGTCCCAGCCCTGGCGGGGCTGGCGTTCCGGAGAGATGATCAGGCAATCGTTTCTGACCCGCAACTCGACGGTCTCGCCCAGCCCGCATTGCTCGATAAAGGGCTTGGGAATGCGAACGCCACGAGAATTGCCGATGCGAACCAGTTCGGTTTTCATGCTGCGAAACCTCAGTAATTACATTGTAATCACTTGACAACGCGGCCGCAAGCGTCGGCGAACAACTTCTTCGACCGCGCGATACCGGAAAAGCGGGTGATGTACGCGCGGACGCCGGAGCCATTGACTCCCCCGCCCGGCCGCGCTACGCTTAATTCAAATGATGGCTGTCCGCGCCCCCTTGGCGCGCGTTCCGGAACCCTCCACCCTGACACACAATTCTTGCGTGCAAAAACCGGACGCCCCGATTCATCGGGCACGAAACGACCATCGCACCAGGGCCCCCAAGCTGCAGGAGGCAGCGGCATAACCCTGAATGAAAAAAAATATTGCACTCACCCCCGACATCGAGACCCTGTTCGGCACGCGCGATGAAAATCTCCACGTGCTCGAAGACGGCCTGAACATCAACATCGACCTGCGCTCCGACCGCATTGAACTGGAAGGCGCGCCCCGCGACGTGGCCCGCGCCGAACAGCTATTCGCCGACTACGAGCATCTTCGGAAGTCCGGCCACCAGTTCGTCAACGGCGACCTCGGCAGCATGTTGCGCGTGGTGGTTAGCGACCCGAACACGACTCTGCGCGGCCTGGCCGAAGCCGGGCGCCAGCGTTCTTTTGGCCGGCGGACAGTTCAGCCGAAAAGCCCCAATCAGCGCCGCTACCTGGAAGCCATCGAGCAGCACGACATGGTGTTCGGCGTCGGCCCCGCCGGTACCGGCAAGACCTACCTGGCCGTGGCTATGGCGATCTCGGCCCTGCTGAACAAGCAAGTCAACCGCATCATTCTGGCGCGCCCGGCGGTCGAGGCCGGTGAACGTCTCGGCTTTCTCCCCGGCACCTTGCAGGAGAAAATCGATCCCTATCTGCGTCCCTTGTATGACGCGCTCTTCGACATGCTGGAGCCCGAGCGGGTCGAGCGCTATCTCGAAAAAAATATCATCGAGATCGCGCCCATTGCCTTCATGCGCGGACGCACGCTGAATGATTCGTTCGTTATCCTCGACGAGGCGCAAAACACGACTTCCGAGCAGATGAAGATGTTCGTCACCCGCCTCGGATTCGGTTCCAAGGCCGTGATCACCGGCGACGTCACGCAAATCGACTTACCCACCGCACGGCGCAGCGGCTTGATCGAAGCCGTCGAAATCCTGCAAGGCGTCAACGGACTCGCCTTCGTCCATTTCGACGAAAGCGATGTGGTGCGTCATCATCTGGTGCAGAGAATCATCCGCGCCTACGACGAGCACAAGACAAGGCTGGCGGAACAGCAATTGTCGCTGCTCGAACCCAAGCCCGAACCAAGGTCCGGCGCGCCGTCGTCGGCTTCCGAAGAGCCGCCTCCGCTGCGTAATTAAGCGCGATTAGTATTTGGATTGTCATTAGAATTTAGATTGTCATCCTGAGCGAAGCGAAGGGCCTATGCATTCCGCGGCCAAATGCATAGGTCCTTCGCTTCGCTCAGGATGACAAGTAGGGTGGGAAAGTGGTCATCTTTCAAAAGCGCGTCGCGGACCTGACCGAGCTCGCGCTCTCCCGCTTCGTGGCGCGCGCCCGCCGCGCCGCGGGATTGAAGGGGCTGGTCAACGTGCTGCTAACTTCGAGCGCCGAGATGAAGTCTCTGAACCGCCGCTTCCGGGGAAAAGACAAGCCCACCGACGTGCTTTCATTTCCCGCCGAGCCTGACGCTCAAAAACAATTCGCCGGCGAAATCGCCATTTCAGCCGAGATCGCAGCGCACAATGCGTGGGCGCTCCGGCACTCGCCGGCCGAAGAAGTGAAGATTCTCGTGCTGCACGGCGTCTTACATCTTCGCGGCTACGATCACGAGTGCGACAATGGGCAGATGGCAAGGCGCGAAGAACAGTTGCGCGCGAAACTTCACCTTCCGCTCGGACTCATCGAGCGTACCGGGAGGAAGCGCTAGCCATAGCCTGGCAATCGCAATAACAATAACAATGATCGGCGTCGGCATAGCTCTCGTGCTCCTGTTCGGCCTGTTGACGCTGGTCTCCTACGTCGACCGTCTTTACCAGGAGCTGGGCAAATTCCTCTCGCGCGAATTCCAGGTCAACATCGACGCCTTCGAGCAGATCGTCGAGCCGCGCCTCGGAGTGACGCGCACGCGCGCCTCGCTCTCCATGGCCATTCTCACGCAACTGGTCACGGCCGCCATTGCCATGATCGTCGGCTTCACCGTCTTTCGCGACCGCGCCTGGAGCATCGACGAAGTCCTCGAAGCCACGCTCAGCCTGATCCTGATCATCATCATTTGTAATCGACTGCTGCCCTTCGTCTTTTTTTCGCGAACCCAGGGACGCTGGCTCCAGCACTGGACGCTGCTCTTGCGCGCGCTCATCTACCTCGTGCTGCCCGTGACCCTGGTGCTCGGATTCTGCCAGTCTGTCGCCGCCCTCACCCGCGAGCACGCCGACGCGACGCCCGAGACTTCCTCCGAAGCCGTCGACGCCCTGATTGAAGCGGGACAGGAAGAAGGCATCATCCAGGAAGGCGACCGCGACCTGATCCAGTCGGCGGTCGAGTTCAGCGGCAAGACCGTTCGCGAAGCCATGAAGCCCAGGCCGGAGATGGTGGCCGTTCCCTCCGACTGCACCGTCGAGCAGGTGGTCGAGTTGCTCCGGGGCAAGCATTTCTCCCGCATCCCCGTGTACGAAGCTTCGATTCACCACATCAAAGGCATTCTCCACACCCAGGATGTGCTGCAAGTGCCCGACTCCGAGGCGCACACGCGCACGGTCGCGACCCTCATGCGAAAGGATGTGCACTTCGTCCCGGAAAGCAAGTTAGTAAGTGATCTGCTGCGCGAGATGCAGCGCAGTAACGTCCGCATGGCAATCGTAGTGGATGAATACGGAGGCGTAGCCGGCCTGGTAACCATCGAAGACCTGGTCGAAGAAATCGTAGGTGAAATCGGCGACGAGCGTGAGAAAGCGCAAGTCGTCCGGGAAAACGACCACTCCTACATCGTCCCCGGCAACATGGATGTCGACCACCTCGATCAACTCTTCGGCATGAGGCCCGAAGGCCGCGAGTCCTCCACCATAGCCGGCTTGGTCAGCGAACTCGCCGGACGAATTCCCAAGAAAGGCGAAATCGTCGAAGACGAAGGCCTGCGGTTCGAAGTGCTCGATGCGACCGATCGCCGCGTCGAGCGCGTGCGCATCACGACGGTTACGCCGAAACAGATGAAGTTGATTTAAGGAAGAAGCGGACGAAGGTTTTCGGCTCTTGGATTGCGCAGCGGTTCACTGCCGCGATTCAACCGCTTGATTTCGACGGCTCTGGCCGCTGAGGAACTGCGTGCGCATCACCGCCGCCGCGCCCAAGCAGAGGAAGTTGATTTAGATTCATGTGTCATCTTGTATGTCTAGTGACATATGTGTACAATATGTCATATATATTGGAGGGTGACACATGGACAGCGAAACCTTTGCCCGGGTTAACGATAACGGACGCGTCGTGATTCCCGCTTCCTATCGGAAAGCGCTGGGGATCAAGGCCGGAGACGAAGTGATTTTGCGCATGGAAGACGACGAACTGCGGATTACGACGATGACACGCAGAATTGAGCGCGCCCAGCGGCGCATTCGGCAGTATGTGAAGCCGGGCGTGTCTCTGGCAGACGAGCTCATCGCGGAACGGCGCGAGGGCGGCAAAACGTGAGCGCGAAACGTGAATAAGATCGTACTGGACGCGTCGGCTATGCTTGCTGTCCTCAATCATGAGCCAGGTTCGGAGAAGCTGACTCCGGAGATGCTGAGCAACGCTGCCGGGAGCACGGTTAATTTGGCCGAAGTCCAAACCAAGCTGGTGAGTCGCGGCGGCGATCCCGAAGAAGCCTGGGAGGATGCGCTCAGCGCGGTCCATGAACCGGTGCCGTTCACCGCCGAGCAAGCGAGAATTGCAGGCAATCTCGTGACTCAAACCCGTCTGCTCGGTCTGTCCTTGGGGGACCGCGCCTGTCTGGCGCTTGGAACTGCGCTCCATGCAGCGGTCTACACAACGGATAAATCCTGGAAACACCTTAAAATTGGCGTCCGAATTCATGTCATTCGGTAAGTTGAGATGCTGGCTAGCGGCCAGAAGCCAGAAGCTAGTAGCCTATCCCCATGTCCTTCCACTCCGGATTCGTTTGCATTCTCGGCCGCCCCAATGCGGGCAAGAGCACGCTGCTGAATGCGCTGGTCGGCGAGAAGCTGGCCATCATTTCTCCCAAGCCTCAGACCACGCGCAACCGCATTCTCGGCATCATCAACGTCCCCAAACAGAAGCAACGCGAGGCTGGCCAGATCGTGCTCATCGACACGCCCGGAGTTCACCGTTCCGGCTCCTCGCTCGGCCGCAAGATGATGTCCGAGGTGCGCGAGGCGCTCGAAGGCTGCGAACTTATTTTGATGATTGTCGACGCCAAGAAGAAGTGGGACCGCGACGACGCCTTCGTCCTCGACCTGGCGAAGAAAGCCGGCACTCCAGTCTTCCTGCTGCTCAACAAAATTGATCTCCTGGCCGACAAGAGTACGTTGCTCCCGTTGATCGCGCAGTTCCAAACGCTGCACGATTTCAAGGAGATCGTTCCCATCTCCGCTCTCAAAAAGAAGGGCCTCGACGAATTGCTCTCCTGCGTGCTGAAAGCCCTGCCCAACGGTCCGCGCTATTTTCCGGAAGATCAGATTACCGATCAGCCGGTGCGATTCATGGCGGCGGAGTTGATCCGCGAACATGTTCTTATGCAGACGCACGAAGAGGTGCCGCACGCGGTCTCGGTTCTGATCGAGCAGTTCGAAGAGAGTCCCCGCCTGACTCGGATTGCCGCTGTAATTTATTGCGAACGCGACGGCCAAAAGGCCATCCTGCTCGGCAAAGGCGGCCAGATGCTCAAGAAGATCGGAACCTCCGCCCGTCTCGACATCGAGAAGATGGTAGGCACCAAAGTTTTTCTCGAACTCTTCGTCAAGATCAAGGCGGGATGGCGCGACTCGCGAAGCTTTGTGGAAGAACTGGATTGGCGGCGTCAACTACAGCAGATCGGTGGCCCGCCGACCGAGGAGTCGTGAAGCAATTCCCCCTGTAGAGACGCGGCTTGCCGCGTCTCGGCATTACTGTGCAACCTGAGACGGGGCGAGCCCCGTCTCTACACGACGTGCTCGATTACAACGCCCATGGGGAGGTTCAGACTTCTTCATAGCACCCTGACCATTGGTAACACGCTGGCGTAACCCGCCAAGGTTGCCCGCGACCCAAATAAAGTTTGCATCTCAACCTGTAAGTCCCTAGAATCTGTGAGCGCCTTCCTGCATCTTAGTCAGAGGATAGGCTGAGCCAAGACCGCAGCCCTTTATGGAAGATTCTTCCTCATCCTCTGAGCAGCCGCCGCAGTCTTGTGAATTCGACGCGGGGAAGCTTGACCTCAAACTCAGCGTGACGCTTTCCGGCGACCGCGACGCCATCGACCCGGTCGTCCGCAGCGTGATGAAGGTGGTGCGGGAAATGAAATGCGCTGAGGGACACGAAGACGACATCGAACTCGCCTTGACCGAGGCCCTGGCCAATGCCGTCGTGCACGGAGCGAAAAGCGATCCCTCCAAAGTGATCGAATGCGACGTGGCCTGTGACGAGCAGCGGGGCATGCTGATCGTGGTGCGCGATCCCGGCTCCGGTTTCGATCCCGCCCAGATTGCTAATCCCTGCCACGGCGAGAACATCTATTCGAATCACGGCCGTGGCATCTACCTGATTAATCAGTTGATGGACGATGTCCAGTTCCACAAGAACGGGACGGAGATTCACATGAGGAAAAAATAGAAGAACAGGTCTCAGGTGTTAGGTCTTAGGTCTTAGGAAAAGCCTGGAGCGGATCTGGCGCTTGATTTTCCTAAGACCTAAGACCTAAGACCTAAGACCTTCTTCACTCCTTCGCCGCAATCCCTAAAGTCTTCATCTTCCGATACAAGTGGCTGCGCTCCAACCCAAGCACCTCGGCGGTGCGGCTGACGTTGCCATGATTCTCGTCGAGTTTCTTGAGGATGTAGTCACGCTCGTATGCCGCCCGCGCCTGGTGCAGCGTCGAGCCTTCCGTACCCGCCACGCGCCTGCCGCCGTCGCGGTGCACCAGCGGCGGAAGATGCTTGCGCTCGAATCGCGAGGTGGTGGGATTCATGATCACGATGCGCTCGATCACATTGCGCAGTTCGCGGATGTTCCCCGGCCAGGCGTAGCGCATCAGCGCGTCGATCGCGTCGTCGGTGATTTCTCGTGGACGGCGGCCATAGGCCGAGGCAAATTCCTTTAGAAAGTGCCGCGCAAACAGCGGGATGTCTTCCTTGCGCTCGCGCAGCGGCGGCACCACAAACGGAACCACGTTCAGACGATAGAAGAGATCCTCGCGAAAATTCCCCTTCGCGATTTCTTCTTCCAGGTCTTTATTCGTAGAGGCAATCACCCGCACGTCCACCGTGACCGGATCGTCGCTTCCCACCGGATTGAACCGCTGCTGCTCCAGCGTGCGCAGAACTTTCGACTGCGTCTTCAGACTCATGTCGCCGACTTCGTCCAGAAATAACGTTCCCTTATCGGCCTTCTGAAACTTGCCTTCCTTGTCCGCCGTCGCTCCGGGAAACGACGACTTAAGATGTCCGAACAGTTCGCTGTCGATCAGGTCTTCGGGAATCGCGGCGCAGTTCATCTCGACAAACATTTCCTCTTTGCGCAGGCTCTGCATGTGGATGGCGTGCGCGACCAACTCTTTGCCCGTGCCCGATTCGCCGTAGATCAGCACCCGTCCGTTGGTCGGCGCCATCAGCGCAATCTGCTGCCGCAGCGCCTTCATGGGAACGCTGTCTCCGACGATCACGCTCTTCGACTGCAGTTGCTTCCGCAGGTCGAGATTTTCATGCCGCAGCCGCCGCGCATCGATCGCATTCTTAACCAGGATGAGCGTCTTTTCGAGCGACAGCGGCTTCTCCGCAAAATCGTAGGCGCCGAGCTTCGTCGCGCGCACCGCCGTCTCGATGGTCCCGTGGCCTGAGATCATGATGACCTCCGGCGGATCCTCCATCTCGCGGATTCTCTCCAGCACTTCCAACCCGTCGATCCCGGTCAGCCACACATCCAGCAGAATCAGGTCGAAGCTGCTTTTGCGCAACAACTCCAGGCAGTCTTCTCCGCTCGGGCTGACGCTGATTTTGTATCCCTCGTCCTCGAGGATGCCCCGCAACGATTCGCGGATACCCGCTTCGTCATCGACGATGAGAATGTGTGCCATGGTTTAGTTTGCCTATCGGCCCGTGGTAAAAACTCGCTTCGTATCAGGGCACGCCTTCAGGCGTGCCGCAATGCCGCGTTAGAGGAACGCCTTTAGGCGCTGGTCTTGGGCACTGGAGTTTCACCACAGGCGCTATGGCGAAACCTGAATTTCGATCCGGCAGCCCCTAAAGGGGCGTTCAATTGCGCTGAATGTATGGTATCGCTAAAGCGATACCCTGATACGAACCGTGTAACCACCGACTGCTAGCTCGCCGCCGGAGCGCTGACCGTTTCCGCCGTGATGGGCAGTTCGACCACGAAGCGGCTGCCGAACGGTTTGTTTTCTTCCACCCGGATCGAACCGCGATGGTCTTCCACAATTCGGCTCACGATCGCGAGACCCAGCCCCGTACCGCGCTGTTTCGTCGAAAAATACGGCAGGAACAGCCGTTCTTTCACGTCGCGCGAAACTCCCTGCCCCGTGTCGGAGACCGCCAGTTCGACGGCATCGCGGCTGGCCACCAGCGAAGTGGAAATCGTGATCTCCTTCAGCATCGCATCCTGCATGGCCTCGGCGGCGTTGTCCACCAGATTCGCGATCGCGCGCTTGATCGCTTCCGGATCGGCCATCACCGCCGGCAGATCGTGCGCCAGTTCCGTGCGCACGCGTATGCCCTCCAGCCGCCCGTTGAACAGGACGAGCGCGCCCTCTACCAGCTGATTCAAGCTGGCCGGTTGTGGGCGCGAGGCGGGGAAACGCGCCAGCGCCGAAAATTCATCCACCAGCGTGCGCACGCTTTCAACGGCGTTTCCGATGGTCTCCGAGCAAGTACGGATCACATCGAGTGAGGCTGCATCGGGAGCCGTACCCCGCGTCAAATGGCGATGGATGCGCTCGGCGGAAAGCGCGATCGGGGTCAGCGGGTTCTTGATCTCATGCGCCACGCGCCGCGCCACTTCGCGCCAGGCGGCCTGTTTCTGCGCTCGCAGCAGGTCCGACAGGTCTTCGAACACCAGCACATATCCCAGCCCCTCGGCGGCGTGGCTCAGCGCCGACACCGTTACCGCGACATTCAACTGCGCCCGTGGCAGGTCGAGTTCCATGTTGGCGGCCGTGATGCCCATACGATCCGCGCGGCGCAGCAGCGGTTCCAGGTCGGCCAGCACCTCGGCGGGCATCACCTCCCGCAGCGGCAGGTTCACCAGCGCCGCCGGACTCATATACTCGCTTTGCTCCACGTAAAACATGCGCGAGAAGGCGGCGTTCGCCAACGTCACACGCCGGTCGGCGTCAATCGAAATCACTCCCGTCGGAATACTTTCGAGAACCGTTTCGATATACCGGCGTCGTCTTTCGAGCGCTTCGTTCGCGGCGCCCACATCGCGGGTGGAGGCCTCGATCTGCCGCCGGCTGGACTCCAGCTGTTCCGCCATGCTGTTGAAAGACTGCACCAGTTCGGCCAGTTCGTCGGTGGCGCGAATATCGACGCGGTAATCCAGTTGCCCTTTGGAGATGGCCTCGGTCCCCGCCGCCAGCGCCGCCACCGGACGGTTGACCAACTTCGAAAGCAGCAACGCCAGCCAGGTTGAAGCGAACAGCACCACCACCGTCAGCAGCAGCAGGAATCCGATATAGGTCCGCCGAAACAGTTTCCTTTTTGCCGCCAGCTCGATGTAGCGCTTCTGGCTGTCCTGAATCTGCTTGGCCGTTTGGGCGAATTTTGCCGGCAGAGGCATGGCGACAAACACCGCGCCATCTCGAAGCGGGGCCGCCGCCACCAGGTAGTCCGTCTGGCCCCACTGGAAATGCGGATGCTCCCCTCGCAGCGCCGCCTGCCCCGGGAAACGATCCTTCATGTCGGCCCAGTGCGCCGGAGGGTTGAGGCTGGCGGCCACGTTGCCATGGGCCAGGGCCAGAACGAATCCGCCTTGCAGCGTCGGAAGGTGTTCCTGAAGTTCTCCCCTGGCTTCATTGAAATTCCCGCTGGCAAAAGCCCTTTGGAATTCCTCCGTCTGTGCGATGGCCTGTGCTTCCGAGGCTGCATTCTGGCCTGCGTAGTCATAGAGCAGAGCCGACATCGCCGCCGTGTCGGCACGCACTTCCTCGACCGGCTGCGAGAACCACTTGTCGATCGAACGGTTCATCAGCCCATACGAGAACCAGAACATCGCAAGCACCGGCAAAAACGACAGCAGCAGGCTGACTACCACCAGCCGCGTGCGGAACTTCGAACCGGCCACGCCTTGCCGCCGTTCGGCGTAGAGCTTCAGCAGATTACGCGCGAGAACGACGGTCAGCGCCACGAAAGCAAGGAAGATCAGGCCGCTGAGTCCGGCAAAAAACAAAAGCTGTTCATTGCTGTCTGGACTGATGAACTTCAGATTGAACGAGGCCTGCGCGACCAGGATGGCGAGCAGCAGAAAAGCGCCAATCCCCAGCCCAATCACCGCCTTCCGGCGTCCTGAGGTCTTCGTTTCGTCGCGAATTAGATTGGGTGTGGCCAAGGATTGGTCACATTATAGGGCGTCGTTGGTCGTTAGTCGCTGGTCGTTCGCATCTGCGGAAAGCGGGGGGGCACTCGCCCGCCAACGACTAACGACCATCGACGAACGACTGCTTTCCCGACTCCAGCGCATTTCGCAGCGCCCCATACGCCGGCTTGGCCCGATAGTCCCGGTCAAACAGCAGCGCCGCGCCTTGCGTGTGCTTCGAGTGCGATCCAATCCAGGAATACTTGTCCGTGAAACCCCATGTTTGGATCGCCGTGCATCCGCGATAGGCGAGGCACGCCGCAGCAATTTGCCGGTAGATGTCCGCTTGCCGCTGCAGGTCATCCGGACTGGCGTTGCCCTTTGCATCGACGGCAAGCGAGACGTCCATTTCGGTAATGTGGACCTGCACGCCTAGATCCGTTAAGCGCTTGATGTTGGCGGAAATGGACGCGACATCGACGTGCAGATTCGAGATGTGCATCTGCAAGCCCACGCCGTCGATCGGGACACCGCGCTGTCGAAAATCGCGAACCATGGCATAGATCGCGTCCGACTTGGGATTCACGACCTCCGTTTCGCCCTCGTTGTAAAAGAGCAGTGCTTGCGGATCCGCCTCGTGTGCCCAGCGGAAACAACGCTCCATATAGGCGTAGCCATTTGCCGCGAGGCCAATTCCGGGTTGGTCACGCCAGATCGTGCTGCGTAGTTGTCCCAGATGCACTTCGTCGAAGGCCTCATTGACCACATCCCACGCGAACACCTTGCCCCGGTAATGTCCCACAACCGTCTTGATGTGTTTCTCGAGAATCTCAGCCAGTTCGCCGGGAGTATAGGTTCCTTCCGCCAACCATCTTGGAATCTGCCGGTGCCAGACCAGCGTGTGCCCGCGAACCTTCATTCCGTGCCGGATCGCGAAATCCACAACCTGGTCCGCTTGCGAAAAATCGAACGACTGCGGCCCCGGATGCACTACTTCCCACTTGAGCGCGTCTTCCGGCTCCACCATGTTGAACTCGCGGGCCAGCGTGGCAGCGTAGGCCGCCTCGGAGAGTTGCGCCGGCCTCACCGCCGCGCCGATCAGCATTCCAGCCCCCTGTGCCGCCTCCCGCAGCGAGTGCTCGGGGGCCGCGGCGCCCAATCCCAAGCAACAGACTGCGACCGATAAAACAAAGACAAGCGCTCGTTTCATGGGCCCACTCCCGTGTTGTCACACTCAATGACTCACTTTGCCCGAGGAAGGAATTTTTGCAAAGGACACTGCTCACAGCGCGTTTGTGACTTTAGGCAGAAGCTCTTGCCGACTCCGACGATCAACCCGTGCATTTCGTTGAATCGCTGCACCAGGGGAGCGCGCGCGCCCTCACTTACGGCAGAAGGCGGATGCGCGGACCCACGCGGCCCCTGCGCATACTTGTTCACCGCCGAGACGCCGAGAGCGCCGAGGGCAACTGCTTGATCTTTTGAACAATCATTCGAACTTAACCTCGAATTTTCTTGGCGCCCTCGGCGTCTCGGCGGTGAAAGGCCCTCCGCTGCGGGTACCTCGCCCAGCGCCTGCTCGCACAGCAGTCGAATGTCTTCGTACCCCGCCGTGCTGGAGACAATCTCATGCCGTTCCAAAATCCGCCGGGTGTAAGCGTCAACCACAAACACCGGATGATTGCCGGCATACAACAGAATCGAGTCTGCGGTCTCCGGTCCCACCCCATTAAGAGCGAGTAGTTCGTCGCGGAGCTCCGCCGTCGGCCGCGCGAACATCCGCGCCAACGACCCACCGTAACGCGCATCGAGAAAGCCGACAAACGTCTTCAGCCGCTGCGCTTTTTGCCGGAAGTACCCCGCCGGGCGAATCCAGTGCTCCAGCTCGGGCTGCGGCGTCCGCCGGATTCCGCCGATCGTCAGCCGTCCCGCCTTCCGCAGGTTGCCAAGCGCCTTCTCCACGTTCGTCCATGAAGTGTTCTGCGTTAAATATGCCCCAACAATCACCTCAAAGCGCGATTGCGCCGGCCACCAGTGCTGGCGTCCCCAGGCGGAAAACAACGTGTAGTAGTAAGTGCGGATCGCGTCGTGTTGGGTCTGGCTCATGGCGAGAGCAGGTTGGAATGCCAGCCTCACTATTTTAGTCGCCCGCCGAAGACCTCTAACCACAGAGAACACAGGGAGCCACAGGGGAAGTCTCGGTTCCATCGAGAATCAGATCGGACCTGGACCCAAGGTTTCCCCCGTGTACCGGAGCCTGCCCTGAGCGAAGCCGAAGGGTACCCTGTGGTTCAAGGTTTTCGATGGTACTTAATCAGAGCTTGCCGACCGTTTACTACTTCATTGCCCGGTCCTACGCGCCGCAGATCGTGGGCAAGATGTCGGGACTCTGGGCGGGCATCGGCACCTTTGGCGGCGTGCTTGGTCTCTACATTGCCGGCGTGACGGTGAAGAGCCAGAACAGCTATCAAACGACCTTCAGCTTGCAAGTTCTGGTTGCCGTGATCGGGTTCTTGCTGACCTTCGTTCTGATCAAGCTGAGGAAGGCAGAACAGGCGGTGCTTACAGGCCAGTAGGAGGTTGTGCGCCCGCAACGAGCAAGCGAAGTCGACAAACGCGAGATCGTTATAAACTGGGAGCCGTCTTGAAGTCAAAAAGAAATTCCGGTTAAGGAGCACCGACATGCCTCAATCATTACCGAAGCCTATTGAAAAACTCCGGAAGCTTTATCCGGCCGTGTGGAAAGCCTTTGACGAACTAGGCAACTGCTGTCACGAGGCGGGACCGCTGGATGAGAAGTCTCGACGTCTGGTGAAACTGGCGTTGTCGATTGGCGCGGGGCTGGAAGGCGCCACGCACTCCGCGGTTCGGAACGCTTACGAGGCCGGAATCACGCAGGCAGAGATTGATCATGTGGCGCTGTTGGCGATCAGTACTTTGGGATTGCCATCGGCTACGCGCGCGTTTACCTGGATCCGCGACAAGCGCAAGAGATGATTCAAGGGGGATGTTGCACACCTTAGGGGCTAAAGCCCCAATTTAAGCGACTCGAAATGGCGCAAGCTGTGATGCCGCGCCCCTTCAAGACAATGTCAAACCCCAATTTTGCCGTACCTTGCTAAGCTGAAATGTCAGGGAGGTTCCAGTGAACAACGTGTACATTCTCTCCGCGGTCCGCACGCCCATCGGCAAGTTTGGAGGCTCGCTCGCCTCCTTCACTGCCGCGGATATGGGCGTGGTCGCGGCGAAGGCGGCGCTCGAACGCGCCGGAGTGCAACCGCAGCAGGTGGAAGAGACGATTTTCGGCAACGGCCGGCAAGCCGGGGGCGGTCCGAACCCCGCGCGGCAGGTTTCTATTCGCAGCGGCGTTCCTCAGGAGGTTCCGGCCTACACCATCAATAAAGCATGCGCCTCGGGGATGAAGTCGATATCACTCGGCTATCAGGAAATTGCGGTCGGCAACCTCGATTGCGTACTGGCCGGCGGTACCGAATCGATGTCGCGGCTTCCTTACTATCTCGATGGCGCGCGCTGGGGATACCGCCTCGGGAATCAAGAACTGGTCGATGGCATGTATCGCGATGGATTCATGTGTCCCATGGCGAAGATGCTGATGGGGGAAACGGCTGAGATTCTCGCGGGGCAATACAAGATCACGCGCGAGGAGCAGGATCAATTCGCGCTCGTATCGCAAGAGCGCGCCGCGGCCGCGCAATCCAGTGGACGGTTCGACGCCGAAATTGCTCCGGTCACCATCGAAAGCAAGAAGGGCGCCACCGTTTTCTCGCGCGATGAACACTTGTTCGTGGGAGCGACCATGGAGAAGATGGCGAAACTGGCTCCCGTGTTTTCCAAGACCGGCAGCATTACAGCGGCCAATTCTTCCGGCATCACCGATGCTGCAGCGGCGATGGTGCTGGGGAGCGAGAAATTCGTGCAGCAGAACAACCTGAAACCGCTGGCGCGAATTCTGGCCGCGACATCCGCGGGAGTCGATCCGCGCCTCATGGGCATCGGGCCGGTGCCGGCCGTGCGCAAAATGGAAGAGAAGCACGGCCTCAAACTCGGCGGCTTCGACCTGGTTGAACTGAATGAAGCTTTCGCCGCCCAGGTGCTGGCCTGCGATCGCGAATTGCATTTTGATCGCGAGAAGCTCAACGTAAACGGAGGCGCGATCGCACTCGGCCATCCCATCGGCTGCACCGGGACGCGCATCACGGTAACGCTGCTCCACGAAATGCTTAAGCGCAAAGCCCACCGGGGCTTGGCCACGCTTTGCATCAGCGGTGGGATGGGCATGGCGCTGGCCATCGAGAACACGTTGTAACGGAAGCAAACAGGGCAGCAGACCTTCCTGGGTATTCCGAGATAGCCTCCGCGTTGAAACTCAACAAGGGAACCGTTTGGGGGCTGGTCACCACCTTGGAGAAACGCCGGTTTCTGCAACAAGATCCCGCCACCCGCAAGTACAGCGTAGGGCCTAAGATTTTCGAGCTGGGCACGGTGTATCTCAGTCACGTAGAGATCAACGCCAAGGCGTCCCGTCCGCTGCATCGTCTCGCCAGCCGCACCGGCCTGAATGGCCGCGTCGGCATTTGGGAGAGCGGCGCGGCACTGATCACCTTGCTGGCCTTGCCCCGTTCGGAAGATTCCCTGTCGCACCAGATCGGACCTCGCGTTCCCGCTTATTGTTCGGGGATTGGGAAAGCTCTGCTCGCCCACCTGGAAGCCAAAGAACTCGAGGAGTACTTGCGCCGGGTCCCACTGGTCCGGCACACCCAGACCACGATCACCAGTCGCGACAAGCTGCGCGAAGATCTCGATCAGACCCGCGCGCGTGGCTACTCGATCGGGCGGGCAGAGATGATTCCCGGTGTTGCCGCTGTGGGGGCCCCCATCTTTGACAGAAGGTACCAACTCGCCGGCGCGATCAGCATCTCGCAATCACCCGAGGTTGTGTTAGGACGCCGCATGAAGAAGTTGGCGGCTGAGTTATTGGAAACGGCATTTCAGATTTCCCGCGAAATGGGCTGCTACCTGAGCGCCGGAGGACCCGAACGCGGCAAGCGGTAATTCCATAAGAATAAAGAATGGAGTCTTCATACCATGGCCGACACGAGAGGCGAAAACAGTTCTACGGTCCCTTAGTCTGGGCGGCTTTTACGGCGGCGGCGCCGAAGGGATGGTGGATGTCAAGGACGGCAAGATCCTCCGTGTCCGCCCGTTCCGCTTCGACTGGAAATACGACCGCAGTCAGGTCAGAACCTGGAAGCTGGAGAAGAACGGCAAGACGCTTGAGCCCACTTGGAAATCGCTTCCTTCCCCGTTCAGCCTGGCTTGATTTTCTGAAATTCGTGAATGTCGGCCCCGGCGACGAAGGTGCGGCCAGCTCCGATGAGCACGATGGCGGCAATCCGGTTGTCGTTGTCCGCCTGCTCGATGGCTTCGCGAATCGCCTGGCGCACCTCAGTGCTCACCGCGTTCACCGGCGGATTGTCGATGGTGATGACAGCGAGGCCTTGCTCGTGGGTAATTCGAACTAAGTTGCTCATAAGTCGGTTAACAGCCTGGCGAGACTCCAGCGCCCGAGATCAGCGCGCAAAAGCGCATTCATAACAAGGCACTTATGGAATGCCTAAAGGCATACCCTGATACAAATCTCGCATAACCCCGACACAAATCGCACTTGCACCACGGGCGGTTAGTCGGGGACGGCGGTGAAGATATACTTCTCGCCGGCGTCGATGTGTTGTTCGATCAAGTTACGAGCGCGCTTGACATCGCGCTGGCGGATCGCTTCAAACAGCGCTTTGTGCTCGGAAACCACCTCTTTGGCCCGGCCGGGCCGCAATCCTTCGATGCGATGACGGAGGAAAATGCGCTGGTAGATTTCGCGAAAATAGCTGGTCAGATAGGGGTTATCCGCCATCTGGATGTACGCGGCGTGAAATTCCTGATCGAGGGCGAACCTTCCCCGGCTGATATTATCGAGGATGGCTTTCTCATAGAGATTCTGTCGTTTCTTCTGCAGCTCGAGCTTTTCGGGAGTTACCCGTTCGATCACCTTTTCGATCGCGCCCATCTCCAGGATCTTCCGTAGCTCATACAGGTTTCTGGCTTCGTGATGGGTGATTTCGTGAACCGTGTAACCCTGATTGGGGACAAAATCCAGGAAACCCTCGGCCGCCAAGATGCCCAAGGCGCTATTGACGGGGGTGCGGCTCACGCCCAGCCGCTTCGCCAAATCGACAAAAATCAGCCTCTGTCCCGGAACAATGTCGTAATTCATCATCATGGCCTTGATCTTGCGATAGGCCATATCCGTGAGGTTGCTAATCCCGTCCCCACTGCCCGCCTCACCCGGCTCGATTCTTTCCGATTCCGCCGGTTTGGCAGACTGCTCGCCGATGATCGCTGACCGCCGTTTCCGAGACATTCTCTGTCACCCCTGCATTCAGTAGTTGAGGAACTCCCGAATATTTTCCCCTCACTAGTACCCCCGGTTGCCAGAACCATTCAGGACTCTTGACGTTTTCGCAATGCTCCATACAGTGCATAACATATTACATGCAACACGTCAATGCGCGATTCGAGCGTGTGGGGTCCGCTCAGTCCGGGAGAGCGAAGCTCAGAGTTACATCGGTCTGGAACTGGGCGGGATGGTCGTGGCGGCGATAGGGTTGGTAGCGCCAGTGGTGGACGGCCTCGGTGGCGGCGGCGGCTAGGGCGGGATCCCCGCTTAGGGTGCGGACGTTGGAGACAGAGCCATCTTCGGCGACTTGGACTTCGAGGACGACGTTGCCGGCGCGATGGGCGGCGATGGCTTCGGGGGAATAGTGGGGCTCGACGCGGATCAGGAGGCGGGCTTCGGCTTGCGCGGGAGCTAGCCAGACGCTGTGCGGCGGGGCGACCTTAGTGGTCGACGATGCTTC
>CABEDA010000203.1_pt1 | contig 22944 bp, 20 predicted proteins | sample 3422771 | NCBI WGS metagenome assembly CABEDA01 (sample SAMEA5534329, study PRJEB31848) | metagenome | biome: tundra; feature: field; material: soil | place: USA | collected 2013-05 | depth 0.15 m
TTCTGGCCGCGCTCGAGACCGGTTACGAGGACGTTTCCCGGCAACTCAGCTACGAACCGCGCGAAAACATCATCGTCATTCTTTACACCCAGAAGGAATTCACCGACATCACCGATGCGCCGTCCTGGTCCGGCGGCCTGAATGATGGCAAGCTTCGCATCCCGATTGGCGGGGTCACCTCGATCCCGCCGGGATTGGAACGCGTGCTCCGCCACGAGCTCACCCATTCGTTCGTGCATTCGATTGCCGGCCCGAACTGTCCGGTGTGGTTGCAGGAAGGCCTGGCACAACTGATGGAGCCGCGGAGCAGCAGCATGTATGCGAACGAACTAGGGCCTCTGTTCCTGGAACGAAAGGCGATCCCGTTCTCCGTCCTGGAACACCCGTTCACCAGATTCTCCGCCCTGCAAGCGCAGGTCGCGTATGCGGAATCACTCGCCGCGGTGGAATATCTGCGCGGCCGCTACGGTATGGGAGAAATTGTGCGAATGTTCGAAAGCATCGGTTCCGGCGTCGAGCCGGAAACCGCGCTGCGGAACAGCACCGGCATGGACTACTCCGCGCTTCAGGAGAGAATTGGAGAGCACCTGACTTCCGGGCAATAAAGTCGCCCCACTCATTCGCGTCTTTTGATCCTTGCGTGTAACTACAAACAGAGTTACAGTCGACTTGAAACGGAAATGAAATACGAATGGGACGAAGTGAAGAACCGGAAGAACATCGCCAAGCATGGCCTCAGCTTCGAGGATGCCGACCAGGTGTTTGCCGGGCCTTACGTCACGTTCGAAGATGATCGCTTCGGCTACGGGGAGGAACGGCTCATCACTTTGGGCTTGCTGGCCGGGCGTCTGGTTGTCATAGCCCATGCACCGCGCGATGAGGGAACGCGCATCATCTCCATGAGGAAGGGGAACCGCCGTGAACAAAAAGTCTATCAAAAGCGACTTGGCACGAATTGACCTCATGAGGGATGCCGATATCGACTATTCGGACATTCCTCGGCTGGACAAGACATTTCTCAAGAAGGCAATGACGGCTTGGCCACCGGCGAAAAAGCAATTGACGATTCGTCTCGATGCGGACGTGCTCGATTGGCTCAAGCGTCATGGCAAGGGATACCAGACGCGCATCAACCGCATTCTGCGTGTGGTGATGGAGAGTCAGCCCCCGCGGCCAGTTCATCGGTAGAACCCGGCCGCGCAAAGCGGAGTCGGACGGCGTCGGCGGCTCGGCAGGCCACTTCTCGAAAAGCGAGAGAAGTGGCGCACCCCCAGTTATTTCGGTCAATGTTAAAAGACGAACCCGCGTTATACTTCCCCGTTAAAGTGGCCCACCCGCCTTTACACGTACCGACGGATTGCCTAGCTAAGCAAAACGACGGAACCGAATCTTGTCTCCTCCGCGCCGAAAAGTCAAGACGGGTAGCCCAGCCTTCCAAGGAAACACTGCTCTGGGCGTTCCTCCTCGGTAGCCTTTCGCGAAGGGCGAGTGGCAGACTGCTCGCACCGTGGGCTTTGCCTTTCATGCCGCCGTATAATAATGGGTTCCTCATTCCCGCCGAACGGCCTGGCTGCTCCCGCTCCGGTCTTCGGTTGTACGCAAGGAGACTTCATCATGTCTACTCTTACCGAACCCGCCGCCCCGACTCAAACGAAGACCCGCACTGAATCCGACAGCATGGGGAAGATCGAAGTCCCCGCGAATGTTTACTGGGGGGCGCAGACGCAGCGCTCGTTGCTGCATTTCAACATTGGGCGCGACACCATGCCTCCGGAGCTGATTCGCGCCTTCGGCACACTCAAGAAGGCGTGCGCGCTGGTGAATCAGGACCTGGGTAAGCTTTCGCCCGACATTGCGAAGCTTATCGCGCAGGCCGCCGACGAAGTCATTGCCGGCAAGTTGAATGACCAGTTTCCGCTGCGCATTTGGCAGACGGGCTCGGGCACGCAGACCAACATGAACGTGAATGAGGTCATCTCGAATCGCGCCATCGAAATCTCGGGCGGCGAAAGGGGATCGAAGAAGCCGGTGCATCCGAACGATCACGTCAACATGTCGCAGTCGTCGAACGACACGTTTCCGGCGGCGATGCACATCGCGGCGGCGGAGCGGGTGAAGAACGCGCTGATTCCGGCGATCAAGACCGTGCGCGATGCGATTGCGGCCAAGGCGAAGGAATTTGACGGCGTAGTGAAGATTGGCCGCACCCATCTGCAGGATGCCGTGCCGTTGACCATTGGACAGGAATTTGGCGGTTGGGCCAGTCTTTTAGACCGCGACATTAAGCGGCTGGAGCAGGTGCTGGATGGGCTTTACGATCTGGCGATCGGCGGAACGGCAGTGGGCACGGGGCTGAACACGCATCCGGAATTTGCCGAGCGGGCGGCCAAGAAGATTGCCGAATTAACGTCGCTTCCCTTCCGCTCGCATCCTAACAAGTTTGCCGCACTTTCGGCACACGATGAGATCGTGTTTGCGCAGGGCGCTATGCAGACTTTGGCGGCTTCGCTGATGAAGATTTCTAACGATATTCGGTGGCTGGCTTCCGGTCCGCGGTGCGGGCTGGGTGAGCTGGTGATTCCAGAGAATGAGCCGGGATCGTCGATCATGCCGGGCAAGGTTAATCCCACGCAATGCGAAGCTATGACTATGGTCTGCGCCCAGGTTCACGGAGCTACGGCCGCGGTGGGATTCGCGGGATCGCAGGGCAACTTTGAGCTCAACGTGTTCAAGCCGGTGATCATCTACAACTTTCTGCACTCGGTCACGCTGATTACCGACGCCTGCCACGGCTACGTGGAGTACATGGTCAAGGGCATTGAAGTGGATCGCGCCAAGGTGGACTGGTATGTGAAGAATTCGCTGATGCTGGTCACGGCGCTCGCTCCGAAAGTGGGATACGACAAGGCGGCCCAGATTGCGCACACGGCGCACGTCGAGCACTCGAGCCTGCGCGAGGCGGCTTTGAAGCTGGGATATCTGACGGGGGAGGAATTCGATTCGCTGGTCAAGCCGGAGAAGATGACGCGGCCGTAGCGAGCGGCCACGGATTCGACGGCTATTTGCCCGCCGCACCAGGGTATGGAGGATCAGCGACGGCCCGCAGATATGCCACCAATGCCTTGATCTCGGCCATGGTCAGGGTGTTTCGATAGGCTGGCGTCTGCGGCGACTTTCCCAGGGCGGGACCGCCATCCGCGATGATCTTGATCAGGTCGCCATCCGACATCGGGTTGAGTGTGTTTCCGTCCGTGAACTGGTGCGGGGCGGGAGGGGTCAGGTTGTCAAACTTGGAAACGCGTTCCGGCGTCGATTCGGGATCGTGACAGACGGTGCAGTATTTCTCGCTCACCTCTTTGCCCAGCTTCTCCTGGTAGCCTAGCGCAATCTCACGCGAAGTGACCGTGGCCGCTCCTCCGCCGGACTTGGGCGTCGCGGCTAGAACCTGGTAGCTACCGGGAATGCCGGCGAGTTGCACGACCGTGCTGACCTGTCCGCTGGAATCGGAGAGCGCATCCGGCGGGTTGAAGGCGAGACCGGCGCAGCGGAATGACACCAGAGCCCCGGCTACGGGATTTCCGTCCGCGCCGTTCACTTGCACCACCAGCGGGTCGGACAATTTGGAGTCCACGCCAGCGATCTGCTTCCCACCGCTGACTTCCACGATCTGGGCTCCGTAGGCTTTGGGAGTGGGCAACGGAGTGGCAGCCTGGCGCTTCGTGCAACCCGACATGATCAGAATAAGAATCAGGCTGCAAATCGCAGTGCGTTTCATTTCGCGCCTCTCTTTTGATGGGCCTTTAGCGTACCCAGGAAGGCAGTGAGGTCGCGCGCCTCGCTGTCCGGCAGGTTGGGATTCGGCATCATGGTGCCGGGAGTGAGAGCGTTCGGATTCTTCAGCCACTTGTAGATCCAGACTGGAGTCAAGCGGTCTCCCACGCCGGCGAGCGAGGGTCCTATGTAGCCCTTGTCTTTCTTGAAGTCGGCGGTGTGGCAGGCTTGGCACGCGTACTTGGTATAGAAAAGTTCCTTGCCCCGAGCGGCGGCGTCGGCATTCAAAGCGCTCGTCTCCAGCGCCTGCGAATCGAAGCCGGATGCCTGATATGCCGAAAGCATGTAATCCGAAAGACTCTTGATTTCCGCATCGCTCAAATTGAACTTGGGCATTCTACGAATGAGCATGGGGCGCAGAGTGTTGGGATTGTTCATGAAATCCAACAGCCATTTGCGTTGCACCGCGCTTCCCTCGAAGGTCAAGTCGGGAGCCATGTCTCCACCGTTGCCGTTGATGGTATGGCAACTCTGGCAGCGCAAGTCTTCCATCAACCGACCGGCATCGCCACCGGGATGGTACTTGGCATGACTGGTCGAGCGCACCAGTTCCGGAGGCATGGTTACGGCGCGATCGGTCTGCGCCAGGAGTGCAGTGGTCAGACTCTCCACCTGCACGTCGCTCAGGCTGAAGGTTGGCATCTTCAGGGCCGGGCCGAAGGCGCGGGGATCGTGGATCTTGCCCGCTATGTAGTCGGGCAACGTTTCCGGCATGCCGCGAATGAAGCCAACCTGAAAGAGCGGCTTGCTGCCGATGCGCGAAAGATCGGGCGCAAAACTCTCCGGCGGATTCACTCCGTTGACGCGATGACAGGCCGTGCAGCCGTAGTCGGCGACGAGTTTCTTGCCGCGCGCCACACTTTGAGCGTCGGACTCGGGGAGGCGAACGTTGGCCAGGAAATCATCGTCCTTCTTACTGAGCAGAAAACTCGACAACAATGCGACCTGCTTCTCGTCGTAGCGGTAACGCGGCATGCGAGTCTTGGGATCGTATCCCTGAGGAGTTTGCAGCCATCGGCGAAGCCAGTCTGGACTTACCTTGCCGCCGACGCGGGTCAATTCCGGCGCGAGATCTCCGCCAACCAGATTTCCGGCAGCGTTTTGGATGGCATGGCACGAGGAACAAAACAAGGTGCCATACAAGCTCTTGCCGGCCAGCAAGGCTTCGTCGCCCGAGGGCAGAGCTGCACTCTTCATCTCCTTGCGCGAGTTTTCCGAAGGCGTGCTTTGCGCCACGAGGAAGGAAGCGATATCCGACGCTTCCTGGTCGTTGAACCGGTAGTTCGGCATGGTGGATGAGGTGGCGTAGGCTTGCGGATTCTTGATCCAGGCGAAAATCCACTCGCGCGATGTTTTTTCCGCTACGTGTTCGAGCGAGGGCGGCTCGTCCACCGGAGCCACCAACGTTCCATCCGGCTGGGTGATGGCATGACAGTGAGCGCAACCGAAGCGGGCGAGCAAGAGGCGCCCCTGGTTGAGGCGGGGCGTTCCTTTCAGCACATCCATGTGGCATTGGCCGCACGACGACTCGGTGTATCGCGCCGGCAGAATCGGCTGTTCCCACGCCTTAGTGCTGTAATGCGACTCTTCGACGGTGGTGGCTGCTCCCTGCCCGTGATGGCAGACGACGCATCCGAATTCCGTGAGCGAGTGGGGCATCGGAGGATGGGGACGGAAGGGTTCCTTGCGCACATCCGCCAGGCTCGGCTCCTGCAAGGCCACGTGGCAGGTGGAGCAGCGATCGACCACGTGTTGTTCGGGAATCCATATCTGATGGATGCCACTTTGGAACCGCCGCGCGAGGCGAGCCGCATCCGGACGGTTGTGGATCAACTGCACATAAAGACGTTGGTAGTGACGCCACTGGCTGACGAGATCTTTGGTGGGGGCAATGGCCGAGACCAGCGCCAACAGGACGCTCACCGAGGCGAAGCGGCGCGGCGCAGTGCCGACAAAGAAGCGTGCGACGCGGGCGAATTGATTTTCTCGACTCACTCAGCCCCTCCAGGGCCAAACCCACGTCCAGCTTGGACCGCGGAACAACGTACCAACGGTGGTCAAGACAACGGCTTCCATGAGGAACAGGGTCATAATCCAGAACGAAAGCGGCCTGGAGCTCAGCCAGCTTCGGAAGCCACGGGCTGGTTGCGACGGCGAATCGGTTGCTAGCAGCAGAAGAACCGCCACTACCAAGGCGGGAAGCAACGCATCCCAGGCATGCACGCGCACGAGCAGCACGCTCAGCACGAGGATTAGAGCGGTCGCGCTGGCCATCCGGACCGGCTTGCGGCGAAACCATTGATTCGCTTTGTGGGTGGTGACGTTATCGAAAAACGGCAAGAAAGGAATAAAGAACAGGCCGCTCACGATGAGCGTTGGAAGGATGATCCCCGCCACGAACGGAGGGAAGTAGTGCAACAACTCCTGGACGCCGGTGAAGTACCAAGGCGCCTTCGCGGGATTGGGGGTGTGCAGAGGATTTGCCAGTTCCTCGAGCGGCGCCTTCCACAACAATCCCATCACAAACAGAACCACAGTGAGCGCTTCAATGCCAATGATTTCCCGGAACAGCAATTCGCCGTAGGAGTGAGTCTCTTCGTCTTCCAGACGGATCGGCGCGTCGGCCATCGCCAGCGGGCTGTGCTCGGGCACGATGGGGTTCCCATTCTTGTCCACGTCAAACATTCCACCGTCTTCGTGTAAGCGCCAAAGATGAACTGCAATCAGGGCGATGACCAAGAGCGGAAAGATCATCGTGTGCAAAACGTAGAACCGCAGCAACGCGTTCGCATTTACGGTGTGACCGCCGAGCAGGTAAAAGCGCAAGTTCGCACCCACCACGGGAATGGACGAGATAATGTTCGCTCCTACTGTGGTGCCCCAGTAAGACAACTGATCCCAGGGCAGCAGATAGCCCGTGTAACTCAATAACAGAGTGGCCAGCAGCAGAAATACACCGATGATCCAGTTCAATTCGCGCGGCGGTTTGTAGGCTTTGCGATAAAAAACTTTGGCCATGTGCATGAAGACGAGGAAAATCATGGCATGCGCCGACCAGCGGTGCAGACTACGCAACATGTAGCCGGAGGAGACTACAAACTCCAGATCTTTCATGTCGGCATAACCCTGGGGAATGGACGGGTGGTAGTACAGCATCAGCAGCAGTCCGGTGGTGACTTGAATGGCGAAGCAACCCAGAGTGAGAGCACCGAGATACCAGGTCACGCGGAAACCGAGACGCGATTCAAGCACCCGCGCCGACATCATGCGCTGAAAGTCTTCCCGCCAGCGGACAATCGCGTGCCACGGGTGGTGGAGGTGGGCGCCCTCTGGAATGCCCAGCGTTCTAGCCATGCGTTTCCGCCGGGACGTATTCGGAACGGGCCAGCAAGGTCGTTGACCGATCGACGATGAGATAGCCATCGTCGCTGAGCCACATTTTCAGCCACGGCAAGGGGGCGGGAGCCGGACCGGCAATGGTGGTTCCGTCGCGCCGGAACGTGCTGCCGTGGCAGGGACAAGCGATCACACTGGCGTCCACTTTCCAAATCGTCAGACACCCGAGGTGGGTACACACCGCGCTGAGGGCGTAGAAGCCTTCTGGAGCGCGCACCACGAAAATGCCGAAGCGCGGATCGAGAGTAACGGAACCGACCGTGTACCGCTCGGGCCGGCCTACGCTGACGATGGGCGAGGGCTCATAAAGCACGTTGGGTGAGAGATAACGGAATCCGAACACGCAGGCGCCTAAACCGGCCACGCCCAACGAGGTCGCGCCGATCTTGACAAACCGGCGGCGATCCAACCCGGCGCTGTCTTGATCACGCGAGTCTGGGTGGTGGTCTTCTGGCATGGAGGCCTCAGAGGCGAAGGCCAAATCATCGGTGAGATTCGAACGCTACGCCGTGACAGGAATCACCTACCCGTGTGACCTGAGCGGCCCGGAATAAGTCATTGTCCATCCGCCTCATTCGACTTCGGGTCCCGACTGCGGAGGTAAACCTTTTTGGACATGGGACCCCAACCATGCGCCTTCGTTCAGGGCAAGCTGAGCCGCTCGGGACGGCGGCGCTACATCAATTCTTCTTCAGGAATCGCCGCCGGTTGAGGTGAGTCGTGGCCGTCGGCTGGATGTCGTCATACTTCAGCACGCTGATGGAGCCGTCCACTTCGAGAACCGCAAGCGCCGCCTGCTTGTAAGTGCAAACGCCGTGCTCGCGCAGCGCGCGTTCCAGTTCATCCATGCTGACGTGCTCTTTCGCCATGTGCGCCTGGAGGATCTCGCCGTCGTGCACCAGCATGCTGGGTTGTCCCTGAATATACTTTCGGAAACGGCGATGCCCGCCCGAAACCTCCGCCACCAAATAGTTCAGGATGAGCAGTGTAGCAGCGGCAATCGCGCCTCCGGCCAGCGAGGTGTCGGGGCCGGTCATGGCGTTTTGCACGGAATTCGAAAGCAGCAAGAGAAGGACCAGATCGAACGGAGTCATCTGCCCGACTTCCCGCTTGCCGCTGAGGCGAATTCCAATCAGCACAATAAGGTAGATGACTCCGGTGCGGAGTGCGATTTCAACGAGCGTGTGCGCGTTCGGGGGCAGCATTGCTATCGTTGCCGCCCTTACTGCGGCGTAGCGGTGATCGGGATCGGAGCGTTTTTCGGCGTACTCAGATAGCCGGTGATCTTGTTCTTGTCCACCGTCCAGACCACGAGTTCATACAGCATGTGCTCGCGTCCGGTGTAGAACTGCACCGGCTCGCTCTGGTTCCTGTCTTTCTTCTCGATGGTCTTGTCGTCGGCGGTGACGTTCAGCGTGTACTTGCCGCGTTTTGGGTCGGTCTTCTTCAGCTGCAAGGCCACCGTCGAGAACGCCTGCGGGTGAGAGCCCTTCAATAAGGTGAACTCGTAGTACTGGCGGTCGCCCCTATGCTTGAGGGCTTCCAGATCGCTGCGCGTGTTGGCGATCAATCCGCTCTGCACGCCGAGATCGCCGATAGTGCCTTGCAGTTTCGCGATGGTCGCTTCGAGCGACGACTTGGTGGCGGCCACATCGGTCTTCACGCCGCCGACGTCGGTCTTCACGGCTCCAACTTCTCCGGAAACGGCACCCACATCTTTCTTCTCTTCCTCCGCTTGGGCCGAAATGCGCGCCGCTGCCGCTTTTTGCTGGCGCTGCAACTCGTTGGCACGCGTTGCCAATTCTCTCTTGGTCATGCCCAGTTGCTGAGCCAGAGTCTCAGAATCGGCTTCCGCGGACTGCATGCGTTTGGTCAGATCGCCGATCTGTTGTTGGCTGGCGGTTTGATCTTGCGTGACCTTTTGCAGCTTGCCGTGTTGGTCGTAAATGAAAAATGCCGATGCGCCGACATAGACAACCGCCAGCGCGATAAGGATCCATTTCCCGACGTTGCTCTGCGGCTCGGGATGGTAAACGGTCGGTTGCTCGCCTTCAGGCATAAGAGTCTTATCTCCAGTTGAAATGGGCTATAGGGCTTATTGTTTGTGAGATGAGGGGCGCTGTCAATTGCGTCTCAGGTTCAGGGGCGGAGGGAACTTGCGGCTAGAATAGAGGCGTGAAGAGCTGGGACGCAATTATCGTGGGAGCCGGCATCGTCGGCATTTCGCTCGCGATCGAACTTAATAAACAAGGCCTGCGGGTGCTGGTGGTGGAGAAAGGCGAACCGGGGCGCGAGGCGTCCTGGGCTGCGGGAGGGATGCTCGCTGACTTTCCCGCTGAAACACCGCCCCTGTTGCGGGAACTGGCGACGGCGAGCGCACGGATGTATCCCGAGTTCGTGCGCGGGCTCGAGGAGGAGTCAGGGCTGAAGATCGATCTGCGGTCGGTAGGGACGTTGGTGCTTTCTCGTGTGGAGACGGGGCTCCGCCCCGCCACCACACAAGCTTATGCTCTGCCTGGACCCCTGGCGGAACTGGAGCCGGCGCTTCGGGCTCCAGACGCGACCTCGCGGCAATTCACCGCTTTGTATACACAAGAACGCTGCGTTGATCCCCGGCATCTGACCTCAGCCGCCATCGCCACGGCGCGACGTCGCGGTGTTGATTTTTCGTCCGGCGATCAGGTGCTGGCCGTGGAAGTGGCGTCCGGCAGGACGTCCGGTGTCCGCACCAACAAGACGCAGTTCGCCGCCCGCTTGGTTGTGAATTGTGCCGGAGCCTGGGCGGGGCAGATTCCGCCGCATCCTTTCCCGACGCGTCCCGTCAAAGGGCAAATGCTGTGCGTCGCCATTCCGGAAAAGGAACTGGTGCGCCATGTGGTGCGGACATCGGGTTGGACACAGGACGTTTACTTGATTCCGCGCAGCGACGGGCGCATGCTGATCGGCGCGACTGCGGAAGAGGCGGGATTCGACAAGCAGACGGTGCCGGAAACGATCCAGAGGTTGCGGCAGGCGGCGATTGATCTGGTTCCGAAATTGGCCGAAGCTCGGATTCTGGAGGCATGGGCAGGTCTGCGTCCGGGAACGCCTGATGGGTTGCCGATTCTGGGTGCAACGCCGACGCCGGGATACTTTGTGGCGACCGGACATTTTCGGGATGGAATTCTGCTGGCGCCGGTGACCGCGCGGGTGATGGGACAGATAATGACCGGGCAGAACCCGCAGGTTGATGTATCGAAATTCTCGGCCAGTCGCTTTGCCAGTTGATGGGAAACACGTACTCGCCCAGAGAGCGCCTGCCGGTATTCCGGTATATACTGAACCGTTTTCGGCAATATTTTGCATGCGCGCTCAGCGCGCCAGAAAGGCAACAGACCATGGCTTCCCCGGCAGTCGATTTTGCCCGCAATAATCAGCCGCGTTTTCTTGACGAGCTGAAGACCCTTCTCCGCATCCCCAGCATCAGCACGCTGGATGAACATAAAGGCGACGTACTGAAAGCGGCGGAATTTGTGGCCGCTGAGCTGCGCCGGATCGGGATGGACAATGTCGAAATCATCCCCACCCAAGGACATCCCCTGCTCTACGCCGACTGGCTGCACGCCGATGGCAAGCCGACGGTTCTGATGTATGCGCATTACGATGTGCAGCCGCCCGATCCCTTGGACGAATGGAAGACGCCGCCCTTTGAGCCGACCGAGCGCAACAACAATATCTACGCGCGCGGCGCGGTTGACGACAAAGGTCAGCTTTGGATGGAAGTCAAGGCGCTCGAGTCGCTGATGCAGGCGAATGGGGGCAAGCTGCCGATCAACGTCAAGATTATTTTTGAAGGCGAAGAAGAAACAGGCGGCGAGTCGATTGCCGAGTACGTCCGCAAACAGAAGGCAAAGTTGAAGGCGGATTTCGCGCTGGTCTGCGATACCGAACTGTTCGCGCCGAATCTTCCTACTCTGTGCGTCGGCCTGCGTGGCCTGGTGTACACGGAGATTGAAGCGGTTGGAGCGAAGACCGATCTGCACTCCGGCATGTACGGCGGCGCGGCGCCGAATCCATTTTTTGCGCTGATTGAGATCATCAGCAAGCTGAAAGATGCGAAGGGCAAGGTGCTGATCCCGGGTTTTTACAAGAACGTCAAAGCGCCCAGCAAGGATGAGTTGAAGGCGTGGAAGCGGCTGCCGTTCAACGAAGAGCATTATCGCAAAACGGAAGTTGGCTCCAAGGTGCTGACCGGCGAGCCGGGTTTTTCGGTGCTCTACCGCACCTGGGCGCGTCCGACGCTTGAAGTGCACGGCATGCCGGGCGGCTTTGTGGCTCCGGGAGCGAAGACGGTGATTCCGGCGAAGGCGGCGGCGAAAGTTTCCATGCGGATGGTGCCGAACCAGGACCCGGACGACATCCTTAAGCGCTACACGGCGTTCGTCAAGAAGCTCACACCAAAAGGTATCGACACCAAGATTAAGGTTTGGAGCAAAGGGAAGGCATCCGTGGTCGGCACCGACAATCGGTTCATCGAAGCGGCTACCGAGGCTCTGCACGACACGTTCAAGAAAGAGACCGTGTTTATTCGCTCCGGCGGATCGATTCCAATCGTCACCGATTTCCAGGACGTGCTGAAGATTCCATCGGTCATGATGGGGTTCGGCCTTCCCGACGACAACCTTCACGCCCCGAATGAGAAGTTTCACATTCCCAATTTTCATCGCGGGATTGAGACTATCTGCTTGTTCTTTGAGAAGCTGGGATAAGCAGGAATTCGATTGACGCTGCGGATTTCCCCTGTGAACCTCTGTGCACGCTGTGGTGAAGAGAAAGTCTTAACCACAGGGGGCACAGAGGTTCACGGGGGAAACCTCGCCCGGTCGCAGCCCCCGGAATCCGCCCAGTGACTCGCCAATCACCCTCCTTCAGGTAAAATATAAGGTTTGAGGACGATGGTCATGGGTACACGGATTTTCGGGTCGGCAGTGCTGTTCTTGGCGGTCACCATGGTGTCGGCGCCCTGGCTGCAATCCGAATCCGATCAGGGAGTGCCGCACTTCAACGCGGGCCCTCCGGCCGCAGACGCCAAGCTTCCGCCGATCCTCACAAAAGACCAACTCTGGGGCGCGAACGCGCAGTTTCCGTATCAGACGCACGCCTATGAACTGGCGGCGAAAATTCCGAAGGTGCTCTACCAGCAGCCGTGTTACTGCTACTGCGACCGGGGCATGGGGCACACCAGTCTGCACAGCTGCTTTTCGGGCACGCACGGAGCCGAATGCGGAACCTGCCTCAAAGAGCTTTATTACGCTTACACCATGTACAAGCAGGGCAAGACGGCGCGGCAGATTCGCGCGGGAATCATCAAGGGCGACTGGAAGCTGGTCGATCTGGACAAAGCGGCCAGCATCAATTGACTGTCGATTTCACGTTTTCGATTGCAACTCTGAATTAAATTTTGAACTCAAGGCGGTTTGATGGCACTCAAGGTAACCCCTAAGAAACAAGTAACCGAAGATCCACGACACACACAGGCGGTGCAGGCCTACGAGTTGGGGCTGCGCGCGTTGCAGGAACGAAAGTTCGAGAAGGCCAAAGGCCACCTGCAAAAGGCGCTGAGCGGACCGAACAAGTCCCTGGTCGACCGGGCCCAGGTACATATCCTCACCTGCGAGAAGCATCTTGAAACGCCCACGTTGCAGTTCAAAACGGCGGAAGAGCATTACGACTATGCGGTGTCGCTGATCAACACGGGCGACTATGTGACGGCGCGGGAGCATCTCGACAAGCTCTTGAAGCAGAATCCGAAGGCAGAGTTCGTGCTCTACGGCCTGGCCGCATTGCATTGCCTGACCGGTCAAGTCGAAGAATCGCTGAAGACGCTGGACGAGGCGATTCATGCGAAACCGGCGCTGCGCTTCCAGGCGCGGAACGATACCGACTTCCAGAATCTGGCGGAGGATCCGCGCTTCACCGAGCTGCTGTATCCGGACCCGGGCGCGGAATCTGAGCCCACCGAAGAAGAAGCCAGCGCGTACTAACTGAGCGGTCTCATAAATGACTTGTGGGGCGGGCTGTTCGGCCCTCAGGGGCTAAAGCCCGCATTCTTGTTGGTCAGTGACGGCACGGCTGAAGCCGTGCCCTACCCAAAACCGTTTCTGAGACCAGTATTCGTTGCCATTGAGGCGGTATGCTCCCCCAGTTGCGCACCAACTCATCTGACACCGGCAAGGCGGGCCCCGAACTGCGCGTGGTCGCAATCGGCGGGGGCACCGGCCTCTCCACACTGCTGAAGGGGCTGAAGCGTTACGTCATGACGCCGGCGCTGGCCCCCACCGGTCAGCCCACCATTCGCGAATTATGTGGCGTGGTGACGGTGAGCGACGATGGCGGGTCGAGCGGCCGTCTACGCAAAGAGTTCAACATGCTGCCGCCGGGCGATGTGCGCAACTGCATCGTTGCCCTCTCGGAAGATGAGGCTCTGCTTTCGAAACTCTTTCAGCATCGATTTCAGAAGGGCTCGGGACTGGAAGGCCACAGCTTCGGAAATCTTTTTCTGGCGGCGCTGACTTCGATTACCGGAGACTTTGCGGAAGCCGTGCGGCTCTCTTCGGAAATTCTGCTCACGCGCGGGCGGATCTTTCCGGCAACCATGTCGAACGTGGAACTGGAAGCGTTGTTCGAAGACGAGACGCGGGTGCGCGGCGAAACTCGGATCACGGCGAGCAAGGGCAAGATTCGCGAGCTGTTCCTGGTGCCTCCCGATGTGGAGCCGCTGGCCCACACGCTGGAGGCCATCGCCCACGCCAACCTGATCACCATAGGCCCGGGATCGCTGTTCACCAGCCTGATTCCGAACTTGCTGGTGCGCGGGATTCCCGAAGCTATTCAGGAATCTCCAGCGGTGAAAGTCTTTGTTTGCAATCTTATGACCCAGGCGAATGAAAGTCTTAGTTTGACCGCGGCGGATCACATTCGCGCCCTGAATGAGCACGCTCGGGTCCAGTTGTTCGACTATGCCCTGATCAACCGCAAGCCGGCATCGCCAGAGATGAAGGCCAAGTACGCGCTGGAGGGAGCTTCGCAGATCGTGGCCGACCTGGAAGCGATCGAGGCGCTCGGCGTGTGCCCGTTGCTGGGAGATTATCTGGAGGCGGGCGAAGTGGCGCGGCACGTTACCGACCGCGTCGCACACGACCTGATGGCGCTGATGTCACAAGCGCCGGACCGGAAGACGATCCGCAGTTGATAGGCGGAGCGACGGGCGTGTCGCCCATCCAGGTGGACGGCCGGGCGCCCGGCTCTCCATCAGCGAGAATCCAAGATCCACTGGCAGCCTGAGACGCGGCTTGCCGCGTCTCTACAATCGTGTTCGCGTTGTATATTGACTGAGCATGGTAAAAGCGAACAGCAAATCGAATTCTTCTCCGCAGCCCCCACGGATCGCCATCGCGATTATGGCGGCGGGCAAGGGCACACGGCTCAAATCGAAACACCCCAAGGTTCTGCATGAAGTCGGCGGGAAGCCGATCCTGGCGCATGTGATTGCGACCGCGAAACAAATCGTGCCCGCCGAGAACGTCTTCGTGATCATCGGCCATGAAGCGGAGCGCGTGCGTGAGGCGGTTGCCGGCGCGGGCGTGAACTTCGTGCTGCAAGCCGAACAACGGGGCACCGGACACGCGCTCATGGTGGCGCGTGAAGCGCTCATGGGCAATGGCAATCGCACTCGCTATGACCAGGTCATTGTGCTTTCGGGCGACGCTCCGCTGATTACCGCTGAAACCGTCAAGAAGCTCAGCGCGTTCCATACGGCGCAGAAAGCGGCCATGACCTTGCTGAGCGCCGATCTTGACAATCCCTATGGATATGGGCGAGTGATCCGCAAAGGGGCGCGGGGAGGGGCGGAGGTACAGGCGATTGTGGAAGAAAAGTCCGCGACCCCGCGGCAGAAGAAACTCCGCGAGATTAACTCCGGATTCTATGCCTTCGCAGTGCCTGCCTTGTACGAGCACATCGACCGTCTTTCGACCGCGAACCCGCACGGCGAGTACTACCTCACCGATATGGCCGCAGTGCTGCAACGCGCACGTAAGAAAGTGGTCGCGATCAAGACGGACGATGCGGGCGAAGTGCTGGGCACCAACACGCGAGCGGAAATGACGGTTCTGGATGCGCGGCTGCGGATGGCGAAGTGCCGTGCGCTGCTGGAGGAAGGCGTTACCATTTTTTATCCGCACACCTGCGTGATTGACAGCGACGTGGAAGTTGGCGCCGACACCGTGATTGAGCCCTTCGTGCAGTTGCTGGGCAGAACTAAAATCGGCGCGGAATGCCGCATCCGCTCTTACAGCGTGATCGGAAATTCAATCCTGGGCGATCGCGTCACGGTGAAGCCGGGGACGATCATGGAAGACTCGCGGGTGGGAGCGGGAGCGGTTCTCGGCCCGTACACTCATATGCGACCGGGAAGCGAGGTGGGCGAAGGCGCGCACCTGGGGAACTTCGTCGAGACCAAGAAAATCAAGCTGGGCAAGGGTTCGAAGGCGAATCACCTCACCTATCTGGGCGACGCGGAGATTGGTGAAGACGTGAACATCGGCGCCGGCACTATCACTTGCAATTACGATGGCGTGAACAAACACAAGACGGTCATCGAAGATGGGGCCTTTATCGGCAGTGACTCAACGCTGGTGGCGCCGGTAAAGATTGGACGCGGCTCTTACGTTGCTGCCGCAAGCTGCATCACGGAGGACGTGCCGGAGGATGCGCTGGCGCTCGGGCGCGCGCGGCAAAGCGTGAAAGAAGGCTGGGCGCGGGCGAAGCGGGACGCGCAGAAGGAGATCCGTCGTTAGTCGTTAGTCGCCGGTCGTTCGCCGCTCGTCGGCAAAATATATGGACTTTGCGGATCACCCCAGCTTCTTAGGATTCGACTGCCAACGACCAACGACCAGCGACTAACGACTCTTCTCAGAGTTCGACTACACTAGACCCGAAGCAAACCATGACGCAGACACCTCCAACTCGGGAAATATATCCAGTCCGCTACGACGTTTCGCTGCTGACGGCCGATGATTTTTATTTGTTCAACGAAGGCAGCCACTATCGCATTTACGAGAAGATGGGCGCACACGCTGTCGAGTCCAACGGGGCCACGGGCACCGTCTTCAGCGTCTGGGCGCCCAACGCCCGGCAGGTGTCGGTGATCGGCAGCTTCAATGGCTGGAACCCGCAATCCCATCAACTCCAGCCGCGCGCTTCGTCGGGGATCTGGGAAGGTTTTATCCCAGGCGTCGGCAAGGGGACGTTGTACAAGTTCCATATCAACTCCAATAAACACGGCCACCGGGTGGAAAAGGCCGACCCGGTGGGGCTTTTCGCCGAGAAAGCGCCGCGCACCGCTTCCGTGATCTGGGATCTCGACTATAGCTGGAACGACTCGGCCTTCCTCGAAAAACGCGCGGACGCCAACTCGCTGCATGCGCCCATGTCCATCTATGAGGTGCATCTCGGCTCCTGGATGCGCATCCCGGAAGAGCACAACCGTTCTCTCACCTATCGCGAGATCGCGCCCCGCCTTGCCGACCACGTGAATAAGTTGGGATTCACCCACGTCGAACTGCTGCCCATCATGGAGCATCCGTTCTACGGTTCGTGGGGATACCAAACCACTGGCTACTTCGCTCCGACGTCGCGCTACGGCACGCCGCAAGATTTCATGTACCTGATCGACTACCTGCACCAGCACGGCATCGCCGTCATTCTCGACTGGGTCCCGTCGCACTTCCCTTCCGACGGCCACGGCCTTGCCTACTTCGACGGTACCCACTTGTTCGAGCACGCCGACTCACGCCAGGGCTTCCATCCCGACTGGAAGACGCACATTTTCAACTACGGGCGCAGCGAAGTGCGCAGCTTCCTGATGTCGAGCGCCATGTTCTGGCTGGACAAGTATCATGTCGATGGCCTGCGCGTGGACGCGGTCGCTTCCATGCTATACCTTGACTACTCGCGCAATCCGGGCGAGTGGATTCCTAATAAATTCGGCGGGCGCGAGAATCTGGAGGCCATCGACTTTCTGCGCCGCTTCAACCTCGAAGCCTACGGGGAGCACCCAGACATCCAAACCTTCGCCGAAGAGTCCACCTCCTACCCCATGGTTTCGCGGCCCACGCATCTGGGAGGCCTGGGGTTCGGCCTGAAGTGGGACATGGGCTGGATGCACGACACGCTCACCTATTTCCAGGAGGACCCCATCCACCGCCAATACCACCACAACCAACTGACCTTTCGCATGCTCTATTCGTTCCATGAGAACTTTGTCCTGCCCCTGAGCCACGACGAGGTCGTGCATGGAAAAGGTTCGCTCATCGGCAAGATGCCCGGCGACGAATGGCAGAAGTTCGCCAACCTGCGCCTGCTCTTCGCCTACATGTTTGCCCAGCCGGGCAAGAAACTGCTCTTTATGGGCTGCGAGTTCGGCCAGGTCAGCGAGTGGTCGCACGATCGCAGCCTCGACTGGGACGTTCTTCAGTACCCGGTGCATCGCGGGCTCATGAACTGGGTCGAGCAACTCAACCGCGTCTATCGCAGTGAATCTCCGCTGCACTGGTTCGATAACGATCCCAGGGGCTTTGAATGGGTGGATTGCAACGATGCGCCGGCGAGCATCATCGCGCTGCTGCGCAAGGGCAAGGACGGCGAGAACCCGGTGCTCATCGTGTGTAATTTCACGCCCGTGCCCAGACTGGGATACATGGTGGGAGTACCGACGGGCGGCTACTGGAAAGAAATCCTCAACAGCGACGGCCTGGAATACGGCGGCAGCGGCTCGGGCAACATGGGAGGCGCCGAGGCCTTCCCCGAAAAAACCCACGGGCGGCCGTATTCTCTGCGACTGACCTTGCCCCCGCTGGGCGCGCTGTTTCTAAGAAAGGCGTAGCCGCCGGAGCGAACCGGCTACAGCCGCGAGTTTAAGTTGAGTCTCTGGGGCCATTTGCCAAATACTAAGCTTCTCAGCCAGGGATATAGAGCGTGTCTGCGCAAGCCATGGTCAGCCCGGTAACACGGCGAGACGAACACGAGTTGCGCGAAGCGCGCTTCGCCATGCGTCTCTCCCTGATTGTTGGTTTGGCAATGCTGATCGGTAAGACGGCAGCCTTTCTCATGACGCATTCGGCGGCCATTTTTTCGGACGCGGCCGAGTCGGTCATTCACGTGGTCGCCGTGGGCTTTGCGAGTTTTAGTCTTCGCCTCAGCACACGATCGGCTTCTCCTCAATTCCTCTACGGTTACGAGCGGATCACCTTCTTCTCCGCGGGATTTGAAGGAGCGATGATCGTGGTGGCGGCGATGGCAATTCTCTTCGAGTCGATCCGAAGGTGGATTGCCGGGCTGCAACTGGAGCACCTGGGGACCGGCGTGCTGCTGGTGCTGATCGCTGGAATCGTGAATGCGGGTCTCGGTTACTATCTCCTGCGAACCGGCCGGCGAACCAATTCCCTCATTCTTGAAGCCAATGGCAAACACGTTTTGACCGATAGCTGGACCAGCTTTGGCGTGGTGGGAGGACTCGGGCTGGTGCTGCTGACGCACTGGAAACCGTTCGATCCGCTGGTGGCCATCGCCGTCGCGGGAAATATTCTCTGGTCCGGCGGACACCTGATATGGCGTTCGGCGGTCGGTCTGCTGGATTATTCCGATCCAAAGGCTGGCCGGAAAATTCGCGATAAGCTAGACGCACTTTGCTCGGAGCTCGCCCTCCAATACCACGGCGTGCGCTTCCGAACCACCGGATACCGCCAGATCATTGAGGTACACCTGCTCTTCCCGCGCCTGACATCGGTCAGCGAAGCGCACCGCCTGGCAACCATTCTGGAAGAACGCCTGCCAGCCGAACTAGGAATGCCCGCTGAAGTTACTACTCACCTGGAGTCCTTGGAAGACCATGCCGACGTCCATCGCGAAGAACACTACACGGGGAGACCCGACTAAATTGTCAGTGCCGGGCTTTGCTGGCGGCTGAGAGCATGTAGTCACGGTTTCCAAACCCCCACATGCTCCAACAGTTCTTCTAATTTCGCTTTGTTCAGGATTTCCCCCACCGCCGCGTGATCGATGTGTGGGGCGATCGGCGTTTCGCTTTGCGCGATGGCGTAGGCGGTCACGGCCACAATCGCCTCTCCGGCCTTGAAGTCGAGTCCATCGACTTTGTCGAGCGTGTCGCTCGATTTGTGATGGATTTCCATGTAGTGCGACATGTCCACCCACAAATCGAGCGCCGGAATACCCTGCAACACGAACGGACCGTGGTCGGTGTCGTACGTGGTATCGAGCGAAAGCTCGCCGCCGTTCAAGTCTTTCAGCAGGCCGTCGCTCCAGGGTTGCATCGCTTTTCTCAGATCCTCGCGGCCTTCCACTTTCCATCCTTTCGGATGCCCCGCGCCGTTATCGGTATTTAGAACCGCGACGCACTCGTTCAACTCGCTCTGATGCGCCTGCGTGTAGGCGTACGAACCGAGCAACCCCTGTTCTTCTCCTCCCCAAAGCGCCAACCGGACGCTGCGCCGCGGCGCTTTGCCCAGCGCCATCAGGGCGCGGCCGATTTCGAGAACGCTGGTCGCGCCGGTGCCGTTGTCCTGCGCGCCGGTGCCGAAGTCCCATGAGTCCAAGTGTGCGCCGATCAGGATCCACTCGTCCGGCCGCTCGCTGCCTCGAATCTCGGCGACCACGTTGTTAACTGTCGTCTCTCCCGATGTCTTATTTTCGATCGTCAACTGAATCGTGACCGGCCCGCGCTCCAGTTCACGCTGAATGAGCTTGGCGTCTTCCATGCCGAGCTGGGCCACTGGAAGCGGAAGCAACTTCGCTCCCCACACCCCGTCATGCGCATTCAAAACGTTGCTCTTCTCGCGGTCTGGCATGACCGCCGCCAACACGCCATCCTTGTGAAACGCAATCCACGCGGCCTCGAGTTTCGGCAAAGCCTTCCCGTAGCCTTCGGCGTAGATTTTGCTTGTGTCCAGAAACACGATCTTGCCACGGAGTTCGGCTTCGCGAGATTTCAAAGCCCCAGGCGCCACGTCTGCGACGATCGCTACCGCGCCCTGCACTCCTCCCGGCGGCGTCGACGGCGCCCACCCGAGCGACGCCACGTACAGCGGACGCGACAGAGGCGACAGCATCGCTCCGCTCGCCGCCCCGCGCTGCCAGCCCGCTGGAATCGTAAACGGCTCCAGCCGCACAGTCTCGATCCCGTAGCTGCGAAACTTTGCCGCTACCCATTCCGTCGAGCGCACATACGCCGGAGAACCCGTCAACCGCCCGCCGATACCATCCGCGAGGTCGCCTAGAGTTGTCATCGACGGCCCGTTGTAAATCGAAGCGGCCAGCCGGTCCGTCACCGGTTTCATGTCTGACGGCTGCTGCGCCCACGCGAGCACGGGGATCGCCCACCACACCGCTAGTGCAATTCCACGACGTAGATTCATTTTTCCTCCGGGCAACAATTTACAATGACGCCTCGCTCAAATCCCACCCTTTCGCAGAAAACGCGAAAGGATGGGGCACCCTCCGGCATCTTCGCGGGAGAGAGCCTGCGGAGCTTCGCTCCGCTTGGACGGGCGAGGGCGCCCGTCCCCACACGAGCTACTTCCTATTTCGCGAAGGCTTCCTTATTCACCACATACGGCATCTTCGTAACATCGCCGCCGTAGTTGCCTTCCAGCACGTCAATCAGTCCCTGGACGCAGCGTCCGGCCATGCCTTTGTTGGGATCGGGAGACAGGCGGGTGATGCGGGCGGCGCTGGCGAAATGGGGCATCAGGCGGCAGCGATCGGCGATGGCGGGATCGCGCAGCGGCGAATCGGCGGGGAGAGGCTCCGTCTCGTAAACATCGAGTGCCGCGCCGGCGATTCTTTTCTCGCGCAAGGCGCGCGCCAGGGCGGTCTCGTCCACCACCGGACCCCGCGATGTGTTGACGATCATGGCGGTGCGCTTCATCATGCGCAGCGTGATTTCGTTGATCAGGTGGTAGGTTGGCGTCGAGCTCTCGCCCTCGCGCAGCAGCGGAACGTGCAGGCTGATGAAATCCGCGCTACTCAGCGCTTCGTGCAACGTGGTGTAGCGAATGGTGGCTCGCTCGCGACACAACCCGAGCCGGAAGCGCAGATCCTTCACCTCTTGTATGGCCCGGACGTAGTCGTGATTCTCATACGCCGGGTCAAAGCACAGGATGTTCATGTCGAATCCCGCGCACTTTTTGATCAAAGCGAGGCCGATACGTCCGGTACCGATGACGGCGACGGTCTTTCCCGTGACTTCGTCGCCCAGAAACGGCAGGTAGGGATGCCAATAGCTCCAACGATTTTCGCGGGTCAGATGTTCGGCGGACCACAGTTTGCGGGCAAGCGCGCCCATCAGGAAGAAGGCATATTCGGCGGTCGCTTCGGTCAGGACGTCGGCGGTATGGGTGAACGGGATTTTGTACTGGTTGGCATCGGCGCGGTTGATGTTGTCAAATCCGACGGCGTACTGCGCGACCACCTTGAGGGTGCCTTCTCCGGCGGCAAAAACCTCGGCGTCGATCGCATCGCGCAGGGTGGTGATCAGGCCGTCAATGCCCGACTTCACCTTCTCGACGATCAGACTCTTCGGCGGAGCTTCGGGCTGGGAATAGACTTCCAGGTCGTATCCCTTGTGGTCGAGGAGGTTGAGGGCGTCTCCGATGTCGCAGGTGGCAAAAACGCGGATTCTCTGGCTCATGCTTAGTGTGGTCGCTGGGGCCGGGAATGAGTACCCACTTCCTCAACCCTGGGCGCAATTAGTGTACCGCACCGGGCTCAGAAGCCAGTAGAGCGGCAAGAGGGTAAAGCGGCGCGACGCCCTGCAACCCTACTTCATCGACGACGTGGCGAACTCCTTCTTCAGCAACGAATACATATTTACATCGCGGAACGTGCCCCGCACCTTTACATCCTGGCGCAAGGTGCCTTCGAACTGCCAACCGGCGCGCCTCAGGGTACGGATGGTGTTGATGTTGTCCGGGTCAACCTTCGCCCAATACGATTTAACTGAAGAGCGCCGTATCCAAACGTGAGCGTCGCCTTCAGCGCCTCGGCCATCAAGCCGCCGCCCCAACGCTCCTTGGCCATGGCAAATGCAATTTCGCCGCGGCAATGGTCCGCCGAGACGGAAATCAGGCCGCAGGTACCGATTACCTTCTTCCCGGCCTTCAGTTCCATCGCCAGTTCGGTGTTTTCACCGCGCTGATACGCGGCGATGGTCTGCTCAATGAACATGCGGCTGTCCTCCACCGTGCGATGCGCGTCCCAGGTGGTGTAGCGCGTCACTTCCGGGTCGTGCGCACACAGGAAGATATCGCTCGCATCCTCCGGGCGAAGTGGACGCAGCACCAGCCGCGCGGTCATCAACGGGGTCTGAGCATGAAAGATACGGCTAAGCTCTTGTGGTTTCATCTTCTCCCCCGGGAACGGCTGAATTATAGCGCGGGGAGCATTCAGCGGCGATTTCGCCGTGTTGTTTGCAGATTTAACAGGCTGCGGAAGAACTCAGCGAGGGCGCAAGAAGGTCACCTTGGGCGCTAAAGTGCGGACACATTTTCAGCGACTTACGGCACGACTGAAGAGGCTGCGGGAAAAGCCCGCTTCCGATGCCCAGCCCCCCAAAGGGGCATCTGATTTCAAAGAGTTTACGTCATCGCTAAAGCGATGACC
>CABEDA010000208.1_pt1 | contig 22759 bp, 18 predicted proteins | sample 3422771 | NCBI WGS metagenome assembly CABEDA01 (sample SAMEA5534329, study PRJEB31848) | metagenome | biome: tundra; feature: field; material: soil | place: USA | collected 2013-05 | depth 0.15 m
GGGTGGTCGGAACAGGAGTACCAGGCCGCCGCCGCCCTGATCACCGCCGCCTACCGCGGCCACGTCGATTCCGAGATCAACGATCAGTACCGCACGCTCACCGGCTCGCTGCGCTTTTTGAACAACATTGTGCGTTTCCCGGGGTGCGGGACGTTCGATCCTCAGGCCTCGTTTGTCGTCGTCGATCGCCGTACGCGCACGCTGATCGGCCTCATCCTGTGCTCGCAGGTGCGCCCCGATGTCGGCCACATCACGCAGGTGTGCGTGCTTCCCGAATACCGCTCCGCCGGCCTCGGCGAAGCTATGCTGGCCGCGGCAACCAAGAATTTGCGCGGGCGGGGATTCCATTTCATCTCGCTGACGGTGACGGAAGCGAATGACCGGGCGATTGCGCTTTATAAGCGCATCGGATTTGAATCTACGAGAGTGTTTGATGCGTTTGTGTGGGAGGGGTGAGAGGGTGTCTGCCGGCCACGCGCAATCGAGGCGAAAACAAAAAAACCTCCGCGTCGTCCTTCCCCGTGACGACGCAGAGGATTTAAGTGGAAACCCGGTCCGGAGTCACGATGCAGTTCGTCGCAAGCTACGGACCCATTCTTCTCAGTTGGACCCAACACATCGCCGAGGGGGTGAGCGGTGAATCCAGTCGAAGATGGCTTCCACCTCATAAAACGAAAACGCCTGCCAATTCCCTTCACGCCGGGAAGAAATAATCTGGAAGCGCGCCCGAGGTGTGCTTTTCGGGCCTGCGCTGAGACTTTTCATACCTTATGGAAACTCTGATTAACTACCATCGAAAACCTTGAACCACAGGGTACACAGGGGTGCACGGAGGAACCCGGGGTACTTAATCAGACTTTCCTTAAGTCGTGCGATGGACGGACAGCAGTAACAATCGCGCCGCCGCTCCACTAAAATAGCGGCAACATGCGAGCGATTTTTCAGTGGAAGCTGGACCGCCGAGTCCTGGAGTTGGGACGGCGCACTCTGATCATGGGCATCGTGAACGTAACGCCCGACTCGTTTTCCGACGGGGGACTCTACATCGACGCCGAAAAGGCCGTGGTCCGCGCCGAGCAGTTACTCGACGACGGGGCGGCCATCATCGACGTGGGTGGGGAGTCGACGCGGCCCGGCGCGACCGAACCGGTGCCCGAAGAAGAAGAGCGCCGGCGGGTGCTGCCGGTGATTCGGGATTTGAAGCGCCGGCGGCCGGATGCGGTCGTCAGCGTCGATACCAGCAAGGCTAGCGTGGCGCGGGCGGCGGTGGATCTGGGGGCGGAAGTTGTGAACGACGTCAGTGGGTTCCGTTGGGACCCAAAGATGGCCAAGACACTGGCCGAACTCAAAGTGGGAGCCGTGCTGATGCACACCCGCGGACGGCCGGAGGAATGGCGGACGCTGCCGCCGATTGGCGATCCGGTGCTGCTGGTGAAGCGGGAATTGCGGCAATGGGCGGAGACGGCGGTGCTGGCGGGCATCAAGCGCGATCGCCTGGTGCTGGATCCGGGATTCGGTTTCGGAAAAAGCTTTGAGGAGAACTATCCGCTGCTGGCGCACTTCGCGGAACTGCAGCAGATGGGATTCCCGCTGCTGGCGGGAGTGTCGCGCAAGTCATTTATCGGGCGAACCCTGGCGCGCGCTGGCAAGGATAAAGATAAAGATAAGAACAGAGATGTGGAGGCGGCCCAGCGCCTTTACGGGACGTTGGCCGCGGAAACCGCGTTGATCCTGAAGGGAGCGCACATCATTCGAACCCACGACGTGCGCTTTGCGGTAGAGGCCGCGAGCGTGGCGGATGCGATCGTGGCCAGTGGAGGTTAGTGTAGGGACGGGGCTTGCCCCGTCTTCCGTTGCGAGCGGAGACGCGGCAAGCCGCGTCTCTACAGGGAAATTGGTGGCCTCAGACCCGAGCCGCGTCGGCGAAGGGCGCGGTCGTTCTGAGGACGGGCAGCCGGATTTCAAACGCAGCCCCGCCTTCGGGCCGGTTGTAGCAGGTGATTTGTCCCTTGTGGTCCTGGATCACACCATACGTCGCGCTCAGTCCGAGACCGGTGCCTTTGCCGACTGGCTTGGTGGTGTAGAAGGGATCGAAAACGCGCTCGGGATCGCGCAGGCCGGGGCCGTTGTCGGCGAATTGCACGACCACTTCGTTGCCCTCGCGCCACAGGCAAACCTGGAGACGCCCGCCGCCGGTTTCCTGCAATGCGTCCACGGCGTTTTCGACAATCTGAAGAAAGGCCTGCAAGAGTTGGTTGGAGTTGCCGAGGACGCGAGGCAGCGGGTCTTTGGAATTGGAACTGGAACCGGAGTTGGAACTGCTTTCCACGGTCAGGCTGATCCGCTTGTTTTCGAGCTTGAATCCTTCCATTTGCACCGCGCGCTGCAAAAGCGGCTTCAGTTCGACAGGGCTTTTTTCTCCTGGAGTCTGCTGCGCGAAGCTGAGCAGATCGCCGACCAGTTCGCGAGTGCGCCGCGCCTGCTGTCCGATTTTCTGCGCGTTCGAGAGTTGCTCGCGGCTGAGGTTGCTGCTGGCGGCCATGCGTTCCGAGTTGGCGAGGATGGCCGCGAGCGGGAACTCCAGTTCGCCGGCAGCCAGCGCAATCAGTTCTCCGAGCGAAGCCAGCTTGGCTTGTTGGATCACTCGTCCCTGCAGACGCTGCAGGCTGTCGAAGCTCCGGCGCGAATGCTTGAGCAGCCGCAGCAGCCTCTGGTCGAGCAGGTGTTGCTTGAGGAAAACCAAAAAGGCCAGCAGCGCGACACCGCCCATGGCCACCGCAAAACGGATCTGGCGCACATAAGGCTGGTCGTGGCTCAGGAACAGCGCCCAATAGGCCATGACGGGCAGAGAAAGCAGGGCGAGTTTCGCAAGCTGAGGAGCGACCAATCGACCGGCACCCGTGAGCGAAGGCATCATCTGGGTATCGCGAAGGCAATGCCGCCCGGCGATGGCGACCCAGAGGAAGCCCAGCAGAGCGGCGAGGAGCGGGAGATCGTAGATTCCGCCAGTCCTGTAGGTGCCGCGCTCGATAGCACCATTCATGGCTTCCCAAGAGAATGTGTAGAGAACGCTGGCAAGAAACAGGTTGCGATAGAGTTCGCGCCACGATCCGGAACTGGTGAAGAATGCCGATGCCGACACGGCAATCAGCATCGCTCCTTCGACGCTATACACGAGATCCCAGCGCAGGTTGTACACCGGGATATTAGGGACGATGTATTCCTCGGGAAAAACGAAGAAGGCGTAAACCACGACCCACCACACCAGCACCATGAGGACATTCAGCGTGCTCGGCAACAGCCCCTCGCGTTCATCGGCCCGATGGGGGCGGATGGCTACGGCCGCCATGATCGGGACCACGTGCAGGAACAACACGATATGCCCTTGGAAGGGCTCGGGCAGCGGCTTGCGGACCACCACTTCAAACCACACCCACATGGCTTGGTTGAAACCCCACATGACCAGGCCCGTCGTCATAAGACTCCAGAACAGGCGGGTATGCCCACGGCTGTCGAAGGCGTTCTTGGCGGAGGGGATGCAAGCAGCCGCGATCACCAGCAGCGGGATCAGGTCACCCATGGCGGTGCGAAAGAAGGGGCTGGGAAACACTGCGGGGGCCAGAGCAAAGGCCAGCAGCAGACCAACTCCGCAAAGGAGCGACGGGATGGAGCGCAGAGACACCGCTTTCCATGATACGACGTTCGCCACGATACGTTGAGATGACGGATCGGTGACGGGGAGGTCACTACGGTAACACTCTCCGTCCCCGCGGATGCGCGCATTGCCGCATCCGAGGAGACGGGGCAAGCCCCGTCTCTACCGGTCTTTTTGAAGAGCGGGAACCGGTTTTTGTCGAAGCGATTCAGGCGGCGGCTGCTAGAATTGCCTGCTATGGCATTCCCCACCAACCGCCTGCGCCGCTTGCGCCGCACTGAAACCCTGCGCACCCTGGTCCGCGAGACCCGGCTCACGCCCGAATGTTTCGTGTATCCACTGTTCATTTGCCCCGGAACGGGAATCCGGAAAGAAGTGCGCTCCATGCCCGGCGTCTTCAACCTTTCGGTAGACGAAGCCGTGAAGGAAGTGCGCGAGACGCGTGCTCTGGGAGTGTCTTCCATCATTTTGTTCGGACTGCCGGAGAAGAAGGACGAAGTGGCCACCGGCGCCTGGGCCGAGGATGGCATCGTGCAGAGGGCGGCGCGCGCCATCAAGAGTGAAGTGCGAGACGTGCTGGTGATGGCCGACGTTTGCTTGTGCGAGTACATGTCGCATGGGCACTGCGGCATCGTCGCGCAGGCCGGCAGGCCGCAGTCGCTGGGCGCAGCTGCAAGAGATGTGTCCAAGACGATGGCGAAAGCGGTCACGAGTCCCGCGAAAAAAGAAAAGGTTATCGAACGGGTGGCTGCGGCTGCGACCCACACGGCTACGGAAGAGTACGAGATCCTCAACGACGCGAGCCTGGAATTGCTGGCGCGCACGTCGGTTTCCCTGGCGCGGTCCGGCGTCGACATCATCGCGCCCTCCGACATGATGGATGGACGGGTGGGCGCGATTCGCGCCGCGCTCGACAAAGCGGGCTTCGAAAATACTCCGATTCTTGCCTATGCCGCGAAGTACGCTTCCGGCTTCTTCGGTCCGTTCCGCGAGGCGGCGGATTCCGCGCCGCAGTTTGGCGACCGGCGCTCCTACCAGATGGATCCGGCGAACGTTCGCGAGGCCATGCGCGAGATCGAGTTGGACATTGAAGAGGGCGCGGACATGATCATGGTGAAGCCGGCCCTGCCGTACTTGGATGTGATTGCCGCCGCCCGCGACCGTTTCGACCTGCCGCTCGCCGCCTATCAGGTATCGGGCGAGTACGCGATGATCGAGGCCGCCGCCCGCAACCAGTGGATCGACCGCGACCGCGTGATGATGGAATCGCTCACCTCGATTCGCCGCGCAGGCGCCAGCATCATTCTGACTTACTACGCCAAGGAAGCGGCGAAGCTGCTGGCCTAGTCCGGATTAATTCACGGCGAGTCCGGTTTCGGCTTCGGCCGCTGAGGGTGGAAGCTTGACGCGCTACGCGAAGTTCTCGTCGACAAAACTAGTCGCAGCCTGCGCGGGCTCGAAAGACGAGCGGGCGTGGGCAGAGTTCGTCCGGCGATTCCATGGGGTGATCGCCGCCGCCGCGCTGCGCACCGCCCGCCGCTGGGGCGAACCCTCCCGCCCTCAACTGGACGACTTGATCCAGGACACCTACCTGAAGCTCTGCGAGAACCATTGCCGTTTACTGCGATCGTTCCAGCCTTACCACGAAGATTCCATTTACGGGTTTCTGAAGGTGGTTGCGGCCAACGTCGTCCACGATCATTTCAAGGCGGCGCTGGCCGCAAAGCGGGGCGCGGGGCAAACCGAAGCGCTGATGGAGCAAGTCCCGATCGACCCGAAAACCGCGAGCACCGACTGCTGGGATGCGGTAGGCCAGTGCCTGCAGCTCGCGCAGGTCGACAGGATCCTGACCCAGCTTACGGCGGGCAAGGATCAGGAAAGAAAGCGCACGATTTTTTGGCTTCGCCACCGCCAAGGCCTTACCGCCAGTGAGATCGCAGCCATCCCCTCGATCGGACTGACCACCGAGGGAGTGGAAAGCGTGCTCATGCGCCTGGTGGCCATGATTCGCAGTCACGTGACCCATTCGAGTCCGCAACCGCGAAGTGAAGGTTTTGGCTAGACAAAGTCGTTCTAAGGTATTAGGAGTTAATATTTGGATAAGAACCCCAACGGGCATCTGGAAGCGGCGGACCTGGCGAAACTCCTGGAGGAATCTCGTCAGCGCGCGGAATCCGCCGTGCACGCGTCGGATCTGCACGCTCATCTTGCCGCCTGTCCGGCCTGCCGGAAGCAATTTGAGGAACTGGCGTCGCTGGATTGCCACCTAAGTCGCCAAATGAAGGGCGAGAGAGCGGCCGAGTCCGCCCCCCACAACGGCGATTGTCCGCACGATTGTCCGCACGAGGCGGTCTGGCGTGAGATTGCCGGCGGGCTGACCCCCACCAACGAGACGCTTGTCCACATCGAACACGCCAGCCGCTGTGATTCTTGTGGCCCGCTGTTGCGCGAAGCCGTCGCCGAATTGACCGATTTGAACCGCGACATCACCGCGGCGGAACGGCAACATATCGCGGCCCTCCAGAGTGCGAGTGCGGAGTGGCAGCAGCGACTGGCCCAGCGAATCGCCGGGACTTCGCATTCCAGTCTGGATCCGCAATCGACGCCGTGGTGGCGACGGGGGCGGGCGGTTCCGCGCCTCACAACCGCAATGACAATGAAATTTTCGGCGGCGTTTCTTCTGGCCGCCGTGGTTGGCGTGGGATCGTGGGTTGTCGTCCAACGCAACCAGCCCGCCAGAGCCGCCCATCTCCTCGCCCGCGCGTACACCGAGCAGCGCACCCTCGAACTCAGAATCGCGGGCGCCGATTATGCACCCCTGCGCATCTCCCGCGGACCGGCAGCCTCCTTTACCAGCCGTTCGGAGGCGCTGTTAAGGGCGGAAGATCTGATCGCCGGCCAACTCGAATCCCATCCCTCCGACCCCTCCTGGCTGCAAGCGCAGGCGCAGGCCGACTTGCTGGAAGGCAAGTACGACGCGGCCGTGGAGGTTTTGCGCCGCGCTCTAGAGTTAGAGCCGCACTCATCCGCTCTGATGACTGATCTCGCCACCGCTTACTTCCAGCGTGCCCAGCAGGAAGACCACAAGGACGATCTCGGCGCGGCGTACGAGTACCTGAGCCAGGCTCTGAGACTGCGCCCCGACGATCCGGTTGCGCTCTTTAATCGCGCCTTGGTCGCGGAACGCCAGTTCTTGTATCAACAGGCGCTCGATGACTGGGAGCATTACCTGCGAGTCGATCCGGGCTCGCCATGGGCGGAAGAAGCCCGCAACCACGCCGACGCCGTGCGCGAAATCTTGAAAAAGCACGAGAGCGACGCAAAGCCGCTGCTCTCTCCTGCCCAAGTGGCGGACGCGGCCAGCAGCGCGGGTCTACGCGCTGAAGTCGACCAGCGTGTCGAAGAATATCTGCAGGAAGCGGTCCGCTCCTGGTTGCCCCAGGCTTTCCCCGAAGCCAGAGCCCAGGCCAAAGCCGACCCGCAAGCCGCCCAGGCGCTTTTTTTTTTGGCGGACCTGACCCGCCGGCAACACGGCGACCTCTGGCTGGCTGATCTTCTTCGCGGCTCCTCCGCCCCAAGTTTTCCGCCAGCCGTAAGCGCGCTCGCCCGCGCGGTCCAAGGTAATGACGCCGGCGAGTACGGCGTCTCTCGCCAACAGGCGGATCGTGCCGAACAATTACTTCACGCGTCCGGCAACACGGCGGGCGTGCTGCGCGCACAGTTCGAGCGGACTTTTGCGGCACAGTTCGAGCGGCACAGCGAAGAGTGCCGGCGACAGGCGACGACCGCATTAGCGGAGTCCGAAAAATATTCTTATCCCTGGTTGCAGATTCAACTCGGGCTGGAGAAGAGCGTCTGTTCCTCTCTGATGGGTGATATCGGTGCGGACGAAAAGACTACGGCTCGTGCTATGGATCGTGCCCTGAAGAGCGGATACTGGGGCCTCTCTCTCCGCGCGATCTTTTTCGAGGCGGATGATGAGCGGGCTATTGGCAATCAAGCCGGGGCTTCAAAGCTGGCCAGCGCGGGCTTGGAACGCTATTGGTCAGGGCAGTTTGCCCCGAGGCGGGGCTACAACCTTTACTACCTTCTCGGCTGGACCGCCGAAGTTGCCGACCAGCCGCACCTTCAGCTGGCGGTCTGGCGCGAGGCTGCGGGGCTGATTGATTCCGATGGGACTCTGCTGCAACGCGCCTGGGCGTACAAATACATGGCCAACGCCGCGATGGCGGCCCATCAGCCCGTGATCGCTGCCCGGCAGTATGCCGAAGCGGCTCGGCTCGTTGCACTGGCCCCACGAACCGACGCCAGCCGCAGCTACGCCCTCGAGACCGAGATCCTAATCGCTCAAGTGGAGGCACGGCTCGGTCGCTTTGACACCGCCATCGTGAGACTGGCCTCCATACAGGACCAGATCCGCCCGCTCTCGAACAACTACCTCGTGCAGATGTTTTATTCCACCCTTGGCGAGCTGCAACTCCGCCGGCATCGTGAGGCGGAAGCGGAGCAGGCCCTGCAGCCAGCGCTGGCTCTGGCAGAGCACAATCTCGCAACCCTCAGGTCTGAGTCGGAACGTACGAATTGGAGCAAGGACGCAGCCCCGGCGTATCTCGCACTGGTCGAGGCAGAACTAGCGCAGGGTCGTTCGCAGGATGCGCTCGAGACGTATGAGTGGTACCTGGGAGCGCCCCAGCGCACGGCCGCCGATTCCCGCCCCCACCGATCTGTGGCTAACCCGCCGATGCCGAGTCCGTCCCCGATGGGCTCTCGCCTTCCGCTCCTCGCCAAAGAGACCGTGCTCGCCTATGCCGTGCTGCCCGACGGCCTTGCGATTTGGGCCTATGACAACCGCGGTATCAACGCGCGCTGGATTCAGAAACCCACCGACAGCCTGCGGGAGTTGGCGGAAAGGTTTCAGGACTTAGCGTCCGACCCCAAGTCGGAGCTGACCGCGTTGCGGCGGGACGCTCGCAGCCTGTACGAGGCGCTGGTCGCTCCTGTGGAACAACATCTCGCGCCGGGACGAACGCTGGTAATCGAAGCGGATGGATGGATGGCGCGCGTCCCCTTCGAAGCCCTGCTGGATTCGAACGATCGCTATGTGATCGAGCGTGCACCCGTTGCTCATTCGCTGGGTCAGGATTCACAGGCGCGTCTGCGCAGCGACACCGGTATTTCAAAAGACTTGCCCGCCCTGGTGGTGGGCAGTACCGCTTCATCGTCGGCGGACGGACTCATTCCTCTGCCCGATGTGTCGGCGGAAGCGGACGCTGTTGCCAGCGGCTTTCATTCCGTGCACGTACTCAGAGGTGAAGAAGCCACCCTCGGCGCAGTCCGGAACGAACTCCCCATGGCTGCAGTTTTCCACTTTGCCGGACATTCTCTCGCCGCTCCCCAAAGCACGGGTTTGCTGTTGGAAAGAGACGGAAAAGCAAATGCCCCCCGCCTGTTGGACGCGGCCGCGCTACGGCAGCTTCGCCTGCAACGTCTGCAGTTGGCCGTGCTCTCGGCCTGCAGCACTGCCTCCGGCAGCGGCGGCTCTAACGGATTCAACAGCGTTACCGATGCTCTTCTGCGTGCCGGCGTGCCCCACGTGGTCGCCAGCCGGTGGGCAGTGGACTCGGTCGAGACCCGAGGGTTTGTCGAGGACTTTTACCATAACGCACTATCCGGCCAGCCCGTTTCCGGCGCGCTGCGCCAGACCGCGCTGAAAATGCTGGCCAACCCGCGCACCGCGCACCCTTATTACTGGTCGGCATTTTCGGCGTACGGACGACCCTAATTTCTAAGCTGGTTTCATAAATCCGCTTTGGGTCGGGCATTTTATAAAACCATTTCCAACACAGGAGAGCCCGATGCGAACCAAACGCTGCTTCACCCGCTCCCTGATTGCGCTGGCCAGCGCTGTCCTGGCCATGCTCTTCCTCATCGGCTGTCAACAAACCCAGCAACCAGCTCCAGCGGCTGAGTCCAAGGCTGCCAGCACCGAGAAAGTTTTCGTGGTCTTCGAAGGTCCGTGGGCCATCGTGGATGACCCCAAAGACCCCAACACCGCCCTGGCTCTCGCGCCGAAGACGAAACTTCACCGCGATCTCTACGTGGCCGCATCCAATGACTCGGTGCTGGCCGCGGGGACCTACGACCTTTCCGTCCCAGCCCATGCAGCCGCCTTTTCCGGGGCGCTGGACCCCAGCTTCGCCCAGGCCAAGATCGACGCCAAGAGCCTGCAACATGCACTCGATGACAAGTCCGGGCGCTACGTGATTCGCCTGCCCAAGCCCGAAGCCTACGTGGCTGCCAAGAGATTCCGTAGTCGGGTTGGCGCTACGTACGTCCCCGAAGCTACGACCGAGCAGAACTACGCCACCCAGGTGTCGTTTCGTTACACCGTCAGCACTCTGAACGGTTTCTCCTTGGCGGGCACACCGGACACCGGCACCTTCAACCCGCTCCTTCTCCAGCTTGAGACGCCAGCCATTCGCTTCGCGATTGAACCCGCTGTGCCTGAGAGTCCCACGGATATGTGCCACACCCACTCCCGTGAGGCTTTCCGCGATACGGTGAAGTTCTTGGGCTTGACTCTGTATGTCGATTTCCCAAACGACTCGGCAGGCTGCCACAAGACCGACGTGCAGATTCCTCGAGAAGCGGTCCAAGCTGCGCCCTTCGAACGGATATTCGCGCTTTTGGGTCGCGACCTTACCGATGTGCAGGCGGCGAGCGTAGTTGGCCCCGCTGTGCCTGACAAACTGACATCTCTTGCGCAGAGGGGAACTGGGAACACTGTGTGGGATCTGATGGGTGCGGTGTATTTCTTTCATACTGGCGGAGGAGCCTGCATGGCGCCGATCCTGTTCCTCACGACTGCCCCATAAAGCCTTTCACGCGTCCGAGGCGGAAATAAACAAACTATTTTCCGCCTCGATCGTTTTGTGAAAAGTTCCGCGCAAACTTCGCCCATGCGCGCAGGCAAGCTTACCGTTAGCGGGAAATTGACAGTTGACCGCAGCAGGTATAAATAGAACTTACTCGAACTAGGGTATCCGGGTATCCGAGTTTCGTATCCGTGTATCGCTTCTGCGATATCGTGAAGTTCGCCAATTCTCCTGCCCCATTAGGGGCTGACAGGAATCCGCTTTGAAACCTGAAATGCGCATCGGCTACGGTTGGGACTCGCACGAATTCAAGCCCGGCATTCCGCTAAGGATCGGAGGCGTGACTCTGCCGCACGATCAAGGCCTCGGCGGCCATTCCGACGGCGACGTCCTGCTGCACGCCATCACCGACGCGCTGCTCGGCGCCATCGCCGGCCCCGACATTGGAGCGCTGTTTCCGCCCTCCGATGCGCAATGGAAAAACGCCGACTCGGCCGTGTTTCTGCGCGAGGCGTTGCAGCGCGTCAAACGCGCGGGCTACGAACTGGTGAACCTGGATTCCACCCTGATCCTGTCCACTCCAAAGATCGGCCCTCACGCCGACGCAATTCGCAAACACGTCGCCGAGTTGTGCGGAATTCCCGCGGACTGCGTCGGGATCAAAGCAAAAACGCCGGAAGGCATGGGCACCGAAAATGCCGCGATTGCGAATGCGGCGGTGCTGCTGAAACGCAGTTAGCGATCTTCCAATCTCCCCTAAGGAAACGCTGATTCAGTACCGTCGAAAACCTTGAACCACAGGGTACCCTTCGGCTTCGCTCAGGGCAGGCTCCGGGGTGCACGGAGGAACCCGGGTACTCAATCAGACTTTCCCTAAGCAAAATTATGTAAGGTGTTGTTCTAACTCCTTTGCCAACTCCGCATGCTTGGTCCGCGCCGCCTCAATAAACGCGCGGAAAATTGCACGCGCGGATTCCGCCAGCTCCGGTCCATCGTTGACGCTCCGCTCCGGATGCCACTGCACCGCCAGCACAAAATGTCCGGGAGCGGTTCCTTCCAGAGCTTCGACGACTCCGTCTTCCGCCGAACGCGCCACCACGCGCAATCCATCGCCCGCTCGGTCCGCCGCCTGGTGATGCGAAGAATTGACCGCCACCGTCTTCGCCGCGCCAACCGCCGCGCCCACCATCTCCGCCAGCCGCGACTCGGGCTCGATCTCGACCGTGTGCGCGTTCGCTACTGCCCGTCCCGCGCTGTGGTTGATCTTCGAATGGATGTTCGCGGACTCGATGTGCTGCACCAGCGATCCCGACCGATACACATTCAACGATTGCAGTCCGTAACAGATGCCCAGCACCGGCTTGCGCAGGTTGTAGGCATCGCGCAGCAGCAGGTCGTCCACCATGTCTCGCTTGGCGTCGGAGGGCGCCGTCTCCGCATGGCGATCGGCGCCGTACTTTTGCGGATCGAGGTCGGCCTTGCTGCCCGGCAGCAGAACCGCGTCGCAGCGCTCGATCTGCTTCCTTACCTCAGCCGGTGTCCGATCCAGTTCGATGCGCACTGGCTCTCCACCGGCCCCGCGCACGGCTTCTTCATACTGCGGCAGAGCCCGCTCGGCGTACTCGCGGTCGTTCTCGCAATCCACCGAATGCGGCACGGGAATGGCAATCCGCGGCGCGCTAGTCTTTGGCTCGCTCATCTTCAACTTACCCGTTCGATCCCTTCCAGCGTCTTGCGCTGCCGGTAGTTCCGAATTTCCATCCCGAGCGACAGCACCAGCACGATCGCCCCCACGGTGATTGCAAACGGAAACGCAATGTGCCGGTAGGCGAACATCAGGTTGGGCGCGACGTGTTTTACTTGCGAGTACACCATCGTTCCCAGGATGCTCAACAGCAGCGCAACCGCGAACGACAGCAGGGTGAACAGGAACGTCATCGCGAATGCACGCACCGGAATCCCAATCCAGCGCAGCCCGTTCGAACCAGTTTTGCCCATGCTTCTAAGCTACACCATCGGTCCAGGGCGTAGTGACGCGGACGCGACGCGGTGGCTTTGGGCGAGATTTGGGGGCATACTTATGTGCGCTTTTCGTATACTCTCCAGGGCACAGCCCGAGGCCTAGATGCCCAACTACAAGCTGCAACGGCCACCGACCAACTATGCCGCGCGGGCTTCCGGTCGCGCCGCGAAACGAGGCGGCCCTGGCGCCTTCATTCTGCTCATACTTCTTTTGGCGGGCGCGGCTTTTTTGTTCAGAGGCCGCCTTTCCTGGTTCGCCCATGTTCTCACTCTCGAACCGACGACTGTGACCGAGAACCCATCGGAGGTTGAGAAACCTCAACCGCCGGTCCCGCAACCGAAACTCAAGCCCAGGAAACTCGCTGAGGCGGAGCGTCCGTCGTCGCCCAACTCCGCAACCAATGAGCGGGTCACTCGCCCTATCATCTCCGTCGAGGTCATGTATCCCGGAGGTCAGCGTCGGACGATTTACCCGCACGGTACCACGGTCAACTTGGATTTAGGAGGCTCGAAGCCGCGAACATCGCCCCCGGCGCAAGCTGCGGCCGTAGCCACGACCGTTGGGAAAGCCGCCGAACCTGGACCGGTTTCCGCCGACTCCCCCGAGGTCCTCTATCATCCTTCGGATCCGGTCTATCCACGCCTGGCGGAGCAGATGAAGATCCAGGGATCTGTGACGCTTCAGGTGAATATCGATAAGACTGGAAACATCGTCGGCACTCAAGTGCTAAGTGGTCCCCAATTCTGGCCGCCGCCGCTCAAGAAGCGGTTCGACAGTGGCGCTTTCGGCCGCGTTACAAAAATGGCGCAGCCATCGATACGGAAGCTCATGTCGTGGTGAACTTCACGATCTCTATGCGGTAGGCTTTCACCGGGCCCACGTCGAAGGCAAGGGAAAATCTCTCGCCGCGAGGATTGAATCTCGGAGCGGTTCACGTGATGGTGTAGAGTGCGCGCCCTCAGCGGCTGAAGCCGGAACCCATTACGACTCCTGGCGGCACGGCTGAAGCCGTGCCTACCCGTTCATGGCTTCCCCATTCCGCAACTCGAGAACTGCCCTGGTTGCGGAGTGAGCGAGGCTTCCGGGCCACACGACTACGCTACAATACCGTCATGTCGCAAACCGCTACCGCGATCACCCGCAGCCCCGCGGAGATCGTGCAAAACAGCCCGGTTTCACAGGCGCCGAATGGCATCTGCTATGCCCGTTCGGGCGAGATCGCGATTGCCGACAACGATCTCGAACGCATGACTGCCGCCGTGCCCGTGCCGATCGCCGCCGCGCTCAGCCGCAAGGCGTACTACTTCGTGCCGCTCACCGTGACCCAGGGCGATGAAACCGTCATTGCCGACCGCTACGACGTTGCCCTCAGCGACAACGCGGTCTGCCATCGCAACCTGAATCTCGGCGACGCGCAGTGCGTGTTCATCTCGACCCGCTTGATGGAAGACAAATTTTCGGTGGCGTTCGAGTTCTACATCAACGTCGGTCACGCCCTGGTCGAACGCGCGGGCGTGGCACAGAATTTTGCCGACCTGGCCTGGCAGCAAGTCGAGTCCGGTGTGCGCGGCGAGACTTCGCTCGATGCCTGGGAGGCGCGCAAATTCGCTACCGCCCACGGTCCGGATGCGGAGAAATTCAAGAACGACTATCTTACCGCCTGCTTCGCGGATGCGATTTCCATTTACCTGCTCTCGCTCTATCTCGATGTCGATTACCACGATCTGCGCGAGCGCGACTATCCGCTGCTGGCGCCCGCTCCAATGGCCGAACGGCTGCGCAAGATCGCCGAAATATTCCCGCCGAATCCCGGATTCGAATTCAACATCTACTATCGGCGCCGGTCGTAGGCGAATGTTCTTTGTTCTGAGTGTAATCGCCCGCTTACGTCAACTAGCCCTCTTGCAACGGCTTTGCGCCATATGGCTTCCCTTTGAACGTGTAGAGCACAGCGTCGATACCCGCAGGGTCCAGCTTGAACACCGTGCCACGGCCGCCCTTGCCGCCTGCCATCGTTGTGCCGTACAAATTGCCCGCCCCATCTCCGATCAACCCGGCGTTCTCTTACACGCAGGCCGCAGTGGAGCGGGCGGTGAAAGTACAGGAAGTAATTCTGCGGGTGCTGGCCAAGAAAATGGCATGGTCGGCAAGCGGCCGAGATCATTGGGATCAGCGACCGGCAGATACGACGCTGGCGAGAGCGCTATAGAAGAGTTCGGTTTCCGCGGTTTGTTCGACCGGCGGCGCGGGAAGCCGTCGCCCAAGCGCCTGCCGGTGGTGGAGAAAGTCCTGCGGCTGTATCGGTCTGAAGGCGTGCCCTGATACGAATCGCACTTGCACTACGGGCTGCTAGATGCGCATTCTCCGACGTACTACACCGGCCAGAATTACCAGTCCACTCCCCATTAAGCTTATGGTGCCAGGCTCTGGAACAGTGGTCGTCCTGCCGCAACCTTTAGTGATGGTGTTAGTATCCATCGTCACTGCACCATTTCTCGCCAAGGCACTCCCGCAAGTAATACTTGCGCCGGTATTCAGGGTGATGCTGGTAAGCGCGAGAATGTTTCCCTCGAACTTGGTGCCTGTACCGAGAGTCGCGGAGGTGCCAACCACCCAATAAATGTGCGGGTCATTCATCGGCTTATTGGTTAGACTGTTGATAAAAATAACAGACGAACTGCTTGCGGTCGTGAGCGTACTACCTATCTGAAAAACGAACACTGCACCGGGTTTACCCGTAAGAGTCAGTACCCCCGTCAGCTGAGCAGAACTATAAAAAAAATATACGCCCTCCGTGAGAGTCTGTCCACCCAAGTCCTGACCAGTCAAGGTGCCAGTTTTGAACATGCCCATTCCCTGGTTGAACGCTGTGGTCAGATCACGCTGAGCATGACGTGCGGCGGCGTTACATTCGTTGGTCTTTCCGTTCACGATCCCCGGAGGAAAGCCGGTTACCGCGCAACCTGCGCTGACACCTAGGTTTCCGTTGATGACGCTTGAGTCGGTATTCGTCACAGTCGAGCCAGCCAGCACTGCATAGCGGCCGGCGGTTCCCATATTGATCGGGTCGGCATAAGCGCCGAGTACCAACAACGGAAGAAGCAAGAACGAGAGGGCAATCAGACGAATGCGGCGAGGTCCCATATCTTTATCCTACCTTCCTATTTTCCAAGTCTTCGGCTTTTCCAGGTGTTCGGCCAACGAGAGTGAAGCACTTTACCCACCAATGCGCTCCCCACCCCGGGGAGCGTTGATAAGTGTTCTCGCTTCAGAAACTTAGGGCCCCCGAGAGACTTGCAAAAAACAAGAACGCGTTGCGCAAAACCGTAATTACTTGCAGCTTTTAGGTGCAACGTGAACTCTCCGACGCGCTGGGCATCATTGACGCCGATGATCGACGCGGGCGAGAAGTCGCTCGGGCCTAAGCCAAAATGCCAGACCACGTTGCCCCGATGGTCGACTTCAATCACCCGATTGTTGAATTGGTCGGCAATGAGGTAATGGTCGGCTGCCGCAGCGGGGACAGTCGAAGCCAGCACAACTGCGAACAGCGCGGCGAAGAAAATCGTCTTGCCAGGAAATTTCATGGGCATCCTCCAGTGAAAGGCGGGCCGTTGTCTCTCGAACCCCACCGGCTCCGCATAACGAGAAATCTAGGCTCCAGCCCCTGCCAAGTTGTCAGAGAGCTGTCGGAGAATTGTCACTTTCTTGTCAAATTTCGCTCTCTAGTCAAATTGATAAGCAGGTTTCGCCGCGGATAGAGGAGGAAGAGAGCGGGGAGTCCATTGGCCGCGATCCGCTATTCACGATTCACTCGGCAGGTCCACAGCCCCGACGCACTCTCGCGCACCTTAGTGCCCTTGGCGGTTTCAGAGGTGACGGCTTATGCTGAAAGCAGATTGAAAGGTTTAGGTTTCGCTTTGCCAATGATTTCGCTTCGTCTCTACACCTTGGCTCTGGGCACGATTGGCCTGGCCGTCGCCAGCTATGCCCTGCTGCGCCGCAAACCCAAAACCGCGAGCGAGGTCGAGCACGAACGCCGTATCTGGCTGAATACGGTCGGGCGCATCACCGATGGCACCGTCATTGATGTCCAGGAAATCGCGGTTGACCCCGGCCACCCCGCCACCATGCTGATTTACCAGTACGACGTGGCCGGCGTTTCCTACGAGGCCTCGCAGGATGTCACCTATCTTCGGCAGTGGATCAATCTGCATTCCTGCCGCCTCGGCCTGCCGACCTCGGTGAAGTACGATGCTCGCAACCCCGGAAATTCCATGGTGATTGCCGAAGGCTGGATGGGGCTGAGGCAGTGATACAAGGTCAGAGGTTAGAGGTCAGATTGCAGAGCTAAAAACCCATTGCGCAAACGGCACCGGCAATCGTGGGATTTTCACCTCTGCAATCTGACCTCTGACCTCTTTCACACTTTCCCCAACGCCATGGCAACCATGTAGAGAATTTGTGCTGTCGCCAGCCCGACCCAGATGCGCTGCCGAATCCGCGAACGCCGGATGTCGCGCAGCAAGTCCCCGGTAGTAGGTTCGGCGACCAGAGCCTCCCGTCTTTCCGCCGGCATCGCCACCGGTTGCAGACTGGCTGGCCTCACCGCATCGGCCGGCTTCGGCTTGTCGGGATAAAACACCTTCGGCGTGTCCACGACTTCCGACCACAACGGCAGCAGGATCCATGACTTCGGAATGATGTCCAAAATCGGCTTGGAAGTAAGGTTGAGAGCCGGCTCGGCTTCGGGCGAAACGCGATCGGCCAAATTCCGCAACAGCGAACCCCACCAAAAATGGCTGAGGCGATCGGTAAGGAGTTCACCAACATCGATGGGTTGCGATTCCAGTTCCAGGGGCGGCAGGGTTTCCGGCGAGAGCACGTCCCCGAGGTTGGTGAACACGGTGCGAAACCAAGGCAGGCGCAGACGGTCGCCAAGCAGCAGGCCCACGTTCAGGGGCCGCGACGTGAGTACGAGCGGCGGCAACTTCTCCGGCGCGAAGGTATCGCGCAGGTTGCCGGCGAGCGACCTCCAGAGCGGCTGGGTCAGGCTCGGCGGCGGCAGCAAATCCAGCGGAATCTGCGGCGGGAGCGCCGCAGATTGCGGCGCGGGATCCCAAGCTTCAGCGGCATTTGAGCGGTAAGACATAAGAATTTAGATTACTCCAGCGCGGCTCCGTCAGCGCGACCCCAGAAGCCAACCTCGATGTTAGATGCTGCCCGAGCGTCTGTCACGCGCCTTTACGCAGCTTTACGAGCGGGCCTGCCCAATCGGGTCATCTGACCATCGGGTCATCGAAAGTCAAAGTCAAACGGCATTTGAACTTAGATCACGCGATCACCCGATGACCCGATCCTCCTTGGGCCTTGCGCTGAAGCACAATCGTAGGTTAGGTTTCAAAGGAATATCTGAAACGGAGAACCGCGATTGAGCAACCACGGACCAAGCGCCGCCAAAACTCAGCCTGTGCAGCGGCGTTTCTCCCGTAGTCGCTTCGACGCGCGCATCCAGGTGTCGGTGTTTCGCGAAGGCGTTACCACCAACTTCTGGGGCCGAACCAGCGAACTCAGTTTGGACGGCATCGGCGCGACCCTCAGCGGCGAGTTGCGGGTCGGCGAAGTTGTTTCCCTGGAGTTTCCCATCCCTCTCCCCCCTCACATCATCAAGGTGCGAGCCGTCGTGCGTTATAACGACGGCTTGCGCTGCGGACTCCAGTTCCTGGTCGTGACCGACGAGCAAAGGCTTCTGTTGCGCGAAGTCTGCGTGGTGTTGGCCAACGCCTCCTGAGCCCCGCGGTCTTCGAAATCAGCCGCCGATTGTAGCGCGGCCGTCTCGGCGGCTGTCCGGTGGGCGTCTCGCCCGCCGCGCCGAGGGCGAGACGCCCTCGGGACAGCCGGCAAGATGCCGGCGCTACTTCAGAAGCCTTGATTACGGTGGTAACTATCGGCGGATGGCCCTAGCCGCTTAACATCAGCTCTATCGTCAGAGGACTCGGGGGAGGACTCGATGGGTGAGAAAATCGCCCCGGCCGCGGCTTCGGCCGAACTGCCGCGGATGGAAACGCCGCGGGAGGCCCTCGCGCAGGGTGTGTCGCCGGCCCCCATCCGCGCCGCCTCCACTCCAACCCCAGCCACTTCCCCTGCCAACGGCCACGCCGCCGCGATCGCACCCACCGAAGTCCCGCCCACGGTTGAGAAAGCCTACTCCGAACAGATCATTGAGAACGCTCCGGAAGCGATCAGCATCATCGACCTGGACCTGAAGATTGTGCGGATCAACGCGGAGTTCACCAACTTGTTCGGCTTTACCGCGGCTGAGGCTGTGGGAAAACGGCTCGACGGGCTCATCGTGCCGCCCGATCGCTATGCGGAAACCGCATGGATTACCCAGACCATCAAGGCGCAAAACAAGCTTAGACTGGAAACCCGCCGCCAGCGGAAAGATGGCGCCCTGGTTGAGGTGCTCCTTTCCGCCTCGCCGGTCACGGCGAACGGCAAACCCGTGGGTTCCTACGCCTCCTATAGCGACATCACCGAGCAGAAGCGCGCTGAGGAATTGAATGCCGCCTTGTACGCCATTGCCGCGCGCAGCCAATCCGCCGAGGATCTGCAACAGTTTTTCGCCGCCATTCACAACATCGTCGGTCAGTTGATGAATGCCCGCAACTTTTATATCGCCCTCTACGACCCGCAGTCCCAGTTGTTGAGCTTTCCCTATTTCGTCGATGAACAGGATCCCACCCCCGACCCCAAGCCTTTGGGCCGCGGCCTGACCGAATACGTCCTGCGCTCGGGCGAGCCTCTGCTGGCGACCCCGGCAGTCTTTGAAGAACTGGTGCGCCGCGGCGAAGTGGAATTGATCGGCGCGGAATCGTTGGACTGGCTCGGCGTTCCGCTGAAGAGCGGCACCACCTGCATTGGAGCCCTGGTCGTCCAGAGCTACAACGAGAACGCCCGCTTCGCAGTGCGGGACCGCGAGATTCTGAAATTTGTTTCCCAGCAATTGGCAGCGGCCATTGAGCACAAGCGTTATGAAGAGGCGCTCCGCCGCTCCGAAGCCCGCTCCCGTTCCCTGATCTTGAGCGCGGCGTTCGGTATTTGCCGCTGCACCCTCGGCGGAAGATTCCTGGACGTGAATCCGGCGCTCATCAACATGCTGGGGCATGCCTCGGTCGAAGACGTTCTCCGTCTGGATGCCAAGCGCGAAGTCTTCGTCAATCCCCTGGAATTGGACCGCCTGGTCGAGGACTATCGCCGCACCGGAAGCCTGAATGGCGTCGAAGTGCAGTGGAGGCGCAAAGACGCCCGCGTCATCATCGTGCGGCTCAGCGGCGGCGCCTCCACCCTCACCGATGAACCCGGAGAGGTCTTGGAGTTGATCGCCGAAGATATCACCGACCGGCGTCAACTCGAAGAACAGCTGCGCCAGGCCCAAAAAATGGATGCCGTCGGCCGCCTCGCCGGTGGCGTCGCCCACGACTTCAACAACCTGTTGATGGTGATCAACGGATACACCGAGGTGTTGCTCGAGCAATTAGAACAAGGCAGCGCCATGCACCAGAAGGTCGAGTCCATCCAGCAGGCCGCCGACCGCGCCGCCACCCTCACCCGCCAGTTGCTGGCCTTCAGCCGAAAACAGCTCCTCGAACTCAAGGTGGTCGACGTCAACACCGTCATCGGCGACATGGAGCGCTTGCTGCGCCCCCTGATCGGCGAAAACATCGAGTTGGTTACCCGCCTCTCCTGTGAAGCCGGACACACCCGCGCCGACGCCGGCCAGCTCGAACAGGTCATCATGAACCTGGTGGTCAACGCCAAAGATTCCATGCCCGAAGGCGGCAAGCTTACCGTGCAGAGCTCCGACGTGACGGTGCGCCAAAACTTCCGCGAACACCGTTTCATCCAGCCCGGACGTTATGCCGTGATCTCGGTCGCCGATACCGGCCACGGCATGGATAAGGAAACCCAATCCCGCATCTTTGAGCCCTTCTTTACCACCAAGGAAAAGGGGAAAGGCACCGGCCTAGGCCTGTCGACCGTCTACGGCATCGTCAAGCAGAGTAACGGATACGTGTTCGCCCAAAGCGAACTGGGAGCCGGAACCACATTCTATGTTTATTTGCCGCGCGTGGAGGATGCCACCGAGGCGCTGAGCCCGGCCCAGTCCCCGCAAAACGAAGCCGGCGGCTGCGAAACCGTTTTACTGGTGGAAGACGAAGAATCGGTCCGCGAACTGGTGCGCGTCACCCTCGTCTCCCGCGGCTACAACGTCCTCGAAGCCGAAAACGGCGAGCGCGGTTTGCATATCGCCGAGTCCTACAAAGAACACATCCATATCCTGATCACCGATGTGGTCATGCCCGGCATCGGCGGCCGCGAATTAGCCAAGCTGCTGCTCGCGCAGCGTACTGGCATCAGCGTGCTTTATCTCTCGGGCTACACCGAAGATACCGTCGTCACCCAGGGCGCGCTCGGCCCCGGTACCGGATTCCTGCAAAAACCCTTTACCCTGCAGAATCTCGCCAAGAAAGTCCGCGACGTCATTCGCTCCCAGCCCGCCCCGCCGCCTGTTCCCAAATCCACAGCAAAATCGGCCGCGAACTAAACTCGCCTAGAGGTTTTAAGGTTTCCTCCGTGTTCCCCTGTGTACTCTGTGGTTAAAGGTTTTTAAGGTTTCCTCCGTGCTACCCCGTGTACTCTGTGGTTAACGCTTTGTATGGACATTGATTAGGACGCGCCCCCAACGCGTGCAACTTTTTCCCCGTCCGAGAGTCCTATACTGAAGTTAACGAAGTGTGGGGAATTAAACGGTAATCGGGGTGAGCCATGCTGACCAAGAAACCAGACGCGATTCCATCTTCCGAAATTACTCCTAAAACGACTTATCTGAACCGTCGCAACTTCCTAGCCGGCGCAACGATCGCGGGCGCAGCCGCCGTAACCGGTGTGGCCTTCCGCGATCTCGGCGCTCCGTCGCTCACCGCTCAAGCCAACGCCAAAATTGACGGCCTCCAGAAAAGCCCTTTCAGCACGACGGAAAAGGAAACGCCTTACAAGGATGTGACCAACTACAACAATTTCTACGAATTCTCCACCGACAAATACGAGCCGGCCGGCCTGGCAAAGGATTTCAAGACCCGTCCCTGGACCGTGACCATCGACGGCGACGTGAAGAAAAAGCAGGTGCTAGACGTCGACGCGATCATCAAAATGGCCGCCCCCGAAGAGCGCATCTACCGCCATCGCTGTGTCGAGGGCTGGTCGATTGTCGTGCCCTGGGTAGGATTTTCGCTCAGCGAACTGATCAAACGCGCCGACCCTCTTCCCAAAGCGAAGTATGTCGAGTTCACCACCTTGTACGATCCCAAACAAATGCCCGGCCAGCGCACCGGCGTATTACAGTGGCCCTACGTCGAGGGTCTCCGCATGGACGAGGCCATGCATCCGCTGGCCCTGCTTTGTTTCGGCATGTACGGCGAAGTGCTCCCCAATCAAGACGGCGCCCCGCTTCGCATCGTGATTCCATGGAAGTACGGATTCAAGAGCGCCAAGTCGATCGTCCGCATCCGCTTCACCAGCGACCAACCGATGAACACCTGGCAGCGGTCTGCCGCCAACGAGTATGGTTTCTATTCCAACGTCAATCCCAACGTGGACCATCCGCGCTGGAGCCAGGCCAAAGAACGGCGCCTCGGAGAATTCTTCAAACGCCCAACTCTGATGTTCAACGGTTACGATCAGGTGGCAAGCCTGTATTCGGGCATGGACCTGAAGAAGAACTTTTGAAAGGCATTGCAAAAGTCAGAAGTAAGATTGCAGAAGTGAAATCCGATGGCCGAAAGGACTTTACTTCTGCAATCTGACTTTTGACTTCTACATTCCAATGAACCGCCTACGGCTCACGAAAACGATCATCTTCCTGGCCGCGCTGGTCCCCGTCGAACGCCTCGTCTGGAAGGCCCTTCACGACGGCCTGGGCGCCAATCCCATCGAGGTCATCACCCACTCGACCGGCGACTGGACGCTGATCCTCGTCCTCACCACCCTCTCCATCACGCCCCTGCGCCGCATCACCCGCCAGTACTGGCTGATCGGCGTGCGCCGCATGATCGGACTGTTCGCCTTCTTCTACGCCACGCTGCACTTCCTGACCTACATCTGGCTCGACAAATTCTTCAACCTCCACGAGATGGTGAAAGACGT
>CABEDA010000229.1_pt1 | contig 22150 bp, 20 predicted proteins | sample 3422771 | NCBI WGS metagenome assembly CABEDA01 (sample SAMEA5534329, study PRJEB31848) | metagenome | biome: tundra; feature: field; material: soil | place: USA | collected 2013-05 | depth 0.15 m
GAACGCCTGTCTGATCCGGAGCGTGCGTGATAGAGCGAATAAATGGGCGTTGTCTCTCCCCGGTGGGAGCGTCGATAGCCCGAGACCCTGCTTAATGTAATCTTCGGCACGCTCTCGGCTCCAGCCACTGCCAAACCTCTTCCTCCAGGGTAGTGCCTTTCGCTCTTGCAATCTGTTCTGCCCAGTCGAGTAGTTCCGCGTCCTCATTAAACGTGATTTTTTCGTCACCATCGTGTTGTCCCCAACCTAAGATCGACGCCGTTCCTAGTTTTCGTGAGCTGTCTTTAGTATATTCACCTCGGACATGCCCACCTTCTACCAGCGGTTTCAGGAATCGGCCCGGAAGTTCCCCGACAACATTGCCCTTGAGATTCAACGGCAGCAGACGGTGGAGCGCGTCACCTTTGCGGAACTGACGCGCATGTCGGAGAGCGTGGCGTGCTGGCTCTCGACGCGGGTTCCACGGGACGCGCGCCTAGCGATTCTGGCGGCGAACCATCCGCGGTGGGTGGCGGCATATTTAGGGATCATCGCCGCCGGCCGAACGGCGGTTCCGCTCGACACGACTTTCAACGCCGACCAGGTGAATAAATTGTTGATCGACAGCGGAGCGTCGCTATTGTTCTGCGACGCGAAGCATCTTCCGGTGGCCGTGGAAGCGGTCGAGGGACTCGGCATAAGTCTGGTGATGACATCAGCGGCCGCCGAACAGAACCTCACACCGGGTGCCCCACTCATCGCGTCTTCTGCGATGAGTGGGTTCCGCGGTACACCGGCTCTGGCCGCCGATCTCGATTCCATCTTCGCCGCCGGCCCCGCCGGCTTTCAGCCCATCGTCCCCGCTGCGGACGACCTGGCGGCGCTGCTCTACACCTCCGGCACCACCGCCGATCCAAAAGGCGTCATGCTCACCCACGCCAACCTCGTCGGCGAGGCGAATTCGGTGCTCGCGGTAATCAAGATTGGTCCTGAGGATGCCCTGCTCGGAATTCTCCCCATGTTTCACGTGCTCGCGCAGATGGCGAACCTTTTCCTGCCCCTGTTTAACGGCGCGCGCGTCGTCTACCTCGAAACGCTGAACACGACCGAATTGCTGCGCGCTCTGCGGGAACGCGACATCACCACGTTTTGCGTGGTGCCCCAGTTCTACTACCTGATTCACGAAAAAATTGTCAAAAAGCTGAACCAACGTGGCAAGGTCGCGCTGCGATTGGCGCGCACGCTGATGGCGTTCAACCGTGGGCTGCGCCGCATTGGAGTTAACGCCGGCAAGTTTTTCTTCGGAGAGATTCACGCCACCTTCGGCCCGCGCATGCGCTATCTGGTGACCGGAGGTTCGCGATTTGATCCGGCCGTCGCCCGCGACTTTTACTCGTTTGGCATCGACGTTCTCAACGCCTACGGCCTTACGGAAACCAGCGGCGGCGCATTCCTCAATCCCCCGGGGAAAGTTGTATTTGGCTCGGTCGGACCACCTCTGCCCGGTGTCGAAGCAAGAATTGTGGACCCGAAACCGGTGGAGGACGGCGCGCCGCCAGCGGGCGAAATTGCGATTCGCGGCGCCATCGTGATGAAGGGATACTGGAATCGCCCTGAGCCCACGGCGGAGGTGCTTCGCGACGGCTGGTTCTACACCGGCGACCTCGGCTATTTCGATTCCCGCGGCAATCTTTTCATCACCGGGCGGCGCAAGGAAGTGATCGTGCTCGCCAACGGAAAAAATGTGTATCCCGAAGAGATCGAGGCGCACTACCTGCAGGCGCAGTACGTCAAAGAGATTTGTGTGATGGCGCTGGAGGCGCGTCCGGGAGATCCGACGTCCGAGCGACTGCACGCCGTGGTCGTGCCTAACTTTGAACGGCTGCGCGAGCGCAAGATCGTCAACGCGAAGGAAGCGATCCGCTTCGACATTGAAGCGCTCTCCCACAAGATCGCGTCCACCAAACGGCTGGGCAGTTATGACATCTGGCAGGAGGATCTGCCGCTCACCACCACGCGCAAGCTCAAGCGCTTCCAGATTGAAAAGAGGGTTCGAGAGCTGCAACAAAGCGGCGGCGACTCGGACATTGGCGCCGGGAAGCCGGTAACCCCACTCACCGGCGACGAGCAACAATGGCTCGAGCGCGAGGACGTAAAGCGCGCCCTTGCCATCGTTCGGGAATCGTCGCCGGAAGCTTCGCGCGCTCCCCTCGATGCCCTTCGTCCCACCCACAATCTGGAACTCGATTTGGGACTTGATTCCATGCAGCGCATCGAATTGCTGACCGCACTGGAGCAGCAACTTGGCGGCGATGTGCCCGAGTCGCAGTTGGCGGAAATTTATTCCGTGCGCGACTTGGTCGACGCCGTGGTTTCGAGCGCGAGCCGCGGCGAGGGCCAAGCCAGCCCGGCAGCACCGGCCTGGTCCACAATTTTGAGCGAGCCGGTGACCGATCCCGAGATTCTCGCCCTGGCGGAGCACAATATTTTCGCTGAAGTCTTTTTCTTTCTGCTGGGGAAACTGATTTATCTTTTCGCGCTCGACCGCTTTCACCTCAAAATGCGGGGCCTTGAGAATTTGCCAGAAAAGGGCCCCTACCTGATTTGCTCGAATCACCAGAGCTATATCGATCCGCTGGTGATGGTGGGGGCCATGCCGTATCGCCTGTTTCGCGATACCTTTGCGCTGGGCACGAGCGACATTTTCGGCACAGGATTCATGCGGCGGCTGGCGCGATGGATTCGCGTGGCCGTTCTCGATCCCGACGCGAACCTGGTGCCCGCGATGCGCGCCGGAGCTTTTGGCCTCAGCCAGGGACACATTCTGGTTCTCTATCCCGAGGGCGAACGCACCAACGACGGCAACCTGAGGGTATTCCGCAAAGGCGCCGCGATTCTCTCCATTCACACGCAGGCTCCGATTGTCCCGGTGGCGATCGAGGGCTTCTACGAAGCCTGGCCACGCCACCAAAAGTTTCCCAGGTTCACCGCTCTGCAACTGGTGTTCGGCAAGCCGATTCAACCCCCGGCGCTCGATCAGGCTCGCGAGGCGGCGTATGAACGGCTGACGTCCGAGTTGAAATCCAGAGTGGTGGCGATGTGGCGGGAATTGAGAGAAAAAGAGTCGAGAGAAAAGGAATTGCCGGGTGAACACGCGCCCGGGCCGCAATCCGGTTCGGAATCGAATTCGAAATCTAATTCTTCCAAGAGTGCGGCGCTAGTTGAAACACTTTAACTTCGCAACCCTGCGGTTACGCGCCCGCGCCCTTGGCTTGTATGCCCATGGCTTTCGCGAAGGCATCCACAACGCCGCTGTGAAACTTTTTGCCCGACCCGGCAAGAATCTCCGCTTCGGCCTGGGAGGGCGACAGAGCTTTGCCACCGGCGCCGCTGATTAGTTTCTGATAAGCATCGGCCACGGCCAAAATGTGCGCCTCGATCGGAACATTGACCGACCGCGCTCCTTGCTCCTGCAAGATCTGCTGCGCGACGATGATCGGAATCACCTGCCGCAGCGAATTTCCGACGGCTTGGGTGCGCGCATCGGCCTTGCGGGGCTTGCGGAAGCTGGCGACGACTTCGTCGCGGCTCATATCGGCGGCCTTGTACAGAATGTCGTTGGTGATGCCGATTTTGCTCAGATCCCGCAGCAACACCGCCGACCGCAGCAGGTCGACGCGATCGGAGCCCAGCCCCATCGCCTCGGCGGTTCTGGTCGAGGCCTCCACCAACCGCTGGTTTGCTCCTACGCCGAGTTTCTCGTTGGCCATGAAGTGTTGCAGCACCAGCAGCAGCCCGCTGAAACTTTCCCGTACGTCGGTGGTCATCGCCTCCTTGCGCTCATAGAGCGTGCCCATCACGTAGCCGACCACGACCAACACTCCCGCCCAGATGGCAAAGTTGAACATTCGCTCGCCAGGCAACGAGAGCACGCGGTGCGCCGGCATCAGGTTGTTCAGGAAGTCCAGTAGCACGACCAGGAATACACATGCGAACGCGGTGAGGGTCGCGTGCCGGCGTCCGAAGTTGTACGCCGAGTACAAAGTCGGCAGAAAGTAAAAGCACAGCGCCATGGGCAGCGACTGGGCGAAGAATTGCACCAGCGCCGCAATCAGGAACAGCGACAGCAGCAGGACGCTTTCTTTGGCGATTTTACTCATCGTCTATTTCCAACGTTCCGCTCGTCCGGACCTTTTGCGCCCGACTTGAAAAGGCGCGATTATGAATCGCCGTTCGCGCGAGCAAGGATCCACCCTTACCATGTTGGAGCAACACGCCCCCTGCGCAAAGTTACCGGGGTAATGAGTTTGTTTTCAGAGGGACGCGGCGGAAATGTCAGGACCGGGACTTAATCCACACACCCAGGAAACTCCGGCCTATCGCACAAAAATGCGGATTAGAAAGAAGGTGGCGGCCGCCATGACCGCCGCGGCGGGAATGGTGATCAGCCAAGCCCACACAATTCGCGTCGCTACGCCCCAGCGCACCGCCGACAGTCGCTGGACCGCACCCACGCCCACAATCGCTCCAGTAATGGTGTGGGTTGTGCTGACCGGGATTCCGGCCAGGGCGGTCGTGAACAAAGTGATAGCCCCGGCGCTCTCGGCGCAAAAACCACCAACCGGTTTCAGTTTCGTAATCCTCTGTCCCATGGTGCGTACGATGCGCCAGCCTCCGAAGTAAGTTCCAGCGGCGATAGCGGCATTCGCGGCCAGGATGATGGGCCAGTGCAGGCGTCCCCAGTTGCCCAGCATGTCTTGCTTGCTCATGAATCCGGCGGTGTAGAGAGCGCCGGCAACAATGCCCATGGTTTTTTGCGCATCGTTGCCGCCGTGTCCCAGGCTGTAGCAGGCGGCGGAGAGCAGTTGCAGCTTGCGAAACCACTTGTCGACTTGCTGCGGCGCTTTGTGCTGCAGCAGCCAATAAACGGCGACCATGAACATCCAGCCCATGACCAGTCCCATGACGGGCGCGACCACGATGAAGATCAGGGTCTTGTACCACCCGGCAGCGATGATCACCGAGGGAGCCGAACGCCAGCCGGCATGAAGCGCCTCATGCGTCATGGCGGCACCCGCGTATCCACCCATTAAAGCGTGCGACGAGGAAGTGGGCAGCCCCCACCACCAGGTCAGCAAATCCCAGACGATGGCACCGAAAAGCGCGGCCAGCACCACGTACTGATCCACGGCATCGAGCCGGATCATGCCGCGCCCGATCGTGTTGGCCACCGCCGTGCCCAGCAGAAAAGCCGCCAGGAAGTTGAATGCCGCCGCCCACACCACCGCCAGCTTGGGAGAAAGGACCCGCGTCGAGACCACCGTAGCGATGCTGTTGGCGGCATCGTGAAACCCGTTGAGGAAGTCGAAAATCAATGCGACTACAACGGTTATCGCTACCAGCAGAACTGCCGGGTTCACCTGGGTTCACTCCTAGGGGACAGTGGCATCGGAATGGGGGTATCACCTTTGTGCAAGTGAGATTCGTATCCGGGTATCGCTTCAGCTATACCGCAAATTCCGGAAAAAGACGCCCCTTCAGGGGCCGGGCGTCGCATCTCTCAACCTATGCGCTCTTCAGCACGATCGCTTCCAACACGTTGGCCGCATCTTCGGCCTTGTCGGTTGCGGTTTCGAGCACTTCATAGAGTTCTTTCATCTTGATCAACTGGATGGGATCTTTTTCGTATTCGAACAGCTCTCCAATCGCCTTGCGGCTGACTTGATCGGCTTCATCCTCGAGCCGGTTGATCTCGTCGCAGTGCTTCATCACATGGCCATTTTTCTCCAGCAGCGAAACCCCGCGCGCCAGCTCTTCGCTTTGCAGCACGAGGATTCCCGCCAACTCCGCCGCCGCCGCCGTGGGCTGCGCGATTTTGTACATCACCAGGCGCGTGGCCGCCGTATTCATGTAGTCCAGAACGTCGTCGAGCGACGACGCCAGATGATGAATATCCTCGCGGTCGAAAGGCGTGATAAAGCTCTGGTTCAGCTTGGTCATGATGGCATGGATCGCCTTGTCGCCCCGATGCTCGATGGCTTGCATCTGTTCGACCCGGGCTTTCAGGTCATGCGGATCCTCAAGAAGGTCGCGGAGCAGGCGCGCACCCTCATTCATGGCGCTGGAAAGCTCGGCAAACAGCTCAAAAAATTTGGTCTCGCGCGGAATAAAACGGATCATGTCACCATTAGCTGGTCAAAGGTTGGGAACGGGCTACTATCTCACGCCAAGCGAGCAATGCGCAAGGAAACGGATCACGCGGCAGTGGGCTACTTTCGTTCCAAGCAGCCAGCCCCGGCCGCGATCAACTTTCAGACCTCCCTCAGTCTTCGGCGGGAGGCTTCGGGGTTCCTCGGGGATTTTCGGGATCCAACCCGGCCGCGGTCATGATGGCGCGTCCCAGGTCTTCGGGGGAAATGACAAATCCGTCGGCGAGCGCTTGCCCGCTGACATCTTCTTCGGCCGAGGCGCGACGAAGCGATAGCCCCGGCCGAGAACGGTCTGCAGATACTGCGGCTCGCCGGCATCGTGCGCCAGCGCGCGGCGGATCTTGCGGATGGCGGTATTGATTCCCTGTTCGACGTCCACGAACACATCTTTGCTCCACAACTCGCCGGAGATCTGTTCGCGCGTAACCAGTTGCCCCCTCTTTTCCACCAGAAACATGAGCAATTGCAGGGGAAGGCCTTCCAGTCGAACCGGGACGCCGCGGCGGCAGAGCTGAAAACGACCGTAATCCAGCTGGAAATCGTCGAAGCGAACCTTCTTCTCCGGCAAAGCACAACTCCTATGCACTTGACCCATACCCACTAGAGCGGTTTCCCTGCGGCGGAGACGCGGCCAGGCGCGTCTCTGCGGGTTCAGAAATTCTGTTCTGCCGGGCTTGCCGTGTCAAGCCCCCAGATCAATCTTCAGATTGCTTCATAACAATTCAGACTGTCTCCATGGACGCCTCCTGCAATCCGGTGCAACATCGCGACCATGATTTCCTCCCATAGCGATTACAGCGAGTTGAAGTCAGTTCAAAACGGAGGTGATTCCATGACAACGAGCGAGTCAAGAAGTAGCGGACGATCCAGAGTTCCGGCATTCATAGCAATGCTGTCTGGTGCGATTTTTACGATATTGTTGCTCCCCGCCTATGGCCAACAGGAAGTCGATCCGACTTGGTATGACCCCTGGGCTGCGCCAACCGCGGCGGCCGTTCATCCCGCTCAACCACCCGCGGTGGTTCACTCTTCTCAAGCACACGCTTCTCCGCCGCCCCTGGCGACTCACCGGTATCGACAGACGGTCAGGTCTGCGTCGTCGGCTCCCCACGCCGCGAAGCTTCGCGGAAAGGACGCACGACTCGACCAACGCCGTCAGAACGCTGCCCGCAAGAATGGTGAAGCGGAAATTACCGTCACTTCGCCCGCGGGTGCGTCTGGTCGTAGACGTTCATCACGTGCTTGACCGAGAGCTGGGTGTAGCGTTGCGTGGTCGCCAGGCGCTCATGCCCCAGCAACTCCTGGATGGCGCGCAGGTCCGCTCCCTCCTCCAGCATGTGCGTGCCGAAGGCGTGACGCAGCGTGTGCGGATGAACCTCGGGCGACAGTCCCTTGGCGACGGCGATGCGCTTGACGATGCGCCCTACGCTCCGCGTCGTCAGCCGTCCGCCGCGCTGGTTGACGAGCAGCGCGGAGATGCCTTTCTCCGGTTTCTTTTTGAGCGTCGCGAGCAGTTGTTGACGCCACGGCAGGTAGACGGCCAGCGCCGCCAGCGCCGTGCCTCCGAAAGGGACGTAGCGTTCCTTCTTCCCTTTTCCGCGAATCAGAATGGCTTCGTTGCTCAGGCTGATGTCGTCGAGATTGATGCCAACCAGCTCCGAGTTGCGAATGCCGCAGCCATAGAGGAGTTCGAGCATCAGGCGGTCGCGCTCGGGAAACGATGCCACCTCGGGCATTTTGCCGTCGAGCACGAAATTCATCTCCTCAATGGTCGGAACGCGCGGCAGTTTCTTCGGCAGCCGCGGCGTCGAAACCAGCTTCGCCGGATTCTGCTCGACCGCGCCTTCCTGCGCCAGCCAACGGTAAAGCGATCGCACCGCGGCCAGCGCGCGGGCGACCGAAGTCTTGCTCAACCCTTTGTCGTACAGATGCGAGAGGAAGCCACGGATCGCGATGTGGTCGATCGTCCGCCAACCACGCGATCCGATGTAGGCGGCAAAGTTGTCGAGATCTCCGGTGTAGGCCTTGATCGTGTGCGCCGAGGCGTTGCGCTCCCGCAGGTGGCGGAGGAAGTCGTCAGTGGCGCGTTCGACGATGGTGCGAGCCTGTTTCACAATGTAGCCCCGCAGACAAAGAGCGATTCACCACGGAGGCACGGAGACACAGAGCAAGCCTTTTGCAAACGCTCATCGTCGGGTCGAAATTGCTGCATAAGAAACGAAATCCAGAACTCGGTTTTCTCCGTGTCTCCGTGCCTCCGTGGTGGACTTAGTTCTTTGCCTTCGCCCGCGGATGATGTTTCGCGTACACGCTCTTCAGCCGGTCGAGCGCGACATGCGTATAAATCTGTGTGGTCGAAATGTCGGAGTGGCCGAGGATGGTTTGCACGGTCCTCAGGTCGGCGCCGTTCTCCACCATGTGCGTGGCGCAGGAGTGCCGCAGCATGTGCGGACTGGCGTGGCGTCCCGCTGCGAGACCTGCTTTCCCAACCAACTGCCAGACCCGCTGACGGCTCAAGCGTCGGCCTCCCGCGCCCAGGAACAGGAGCGGCGAACTTTTTTTCCTGGCAATCACTTCCCTGCTGCCTTTCAAGTATTGCTGTAATGCGCGCTGGGCTGGTACTCCGAGCGGCACCATGCGCTCTTTGTCGCCTTTGCCGCGCACCAGGATGTATCCCATTTCCAGCTTCAGGTCTTCGAGACGCGCGTCGGCAACTTCGGAAACGCGCACGCCCCCGGCGTAAAGAAGCTCAAGCATAGCGTGATCGCGGAGGTGAAGCGCTTGGCCCCGCGCCGTTTCATTTTGCGGCGGCACTTCGGCCAGCATGGCCCCGACTTCGGCGCGGCTCAACGCCTTGGGCAGCACCTTCCACTGCTTCGGCAAGTCGATGTTCAGGGTTGGATCTTTGTCGATCTTTCCATCAAGCAGCAAATGCCGGTAAAGATGCCGTATGGCGGAAAGCTTCCTTCCTACGGAACGGCCGTCGAGCCGGCGTGAAAATAATTCCTGGAGGTATTCGCGCACGTCTTCGCGCCTTGCTGCGCTCAAGGTCTGGTTCCGTTCTTCCAAGAACTCCGCGAACTGAGCCAGGTCGCTGGTGTAAGCCGCAATCGTCAATTTCGCCGATCCGCGCTCGACTCGCAGATAGTCCAGAAAGCCGGAGAGCGTGCGGGAATCGGCAGGTGACGCCATGGAACCAGTATGGAATGGGAAGGCAAGCGCGCAAAGTACCGCGCGGGGTGCTGCAAACTTTTTCTCTTTCGCCGCAACCAACCGCCCGCTCACTCTCTTCTTGACTCGCACGCGAACCAGCCAATAGAATTTCCTTTCGTTATTTCCCCTGCATTTGAAGGCAACGATCAAGGTGTCAGCGACGGCGTCCCATGGCAGTCGCCCCGTCACTAAGTGGGTTCAGAAGAACCTATCTTAGGAGGAAGTCGGAATGAAGCGAATCGTATTGTGCCTGCTGCTCTTGCCGCTCTGCCTGGCTCTCAGCCCGTCCGCGTGGGCAAGTTGGGGAACTTTCATCTCCACCGGAACCGGCACCGGCGTTGGTGTTCCGTCTTGCGCCCATGTTTCCACTGACCACGTCGTCTGTGCTGTGCGGAGCGGCAAGGCGGCCATGATGGTGAACGAGTTCATCGGGACAGCGTGGGAAACAACCTGGACGAGCCTGGTTGGGACCGTCAGTTCCGACCCCAGTTGTGCGAGCGATGGCACCGGCAAAGTGATCTGCGCCGCAACGGCAACCAACGGCAACTTGCAGTGGTCGATCTTCAACGGCGCAACCTGGAGCGTTCCGGCAAACGTTAGCGCGACGCTGTATTCGGCTCCGAGTTGTGCGCAGTACATCGCCGGTCAGGTGCTCTGTGCGGCACGAAATGTCTCCGGCGGATTGGCCTGGTCAGTCTACAACGGCACCAACTGGAAGGCGTTTGCCAACCTCGCGACTTCGGCGATGTCTGCGCCGAGTTGCACCACCGATAACAATAACGGTGTGCTTTGCGCCATTTTCACGACCAAAAGCGCAACCCTGGTGAATCGTTACGTTGCGGGCGCATGGGAAGGGTTCCTTAACATCGGCGGAACCGCCGCGAGCGAACCCGATTGTACCTCCTTGAACTCGGGCGGCAAGGTGGACTGTTTCGCTGAAGGCTACACCTCACAAATTTATGGCAGCCTTTTCAACGGAGGCGCCTGGGTGGCGGGAGACTGGGACGGCTATTCCAGTCTCGGTGGCTGGGTGAACTGGGTGAACACCAATGCCAACTGCACCACGCAGACCGCGGGTAAACTGGTCTGCGGCGTGCTCGCTGCCAACGACAGCGTGTTTTATGCCAACGTGTACAACGGGTCGGGCTGGTCGGGATGGGCCAAGATCGGCGGTAGTGGGTTCGGCATACCCTCCTGCGCGGCGCTGGGCACAGGCCAAGTCGTGTGCGTGATCATGGGCCCGAACAACAAGCTGAGCAGCGTGGTGGGACCGTAGGTCGGGACAAGCTACTCCAAGCGTTCTCATCGGCGGCCTTCCTTGCGGGAAGGCTGCTTACTTTGTGGGACCAGTTCCCGTTCCGACCGCCGCGGCCCCGAGAACATCCACCGCGTACAGCACACCCTCCGGCGTCTCTTCATGCTTGAAGTAGGCGAAGACATCGCGGCCGGCGGCGCGATGCTCCTGAATGCGCGCGACCATCGCCTTGCGCTCTTCGGCCGTGTGCGTGGGTTTGCGGTAGCGGTAGTAGGCATAGTCGGCAGTAACTACGTCGGGGGTGTCGCGCTCTTCGGTCTCGGCCACGCAGAGCGCGATGTTCCGTTCGCGCAGCGTGTTCCAGGTGGCTTCGATGAACCAGGATTCGTGGCGGAACTCGAACGCCGCGCGCACACTTCGCGGCAAGTGTTTCAGAAACTCCGCAAGTACAGCCTGATCCGCTTTGAAATTCGGCGGTAGCTGAAACAGCAGCGGGCCCAGCCGCTTGGCGCGCTCTAATGCTTCCAGTGTGCCGAGAAAGCGCTGCAGGAATTCTTCCGAGCTCTTCAACCGCTTGATGTGGGTGAGCACCTGGTGCGCCTTAATGGTGAAACGGAAATGCTCGGGCGTTTCGGCGATCCAGTTCTGGACGGTTGTCTCTTTTACCAACTGGCGGAAGGTGTAGTTGACTTCGACGGCGTTCAATTTCGAGGCGTAGAAGTTCAGAAACTTCTTTTGCGCGAGTTTCTCGGGATAGAAGGCGGGCTTCCAGGTCGGATACGCCCAACCGGAAGTACCCACGTAGAGATGAGCCATATCAGCCGGGATTATAAATCCCCTGGGTGGGGACGGGGCTTTGCCCTGTCCAAGCGGGGCAGAGACCCGCTTCCACAACCGGCTACCTTTTCGTCGTTTTCTTCGTGGTCTTCGGGTGCTGCCGCGCTGCGGCCCGGGCGGCGATGCTTATGCTTTCCTTCTCTTCTCTTTCCGATTCGGCCGCAAGTCCCGCCAGTTGCGGCAGCTTCTGCGTCAATTTCTGTACGGGCTCGAAGAGGTCGCCCATCTTCTCCACGCGCGCGAGCACGTCTTTTGCCTCAAATACCAGCCGCGCGGCATCTTTTTTCTTCAGCGCCTGCTCGACCTCGTCCCAGGTTACCGGCGTCGACACCGTCGGATGCTCGCGCGCGCGCAGCGAGTACACCGAGATCGTCGTTTTGTGCTCGTCGTTCTGGCTCCAGTCGACGAAAACTCTATTGGTGCGCACCGCCTTTTTCATATCGGAGACAACCAGTTCGGGATGCTCCTGCTCCAGCAGACGCGCCACCGCGTGGGCAAAAGACTTCGTCTGCTCGTAGCTGGTCTTCGTATTCAACGGGACATAGATCTGCAATCCCTTGGAGCCGGAGGTTTTCGGAAAACTCCGCAGCCCGAAGTGATCGAAAATCTCGCGCACCCAGAGGCCAACCTGCGCGCACTGCACGATGTTCGCCGGAGGCCCGGGGTCAAGATCAAAAACAATCATGGTCGGCGTTGCGATATCGGCGGCCAGCGAGAGCGACGGGTGCAGTTCAATCGACGCCAGGTTCGCGATCCACACCAGCGTGGGCAAATCGTTGGCCAGAATGTAATGGATAGTACGGCGATTGCTCCCGCTCCAGACGGGCGCGGTCTTCACCCAGTCGGGCCGATGTAGGGGCGCGTTCTTTTCAAAAAAATATTCCTGGTCAACGCCTCCAGGATAGCGCTTCATGGTCAACGCCCGTCCCGCCAGATGGGGCACCAGCACGGGTGCAATGCGGACGTAGTAGTCCACAACCTGGCCCTTGGTGAAACCCGAGGCGGGATAAAGGATCTTTTCAAGGTTCGTAAGCGAAAGCTTGCGGCCCTGCACTTCGACGATGGTGGGTGTGGACATCTTCGCGCGACGAGCTACGGCTTCGAGACGGGTTTCAGTATAACGGCTCCTCTTGACTTTGACTCCGTAGTTCCGGTATTATCGAAATATGGTCAGCCCCGCCAGCAAAATCCAAACCAACAGTGAGCGCGTCGCCCGCTATGCCGACATGTTTTCCGCCATGGGCACCGAGCCGCGTTTGCGCATCATGCAGTTGCTGCTCACCGCCCATCCCGAGGGACTGGTGGTCAGCGAGATTCAGGACGAGCTCGAGATTCCCGGCTCCACGCTTTCTCACCATCTTGACAAGCTCAAGAATGAAGGCCTCGTTAACGTCGAGCGCAAGGGCACGTTCCTGCGCTACACCGCCAACACCGACGCGTTGCGCGAAATTCTGCAATTTCTTTACGCCGAGTGCTGCACACGGAATAAGGCGCTCAAGCCGCAAGACCTGGTTCAATTCGGCAAAGGTCAATTTTGCAAATAGGAGAAGCCATCATGCCCGATACTCATGTCGATGTCGTCAACACCAATATCAAAGAAGTCGTAAAAGAGAAATATGGACAAGCGGCTCTGCGCGTCACCAACAAGACCGGTGGCAGCAGTTGCTGCGGCGGCGCACCGGCGAGGGAATTCTCGGATCCGATCACAGCGAATCTTTATGACGCGTCTCAAGCCCGGCAGATTCCAGAAGAAGCGATGCTGGCTTCGCTTGGGTGTGGGAACCCAACCCTGTTGGCGCAGCTGAATCCCGGCGAAACGGTGCTGGATCTGGGCTCGGGCGGCGGCATTGACGTGTTGCTCTCTGCGCGACGCGTCGGACCCACCGGCAAAGCCTACGGCCTCGACATGACCGACGAGATGCTGGCGCTGGCCAACGAGAACAAGCACAAGGCGGGCGCGGAGAACGTCGAATTCCTGAAAGGCGAGATTGAAAGCATCCCCCTGCCTGATGATTCCGTCGACGTCATCATCTCCAACTGCGTAATCAATCTTTCCGCCGACAAGGACCGCGTGCTGCGCGAGGCCTTCCGCGTGCTCAAACCGGGTGGACGCCTCGCCGTCTCCGACGTGGTCACGCGCGGCGAAATCGCTCCCGAGGTTCGCCAGAGCGTGCTGGCGTGGGTTGGCTGCCTCGCCGGCGCTTTGGAAGAAGACGAATATCGCGGCAAGCTGCAGGCCGCTGGTTTTGAGCAAATCGAGATGGAGCCCACGCGAATTTATCGTGTCGAAGACGCGCGCGAGTTCCTCGCCTCCTCCGGCATTGACGTGGACGCCATCGCGGCGCGGGTGGATGAAAAGTTCATGAGCGCCTTTGTGCGCGCGGTCAAACCGAAACCGGGGCAGAAGGCGCGCTGCGGGCCGACTTGCTGCGGCTGACGGTTTATGTCACTCAGCGAAGGCCAGCCCCTAAAGGGGCATCGGGTTTCGAAGCATTTACGGCATCGCTGAAGCGATGCCCTGATACGAATCGCACTGGCACGACGGTCCGTTACCGATGGAACCTCACTACAACGTTCTGTTCCTGTGCACGGGAAACTCGGCGCGCTCGATCATGGCGGAGGCAATCCTCAACCACAAAGGAAAGCCTGCCTTCACCGCCTACAGCGCGGGAAGTCATCCTTCCGGGACGGTTCGTCCCGAAGCGCTGCAGCAGCTTGCGATGGCTCGCATGTCCGCAGCCGGCCTGCGCAGCAAGAGCTGGGACGAGTTCGCGCGGCCCGGCGCTCCCGCGATGCACTTCGTCTTCACTGTTTGCGACAACGCCGCCAGGGAAACCTGCCCGCTCTGGCCAGGACAGCCCATGACTGCGCACTGGGGAGTTCCCGATCCGGCCGCGGCTCACGGAGACTCCGCTGAAACCGACCGCGCTTTCCGCGAAGCGTTTTTTATTCTGGACCGGCGAATCGGTCTTTTTCTCTCTCTTCCTCTGGCGGCGCTTGACCGGCTAGCACTGAAACAAGAAGTGGATCGCATTGGGCAACAATGACAAGGAAGCAATGACACGGCAGCAACCACCATCATGACGACCACGAAGCCATCCCGCCGTCTCAGCTTTCTCGATCGTTATCTCACCGCCTGGATCTTTGCCGCCATGGCCGTCGGGGTCTCGTTGGGATGGCGGCTCCCGGGAATCGTGCCCTTTCTCAATCGCTTCAGCATCGGCACAACTTCGATTCCGATTGCGGTGGGACTCATCGTCATGATGTACCCACCCTTCACCAAGGTGCGGTACGAGAAGCTGCACGAGGTTTTTCGCAATAAACGCGTGCTCGGCCTATCCCTCATCCAGAACTGGGTGGCCGGCCCGATCCTGATGTTCGTCCTGGCCGTTGTGTTTTTGCGCGGCTATCCCGAATATATGGCGGGACTCATCATGATCGGCCTGGCTCGCTGCATTGCGATGGTCATCGTCTGGAACGAACTGGCCCGCGGCGATGCCGAATATGCGGCTGGGCTGGTGGCCTTCAATTCCCTGTTCCAGGTGTTCTTCTACTCGCCCTACGCCTGGCTCTTCATCACGGTTCTTCCCGCCAAGCTCGGCCTCCACGGCGCGATCGTCCATGTCTCGATCGCCGAAATCGCGAAGAGCGTTTTTATTTATCTGGGCATTCCTTTTCTGGCCGGGTTCCTAACCCGCACCCTGTTGCTTCGGAGGAAAGGGCGCGAGTGGTATGAGCGTAATTTCGTTCCCCGAGTCAGCCCGCTCACGTTGATTGCCTTGCTGTTCACCATCGTGGTGATGTTCTCGCTCAAGGGCGCTTACATCGTCCGGCTTCCGCTCGATGTGCTGCGGATCGCCGTGCCTTTGCTGATCTACTTCGTCGTGATGTTCCTGCTGTCGTTTTACATGGGGAAGAAACTCGGGGCGGACTACTCGAAGACGGCCACCCTCTCGTTCACCGCAGCCTCAAACAACTTTGAACTGGCGATTGCGGTCGCGGTTTCCGTTTTCGGCATCAACTCCGGAGCGGCATTCGCCGCCGTCATTGGCCCGCTCGTCGAAGTGCCGGTCATGATTGCGCTGGTCAACGTGGCGCTTTTCTTCCGGCGGCGCTATTTTCCCGATGCCGCTGGTTTGGCAACCTTCTTTGCGGAATCTCCCCTCCGAGGATCGGGCCTGAAGGTTAGTAGCCTTAAGGAACGGCCCCGGAAGATTAACCTGTGACCTTCCTTCTGGATCCTCATGAACGGTTCTCAATCCCTGGACTTAGAGGCTGCCCTCTGACGCGCTGTGCGCACTGCGGAAGCTTCCGTCCCGCTTCGGCTGAAAGCGAACTGCAGCTTCCATTCCCTGGCAGCGCCCTGCTCATCGGTTTGCGCCGGAGAAAATTTCCAATCCCGCGCAGCTTCCAGTGCGACGCGAGAGAAATACTTGCTCGGCCCGGCGGATTCCAGCGTCGCCTTCCCCACGCTGCCCGCGGCATCCACCTCGACGTTCACACGCACCTTGATCCTGCCTTGGATGGTGCGGAGCGCGTTCGGCGAAACTCGCGGCATCACTCGCCGCACCACGCCGCTTTGGTTGTCAGGGTTTTTTGCCTCGGTGGCGGGCTGTGAGTTCTCCGCCGCCGTAGCCTGCTGCGCTTGCGTCGATTGCACTTCCGTTGGCGGACTCGACGGTTTCTGTCTCGCAATCAAAAAGAATGCAACCGCAACCAGCGCGGCCAACCCCAGCCAGTAGGGCCATTTCGCGGACTTTTTCCGCTGACCCGCAATCGTCGAAGTCGGAGCAGACGCTGGCGCCAGCAGCGCCGATTCCGCCTTCGCGGATCGCGGCCGGTCATTGATCTTTGCTGTGATCTCTGCAATCGTGCATCGTTTCGCAGGATCCATTTGCAAGCAGCGACCAGCAATTTCGCGAAATGGTTCCGGCACCGCCGCAGGTACAGTCGGCGGGTCCTTAGGCGCATTTGTCCCCCAAACCGGCAAACGCTGCGTCAGCACCTCGACCAACGTCATCCCCAACTGCCAAACGTCGGCCGCGGTCGAAACCGCACCCGTCACCGTTGCTGCTTCTGGCGGATCGTAAGCGCTGGGCGACTCCGCGCGGCGACTCGTCTCGTCCGGCACCTCCAGAGCGTCGCTCGACAACTTCACCTGATCGCCAATGGCCAAAATATTTGTCGGGTGGATGTGTCCATGCACGAAGCCCTTGTCGTGCACAAACTGCAAACCCCGCAGAACCGGCGGAAGCATCGCTCGCACCTCCTCCGCCGTCAGCGCCCGCTCCGGAAGAATCTGGGAAAGGTTTTCTTCCGCGTACTCCTCCACAACATAAAGCAGATCGGTGCCATCCAGTTCGCAGCGTCCCGCTTCGAAAATGCTAATCAAATTTGGATGGTTCAGTTCGCCGGCGAGCTTCCATCGGAGGAGCTGCTTCTCCGCGTCAGCCGGGACAGAGATCAACCTGATGGCGGCTTTCTCGGAATCGCCGGTAGCGATTTGCCTGAAGGTAAGGAACACAGCGCTATGATCGGAACCGCCTAAGTAGCTCTGTAGCGCAAATCTCCCAGCGACGGTGCGGCCTTCCCACTGTTTCCAAGTCTCGCTCATATCCGGAGCCTCAACCGTTCGCTATTGTAAGTGACCGGGCGTCAAGCGGATTAGTCATTTGGGCTTTTCCTCGCCGCACTCCCCGACCCGTGATTGCGGAAAATGGCCTGCCGCTGTTTACAATATTCCCATGGCTACTGTCCCCAGCGAAATCCACGGGCAGCGTTACATCAGCCTCGCCACCTTCCGGAAGACTGGCGTTGCCGTGTACACGCCCATTTGGTTTGCCGAAGACAATAACAAACTCTACTTCATGACCAGCAGCAAGTTGGGAAAGTATAAGCGCATCCGTAACAACCCGCAGGTCAAGATCGCTCCCTGCACCATGCGCGGAAAGATTATCGGCTCCGAATTCCCCGCTACGGTTCGTATTCTGCCCCCCGAGGAGTCTGCCCGCGTCCGCCGGTTGATCAACGCAAAATACTGGCTCGCTCGTGTCCCCTTGCTCTGGCGCAACACCGACGCCTACCTCGAGATCACGCCCGCTGGGATGAATCCGTAGCGCCGGCATCTTGCCGGCTGTCCCGAGGGCGTCTCGCCCTCGGCGCGGCGGGCGAGACGGGGGCGCTACGTCAGCGGGCACGGTGTTCTGATTCGGGAAATCGGGACGGCGCCTTTGGGGCGCATGACATTTACGCTGACTCCTCCATCCTGTTACCATCGAACGTTGTCTTGGCTTCGGCAGATTTCTTAGGTAATCAAAAACTTTTTCTTGGAGGCACTATGGCAGTAAAAGTTGGCATTAATGGATTTGGACGCATCGGACGCAATATTCTCCGTACCGCGCTCGCGGACAAGAACCTCGACTTCGTCGCCGTGAACGATCTCACCGATCCCAGGACGCTGGCCCACCTGCTCAAGTACGACTCGATCCTCGGCAACCTGCCGCATAAAATCACCGCCGGCCCCGACAGCATTTCCGTCGACGGCAAGATCATCAAAGTCTTCAAAGAGAAAGATCCCGCTGCCCTGTCCTGGGATTCGGTCGGAGCGCAGGTGGTCATTGAGTCCACGGGAAAGTTCACCGACGCCAACGAAGCCAGGAAGCATCTGCGCGGCTCGGTGAAGAAGGTCATCATCACGGCCCCCGCGAAGAACGAGGACATCACGCTTGTGCTCGGCGTCAACGACGAGAAGTACGATCCCGCCAATCACCATATCGTTTCGAACGCGTCCTGCACCACAAATTGTCTGGCTCCGATCGCCAAGGTCATCCACGACAACTTCAAGATCGTCACCGGCACCATGACCACGATCCACTCCTATACGAACGATCAGGTGATTCTCGACTTCCCGCACAAGGATTTGCGGCGGGCGCGCGCGGCGGCGCTCTCCATGATTCCGACCACCACCGGCGCGGCCAAAGCGCTCAAACTCGTCATCCCCGATCTGGCGGGCAAGATCGACGGCTTCTCCATGCGCGTGCCCACGCCCAACGTTTCGGTCGTCGACCTCGTGGCGTTCGTCGAAAAGAAGACGACCAAAGAAGAAGTGAATGCCGCGCTGAAGAAGGCTTCCGAATCCGGTCCGCTGAAGGGCTATCTCGGATACGAGGAAAACGAACTGGTCTCGTCCGATTTCAAAGGAGACTCCCGCTCCTCCATCGTCGATGCTCCCATGACCCTGGTGGTCGGAGGCAATTGCGTGAAGTTGATTTCGTGGTATGACAACGAGTGGGGATACTCCTGCCGTGTCCACGATCTGATCAACCTGATGGCGGCCAAGGGGCTGTAAAGAAACGCGTCGTTCGTCGTCAGTCGTTGGTCGTTCGCGGTTCGCTATTTACTGTTCACCATTGGCCACTCGTGCACAGCAGCCAGCGAACCGCGGACACCGAACGACGAATGGCGCTCCAGCGATAATACCGAACGACTGATGACCAACAACTGAAGACCAACGAATAACGACAGGTGCATCATGTCTAAGCTTTCCATTCGCGATCTTCCTCTCAACGATCACCGTATCTTCATGCGTGTGGACTTCAACGTCCCGCTCGACGACGGCCGGGTCATGGACGACACGCGCATTCGCGAAACCCTGCCCAGCATCGAGTACGCTCTGCGTCACGGCGCGCGCCTGATCCTGGCGTCTCACCTCGGCCGTCCCAAAGGCAAGGCCAATCCCAAGTTGAGCCTGAAGCCGGTGGCCGAGCGTTTGCGCATGCTGCTCGATAAAGAACTGGCGCGCGGAGAAAACGTGGGCTTCTGCCCCGACTGTGTCGGGCCGGAAGCCGAAGAAGTAGCGCTCAAACTCGAAAAAGGCCAGGCGCTGCTGCTCGAAAACCTGCGCTTCCACGCCGAAGAAGAAAAGAACGACGAAGCTTTTTCCAAGCAACTCGCCAAGCTTGCCGAGTACTACGTCAATGATGCCTTCGGCACCGCCCATCGCGCCCACGCGTCCACTGTCGGCATCACGAAGTTCGTACAGAAATCCGCTGCCGGTTTGCTGATGGAAAAAGAGCTGCGATATCTGGGTCGCGTGCTGCAGAATCCCGAGCGCCCCTTCGTCGCTATCCTCGGGGGCGCCAAGGTCAGTGACAAAATTGGAGTCATCCAGAACCTACTCGGCAAGGTGGACGTCCTCATCATCGGCGGCGGCATGGCCTACACCTTCCTTAAGGCGCAAGGCGAATCCGTGGGCAAGAGCCTGGTCGAAGAAGACAAGATCGGACTCGCCCGCGATCTGCTGCAGCAGGCGAAAACCCATAAACTCAAGTTCCTGTTGCCTACCGATCACGTCATCGCCGACCGCGTCGAAGCCGGCGCCATGGTTAAATTCGTCGGCGCAGGCGAGCCCATTCCCGCCAACATGATGGCGCTCGATATCGGCCCGCAATCGATCGAAGCGTTTTGCGATGAAATCGCAGCCGCCCGCACCGTCGTCTGGAACGGCCCCATGGGCGTTTTCGAAGTGTCGCCCTTTGCCCGAGGCACGTTCAAGATCGCGCAAGCTGTGGCGGAAAATGCCGGAGCGATCACCATCGTGGGCGGCGGAGATTCCGTGGCCGCGGTAAAGGCCGCCGGCGTCGCCGACAAGATCACCCATATTTCCACCGGCGGCGGCGCGTCACTGGAATTTCTGGAAGGCAAGAAGTTGCCCGGGGTCGAAGCGCTGACGGAGAAGAGATAGGCGTCAGGCGTCAGGTGTCAGGTGTCAGGTCTCAAGTCTGAGGTCTTAGCTCTTGGCTTTTGGCCCTTGGCCGTAGCTCCTGGCATTTACGCTTTGTATCAGGGCATCGCTTTAGCGATGCCGCAAGCCGCGCTTCATCGACTGCCCCTTTAGGGGCCGCTATGTCCGACTTCGCAGCCCGACTGACTTTCTCGAACGGCAAGACGCTCGAGTTCCGCGGCCCCGCCGACATCACCAAGGAGGCGACCGAGGCCATCGTCAATGCCGCCAACTCCTCTCTGCTCGGCGGAGGAGGCGTGGATGGTGCGATTCACCACGCTGGCGGCCCCTCCATCCTTCAGGAGTGCAAGCGCATCGTCGCCAAAATCGGCACCCTCCCCGCCGGCAAAGCTGTCATCACTACCGGCGGGCGATTGCCCGCCAAATATGTCATTCACACCGTCGGCCCGGTGTATCGGGGAGGTCACCAGCGCGAGGCTGAAACCCTCGCCAGTTGCTATCGTGTTTCTGTCCAGATCGCCGATGACCACGGAATCCGATCCCTGGCCTTCCCTTCGATATCGACCGGAGCCTTCGGCTATCCGGTTCACGAGGCCGCGGAAATCGCAGTTCGCACCATCGCCGAAGCTCTGCTGGCCTGCGCTCATATCATGCAAATCCGTTTCGCGCTCTTCGACATTGCCACCTGCAAAGCTTACGTCGAGGCCGCCGAAAAACTATCGCAGCAACCGCTCGCAAATTCCGCTATCTTCAGCATTGAGAGGGGTCCTTCATGAGAAAGAAACTCATCGCCGCCAACTGGAAGATGTACAAGACGCCCGACCAGGCCCGCGACTTCTTCCGCGACTTCCTGCCCCTGGTCAAAGATCACGACCGCGACGAAATCGTGGTCTGCCCCACCTACCTCTGCCTCGAAGCCGCCGTCGCCGCCGCCAAAGGCTCGAATGTCGCCATCGGAGCGCAGAATCTGCACTGGGAAAAAGAAGGCGCCTTCACCGGAGAAGTCAACGCTGCCATGCTGCTGGCGGTCGGCGTCACCCACGTTATCATCGGACACTCCGAACGCCGCCAGTACTTCGGCGAAACCGACGACACCGTGAATCTCAAACTGAAGTCCGCGCTCGAGGCCGGACTCATCCCCATCGTTTGCGTGGGAGAAGTTCTCGAAGAACGCGAAGCCTCGCTCACCGACGACGTGTTGCGCCGCCAGTGCTTGCGCGCCTTCCACAAGGTTTCGGCCAAGAAAGCCGTGCGCCTGGTGATCGCCTACGAACCGGTCTGGGCCATCGGCACCGGAAAAACCGCAACCCCGCAGATGGCCGTCGACGCGCACGCCATCATCCGAGGCGAAGCCTCCGAATGCTTCGGCCAGGAATTCGCCGATAAACTGCGCATTCTCTATGGCGGCTCCGTCAAACCCGAAAATGCCCACGCCCTGATGTCGGAAGAAGAAATTGATGGCGCGCTGGTGGGCGGAGCGTCCCTCGATCCCAAATCGTTCGCGGCCATCGTGAAGTATTAGAAGCGAGTGCACCACTTTCTCGCGCCTTTTCGGGAAGTGCGGATTTGTGTGGTGACGGGGCTCTGCCCCGTGTTGGCGAGGCCCCGCCACCACACGAGCTAGCAATCTTTAGCGTCGATTGCGCCACCGCTCACTATTGGTGCTACGACTTCTGGTGCAGATTGCCTGCCCTATAACTGCTAGACTTTGCTCAGAGTCCCCATGCTGCGCCTCTATTATTTCGGAGCCCTGCTGGGCGTCGTGGCAACCTTGTCGGCGCCGATTTGCGCGCAGACGCATGCCGCGAGTGGCGCTCGCGTCCAGCATGTCGTCGTCCGCGGAACGGGCGATGCGATGGAAGTCGAGATCCAGACCTCGGGAGCGCCGGTCGAGCCCGATACCCAGGCCATCAC
>CABEDA010000252.1_pt1 | contig 20839 bp, 13 predicted proteins | sample 3422771 | NCBI WGS metagenome assembly CABEDA01 (sample SAMEA5534329, study PRJEB31848) | metagenome | biome: tundra; feature: field; material: soil | place: USA | collected 2013-05 | depth 0.15 m
ATCGCGCCCAAGCCGCAGCAGGATGTCGGCGACAATCGCCGGACGGCCGGCGCGTAGTTCTTCCCCAACTTTGGAATAGGAGGCAATCTTGGACAGCCGAACGGACGCAAACGTTAACCAACTCGCTGGGGATGTGCATTTCCTGACCGCGCCGTTGCGTTTTCTGTGGCGGTCGCTGCTGTGGTTTGTGTTCCTACTCTTCGCCCCGCTCCTCTATTGGACGATTCCGTTCGCGTTCATCGCGGTTGATCCCAACAGCGACTTTCGCATGCTGGCGTTCGCCTACATGGCGCTGGGTCCGTTCGTCTCCGCCTTCTGGACGATGATCCTCTGCATGGTTCGCAGGTATCGGCGATTGACGAGCGACGGCAGACCTTACGAGCGCAGCTTGGGTGGCGTCGCTGCTGCCTTCGGCTTCATGCTCTTCGGGTTCTTCGGGTCGCTCGCCGCAGAACTGCTCTTTTGCTTCCTGTGCGGCGTGCCGACCTACACCTCCGACATCGCGGTCAACGCCGCGCATTGGAATCTGTGGTTTGCGGGTGCCGGGTGCTCGGTCTTTTTCCCCATCATCGTGCTGCTGGCGTGGCGGCTGCTCAGACGATGAAGTTAGAAGGAGGCGTTTAATGGACTTTGTCCATGTTTTTGTACTTACCTCGCTCGATCTCGACAAGAGTGGCGATGTCAAAAGCAGAATTGTCGCTGTGACGTTCGATTTATTCGAGGCTGAAGATCACCGAAACAGGGGAGTTGAGTACGAGTACCAAGCGTTTGTCGTACCCTGCGATTGGCGTGAAAACGCAGCGCAGTCCGAGTTGGTCGCTGCGATGCGGGAGTTTCGGGCGATGGTAAAGGAGATGCAGGACGCGGCGCTGCGGTGACGACTAACTTGAAAAGGGACGTACTGAGAATCCTATGAATAAAACCATTCAAGCCAAGCAGCGCAAGAAAGTAACGAAGGTGGCGGAACCGCATGTTGGTATCCTTTGGCTGGTTGACGGCAAGTTGCTGATCGACAGCACCGCCCTCGGCAAAGCCGAAGTATACGGCGAGTTCAAAATCCACTCGGGCAATCACATCTCGGTGTGGGAGAAATTTCAGCAGAACGGCACTGCGCCCTCGAAAATGGAATACGAGGAAGCTCCCCGTGGTCGAGTGATGTACAACACAAGAACTCGGCGGTTCACGTTTCTTGCCGACAAGTGCATCCTTAGAGACAAGATCGTCGTCAGAAAAATCATGTCCGAGATGAATCTACCAGTGAACACACAAGCGGACACACAAACGGACACCGACAGCCACTATCGGTGTTTCCGATGTTTGCGAGGGCGGTGAACACATCATGCCAATCGCCATTTCTAAATCCAAATTCATGGCTGGGGCGCAGTGCTACAAGCGTCTCTACTTTCAAGTTCACCAGCCGGAACTCGCGGCGGAGCCCGACGCCTCCGCCTTCGCACTCATGGAACAAGGTCACGAGGTCGGGCTGCTTGCCCGCCAGCTATTTCCGGGCGGAGTGGAAGTTGACGGTTCCGCTGGGCTGGACGAGGCGATCCGTGCCACGCGGGAGTTGGTCGCCAACCGAGAGATTCCAGCAATCTTTGAAGCTACTTTCGAAAACGGCGGCGTGCTTGTGCGCGTCGATGTGCTTCACCGCCGCAGAGACGGTCGCTGGCGGCTGATCGAGGTCAAATCCAGTACTGACTTGAAAGAAGACGCCTTCCATCTGGAAGACGTGGCAATCCAGTACCGCGTGCTTTCTCGCTGCGGGATGGACGTGGCGTCGGCGTGTTTGGCGCACGTCAACCGCAACTACGTTTATGAGGGGGGCAACATCGACGTGCGGCGGTTCTTCAGGATCAGGAACCTGACCCGCCGCGTCGAAAAATTGCAGCACGATCTCACCTTTAGGATGCGGGCGTTCTTCAGCGTCCTCAACCAGCCTAAGGCTCCCGACTTTCCTCCCGGATCGCACTGCACGAACCCAGTCACGTGCGAGTTCTTCGACCGATGCAATCCGCCGCGCCCGGCTGATCACGTCGGGTACCTGCCACGAATCCAAGCCAGCGCGGTTGAGGAGCTTGAGGAGATGGGCATTGCGTCCATCCTCGACATCCCGAACGACTTCTCCCTGAACGAGCGCCAGCGACGTGCGGCTACGTGCGTGCAAACTGGCGAGCCTTGGTTCAGTCCAGAACTCGTGGAGGAGTTGAGCGGTCTGAAATACCCGATCTACTTTGCAGACTTTGAAACCGTGAACCCGGCGATCCCACGATTCGCGGGCATGCGACCTTATGACCAACTGCCGTTTCAGTGGTCGGTTCATGTGCTGATGAAGTCCGGAACGGAACTTGAGCACCATGAATTCCTAGCCACCGACACGACTGATCCCCGGCGCGAGTTCATCACTTCGCTATGCTCTGCCCTTGGCAAGAGTGGAAGCATAGTCGTCTACTCGGCGTTCGAGTCGCAGCGGCTCGCGGAGCTTGCGGCGTGGTTGCCTGAGTTCTCGGGGCGCATCAAGAAAATCCAGCGGCGTCTGTGGGACTTGCTCCCTGTGGTTAGAAACCATGTGTACCATCCGAAGTTTGCAGGGTCATACTCAATCAAGAATGTGCTTCCTGCAATCGTGCCGGGGATGACCTATGACGGCATGGAGGTTGCGGATGGTCAGGACGCCGGGCTGGCTTGGGAATCGCTCGTCAGGGGAAGCTTGGATCAGTCCGAGCGCGACAGGATCAGGAGGGCCCTGCTGGAATATTGTGGGCAAGATACGCTGGCGATGGTCAGACTGTTGGAGAAGCTTCGACACACTTCGCACAGACCGAACGACCGAACTAATCTTTGTTCCTAACAACCATAAGTAAGGTGCAACTCGGCACGCTTTACATTGGAACATCAAACCCTTGGACGAGACGTGGCATTATTGCGTCTGCGGATCGAAGAGGCTTGGCTGAACCAGCCCGACAGCTTCTGCCATCTTCGGCTTTCTTAACTTCGCTGATTGCTTCGGATGCTGATCCACTGTGTTGCGGAGGGCGACCATATCCGTGTCCAGCCCTTGTCGGTGGATTGTGAATCCGTGGTACCTCCGCAGGTCCCCAAGACTCGCAGTGAATGTGAAGGGGAACGATTCAGGTAAGCGCAATAACTGCTGTGCCTCGATCTCGCCGGCAGCACTAGCCCACAGCAGTACTTCGAGCAACCAGAGTTGCAGTTCACTAACAGCAGTGGTCATCCTCCGAGCTAGGAGGAAGCGGCCCTTCGTCTTCGTTGATCGTAAGACTTGCCAATCTAGTAAGCTCGTAACGAGTTTCTGTGCGGCCTCCTTGCTTGTTGCCCTGTCACCCCAGGCGGTTATCATTCGAGCTTGCACCTGGGCGGTAGTGAAATCGTCTTGAAGGGTGAGCAGACGACCGACAACCTCCGCGAGGTCACGGAAGAAGGGGTATGCCAGTGCCGTCATGCCCCAGTGCAGCCAGATGCGCTCTTGGCCCGATATCCGGGGCAATAGCGCCAATGCCCGATCCCGAAGGACAACATGGCGGGCAGGAACGCCGCTCCAGATGCGGAGGATGATGCCGGATGCCTTGGCCCTCGACTCCGTTCCAGGAAGCTCTTTCCGAAGATGTTCGTCAACAAAGGCACGCAGTTCTTTCCCGTTCGTGGTCTGAACGAGATGATCAAGGACGGCATCGAGCCATGCCCGTTTGATCTTTTGCGAGATGCCGACGATTTTCCTCATGTGCCTTCTCTGGTAATTGTCACGAACGGCACCATGACTTCTTCCAATGCGATACCGCCATGCGCAACGATCTCGTCACCATCAGCCGTGAACGCCTTGAGATCGCCAGCCAGGAGAACGTACCGAGCCGTTGGGAGGCCGTAGTTCGCCCAGCGAATCGAGTCAGGGAACTTCGCCGCCACCTCGTCCCGGAATTCGGGGCGGTCGTACACTCTAGCTCGCTTCCCCCTTGTTTCTACCAACACGCCCTCTCTCGGATTCCCGATGCCGGTGGCCGTTACGTTACCGTGATCGGCGGTCAAGTAGACGACGAAGCCTTCTTGCCACAGCCGAACGAGCAACTGTTGGAGTTGGCCTTGCGATGCCCAGAGGCGCACTTGGTTGTGCATTCCTGATGTCTGCATCTGCATCCCGTGCATGATGTCATCGACTTTGTTCCAGACAATTCCAAGGACCGACAACCGGGGATTGGCAAGCGCCGATTCCAACTCGGGGTCGGCAGGACCGTCCAGGCTCGTGACCAGTTCGACACCGGCCCGCTGAACGCCCTGGTCTTCCCAAAACCGGTGCCAGTGCATCCGCTCCTTCGATGTCGTTTCGATTGAGTCAGGAAAATACAATGGTGGCTCTCCAGCGAAAATCGACTGGCGGGTGACGGAGGTAAGTGTGGGCACCCAGGCGAAGGCTGCTGATTCTTGGAAACGCCACGCCTTATCGGAGCTTTCGAGGTACTTCCGCAGCAAGAGCCATTGATCTAAGGCAAGACCGTCCAGCACGAGTAGGGCGATCTTGGAGAGCTTTTTCCGTTTCCGCTCGACGGCCATAAAGCGGGAAATCTGATGAACCATGACGGGCTGATCGTGGTAGGCCATATTGTGCAGGGAGCCGTAGCGGTGCATCATCCACCGGCCGAAAACATCCTCCACCTTCGCCTGCAAACCACTCCAGGACGTTCGGTCGGCGGCGTCCAGAGCCTCGTCCCATTCCCAGCGCAGCACCACCATTTCCGCCCAGCGTTGGGCCGTTCGCTGCCATTCCCGGTGTGACACGTCAGTGATGGGAAGTTCTGTCTCGAATGTTTGCCGCAAGCCACGAAAGCGGCGAACGGCATCGGCCTTGGGATCATGGACTACGCCTGTTCGCACCCATGCGGGCAGGTTGGTAACGTCCTCTTGTTCAACCGGCGTCAGCGATCCTTCTAAGAAAAGCGTGTCGATGTAGGCTCGAACGTCCTCGTGATTGAACGGAACTCGGCTTTTCTTCCCGCCGTCCCCCATAGAGCCGATGAAGAGTTCCCATTCGTCTTGCAGGAACCGCAGAAACTTTTCCCGGCTAGGCAGAATTTCTTCCAGTCGCCAAGTCGCAAACGTGGCGTCTTTCGTCAAGCTCTCTAGCAGGTATTCGTTGAGGAAGTGAGGCAGGTGAACCTTGCGGGAGTGCAGAGACAATAGCACCTTCAGCAACTCAACTGGTGTCTTGATGAGCTTCGGCACAATACTGAAGCAGTGCATCAGCACGAAATCTTTCGTTTCCCGTTCGGTCAACTGATCGCCATCATGCTTCTGATAAGACTCGTCAACAGCGTCGAGATATGTTCGGTCCAGTCCGGCAATTACAGGGTAGTTCAGCTTCGGGAACAACAGGTGCAGAGCGAAGGTTAGTTGTCTTCCAGCTTTTAGCAGATCGAACGGAAGCTTGCTCAACTGCTGCTCGGCTGATCGCAGGATCACTACCAAGTCCGTGTTCTGACCTTTGTCCCAGAGGCTACGGTACTGCGCTTCGTAAGCGAAGCGGAACGCTATTGAGTCATCAAACGGAATAAGATCGAAGCCTCGATCACGAATAGCCGAAAGCATCCCTTCCTCGGTGAGCAATCCATCCGGGTCGGCAACCAGCGTCAGCCGGGAAATCTTTGGCTGAAAGTGCTTCAGGATATGATCCCGCCAACTAGCCATTCCCTGCCTCCACTCGCAAGAGAATGACCGGCTGGAGTTCGGGCAGGACTTGCTCTCGCTTAGGTAGTTCGTCTGCCCAGGCCCGCTCTTCTTCCTCCAGCCGCTTGATTCGATGTTGCCGAACTTCGGGCAAGCCGATGCGGTTCAAGGCGTCTCTCCGCACCTGGAAGGCGTACTGCCCTTTCTCCTGCTCCCGCTTCAAACGCTTTTGATGCCCAGCATGAAGTTCGTGGAAGGCGTCTTCACCCTGGCGCTCTGCCTCTGACCATAAGCGTCGAAAGACAGCTTCGACCTCAGCACCCGTCTTGCTCTCGATCTGTTCGAGTTCAGGGTGGTGTTCGAGCAGACGGTCCCAGATGTGTCGAGCCGTAGGCAACAGGATGCGTCCGTCGTCGTGGTGGAAGATCGGAATGATCTTCACATCTCGGAACGACTGGTTGTTCAGGGCGACTCGCCACAGAGACCAATAACCGACAACTTCGGCTGGCAAGCTTGCAAACCGCACACAGGGAATCGGCTCGGAGGCAATCACTCGGGGCAAGTTCTGCACAAGGCGACGAATGCGGGAGTCTTCCAGGCTGACGTGGGGTAACCCACGGTCCTGTGCCTCCCGGCCATGGAATGATACTCGCTCCATTCTGCTGCCATCAGGCCAGTCCAAGCTGTAGCTGAAAAGGTCTCGCTGCACCTTGCCGCCTTCGCATCTCAAGTACGCAGTCGTCATTCGTTCGACCCAAACCGGCAGCGGGTGGCTGCTCAACTGCTGCGCCAGCTTCGGGTCAAGCACGGTTTCACCGTAGAACGACCGACCGGCGATTTCTTGTTTGGCCTGTTCCCGAACGGCCTGGATCACCCGGTCGATATTTTTTTCAAAATCAGCAGGATTCACAATGGCCTGAGCGTACAGCTTCTCGAACATCGCTCCACTTTCGGCGGAATCCAAGACATCTTCAGTTTTGTCCACGCCGAACTCTTCGAGGATCGTCGCCAGCTTTTCTTCCAGGACCTCCTGCACTCGCAGTTCCACGCTGTCCTCAAAAATCAGGTTGAATGCCTTCACTGGGAATTTTTGGCCGATGCGGTCCACACGCCCGATGCGCTGCTCGATCTTCATCGGGTTCCACGGCAAATCGTAGTTGATGACAATGTGGGCGAATTGCAGGTTCAGACCCTCACCACCGGCGTCGGTAGAGACGAGGACTCGGACCTTCTCTGCGAACTCCCGCTGCACTCGCCGCCGCTGATCCATCCCCATCGACCCGTTGAGGCACACTACGGAGAAGCCATGCTGCTCCAGAAAGTCTCGCAGCATTTTCTGGGTCGGAACGAACTCTGTGAAGATGAGATACTTCAACTCCGGGTTGTTCTCTTGCCGCTGGCTCTCATACAGGATATCGAGCAAGTTCTCGGCTCGTGCGTCCGGTCCTTGTGCCTGACAGCGCCGAGCAAGATCGAGCAGCACCCGCACTTCTTCTTTCTCGTTCGCTAATCCAGCCAGTCGGATAGACAACAGTTCGTCCAACCGTTCCTGGGTGTCCTGCTCATCGCCGTTTTCTTCGGGCGGTTCCTCATCGGTCGCAGTGATGTCAGTTGCTTGCAGTGCATCCAGACGCCGGTCCAGGGCCGAGGCGATGGCTTGCGTGCTACTGGTGACCAGCCTTTGCATCAGGATCATCAGGAAGCCGAGGTACTGTCGATTCTGGCGTATCGCCTGGTTGTAGCCAAGTCGAACGTACTCAGTGACCGATTCATAAAGTTGCTTCTGAAGCTCGTGCTTCTTTTCCCAGCGAACCGGCATGAGCTTGGTCAGTCGGGGCAAAAAGAGCGGGTCACCCCGTTCGTTAATTGCTCTCCGCTTTTCTGTCCGGATAACGAGCGGGACGACTTTTTCACGCCGGATCGCACCAGCAGCAATGAACTCTTCGGGGTCAAGCAGAGTCATGATCCGCTGAAAGCTATCGGTTTTCCCCTGGTGCGGTGTGGCCGAGAGCAAAAGCAAGTACGGCGCGGCCTCAGCCAATGCCTTGCCCAGACGATACCGTGCGACTTGTTCGGTGCTGCCGCCGAGCCGCTGGGCCTCATCGCAGATGATCAGGTCCCACCCTGCCTCGATGAGATCGCCGAGGCGTTCCTGGTTGTACGCTTCCAGCTTCTCCTTCGGCCAGCCACGCCGACGCTCGACCGGCTTGATCGAATCTACGGGACAGACCACCTGATCGAATCTCCGCCAGATGTTCTCGGAGCCAGTGAGGTTGCGCCACAATGAGAACTCACTCGGCGTGAGAAGTTGAAACTCCTCGCCGAAGTGCGTCTGCATTTCCTGGACCCACTGCGTCACGAGCCCCTTGGGAGCCACAACCAGCACTCTCTTTACCAGCCCACGGAGTTTCAGTTCCCGGAAGATCAGCCCGGCCTCGATGGTCTTCCCAAGCCCGACTTCATCGGCCAATAGGTAGCGAATCTGGTCCTCTCCCATTGCACGAGTGAGTGCGTAGAGTTGGTGCGGCAGTGGAATAACTCCAGCTTCGAGAGGAGCAAGCAGAACGTCCTGCGTCAACGCATCTGCGATGCGAGCCGCCGCCACCGTGTAAGCGATGCGGTCCAGTCCGGTCGCTTTCGCTGGCTGGGCAGGAACGAGCGATCCGGCTGCGACTCTCTCGACCGTGGCGAGCCGGGGAATCCAGACTTCATAGATGGTGTGGTTCCAAACGGACTGAACATCCAGGATGCGCACGGACTCACCGTGTGTCGCACTGAAGGCCCAGCTACCGACCGTCAAGCTTGGTGAGGATGTTTGTGGCATATTCTACTCACCAACAAGGAGCAGGGCATTGTCGAAATACATTAGTAAAGCTGCGTCTTCGTGAATTACGTCCTCAGGCACTCGCTTAGCCATCTGGATGATCGTCATGTAGTCCTTCTTCTGCCAGCATTCCTTGAAACCCGCTCGCAACGCTTCCGTGCGGACGACCTTTAGTTTGTTCTTCGTGTCGAGGTATTGCTGAAACTCTTTAAGGAGTGTTCTATGTCGTAGCTGTTCCAAATGGACTTCGTTGTTCGGATCGGCAACGCTCCACTTACCGTCCGTGCCGAGAACAAAGTTCTGCTCAAGAAGAGTTTGAAGCTCAATTGGTCGTTCATGCTCGTCCCAAACCTTTTGAGCCTCTCGCATGTAGATTGGCTGTAGCTCCTGGTATGTCATCGGCTGGGTCGTAAGCTGCTGGCGGACCCATTGAATAGCGGTACGTTCGTCCGTTACAAACAATTCCAACTGCTTAGTCTCGGCGACTTCAAGCCGCTGCCGATCATATTCAGGAGCCTGCCCCGGCAGAAAGAACATCCCTTCCCGCACTGGAAAGCGTTCTCGTAATCCCGCATAGAATTCAGCAGCGGAAATTGGCACGGACACCCGATGCTGGACGTGAAAGGCGACCATACGGTCAAAGAGCAGATAGTTGAAGCGTTCTGTCACAAATTCTGCCCTTGAATCGGACGCTACGAAAACGGGCAATTGTCGAAGATGGTTTTCCACGAAGGTCCATACGCCGGTTTCCGTACCAGCGGATAATCGGAACGCCTGCTCAAGTTCCTCTCTAGGCTTGTAAGCCGAAATCACAAGGTCCTTTTTTACCGCACCCAAGGAAACATTCTGCTTATGACTGCCTTGCTGCTTGTCGAGCACTCTCACGTCTGCAATGACGAAGCCGACTGAAACAATCGCTTCTTGTATGGCCATCCAAATCGAGTTCTGCGAATTGTGGAACTCGACAGTCACCCACCGACCCGGTTTCAGTACACGATATACCTCGCCAAAGCCTCTTCTCATAGCTTGCTGATAGAACAGAACGTCCTTGGAGCGGAACCCATCAACGATTGCTTCACTGTCCACGTTGGTGTAGACGCCGAGGAAAGATTCCCAGATGAAATTGAGTTCAGAGTAGATGAGGTTCTGGCCAAAAGGCGGATCAATGAAAACGTAGTCCACTGACTCATCTTTAAGAGGTAGTTGCGCCGCTGATCCTGTGGTAACCAGCGCCGCTGGTCCACTGTCTCGGTTTCTAAGTGCTACTGAAGCACGTTTCGTTCGTTCCGGTAGGTATTCAAATGGAGACTGCTCAATGAAAAATGAAGGGAAATAAAGATTACCCTTAGTGTTCCCCGCCGCAAAGCCACCGCCGCCATTGAAAAAGTTCTTCATATGGAGACTGCTCATCCTTGAGAGCCGATTCACCAGGCTCGTCAGAACGAATCGTCCTCCATGGCTTGGGACCGCCTTCCACAGCAAGGCAAAGATTAGCCAATTTCGACGGGTGAAGAAGTGGTGGACATGTGAAACCCCTCGGTGGTATCCAGCCCGATGCATGTTGCCCCAAATACCGTCACGGTTCATCATCCGCACTGCGTCAATAGGGCTGCGATATTTGGCACCTTCGGCATCAGCGGCTATCCTGAGGTCATCCGGGTCAGGCAACTTCTCGAAACGCTTACCATCGACATCGTAGATAATGAAAGCGGGAACGAATTTGTTGCGAACGATAGTTGCGCCCAGCATTTCGTCCCAAACCGATTCTTCCCTGCGCTCAAGCTCCAGTTTCTTGCAGGCTGAGCCACAACGTGGGCAGATGATCTTTTCCTTGACCGCCGCTTTTTTGGGGTCAAGGCCGTGTTGCCACAGATTGACTTCTCCTCCGCAATTTGAGCAGGTGAGGATTTCACTCCAGATCACAAAAACGATGTTTCCTTTCTCAGCAAACGACGAGCGATTCTTCCATTTCTCTGGCTTCCGCTCGCCAGCAGGCCAGCCGTTGTGATTGGTTTCATACACCCAGCCGTACTTGTCTTCAGCCAAGGCCAGCGCAGACAACACTTCATCGGAAACAACGTCAGGATTTCTATCGTGGACGAAATTCGATGCTATGAAGGTTGCCGCCGGAGATAGGTCGTTTAAAATGCATAAGCGCCGCCCCCATTTCACACGAGCTTGGCCCAGGGACTCCCACTCCTTCTCAATTGATTCCTTGAAGTCCCGAGCCGGAGACGCACACATGTCGGCAGCAACTCCTGACATGCCGGAGCCGCAGTACGAGTCAAGAACGACATCGCCTGGTTTTGTAAACCAGAGTAGGTATCGTGCGACTGCCCGTGGTGGAACTTTGGTGTGGTAAGAGTGAGCGTTGTAGAGTGCGTCCGTCTTGCCTTCTGAAACATCTGCGGCAAATGGAATGCAAGAATAAGATGAGTTTTTTCCCTTCTGTGTAGACGACACGATCTCTAGAAGGAACGGATTCGGACAAGCCGTGTAGTATGGCGGGTCCGACAGCGCCAGAATGTCCTCGTCATCGCCGACAGGAAAGCCCTCGATCTTGCGAAACGCCGGGTCTTTCAGCTTTTCTCGCAGCTTCTCGATGAAGTATTGCCGCCGTGCCTCATCGTTCGGGAACTTGATCCCCAAGCACTCGACCGGCTGTTTAGAGGAAGCGTTCTTGTCCGAGCCGAACATTGTGGTCTGGGTCGTGTTTGCCATATTACTTGCCGTCAGCCCTGCATCAGAATTTTCTTGCGTGCGTTCCGCTCGATCTCGGCAGCGTCGATGCTCCCGTCAGCGCCGTCCACAGACGTGACAATGCGATCGAGGTAGCCATTGTTTTCATACCACTTCCGCTTGCGATCCCATGCTTCGCGATACGATGGCACAGATAGCATTCCCAGGTGTTCCCAATAGAACGTGTCGCCTTCATAGCTGACGGTAAAATCCGGCAGCTTGAAGTCATTGGGGTCGTCCTTGGACGAGAGCTTCTGCTCGTACTCGTAGCTGACGCCGAGGCTCGTCAGGATGTCGGCGACAATGACCTCGGACTTCGAACGTACCATTATGCCCATTGAATGCTGCGGCGATGGACGTGTGCGGTGAATCAGGTGTGCAGCGAAGTAGCGGTCCACCGATTCGGGGCGAACGGCCAGCACGAACATATTCGTATTACGCAGCAACGTATCGGAACACTGCGGGTTGCGGAGCCTTTCGAGAACGGTTGTGTCTCGCTCAAGCAGCAGCACCATCTTCTTCCGAAAGCGGGTCAAGCCGGTATACAGCAACTCCCGTGAGAGAGTCGTGGCGCTCTTGGGAAGGACTAGAAACACTATGTCGAAATCGCTGCCTTGCGATTTGTGGACCGTCAGAGCGTAGGCCAATTCCAGTTGGCCTTCGACCGCAGAACGAGCGTACCAGTAGGCCGATGTCGGTTGCGTCGAGAACTGAACTTTGATTGAATCGGGCTTGCCGTTCCCCTTGGATGTTTGCACCACTAGCCCGATCTCGCCATTGGCGACGTAATCCAGTCCCTCACCCTTCGGATAGGAGGTCTTTCGGCAGTTGATAGCCTGCATCACCTTATCGGTCCAAATGATCTCCTGTTCCCCGAACGGCTTCGGAACTTTGCTCCAGTAACTTCGTGCTGTTGTCAGCAGTCCTCCCCGATATTTCTCCTGAATCTTGCGATTGATCTCGATCGTGCCGTGCTCGTGGTTGCGGACTGGGCTGAGAATTTGCCATGCTTCGGCTAGAAGAGGATTCTTCTCCTTCGAGTCTTCGAGGATTCCGAGGCTGGCATTGAAGGGAATGTATGCCTTCTTGTCATCGGTCAGCTTCAGATGCTTCCGCATGGCAGCGGAGAGTTGTTCCTCTAGTTGGCTACTGTCCCGCCAATAGCGCACCTCCAGATCACCACCCACATCTTGACGGGCAACACGGGAGAGCATGTCGTCATCGCCTGGGGAAGTGTCGTCCCGAAGGTAGCCATCCGCAAGCTGAAGGGCTTGGCTCTGATGATCCTCGTGACGAGCCCTTTCCATCAGCCGAGCCAGACACTTCTTTCGATCCTCGTCCGCTTCAAGCCAAGCGATGATGTCCACGAACGGACGACCGGGACCGATGGGTGGCAGTTGGTTGGGATCGCCCACCAGGATCAGACGATTCACCTTGTTCAAATCCAACGCCCGGAACAAAATCCCGAGCAGGTCCATTGGGATCATCGATGCTTCGTCAATAATGACGGTTGGTGCGCCGTGTTGTTCTCCTCCCTGGAGCTTCAATGCGAAGTTTTCGGAGTTGAGCCATTTGTTGCGCATCAGGAACTGGTGAATCGTGTACGCATCCCGTACACTGCCGTCGTCCCGCTTAGTCCGATCCATCAGCCGTACACGGGCTTTGCCGGTCGGAGCCAATAGTAGGATGGGACGCTTGCCATCCAACTCCTCCAGCCCATTGAGGAACACCCTCAGAACGGAGGTCTTGCCCGTACCGGCCCGCCCGCACAGCACGCTGAAGCGTGCTTCGTAGAGCTTGGTCAGCGCCTGAGCCTTTTCTTTTCTGGCTCGCTCCTCCACTTCAGGAGGGAGCTTGGAGCCGGACTTCTTGCCGAATTCCTCCAGCAGCAGCTTCTCCCAACTCCACCCGGCCTTGGCACTCGGGTTCTTGGCCTTTGTTCGCCGGGGCAACCGGCTGCTGACTTCACGCTCTAATTCCGAAAGCCCCTTCAGCGCCATCGTCGGCGGATCGCCATCCACTCGAAAATCCAACGCTTCCTGATAGAAGCTGGCTTGTCCCAGCACCAAATCCTTGTCAGGGCGACACGTGCGGCGTTCAGGGAAACGTTTGGTGATGCGGTTGACGATCTCGGCGAACGGAAGGAGAGTGTCACCTTGTTGAGCGGCACCCTTTAGCACGGCAACGGCCGCGCCACGAACTCTACGGGGATCGTCTTGCACGCAGATTTCGGTCGTGCCGATGAATCGGGCGGCAGCACCCTCGGGTCGCATTCCCCGGTCTACAGCTTCCAACGCAATCGGGTCCGTTTCACCATCTCCCTGGTCCATCTCAGATAGCAGATATGGATTGGCGACCAACTGTTCGTCGCTGGCGCTGATGCCAGAGGCCAACCGATTATCGGGATTGGCTGCCCGTGCAACTTGTGACGGCGACAATTCAAGTCGCACTAACAGCGACAGCAGGCGACGGCGTGGCTCCTTGTACGCCATCCAGCGTTCACCGGCCTCTTTGAGAGCCTTTGCATATGGCTTCTGCTCACACTTTCGGCGACCTTCAAAGATGGCGGTGACGAATTCCCAGGCGTTATCTCCCTTGTTCAGCAGGGGCGACAAGACTTGTCGTTGGAATGCGGTGCCGGATTCGCAACCGAGGTACTGGAGCACGCTGCCGATACCTGGAAACGATCCGCGATCCTGCCAGACTTCAGATAGCAGATCATTGAGCCAGCCGAGATGCCGATCCCATTCGCCTGGAACTTTGTTTTCATCCTTTACGGCCTGAACCGATTGCAATAACCGCTCCAACGCACCAACGGCTATGTCGTCGCCAACGTGTTCGGCAACATACGAGAAACTCAGAATTGCCCCTTCTGGAACGAGGCACAGGATGTTCTGTGTGTCGTGACCAGCTTTGAGGTATTCGTGATATGGGAGCCGGAAACCCTGCTTCTCAAAATCGTGCGTAATGCAGCGTGACCAGATTGGATACTGGTCTGGAAACTTCGGCAGCTTCTTGCCGAAAAATAGCTGAGGACCGATCCGTGAGATGCGGCTGACACCTAAGAGGATGCGGTTTAGGCTCTCATCGAGCGGGTTGCCGTGGTTGCAGTAGAAGAAGACGAGCGACTTGTTCTGCTCCAGCTTTCCCCAAAAATTACGAAGCAGTTCAATTTGCCGGTCGGGTTCGAAAACCCAGCCGAACTGCTTGTCCTTCGTATCGGATTCTCGAATATCGAGCTTTTCATCTTCGCAGATGCTGCGAAAGCTTTCCTCCCGCAGCCAACGGTAAGGCGAGGGGCAAACTGAATAGGGCGGCAGTTCCTCACGCACGGAAGGCAACTGACGGAATTCGAGAGGATCGTTGTGCGTGATCGTGTAACCACGAGGCGAGAATGCAACCGGGTCTCGGGAGCATGGTGGTTGCCAGCCATGAAGCCCCGCGAGAGGTTGGCCCGCAGCTTTGTCCTCCTGGTCGTCATCTCGACCGTCTCGAATGTGCTGATGCACCATGCAATACGGATTCTTGCTGGGATGGTCGCAGATGTGGCCGTCCCATGCCCGGTCGTGCCAAACGAGGCGAGTGGACAGATGAGTGGTCATGATTGTTCTCTCGCACCCGGAGTCTCCGCACCAGCACTCCCAGCACGCTCGATGATCAGACGGACCTTCGCTTGCTCCTTTCCTCTGGTGATCTTCTGTAAGAAGTGCTCGAACCGAGATTGAAGTTGATCGGCCGTGGAAGGAGCACCGGCGTCGCTCAACGCGTCGAGCAGGTCGGTCGGACGGACTACGATGGCGATCAAGCCGGATAATGCCGTCTGCATTCCCTGAACCAGATCGTTGCTGATCTTCTCAGGGAGCGCCTTGGCTTTGAGGAAGGAATTGACCGCTTCTTTCTCACCCTCAGGCAGCAGTTTGATGCTCTTCTTGGCGGTGGGATCATCCAGGTTATCCAGTAGCGTCTTACGCCAATTCTCTAACAGCCCGTCTAGCTGCTGATCAATGAGTTGAAGGACTGCCGCTCCGCTGGCTCCCAGATTCTCTTCCTGAGGCCGGAAATTGCAGTGGATACAGATCGGTGACGAATTCAAGTCATCCTTAACCAGTGTGAAGCACGGCTGGAGTTTAGCCAAGCGGGTCTGGAGATCAGTCAACGTAGTGTGCGGCAACAGCGACACACCGGTCAGTTTCTTTAGGCTTTCCAGCCTGGAGTCTTTGAGCAGTTCCTTTTTCGTACCATCCTCGTTGACGCCGAGCCGGGCCTTCTTGTGGAGATTGAAGTATGCCGTCCGGTAGTCATCCTTCACCTTCGAGAGCGCCCGATTGATCTTTTGGCGGAAGTCGGCGGCACTTCGAAGGCTCGGGTTCATCAGCTTTTCCCGCCACTCACTGCGAACCGTATCCATCTGCGTTCGCCATGGGTCTTGTGGGGGAAGCACAGCGGCAGCGGTCGCTAGATACCCCGTGAGTTGTGTCAACTCCTGGACCAGCCCGTTCAAATCCTCGATCTGCTTGATTAGTTCGAGAGTGGCAGTTTGTGCTTGAATCTCGGGGACGGTCTTCGTGAAATTCTTTAGCTTGCCGGGCGTGTTGTACGCTTGCAGGCCTTCCAGGAAGCTTTTCAGGTCATCTAGTTTGTGGCTCTGCTGCTCCCGATCCTCCGCAGGAATCAATTCGCTGCCCCAACATGGCAATCCGGTTTGGACAAGCTGAGCAACGCTGACGACTTTCTCGGTTAGCTCATTAGCCTTAGCCCTTAGCTGCTTGACCGCTTCATCGTGCGTGTTCTCATTGCGGATCAGACCCTCCGCCAGGCCTAACAACTCGAACAGCGCAACTAACTCGGCAAGTGGTAGACCCTTGGGCTTCTCGACGTGCTTGAAAGCTAGGAGTTGGTCAATCGGTGTCTTGCTCGCCTCACTCAGGTTGGCAGCATCAAGTTTCTTGCCGGTCAAGCTCAGGGTGATGCTGCCGGTCTGCACCAACGAAGCGAGGACGACGAGCAGAAGCTCCGGCTCAAGCTGATAACGAGTCTCCCTCTCCACGTCGTTCTTTACTGTCAGGAGTTCCTTGCGGTTGACGACCTGGCCGGGCGGCTTTCCTTCCAACTTTTCCAGCACCACCTTTGCGTAACGGGATTGGTGCGGCTTCAGTTTTTCGCCGTCGAGCAGTTCCAGACCATCCAGAACGGCAGTCGCCAAGGTATTCTTCACCCCACCGGTGAGCCAGCGGATCACGTCCTCGGTTGGTTGCTTGAGGTTGTTGGCGTGCAGTTGGACGGTGAAGGTCGGGTACTCCGGGTAACGATCCTCAAACGAAACCGCCAGACAGACAGAGCCCGTTAGTTCGAGCAGGTCACGGACGGTAGCGTTGCCGGTGCGATGGCCTTTCAAGCACTCCACCATCTTCTTGGGGACGCCCTGGTGAATGACATCGAACGAAGTCAGCATGTTGGTCCGCAGCCACGTCACGAGCGTCTTGAGGAATCCGTCTGCCTTATCCTCGTACACTTTCTTCGTGCCGGCGCTCGCCGATGCTGCCATCTCACGAGCACCTGCGTACAGGCGGAGTGCTTCTTGGAACTGCTTGTCTCGGTGGGTCAGCTTGAAGAACACTTCGTCAGCGAGCTTCTGGTCCTCAAAGTGTGGCGGCTCGAACGGCTGGAGAAAGTACAGATAGAAGTCTCTTGGCGGTTGAGCCGTAGACCGTTCGTTCGGTGCGCCAAAGAAAAGATATCCTCGGCGGGTGATCTTGTGTTCTCGCCATTCGATCTCGTGTTCCCAAATCTGGTAGCCCCTAACGTAGGGTTGTAGATCGGTGAGTTCCAGCACCCGTGTTAGGGCATCGAAGTAGTATTCATCCAGTTGGGAATCGGAGAGCGTGTCCGCCTTGTCCTGTACCTTCGCATCATGATCGATAGTTTTTTGGAGGTCCAAATAGTACTGATCGCTATCTGTGTTGTGCGTGATGAACTGCCCGCTCACGGTCCTCATGATTTCTTTCAGGCACGCCTCCACGGTGGTTCGGAGGAAGTCGCTGGTCCGCTCCGGAATCGGAGCGAACAGGCACAAGCCGTCCTGAAGTTCCTCGGCAGTCGGGCCGATCTTGGCCCGAATGTCGTCGGTCGCCAGCCGATGAATTGAGAGGCCGTGAATGATACGCTCGGCCATCGGCTGAAGCGCCTTACGGGTGAAGGCTTGCTGAACTCGGTTCTCAACGACCTTACTGATGTCGATCACTTCCCGGATTTCTGGGACCGAACGCATCACCGCATTACCCCGGAGAAACTCCCAATACGAGTCGTAGCTGATGAGTCCGGGCTCGTCCTGAGGCACGTTGTTACTGAGAATTCGCCTCATTTCAACGCTGAGAGTTTTTAGCACCTCTCGCTTCTCGGCAACCGAGATCGCTTCAAAAACTTCCAGATAAGTCGGGTGCACAGGAAACAACCGCACGAACTCCTCAAGCCGTTCGGCCATGCCGCCGTAAAGGGGCGTAAAGTGCTGAAGGTGTTCCCGAATCTTGGCTTTCTGTTCATCATTCTTGATCAACAACCGTTCGGTGACGACGTAGGCCACGTCCTGCCTGACTATGCGAACTTGCTCGAAACGATCCTTTACCCGGCGCAGGCTGTCAGCGACGAACTGGAATTTCGGGTTGTCAAAAAGGCTCTCCTGCAAGCCCGCAATGATGCGGAAACGGATCAATTTGCAGGCCTCTCCGATTTCCCGCAAGAAGCCCAAATCGAGGATGATGTCCTGGTGGTTGCGGGAACGGAGATAGTCGAGCAGTTCATCTACGACCAGGAGTAGGCCATGATCGGGGTACTTTCTACCAAACTGCTCCATCATGTCGGACAGGTCGTCTTTGTTACTGTCCACCTCATCGTCGGTGGGAAATGTGAAGGTCAGCCGCTCGCTTGCCATGAAATCTTCGAGTCTGCCGCAGATGATGTTGCGCAAACTCTTCTTGGTGGCTGGGAGTTCCAGCCGGACAACTTTGAACTTTCCGGAGATCGCCGTCGCCGACTTTGCAACGTCAGCGTTCTTGACGACCTTCGCCATGTCGGGATACTCGGCCAAACCCGAAATCATCGACAGCAAGTGGCTCTTGCCCGTGCCGTAGTTGCCCACGATGAGAACGCCCTTGTTATCGGCGGGTGACTCGAACTGGAGGTTGGGGATCACCAGATTGCACAACTGCTCGGCCATGCCTTTCGAGATCACAAAGGTTTGAACGAGTTGCCGCACGGCGGCGGCTGAATCCGCCTGCTCAAGCTGGATCACGGACTCGATGGGTTCAAAATGAACAAGGTCGCTATATTTCATGACGAAGTTGGCTCCTTCAATCAGCACTACATTTGCCGACCGGTATGACGATTGCCTCGAATTGCTTGAATTGGACAAATTCAGGATGGCCAGGTTCCGCATACGTCAATGTCGAATCTCGGTAGCCGCCGCTCCACGAGGCGACGATGGTGCGATTGCGGCTTGATACCTGGAGCAGACGCAGAGGTTCAACCTCCAGGCCCGTGTCGAACAGAATCTCCAGGTTGTCCAGCAGTACGACTTCGCCCGGAACCGCGGCGATCACTTCTTTCAGCAACCGTTCTACTTGTCGGGATCGCTGGGTGCGGGTCAATTCCAGCATCTTCTTGCTCAACTCCAGATTGACGTTCACTACTTCGGAGCCGATCTTCTGAGCAATAGAATGCAGAGCAGTAGTCTTTCCAGAACCTGGCGCACCTGCCAGGATGATCAGTCGAAAATACTGACTCGCCGCTTGCGGGATCGCTTCCTCAAGTTTCGCAACCTTCACGTCCATTTCGGTCGGATCGTTGCTCATGAGGTAACGTGTTCGCTCCTCTTTCTTCGGTCGTCGTGTTTGGCCCGAAGTTCGTCGGCGGCGTCCCACAGACGTTTTTCAAGATCAGAATGATTTGCGGGCATGGCGTTCAGTTCTAAACTGCTGATATTAGCAGGCTTGGAGGGCAAAGGGAGCTATCTGCTCTGGGGCAGTGCTCATGGTCGGTCTGTAGAGGTAAAGCTATGTTGTTCCCACGCTGCCTTTTTCTGGCGGCGGCGTTTGCCTAGCGACTCTTCTTTTTCTTCTTGCGTTCTAGCCGCCCTGAGCCCTTGGCTTTGCGGACTACCCGTAGTCTTCGGGACTTGGTTGTTTTCGTCTTCTTCCTTCGATCCCGTTTCTTGGGCGTATGCAACTCTACGGAAACGTCCTCCTGCTCGGTTCGAAGTCGTTCCGCTGGATCAGGCGTGGCAAGCTGTGAGTCCGATTGAAGCGCAATTCTTTGATCCCATTCTTCAATGTACTCCAGTGCCTTCTTGGTGCGGCGAATCCTCAACTTGCCATCTAGCCACTGATACCAAATCCACCAGCGGTGTTTGTTGGAAAGCTCATGCCGAACTTTTCTTGCCTGTTGTCCGTTGAGAATCGTGATCTCTTCGTGGTGCGGGCGACAAAGCGGTTTTGTAACTTCTGGATTGTATGTGATGTGATGGGTGTGGTCTGCAAACTCGGTACAGTTGGGGAAGCAACATCGGTCAGGAGTGGGAATCATGGCGGTCGTTTGTCCCGTGTAAAACGCAGCCACGCTAGATCGGTTTCTCTTGAAATATTTTGTATAGCCGACCGCGTTTGTCGTTCTCGGGCTGAACTACGGGTGAAACATATTTGTCGATCTTTGATTGGTCCTCGGGTAACACCCGTAGAGGCTAATTGTGTCGGGGAAGCCTATGTCCCAGACGTGCCCCTCTGCCTCGAAAGTCATTACTCGCTTGTCGTTCTCGTATAGTTCGTACTTCATTGCACCTTGCCTCAATTCGTCCCGGATGGAGTCGTGCGTTACAACCGTACCAATGGTGCCCGATGCTGACAAAGGGTACTGAGGTAACGGCGGCTTCGTATCAGCCCGCTGAACCGCAGCGGCGACCAGCGATTCGGTTCTCGGGCTGGAGCGGCAGTCAAGAAGATCATCGGTGGTCTTCAAATGGCAACCTCGCCCGCAGCAGCAACCCACTGACGGCTTCAAGAATTTGCACCGGGGAACCACATCACAGCACCCCGGCTGCTGAAGTTTGACTTCGCCCTTTGATTGGCCCAGAATCGGGAAGATGAACGACTATCCTACACTGCACACGATGGTCAAAGACGCTCGAAGCGGCTCTCCGCATGAAGTCCGTCATCTGCTCATTCATCCAATCAAAGGCGAGAGCGGCAACGTCCTGACTAAGCTCATCTCTGGTGTTCAGAGCGAAATTGGAACGGGGAAGCTGTACGAGATGGAACAAAGAGCGGACGCTGTGATGCAGGAGTGGGCCAGAGAAGGATTCAGGTATCAGCGTGAACGTGAGCCTGCGTATGAAGACCTGCAATCGACAGTCACGCTGGCGATCCTCATGGGGTACAAGGTCGTCTTCGACCCAGCCTATGCAGATGTGCGGCGGATGAATCTGACGGGGGCTGTTCCGCTTGCTCAATGGCCGGGGAGGACTGGCAAGAACGGGGGTGGCTATCAGTATGCTTTCACCGGGACGACAATCCTCGCTTCGCCCACTCTTCCGCCGGGACACGGAATAAACAT
>CABEDA010000256.1_pt1 | contig 20773 bp, 21 predicted proteins | sample 3422771 | NCBI WGS metagenome assembly CABEDA01 (sample SAMEA5534329, study PRJEB31848) | metagenome | biome: tundra; feature: field; material: soil | place: USA | collected 2013-05 | depth 0.15 m
TGGCAACGGATCGCCGAACGCAACCCCTTCCCTGCCGTCTGCGGCCGCGTCTGTCCCCACCCTTGTGAGGACGCATGCAACCGCAACGCGAAAGACGGCGGAGTCGCCATCAACGCGGTGGAGCGTTTTATCGGCGACTTCGGCATCAACAAGAACCTCAAGCTTCCGCGGCTGAACCATGATAATGAGAAACGCGGCGAACGAGTGGCCGTCATCGGCGCCGGCCCGGCGGGCCTGTCCTGCGCCTACCAGTTGGCGCGCCGTGGATATCCGGTCACCGTTTTCGAAGGGTTCCCAAAAGCGGGAGGCATGCTGCGCTACGGCATCCCGGAATATCGCCTGCCGCGCGAGGTGTTGGACAAGGAAATCGACAGCATTCTCGAAGTTGGGGTCGAGCTGAAGTGCGACTGCATGATCGGCCGCGATATCTCGATGGGCGAGGTGCGCCAGCAGTACCAGGCAGTGTTCGTCGGCATTGGTGCGCAGAAAGGCATCAAGCTCCGAGTGCCCGGCGAAGACGCGCCCAACGTATTCAGCGGAACCGGATTTCTGAATCTGGTCAACAGTGGCGAAAACCCCGACGTTGGGAAGAAAGTGATCGTGATCGGTGGAGGCGACACTGCCATTGACGCCGCCCGCGTCAGCCAGCGGTTGGGCGCCGAGGTCACGCTCCTCTACCGCCGCACCCGCGCCGAAATGCCGGCCGTCAAATCCGAAATCGAAGGCGCGCTGGAAGAAGGCGTCAAGATCGAATTCCTGGCCGCGCCGCTCGAAATCCTGCAGAAGGACGGACGCGCGGTGGGTATGCGCTCGATTCGCATGACGCTCGGCGAACCGGATTCCTCGGGCCGTCCGCGTCCTGTGCCTCAGCCTGGCAGCGAGTTTGAAATCCAGGCGTCCTGCATCATCGCCGCGATCAGCCAGGAGCCCGACTTCCAGGGCTTCGACGATCTGCATTCCGGCAATGATAAGGACTGGATCAAGACGGCCGATTTCGGCGCTACCCCGCTCGACGGCATCTATGCCGGCGGTGACGATACCGAACTCGGCCTGGTCACGATTGCCATTGCCCAGGGCCGATTCGCCGCCGAAGCCATCGATGCGCGCTTCCGCGGCGTACCGCTGGAAAAACTCCCGCCTCCGCCGATGATCACGACCGACAAGATCAAGCTCGATTGGTACAAGGCGGCCGAGCGGCACGAGCGCAAACACGTTGCCGTAGCCGAGCGCGAGCCCGACACCGAGATCGAACTCGGCCTCTCTGAAGCCGAGGTCGTCGACGAAGCCAAGCGCTGCATGTCCTGCGGCATGTGCATGGATTGCGAGACCTGCTGGATGTACTGCAGCAGCAGTTGTTTTGTGAAGCTGCCGAAAGGCGAACACTACAAAGTCAAACTTGAGTTGTGTAACGGTTGCAAGAAGTGTGCGGACGCATGCCCTTGCGGCTATATCGAAATGAACTAACACTGCGAGAGAGGTGAAACTGTGCCGACGTTTGAAGTACACGGAAAATGCTACGCGGTAGACGAAGATGGTTTTCTCGAGGAACCAACGCTCTGGAACGAAGACGTCGCCAAGGACTTTGCCGAGTCCGAGGCCATCGCGGACCTGACCCCGGACCACTGGAAGGTCATCAACTACATCCGCAATTACTATCTGCAGTTCGGTATTGCGCCCATGATTCGCAAGGTCTGCAAGGAGACCGGATTCAAGCTGAATGAGATCTACAAGCTGTTTCCATCCGGGCCGGCAAAGGGCGCGTGCAAACTGGCCGGATTGCCGAAACCGACCGGCTGCGTGTAGGCAAAGGGAACGATGAGTTCGCGCGATCCCATCCTCGAGCAGTGGATTGCCGAGACGATCCAGTCCTACCCCCCTTCGGCCGCACCATTTCTTGCCGGAGAGGACGATCCGTTTCGCAATCCCGTGGGCCACACGCTGCGCGAAAGTCTCACGGCGCTGTTTGAGCAGTTGCAGGGAGACATGGACACGGATCGCATCGCAACCGCACTGGACGCTATCATCCGCATCCGTGCGGTGCAGGATCTCACGGCGAGCCAGGCGGTGGGGTTCGTGTTCCTGCTGAAGCCAATCCTGCTCGAGCTCCAACCGGAGCGCAACCCGGTGCTGCTCGACGTATTGCTGAACGACCGGATTGACCGGCTCGCGCTCATGGCGTTTGACAAGTACATGCAGTGCCGGGAGCAACTCGCCGACATTCGGGTGAACGAAGGCCGGCGCAGGATTCACGTGCGGCAAGTGACCGGCTGAGGCAAGAATAGTATGAACGTCCTCTATTCGCTGATCGCGGTAATAGTGCTGGTCCTGGTCGGCGTCGTGGCCGGACGAGGAGACGGCGGGCGCGCATTCATCGCGGTGGCGATTCCTTATACTGCGCTCGCAGTCTTTCTCGTCGGCTTCTGCTATCGCGTGCTGCGCTGGGCATGGACTCCAGTGCCTTTTCGCATCCCCACCACTTGCGGACAGCAGAAATCGCTGCCGTGGATTAAGACGAACTCCATCGACAACCCTTCGAGCGGCTGGGGCGTCGTCGCCCGCATGGGTCTCGAGGTACTGGCTTTCCGTTCGCTGTTTCGCAACAACCAGGCGCGGATCGGCGACAAGAACCGCCTCGTGTTCGGCGAGAACAAATTCCTCTGGCTGGGCGCCATCGCTTTCCATTGGGCACTGCTGATCGTCATACTTCGACATCTGCGGCTGCTGGTCGAGCCCGTTCCAGCCTTCGTGCTCATGCTGCAGCGGGTGGACGGCTTTTTCCAGATCACCGCTCCGTCTCTGTACGCCTCCGACGCCATTCTGCTCGTGGCGCTGGCGTACTTGCTGTTCCGGAGATTGCAGGATCCGCTGGTCCGCTACATATCTTTCTTTACCGATTATTTCGCGCTCTTTCTGCTGCTCGGCGTCGCGATCTCCGGGATGCTGATGCGCTACGTGGTCCGCGCCGACATCACCACCGTCAAACAGTTTGCCTTGAGCCTGGCCGCTTTCCACCCGATCGTCCCGGCAACTCTCGGCGCCACCTTCCTGGTTCACCTGCTTCTGGTGAGCACGCTGGCCGCGTATTTCCCGTTCAGCAAGCTTGTACACATGGGAGGAGTCTTCCTGAGCCCAACCCGCAACCTGGCCAATAACAACCGCAGGGTACGTCACATCAACCCCTGGAACTATCCAGTCAAAACCCACAGCTACGCAGAATGGGAAGAGGAATTCCGGGACAAGATCAAAGCCGCGGGGATTCCTCTTGACACCTCGCTGGAGGCCGATCATGCCGGAAAAGCTTCTGCAGATTGAAACAAGGCCCCCGCAGGGCGACTGGAAGGATCCGAAAGTTGAGTTCCGCAAAGGGGTGTTCTGCTACAGCGCCCTCCCCAAGAACCTGAAATACCTCGGCCTCCCCAACGCCCGCGAGTGGCAGCCCTTCAACGAAGACTGGAAGCTCCCGCCCGATTGGAAGCGGATCATCCTCGAGGGCATGAAGGAACGGCTCAACAAGTACCGTTCCTTCCGCCTGTTCATGGACACCTGCGTACGCTGCGGCGCCTGCGCCGATAAGTGCCACTTCTATATTGGCTCCAGCGACCCCAAGAACATGCCGGTGCTGCGCGCGGAGCTGATCCGCTCCGTGTATCGCCGCTATTTCACCCTGACGGGCCGCATCTTTGGCTCGCTCGCCGGCGGGCGCGAGTTGACCGAAGACGTCATCAAGGAATGGTTCTACTACTTCTACCAGTGCACCGAATGCCGCCGCTGCTCGGTGTTCTGTCCCTACGGCATCGACACGGCGGAAATCACCATGATGGGCCGCGAGTTGCTGAACCTGATCGGCTGCAACATCAACTGGGTGCTCGAACCCGCCGCCAACTGTTTTCGCACGGGTAATCACCTAGGCATCCAGCCGCACGGCTTCAAAGACAGCATCGACTTCGCCGCCGACGAATTGTCGGAGATTACCGGCATCCCCATCGAAGTTCCGATCAACCGCAAGGGCGCGGAAATTCTTTTTGTGATGCCGTCGGCCGACTACTTCGGCACGCCCCACTACTACACGCTGCTCGGTTACCTCGCGCTGTTCAAGGAAATCGGCTTGGACTATACGCTCAGCGCGTATGCCTCAGAAGGCGGCAACTTCGGCCTGTTTTCTTCGCACGAAATGATGAAGCGGCTCAACGCCAAGATCTACGACGAGGCGAAACGGCTGGGGGTGAAGTGGATCCTGGGCGGCGAGTGCGGACACATGTGGCGCGTGCTGCATCAGTACATGAGCACCATGAACGGCCCGGCGGATTTTCTGGAAGCACCTGTCTCCCCGATTACCGGCACCGTCTTCGAGAACGCGCGTTCCACCAAGATGGTGCACATTTGCGAATTCACCGCCGACCTCATCCATAACGGCAAGTTGAAGCTCGATCCCAGCCGCAACGACAAATTGAAAGTCACGTACCACGATTCCTGCAATACGGCGCGCGGAATGGGGATTTTAGAAGAGCCCCGATACATCATCAGGAACGTTTGCAACAACTTCTACGAGATGCCGGAAAACACCATCCGCGAGCAGACTTTCTGCTGCGGCAGCGGCAGCGGCCTGGGTACCGACGAGAACCTGGAGATGCGTCTGCGCGGCGGCTTCCCGCGCGCCAACGCGGTCAAATACGTGAAAGAGAAACACGGTGTCAACCTGCTGGCTTGCATTTGCGCCATCGACAAGGCCACTCTCCCCGGACTGATGGACTACTGGGTGGGCGGAGTCGAAGTGGCAGGCGTGCATGAGTTGCTGGGTAACGCGCTGGTCATGACCGGCGGCAAGGAACGCACCACTGACCTGCGCGGCGAACCGCTGGTGACCGAGGAGGAGGCCGTCCATGTGTGATCGGCCGCAAATTTTCGCGGGTCTGCTGATTTTCGTGGGCTTGTTCACGTTTCCGCTGTGGTACGGGCACGCTGGCAAAACCTCGCTGGCAGCACCCGACATCAAGCTTCCCGCACAGGATAAAGCCAAGCAGTGCGTAGCGCCGCTCGACTACATGCGCAACTCGCACATGCAACTGCTGGTGAACTGGAGAGAAGAAGTTGTGCGCCAGGACCAACGCCAGTTCACGGCATATACCGGCAAGGTTTACGACAAGAGCCTCACCCGAACCTGCCTGACGCAATGCCATACGAATAAGGCGGAGTTCTGTGACCGCTGTCACCGCTACGCCGGAGTCTCCGGCCCATACTGCTGGGACTGCCACATCGACACCAAGTTGATCGCCGGGAGCACGCCATCCAGGAGCACGCCATGAAGATCACGAGAAAAGACTTTCTGCGCCTCTCCGGTCTTGGCCTGCTGGCCGTGGCGGGCAAGAAAGCGGTGCGCGCTATCACCGAGGCCGCCCCATCGGCTAGCGCCCCGAAGAAAACGAAGCAGTGGGGCATGGTGATCGACCTCGCCAAATGCCGGCAGGAAGCGGGATGCACCGATTGCATCAAGGCCTGCAACATGGCCCACAACATTCCGCAAATCGCGGACCCCGCTCGCGAGGTGAAGTGGATCTGGAATCAGCCCTTTGAGACTGTGTTTCCGCTGCTCAAGACCGACTATACCAAGCAAGCCTACACTGGCCATCCCATTACGGTCCTGTGCAACCACTGCGCCAATCCGCCCTGCGTGCGGGTCTGCCCCACCCAGGCAACCTGGAAGCGCGACGAAGACGGCATCGTGATGATGGATTGGCATCGCTGCATCGGCTGCCGCTATTGCATGGCTGCCTGCCCGTATGGTTCGCGCAGTTTCAACTGGCAGGATCCGCGGCCCGCGATTGCTTCCTTCAACCCCGACTTCCCTACCCGCACCAAGGGTGTGGTGGAGAAATGCAATTTCTGCGAAGAACGCCTGGCCCGGGGAAAGCGTCCGGCCTGCGTGGAAGCCTGCCCGGAAAAAACCATGATCTTTGGAGATCTGATGGATCCCGATTCAGAACCGCGCCAGTTGTTGCGCACCCGTTTCGCGCTGCAACGTGAGCCGGAGTTAGGCACGAGTCCTTCGGTGTATTACCTGGTCTGAGTGGATTTGGTGTGAGTCGATTATGTTCATGTTTGAAAAAGCGATCGAGGGAGGCCGCCGCTACTGGGTGTGGGTCCTGTTTCTGGCGGGGATCATTCTGGCCGGCTTTCTCTGCTACCTGCGGCAGTTGACGCAGGGTTTGGCGATCACCGGACTGAGCCGCGACGTGACCTGGGGCCTCTACATCGCCCAGTTCACATTCTTTGTGGGTGTGGCAGCGTCGGCGGTCATGGTCGTACTCCCTTACTACCTGCACGACTACAAACAATTCGGCCGCATCACCATCCTCGGGGAATTTCTGGCCGTCGGCGCCGTCACCATGTGCATGCTGTTCATCTTCGTCGACATGGGGCAGCCCACCAGAGTTCTCAACGTCATGCGTTATCCCACCCCCTGGTCGCTGATGTTCTGGGACATGATCTCTCTCAGCGGCTATCTGGTGCTGAACGCGCTGATCTCGCTGGTCATGCTCAGTTCGGAGCGGCAAGGCGTTTCGCCTCCCAAGTGGATTAGACCCATCATCATTCTTTCCATTCCCTGGGCGGTCAGCATTCACACCGTCACCGCGTTCCTCTACAGTGGCTTGCCCGGCCGCACCTTCTGGATGAGTGCGGTCCTGGCGCCGCGTTTCCTGGCCTCGGCGTTTGCCGCCGGACCCGCGCTTCTGATTCTCCTTTGCCTGGTTTTGCGCAAAGTGGCCGGCTTCGACGCCGGCCGCGAGGCCATTCACCAGCTTGGCATCATCGTTACTTATGCCATGGTGGTCAACGTTTTCCTGGTTGCGATGGAATTCTTCACCGCCTTCTATAGCCGCATTCCTGAGCACCTGGAACATTTCCGCTACGTTTTCCTCGGACTCGACGGCAATTATCATCTCGCTCCCTGGATGTGGCTGTCGGCGCTGCTTGCATTAGCGGCTCTGGCACTGCTCCTGGTCCCGAAATGGCGAAATAACCCCCGTCTGCTGCCCGTGGCGTGCGTTTGCGTTTTTGTCTCGCTCTGGCTGGATAAGGGGCTGGGGTTGATCGTCGGCGGATTTACGCCTTCCCCGTTCGGCGCCATCACCACCTACACCCCGACCTGGCCTGAGGCCACGATCGCTTTGGGCGTCTGGGCTATCGGGGCGTTGATCATCACCGTGTTGTACAAGATCGCACTTTCTGTACGGGAGGCCCACTAACGGACCTCAAATCTGTTTTGGAGGCATGCCATGGCAACTCTGTTCGAAGCACCGGTAAAGCACGCGCCCCCTCCCCTGCCTGAAACTGCCACCGGGCAGCATCCGGGGATGAGTGAAGATTGGTTGGCGCTCTGCATCGGCTTGTTCGTCTTCGTGCTGTCACTCGGCTTGTTGTTCGGCAAGGACGTCCTGGGTTGGGCCGTGACCACCTCGGTCTGGACGATTCCTGGCAAGGCCCTTGCGCCGTTTTCCAAGACCTACGCCACCCTGCCGCCGCTGGCTTCGCTCGCCGCAACCTACGTCTTCCTGCTGGTGGTGATGTCGGTGGGGGCGAAGTTGCTGCGCGCCGATCTCAAGCGCTTCGTCGGCGGATTCACTGTCGTGTTCGCGCTCAGCTATCTGTGCTGGTTTCTGGGAAGCTGGGCCTACATTGCAGCCACGCCCGATAAGCGCGCGGCGCTCAAGATTCCCTGGTCGCTGAACCTGACCAACGAGTCCGGCTACATCATTGCCTTGTTGGCTGGCCTGATCGTCGGCAACTGCTCCACGCGGGCCTGCGGTCTTCTCAAAGAAGCGATCCGGCCTGAACTCTACATCAAGACCGCCATCGTGATCCTCGGAGGGTTTCTCGGGATCGCGGCGCTCGAACAGCGTGCGCTCGCGACTTCGGTCATGTTCCGCGGCGCCTGCGCCATCATCGAGGCCTACCTGATCTACTGGCCGATTGTGTACTTCGTATCCCGGCGCTACTTCGGCTTCAGTCGCGAATGGGCGGCGCCTTTGGCATCCGGTATATCCATATGCGGGGTGTCGGCGGCCATCGCGACCGCCAGCGCCATCAGAGCGCGCCCGATCGTCCCCATCATGGTCTCTTCGCTGGTGGTGATCTTTGCCGTGGTAGAACTGCTGTTTCTTCCCTTTGTCGCCCAGCACTTTCTCTACGGACAACCCATGGTGGCGGGCGCGTGGATGGGCTTGGCAGTGAAGACCGATGGCGCGGCGGTGGCCAGCGGCGCGATTACCGATTCGCTCATCCGCGCCAAGGCGCTAGCTGTTTCCGGCATCGCTTACCAACCCGGATGGATCATGGGCGTCAGCGCCACGGTCAAAGTCTTCATCGACATCTTCATCGGCGTGTGGGCGTTTGTTTTAGCTTGGGTGTGGGCGGCCAAGATCGAACCTCGTGCGGGTGAGAAAGTTCGGGCGCGGGAGATCTGGCAGCGCTTCCCGAAGTTCATCCTGGGCTACGTGGTCACATTCGGGATCGTTCTCGCCCTCGGCGCGGCGATGCCGGCCTTGGTGCCGAAGATCAAGGCATCCATGGGCCAAGCTAACGTGTTCCGCGCCATCTTTTTTGTGATGACGTTCTTTGCCATTGGAACGCTCTCCAACTTCCGCAAGCTCTGGCAGGAGGGCATTGCCAAGCTGGCGGCGGTCTATGTGCTTTGTTTGTTTGGATACATCATCTGGGTTGGGCTGTTCATCTCGTGGCTGTTCTTCCACGGGGTACTGCCTCCAGTCGTGAAGGGGTGAGCTTATGACCGAACCTCGTTTATTGGACGAACTGAAGAAGATGGAACGCGAGTATGAACCGCTGCTTCCAATCGAGAAAAAGTTGATCTGGTACACATTCGCAACCGGGGTCGTGCTGTTGGCAGCCCTGGTGCTGATCAGCCGGGCGTTTGTGTAACCGCCCGAAAGCCCGGGAGGGGCGAACGAACTTAGCCCAGCGCCGGGGTCCCCAGCACGCCCGGTTTTGGCGTGATGGGGTGGAGGGCTTTAGCGCTGGGAATAGTGGACCCAACGATTCAAGTCCCGGAGGGACGACCGAGTTGTCGGATGAGGCGGTAGTCAGGAAGCGAGAAGTCATGACGCAAGTTGGCAAAGTTTATTTGGTCGGTGCGGGGCCGGGAGACCCCGACCTGATGACCGTCAAGGCGGCACGCCTGTTGAGAAAGGGTGATGTCATCGTTTATGACCGCCTGGTTCAAGAGAAAGTCCTCGCCCTGGCGAAGGCGTCCTCGGAAAAGATTTTCATGGGCAAGGTTCTAGGCTGCCATGCCTCCCGGCAGGATGAAATCCACCAGGTCCTGGTCGAGAAAGCCCGCGAAGGCAAGACCGTCATTCGGCTCAAGGGCGGCGATCCCTTCTTGTTTGGCCGTGGCGGCGAAGAAATAGAATATCTGGCCGAGCACGGCATACCGTTTGAAGTCGTCCCCGGAGTCTCTTCGTGTCTGTCGGCGCCGTTGAGCGCCAACATTGCCGTAACTCACCGCGAGGCATCGTCGGCGGTGGCGATCGTCACCGGCCACAACGCCATCGGAAATCACGAGCGCTTGGATTGGCAGGCCCTGAGCCGGATCGACACCGTGGTCTTTCTCATGGGCGTGCACAACGTGGATACGATCGCCCAGAAACTGATCGCCGCCGGCCGGTCCGCCGAGACTCCGGCCGCTATGATCCAAACCGCTTTTTGGGACGGTTCGCAGGTGGTCTCGGGCACGCTCCAGAACATCGCCGCCGAAGTCCGCCGCGCGGCCGTCGAGCCGCCAGCCACGCTGGTGGTGGGTGAGGTCGTCCGCCTGCGCGACAAGCTCGGGCGCCTCATTGCATCCAACTCTGTGAAGTCGGAGAATTCAGAGAACAAGAATTTAGAGAACAAGAATAAGGAAGAGGTACCAGTATGAGCGAAGTTTCCACTGTTCCCATCGAGACCTTGGCCGAAGACATGTTCCAGTTGGTAACCGAGTGCGCGGGCAAGAAGAACCTCAAAGCCGGCGATCTCGCTAAAGCGATGATCGCGAAACATGGCGAGCAGGCGTGCAACAAAGACGACTGCAAGAAGGCGATTCGCATCCTCATCGACTCGGGCCGCTGCGTGTACGGCTATTTTGGCGGCTCTTTCATCCAACTGCCTCCCAAAGAAGGGACGACTCCGTAGTCCTCGACGGTCGCATCGTGAGCGAATTTCGCACACTTCCGCGCTTGCTGGTCGCCGGCATGTCCGGAGGCTCCGGCAAAACGCTCGTCGCCTTGGGACTGCTGCTCTCCCTCCGACGCGCCGGGGTGCCGGTGCGTGCCTTCAAGAAAGGGCCCGACTACATCGATGCCGCCTGGCTCAGTTGGGCCTCGGGTCAACCGGCGCGCAATCTCGACACCTACCTCATGGGCGCCGGCACGATTCTCTCTTCGTTTGTCGACCATGGAGTGGTCGACGGAATCAACGTGATCGAGGGCGCGCGCGGGCTATACGACGGCTTCGATGTCAACGGTTCCCACAGCAGCGCGGTGCTCAGCAAGCATCTCAGAACGCCGGTGGTAATCGTCGTAAACGCCGCCAAGGTGACCCGTACCGCGGCCGCGCAGGTTCTCGGTTGCCAGAAACTCGATCCTGAAGTTCCCATCCAGGGCGTGATCCTGAACAACGTGAACGGCCGCAGGCACGAACAGATTCTGCGCGGCTCCATCGAATCGGTCTGTTCGATTCCGGTCGTCGGCGCCATTCCCAAAGCGGCCGCCGGCCACCCGCTGCCCGAACGCCACCTCGGACTGATTCCGCCGGAAGAACATTCTGACTTGGAGGATCTCGGACGCGATCTGCTCCAGGTTGTGGGCGACTTCATCGATTTGGATGCACTGGTGGCGATGGCACGAAGCGCGGCCCCGCTCGAAGTCATTTCGCACGAAAACGCGCCAATGCCCCGGACCCGGGACGTCAAGATTGGATACCTCAAAGACTCAGCCTTCAGCTTCTACTATCCCGAGAACCTGGAATTGCTCGAGCAGGCAGGCGCGGAATTGATTCCCATCTCGGCGCTCAGTGCCGCCGCCTTGCCCGATGACCTCAACGCGCTCTATATCGGCGGCGGTTTTCCCGAAACTCACGCCGCAGCGCTCTCGGCGAATCGGACCTTCCTCGGATCGCTGCGACGGGCAGCCGAAGAAGGTCTGCCGATCTACGCGGAGTGCGGCGGGTTGATGCTGTTGTCGCGCGCCTTGTCGTGGAAGGGCGCCCGATATGAGATGGCCGATGTGTTCCCGTTCGAGGTCGAGGTCTCCGAGACCGCCCAGGGTCACGGCTACATCGAATTGCAGGTGGACACGCCGAATCCATTCTTTCCCGCCGGGACCTGCCTTCGCGGACATGAATTTCACTACTCCCGCATCGTGCCGCAGTCCGACTGGACGGCGACCGCTTGCGAGGTGCGCCGCGGCACCGGGTGTTTTAAGGGCCGCGACGCCGCCATCATAAGAAATAAGAATGTCTGGGCCAGCTATACCCACCTGCACGCGTTGGCCACGCCGCAGTGGGTGCAGGGTTTGACCGATGCGGCCAGGAGGTTTGTCGCTCATCCCGTTCTCTGAGGGCGAGCCCCTCGCGATGTTGGTCAAGGACCTATGAAGAGTTTTCTCCATACCGTCGACACGCAAAAGTCTTTCGAGGCTGCGGTCGAGGCCGTGGAGGTGAAGGTGGCGGAGAACAACTTCCGCGTGGTCAACACCTACGATGTGGCGGCAAGCCTGACGGAACAAGGCTTCCCGCGGAGTCCGCTGAAGATCATCGAAGTCTGCAATGCGCGTTACGCCAGCGAAGCCCTGGAAAAGGACATCAACGTAGCTCTCATGTTGCCGTGTCCGATCGCCGTCTACACCGAGGGCGGAAAGACTTTTATCAGCACGATGCGGCCGTCAGCCATGGTTGCGCTCTGTCCTGCCTCGGGTCTGGACCAAATCGCGTCCGAGGTCGAGAGAGTGGTCCTGCAGATTGTCGACGAGGCAGCTCGTGTCGGTTCCCTGCCTTCGGATAGGGAACGGGCCATCGTTGTTGGTTGACGGTGTAAAGATTCTCCCTGCGCACTGCGGAAAAGCTCGGGTTTCGTATCAAGGTATCGCTTCAGCGATACCGCAAGTCGTTCGAAATCAAACACCCCTTTAGGGGCTGAGCGGCGAAATATCGACCTCTTCCGCAGCCTGCTAGGCAGGCGGTTTGGCGTTAGAGTAAGTCCCCAGCATTACCTCAACGCCGAATTTCTTCTCCAGCATAGTCTTTACCTCGCCATAGTCGAGTGGGCAGCCAGCCGTTTCCATGGCCGATTTCATGCACGTCCCCAAATGGAGCACCTCGATGTCCCGGCCCATGTTCTTGGTAGTGTCAGTTAAGAGCTTGACGCGCGGCACGATCAAACCGGGACAATCGCCGCAATCGGTCATGGCGACCAGATCGATTTCTTCGTGCCTTGCAAATTCCCCGTTCTTATCGTGAATGCCCTTGTGGCAGTTGGCGCAGGCGATGCAGGAGTGGTCTTTGATGCGTTTGCAGTAGAGAATCGCGATTCTTGCCATGATCTTCTCCTCGATAGACTGCTATCCGTGAAGCTTGATCCACGCCAGGTATCCCGCCAGCACCAGGCCGAAGGCGGCCAGGAGCAGCGCGGCGACGTCGATGGTGAGGCGCGGAGGCTTGAAGGTCCCGCTGTCGATTTGGGTCCGGGTCTGGTGGTAACGCATGTGGCCGGCAAGAATCGCCAGCACACCGGCGACGATTGCGACCATGCCCAGCCAAGCCGTTAACCCCGGCGTCGGAGCCGCCGCTTTCCCTTCAAGCTGCAGAATCTCCTGCAGCGCGATGGAGAAGCGGCCGACCGCGAATCCGAACACAATCGTGGCCACGCCCGTCCGCAACCACGCCAGGAACGTCCTTTCATTGGCAAGGTGGTCGCGGGCGTGGTTGGGGTTCTCGGTCATCCGGCAAATGGAGTGGTCACAATTTCGCAAGACCGCACAACGGTCACCGCTGTCGATATGCAGTTTCGGTCCCGCCGGAGGGGCTGTCTGTGAGCATGATCACGCACGTTTGTGCGGACCGTCGCCAAGCAGATCGACGACGCCCGCAGTATCTTGACTGTCTAACTAACAATACTATCTCCGCGAGCGGTTCTTGCGCCTGACAGCATTGCCGCCTCCCCTAAAACGACAAGATTCAGTACGCCCCGTGGTGACCGCGATCACACAAAGGTGTGACCCCTCCCCCGGACGGCGGCGGGATACGCCTCTACAATTCCAATAGAGGCATTCCTCTTCATCATCGAGCCTCTCGGAGCTGCCCGGCAATGATCTCTGCATTCCCTGACCCCGTTCAGCAGGTTGCATCCGTGGATTTTCCGACCCAGTGGGGAAAGTTCCGCATGATCGGGTTCGAGCGAGATCTGTCCCAGAACGGGTGGCGACGGCGGGAGAGCGCCCTGGCCTTGCTCATGGGCGACATTAAAACCAAGCCACCCCTTTTGAGAATCCATTCGCAGTGCCTCACCGGCGATGCCCTCGGTTCCCTGCGCTGCGACTGCGGCCAACAATTGCGCATGTCATTTTCCATGATCGCGCGCGAAGGCGCCGGCATTCTGATCTACGAAGAGCAGGAGGGACGCGGGATCGGATTGCGGGCCAAGCTGGAAGCCTACCAACTGCAAGACCTTGGCCACGACACGGTCGAGGCCAACGAGGGACTTGGGCTCAAGGCCGACTACCGCGACTTCCATCTGCCCGTGGAGATTCTAAGGCAGCTCGGAGTATCCGCGGTTCGTTTGATTTCGAACAGTCCGGACAAGATCGCGGCCTTGCAAGACGCAGGAATCGCCATTGTTGAGCGTGTTCCCTGCGAAGCGGCCCCGAATCCGAATGCCCTCAAATATTTAAAAACCAAGAAAGATAAGCTTGGCCAGCTGTTAACGTTGTTATGACCGTCTTTGAAACTTTGCAACCTTGAAACCTTGCAACCTGACTTTATGACTTCCAACCCAATCTTTACCGATGTGGAGAGCGCGCTCTCGGAGCTTCGCGCCGGTCGCATGATTGTCGTCTGCGACGACGAAGACCGCGAAAACGAAGGCGATCTGACCATGGCGGCGGAGAAGATCACTCCCGAAGCCATCAACTTCATGGCCAAGTATGGTCGAGGCTTGGTGTGTCTCGCGCTTCCGCCGGAGCGCCTCGACTACTTGCGACTGCCGCAGATGAGCGCCCAGAACACCTCGCAGTTCGGTACGGCCTTTACCGAGTCGATCGACGCCATTGGCCGCGGCGTGACCACCGGTATCTCCGCCCATGACCGCGCCAACACGATCCTCGCCGCCATCGACCCGGCCACCCGTCCATCCGACTTGGCCCACCCCGGCCACGTCTTCCCTTTGCGTGCGCGCAAAGGCGGCGTGCTGGTCCGCGGAGGCCAGACCGAAGCCTCGGTCGACCTCACGCGATTAGCCGGGTTGGTGCCCGCCGGCGTGATCTGCGAGATCATGAACGATGACGGCACCATGGCCCGCGTCCCCGACCTGGCGAAGTTTTGTCAACAACACCAATTGAAGATGCTCACGGTCGCCGAACTGATTCGCTACCGCATGGCGCACGAACGTCTGATTCATCGGGTGGGGGAATCGAACCTTCAAACCGGCCACGGCCAGTTTCGTATGCTGGCGTATGAATGCCAGGTCGATGGCGAATCGCACGTGGCCTTGATCCACGGCGATGTGGAGCACAGCGATCGCCCGGTGCTGGTGCGCATGCATCGTCACTGCATGGTGGGCGATCTCTTCGGCAGCACCGAATGCCAGTGCGGCGCCGCCCTGCGGGGTTCGCTCGAACAAATCGCCCGCGCCGGCGCGGGTGCGCTGATTTACCTGCACCAGAATTCACTTGGGTTCAAGGTTGAGGAAAAGAGTCTGGCCTTTCACCGGGAACTGCCCAACCTCGCTTCTCTCGAAGACCAGCGGCGGCACCAGCGTGAGATTGGAATTGGAGCGCAGATCTTATTGGATTTGAATTTGCGCCGCGTGCGCTTGCTCACCAACCATCCCCGCCGCGTGCTGGGGCTCGAAGGCTACGGCATTGAAATCGTCGATCAGGTCCCGATCGCGGCGGAATCTGGCGCCGAGTGTCAAGAGGATGGTTCCGGGTTTCGTATCAGGGTATCGCTTTAGCGCTACCGCAATTCTTCAAAATTAGACACCCCTTTAGGGGCTGGGCATCGACACTCGACTTTTTCCGCAGCCTATTCAGGCGCTGCATTCCGAGATTCGAGTTTCGTCACGGCCTCCTATCCGATACTATGGTGGGCCGGCCACAAGTACCGTGACCGCAGGTAGCGCCGGCATCTTGCCGGCTGTCCCGAGGGCGTCTCGCCCTCGGCGCGTCAGGCAAGGACGCCCGCCGGACAGCCGCCGGGACTGCGTCAAACAGTACAAATCACGCGGTAACGGTACCAGCGAAGGAGAGGAAATCAGCATGGCGATAGCGACCACGAATCCAGCGACCGGCGAGGTCGTGAAGAGTTTTGAGCCTCTTACGGGGGCGCAGATTGAGCAGAAGTTGCAACTGGCGGCTTCCGCGTTCCGAAGCCATCGGCAAACATCGTTCGCGGATCGTGCGAGCAAGATGATGCGCGCGGCCGAGATTCTGGAGAAGGAAAAAGACGAGTGCGCCCATCTGATGACGCTAGAAATGGGCAAGCCTCTGAAGGCTGCGGTGGGCGAGGCGCTGAAGTCCGCCACCGGCTGCCGCTACTATGCCGAGAACGCCGAGAAGTTTATGGCGGACGAAATTGTGGAAGCGGGAGCGAAGCGCAGTTTCATTCGCTATCGGCCGATTGGTCCCATCCTGGCCATCATGCCGTGGAATTTTCCCTTCTGGCAGGTGTTTCGTTTCGCGGCGCCCGCGTTGATGGCGGGCAATGTTGGACTGTTGAAGCACGCTTCGAACGTTCCGCAGTGTGCACTGAAAATTGAAGACATTCTTCACCGCGCCGGTTTTGCCGAAGGCGTGTTCCAGACGCTGCTGATCGGTTCGGGGCCGGTGGATGGCATCTTGAATGACCCTCGCGTTGTGGCCGCGACGTTAACGGGCAGTGAACAGGCGGGGATTCAAGTTGGAATTTCCGCTGCCAAACGAATCAAGAAAGTCGTGCTGGAACTGGGCGGCAGCGATCCTTTCATCGTGATGCCCAGCGCCAATCTGGATGCGGCGGTGGCCACTGCGGTCGACGCGCGCATTCAGAACAACGGCCAGTCCTGCATCGCGGCCAAGCGCTTTATAGTGGCGGAAAAAATAGCGGACGAGTTCGAGCGCAAGTTCGTGCAACGCATGCAGGAGTTGCGCATCGGCGATCCCTTCGACCCGAACACTCAACTCGGTCCGCTGGTCAACGCCGACGCCGTTACTACTCTCGATGCCGACGTGAAAAAGACGGTAGCTGCGGGCGCGCGCGTCCTGACCGGTGGCCATCCCCTGGACCGTCGCGGTTACTACTACGCGCCGACGGTACTCACTGACATTCCGAAAGATTCGCCCGCGTACAAGGAAGAATTCTTTGGTCCGGTCGCGTCAATCTTTCGCGTGAAAGATGTGGATCATGCCATCCAGATCGCCAACGACACCCGTTTCGGATTGGGCGCCAGCGCTTGGACAAACGATCCCGCGGAAACCGAACGGTTCATCAACGAACTCGATGCCGGAATGGTTTTCCTCAACAAGATGGTGGCTTCCGATCCGCGTTTGCCTTTTGGTGGCGTGAAGTCCTCGGGCCACGGACGCGAACTGGCGCTGCAAGGGATCCGCGAGTTTGTGAACGCTAAGACGGTTTGGATCCAGTAGTCGGCGTGAAGTCGCCGCGACGATTTAGGGAAAGTCTGATTAAGTCCCTCGGGGTCCTCCGTGCACCCCTGTGTACCCTGTGGTTCAAGGTTTTCGTACGTACTTAATCAGAGTTTCGTTAGGTGACGGGAACACAGGGTACAAGCACAACGGACTTACTCTCATCTTGGCCTGATCCATCGCGGCAATCAAGGCCAAGCAGCAGGTTCGCAATTACGTCCGCCGCGGTGTAGGTGGAGGCGCCCGGCTGCAAGAAGCGTTTGATTCCGATCAAGTCGTTTCCGGAGGTGACCATGCCATCTTCAACGAACTTGCCGTTGCGCGCCTGGGGATGGCCGATGTTCGCCATCAGAGCATTGCAGAGGCATTTCCTTCCCACCGTATTCTCCGCCTTGCCGCCCTTCGAAACATAAACCGTCACCGGCTCGGCCGAGCAGCGGTAGTCGATGGTCCCTTCCGGCGTTCGGTAAGATTCTCTTAGGTAGCCCAAATCGCAAATCCTCGGCCGGGCGGCATAGACTTCGGGCTCGGAAACCGTGCCTTCCAATTGCGCCACTTTGAAGGGGAAATTGGTCGGGGATGCCACCGAGTCGGTAAACACGCGAGCATCGCCGGAAACGGCTTTTGCCAAAAGTGCTTGCTTGTAGTCGTCTCGCAGGCCCGATTCCTCGCAGAAGGCAAAGGCCGTCCCCACCTGCACGCCAGCGGCTCCGGCGGCCAGGGCCTCGGCCAACTTCTCGGGCCAGCCGAATCCTCCCGCCAGCCAGAAGGGGACACCCAGAGCGCTGACTTTTTCCAAATCGACTTGATCGCGCTCGCCGTAGATCGCTTCTCCGGCTGCGTCCAGTTGGAGCTTGCCGCGCGGCGGCGCGTTGTGGCCGCCAGCGGTCCATCCCTCAATTACGAATCCATCCACCACGCCGTCGGCTTTCTTCAGCATGGTAGTCGCCAGGGTATTGGAGGCGATGATGGCGAGGAACTTTGGCCGGGAGAGGGGCGGAAGATCACGCCCCTCCTTCGACGTGAAGAGCTCCTTCGGCGCGAAGACCATGGTTCGGTCGTCATCTTCTTGCGCCCCGGTGACCTGGAGGAGATAGGTGGCGGGTTCGTGATTGGCGAAACGATCAAGGACTCCCGGAATCTTGAGGGGCACACCGGCCCCCATCAGAATGTATCCCACGCCCGCGAGCATGGCGCCGTAGATGGAAGGCAAATGCGGGAGTTGAACTTTTTCCAGGTAATTGATTCCTACGGGATGGTCGTGGCCTTCGCGCGCGAGAAACACCTCGACAAAATTGGCGACGACGCAAAGTTCCTGGAGTTCGCGGGGAGCGTCCTTGGAATGCGAGGGCAAAGCCTTATAGGGCGCTCTTTCGGCCTTCCCGCCTGCGATGTAATACGCTTGCCAAATGCGCTCGGCGATTTCGGGAATTGGAAAACGATCGAGGCCGCGGCGCATGTGGCCGCCGGGATCGCCGTCTTGCAAGCGCCGGGCGAGAATCGAATCCAGGGCCGTTCCTGAAACCACGCCGAGTTGGCCGAGTTTGGACACGGCCTGCGCCAGCCGCCAACTGGAAACGCCGGCACCCATTCCGCCTTGAATAATCGCTGAAAAATCGCTCATGATAAACCCGCAGCAGCATATTGATTGTTTCAAAAATGCGGGAGGCGAATTGTCTGAGTTCTGTAATAGTTCCGCGTGGCTGCCAGTTCGGCGCCAAATTTTGTCATCCTGACCCTGAGCGCAGCCGAAGGGGAAGGACGTGCTGTTCCCTTGCACTGACAAGAAAGCAGGTCCTTCGCTTCGCTCAGGATGACAAATCATGAGTGTTGTAGCTTGGGCACGAACACTCACCACGAACTCTTAGGACAACTCGGTTACGAGCTTCACTTTCCTCCGGCCCGCCATTTCTTCCGCCATGGCCATTTTGTCGGCATGGGATAACATCCGGGCTGCTAAAGGAAACACCACGCTCTCCTCGACGCGGATGTGCTGCTGGTACATCGATGCGAGATGGGCAACGTCTTTGCGGAATTCCTCGACTTCGGAACTGGAGAGACTGCCCGTCGAAAGATATTGCGCTCCCAAGCGTTCTACCTCTGCGTGCAGCGGGGCCGCCCAACGATGGTCATCCTCAAGCTGTTTCAGTTTTGAAAGTGCAGACTCGATTTCAGGATCGTGGATCTGACGCAGCCGGGGGAAGAGCGACTCTTCCTCGTCGGCCGTATGCTTGGGTGCGGCTTGCGTGAAGTAGCGCAAGGCAGACTCCAACCCCCGGCTGGTTTCCTCAGCCGGAGCAAGGTCGATGACCCGCGCCACCGACTGGAGCGTGCCGAGAAACATCTCGACGCGGCGGTGGCAGTCTGACAGCAATCCGGTGGGGTCGCTAAAGTTGTGGGCCGTGGCTCCGATTTGAACAGGCATAGTATGTCTAGCGCGGACGGCGGCCGCTGCGCAAAGGTAGTAAATACATTCACTGCAAAGAGTGTACGGCTTCGTATCAGGTCATCGCTTTAGCGATGACGTAAACTCTTTGAAATCGGATGCCCCTTTAGGGGCTGGGCGTCGGAAGCGGGTTTTGCCGCAGCCGCCTAGTGCGCCGCTTCCATGGCGATCGCTCGCGGAAAGAGGATGTTGTTTTCCCGGTGAATATGCTGATGGAGGTCGGCTTCAAGCGTTGCCAGGGCTTTGTACAAAGTCTGGAAGCTGATGCAAGCATCGCCCGGGGGAGTATAGCCCGCGCTGGCTTCACGCATTGCGCGCAGCGCGTCGCCGGCGGAGTCGTGCTCCTGCATCATCATCGTCACCGGGTTTTGCACGCTGCCAAAAGGCGGCGGCAGCACCGGCTCCTTCTGGATGACGGACTCTTCCATCCTCACGATGTACGGGAACAGAACTTTTTCTTCTTTCATCATGTGCAGGGTCAGTTCCTGGGCCAGGCCCTGAAAGCTGACGCGAATTTGCGGCAGTTCGGGGTGGTTCTTCCCATGCACGGAGCACACCTTATCAAACAACGGACCGAGGCGCGCCATCTCCTCGCGCGTGTACTTGTGATGAGTGGTGACAATGTGCGCCACCAGATCGGCCAGGGGCTCGGTTGGCCAGTTGCGGTCCTTTTGGACGGCGCGCGCCGACTGCTCGGCCAGGTCGAGCGAGTCCAGCACTTCGTCCATCGGAAGATTCGCCGTGCGACAGGCTTCTTCCAGAGATTTGTTGCCGCCGCAGCAATAGTCGATGCCCAGCTTTTCAAACACTCGGGTGGCAGCGGGGTTTTCCAGGGCTAATTCGCGAACGGTTTTCTCAGCGGTAATACTCATGAAATTCTCCTCGTGGCCCGGCTCCATGCCTGATGCCACGCTTGATATTCCAAAGGTAGCGGAGCGGCGGAGCCGTGCCGATGACTTTTGTCACGGCGATCGCAAACTAAATTTTGAAGAGGTTACTCGGCAGACTGCAGTTCGGCTTCCAGGGCTTTCCAATCGCAGATGGTGACGCTGCGGCCATCGATCTTGATCATTCCCTCCGCTTGCAGCCGCGAGAGATTGCGGGATACCAGCTCGCGCACCGTGCCAATTTGCGACGCCAATTCCTGGTTGCTGACGGGCACGGTGATTTCCACACCGACGGCGGTGCGTTTGCCTTCCTTCTGTGCAAGACGCACGAGAAAGGAAGCCAGGCGGTGGCGCACGGTCGTGAACGAAAGCTCTTCGATAATCCCAACCAGTCGGCGTAGACGCGCACCGACCACCCGCAGCACCTTAAGCGCAACCTGCGGATGCGCAAGGCACAGTGCTTGAAAATCCTGTTTGCTCACGAAAAGAAGGGTGGCATCGCCGATCGCGGCTGCCGAGGCCGGGTAGCTCCCTCCATCGAAAACGGGTAACTC
>CABEDA010000257.1_pt1 | contig 20616 bp, 17 predicted proteins | sample 3422771 | NCBI WGS metagenome assembly CABEDA01 (sample SAMEA5534329, study PRJEB31848) | metagenome | biome: tundra; feature: field; material: soil | place: USA | collected 2013-05 | depth 0.15 m
ATTACGAATCGGCTGCTCTACCAACTGAGCTACGTCGGCCCGTCTTAGTTTATCAAATCGCTCAGTGAGACTACGGCACCGCGCCTAGGGCTCACCACATCGCGCCTTGAGAGATCCAGCCTTGGGCGATCGTCAAGCCGGGTGCGCGGCTTTTCAGAAGCTCAGGGAAATCTCATTCCGGTCGGCGGGAATGCGCAAATCAATTCCGCGTTCGTGATTGGCGGCAATGGTCGCGTCGAGGTCGAGCCGGTCAAGCGGGATGGTGCGCTGCTGACGGTCAATGCTAAAAGACAAATTGCTTGCCGTGAGCAAAAACCGCCGAGTTTCCAGTCGCTCTCCGTTTGCCAGAATGAATATGGTCGACGGCAGCATTTTGGCGGTTGTTGAATTTGCAGCGCCCGGTATCTCGATGACCTGCGCTTTGGGTACAGCAGGTTCCGTTGTCCGTGGAATTACGGCTGGGGACGCAGGCCCATTTGTCACTGCTTCAGTTTCGGGCTGCTCGTATCCAAACGGCTCGTCGTACGGGACAAAATATGGAGCAAATACGGCACCGGCGCTGTCGTGGTGGAAGTGAGAACGGCTCGGAACGAATCTATTTGACGAGCCGCGCCGCCCGACAAAGCCTGAACGACCAGGCGATCTGGCAGCATTGCCGTGAAATGTCGCCGCCGCTCGCTGCGCGTACAAAGACCCGCCCAGAACGGAAACGACCAGCAGCGTAAATAGGGCCGCTCTCCGCATGAGGAGATTATACCCGTGTTCCGGCCGGGGAACGCAAAAGTGTTTCCCACGCTACGCGGCCTTCGCCAACGCCTTGTACTCTTCATCCGATTGCGCCGGCAGAAGCACCCAGAGCGTGTAAATGCCGAGGGCAGTTCCGATGGGGACGTTCAGCAGCGCCACGAAGCCCACCACCAGGGCAACCGTTCGCGCCCAGTCCTGCCGCTGCAGCAAACCCCAACCGGCGATGAGACCGGCCGCGGCTTTCACCAGCAGCAACCACCCGACGAAGCTGAGAATTGGCCGCAGCCAGACCGTGACCTCCGGAGGCGGGCCATTGGGAATATGGATCACGCGGCCGAAGATGACTTGCGCGACCATGATCACCATCACTCCTCCCACCGCGTGCAGCGCAGAATACGCCATCCAGAGAATGCCGACCAGCCGGACATGTTCGCGAACCCGGCTGCGCCGAAGCTCGATGAGTCCAAGCACAGTTTTGCCGCACCGTCCGCAGCGTGGCTCTCCCGATTGCAACGGCGCACCACATTGATCGCAATACATCGCTTCTCCTCCACACTGCACGTCTGTCCTGTGGGTGATACGGACGCAAGCAGTTCTCAGTTCCCGGTTCTCAATTCTCAGTTAGATTCGTGAGCATTTCACTGAGAACTGAGAACCGGGAACTGAGAACTGGCCCTCCAAAACGAAAAGGCCACCCGGCAACTTGGGCGGCCTTTTCTTTCAAGGGAGAATAGTTCCAACGGAGGTTTAATCCATCAGAACTTTCTGCCGGAATCTTATGAGCCTTAAAAGCACGGTGTCAAGCAAAATTTGCGACTTAAATAGTCTTATTTTCAACAACTTACGAGATACGTCCACAAGTCGGCAAACCGGCTCAAAATGGGACAAAAAACCGCCTTTCGCAGTTAACAACCTTCGATTGAGTAACTTAGCGCTCCCGGGGAGCCCGTCCGGGATGGTCTTCCAAGTGCAACGAGATGAATTCCATCGCTTCCCGGCGATCAAACACGGAGTCGGGAAAAAACCGCTTCACCACCACTCGCACGCCCCCAAAAGCGATTCCCGCCACCAGCGACACGCCGACCACGATTCCGCAAAGAACAATTGCGTTGAACAGAAAGTTGGCCATGTTGTCTTTTTTGCTGGCGTAGGTATTTTCGTTCCAGGTGACATCGGCTTCGTAACTGATCGACGACATCAGGGATCGCGCTTCGCTTTTGGAAAGCGGGCCGGCCGCGATCACGATGATCGGACCCGTTCGTGCGTCGAAGAACGGGCCCACATCGACCATCGACGCAACCCCCGGCTGCGGTTGCGCAACCTGATGCGAAGCGTCAATCTGGCGTTGCCGTTCCGCGGCAATCTGCGGCGTCGGATATTCGATGAGCATCAGCGTGGCATCGCCCGCAGTCACCGTGTACCGGCCGATCACGACCTCTGCCCCAGCTTTGAAGTCCACCAGCGAACCCGGCAGCGGCGATCCGACACGATCAAGCGCGACCGGACCCAGAATGTACCTCGTGGTGTTCGTCTGAAGAGCCTTCTTCGGAAGATAAGCGGGCAGCGAAGGCGGACTGCCTTTGTTCCCTTCCCCTTGCGGCAGCAGCCCAGCCAGTTCCCGCAGTTGCGACGCCGACATCACGCTCATCTTGTCAAACACCGCATCCACCAGCACGTTTCCCTGATAGAACAGCACGCGGTTATTCAGAAACGCCGCCCGTCCGCCAATGGTTTCCTCTCCCATCTCGGCCGAGCAGTAAAAGGTGAAAGCACCGTAAGCGCCGCTGGCGTCGGCAAACACCGCAGCCTTGATCGCCAGATTCCGGCCATCGTCGCGAGTGTACGCAGCCTTCTCCAAACGCTGGAAGCCATACTCTTTCAGCACGGGAGCATTCACGGCATCGGCGATGGCGGGATCGTCGCTCCTGGCGACTGCGCCTTTCACCTGCCAGCCGGCAAACTCGGTGGGAAGGACCGGGGTCGCAGAGCCTGGGGCTGGAAAAATTGGGGTTGAAGGAACAACGGCCGGCGCAGGCGGCTCAGCCGCAAAGGCCGCATGGCAAAGAAGAAATATGAAGACGACGGAGAGTAATCGCAAGAATTTCATTCGAAAAAAGGCGCACCCCTACTACCAGTTTAGACTACCGGCAGCCTGAGAAAGTTTCCATCCGGCCGGGCAGCCGGTGGAGACTGTTGAGGTTTGGCCTACCCTTATGGTTGCAAGGGCGGGAGATTCATCGCATCGCCCCTTGCGCCTTTGACCTCGAGTTTCCCCATCCCGCCCGTCTCCATCGCGGTTACGGCACAGGCTATCTCGGGCAAGCCCCGTCTCTACACAAATGCGAGCCGCGGGGGGACCTACCCGATTTTTATCGCCGTATCGGGCGCCTGGAAAGCGATCTTGTGACTGCCGTCGCAGAAGGGCCGGTTGGCGGAAGCGCCGCAGCGGCATAGGGAAAACGCCGTCTTGCCGGTCAGGTCGTATGGGTTGCCGTCGGCGTCGACCATTTGGACCACGCCGTTGGGATCGTCTATGCGAAAAGGACCGTTCTTGCGCACCGTAATCGTGACTTGCGCCATGGAGCCTCCTGAACCAGTTCTCAGTTGCCAGTTCTCAGTTCTCAGTAAATTTACACCAACGGTCGCGCTTGGTGTTTGCCGACACTGAGATTTGGGAACTGAGAACCGAGAACTGAGAACCGAGAACTGGCAACTGACTACCGCCAGCGGTCCACGGCTTCCCACCAGAGCATCTTCGACCACTCGTCAAAGGTGACTTTGGCCCATTCGCGGTGGGCCCACCAGGCTTCTCCGAATTGCTGCGGATTGCGCGCGGCGGCGGCGTTGAACTGGTATTGCGGCAGGCGATGGCGAAAGATCAGCAAGGCGCGGCGCGTGTGATAGTCGGAGGTCACGATCAGCACTCGATGCGCGCCCAGCGGCTGCAGGCATCGGTCAACATCGTCCGCCTCGGCGCTGGTCGAAAATCCGACGGCCGGGCATACGGAGACGCGGTTTGCTTCCGGGAGGCGGTTCACGTATTTCTGCGCAATGTCGGTCAGGCGCTGATCGTAAATCAGATCTCGCGTCTCGGCATCGAGAAACACGCGCGGCGCGAACCCCAGGCGCAACAGTTCCAGAGCGCGAGCCGGGCGGACGTTGGTTTCTCCAGCCAGCACCACCATGGCGTCGGACTTTGTGGGTTCGTCGACTACGAGAAAGCGCGCCGCCTGGCTGGCGAGCGCGACGAAAATCGCTGCCAGGAGCAACAGCATGAATAGTCGTGAGAATCGCATCTGCAAGGCATGTTACTAGAGTTGGCTTCGTAAATGCGTAATCTCGAATGCTAGAATCGTTTTCGGACATTTCTGGAGAATTCCTAACTATGAATACTCAACTCACCGCTTCTTCCCTCTTTACGGACTTGAAAAGCCGCATTGATGCACGGCAGGCTCGGGTCGGAATCATCGGACTTGGCTACGTCGGATTGCCGCTCGCGCTGCTCTACAGCGAGCAGAAATTTGCCGTGACCGGTTTTGACATCGATCGGCGCAAAATCGATACCCTGGCGAGCGGCGGCACTTACATTTTCCGCATCACGCCCAAGGAGATCGCGGCGGCCAAGGCGAACGGCTTCCAGGCCACGGCCGACTATTCGCAGATCACCGCCATGGATGCAATCATCATCTGCGTCCCCACGCCGCTCAACGAGTATCACGAGCCCGATCTCAGCTACATCACCAACACGGCCCACGCGGTTGCGCCCTATTTACGCGCCGGTCAGATTGTGATCCTGGAGAGCACAACCTACCCTGGCACCACCGAAGAAGTCCTGATTCCGATTCTCGAACAGGAAAACAAGGCGGGGCTGAAAGCTTCGCGTCTGGGCGCAGCCGGCGCCACCGAGATATGGGTGGCGTTCTCGCCCGAGCGCGAGGATCCGGGCAACACGCAGGTGGCTCGCCACGATATTCCGAAAGTGATTGGCGGACTCGATCCGCAGGCCAGCGAAATCGCGGCTGCGCTCTACGGGTCGATTTTCCGCCGCACCGTTCCCGTCTCGTCGCCCGCTGCCGCGGAGATGACCAAGCTGCTCGAAAACATCTACCGCTGCGTCAACATCGCGCTGGTCAACGAGCTCAAGATGCTCTGCCTGCGCATGGACCTTAACATCTGGGAGATCATCGACGCCGCCGCCACCAAACCTTTCGGCTTTCATGCGTTTTATCCCGGACCGGGACTGGGCGGCCATTGCATTCCGGTGGACCCCTTTTATCTCTCCTGGAAGGCGAAGGAGTTCGATTTCCGGACGCGCTTCATCGAACTGGCCGGCGAAATCAACGTGGCCATGCCCTACCACGTGATCGCCGCCACCATCTCCGCGCTCAACCGGCAGAAAAAGCCCATCAACGGATCCAAGATTCTGGTTCTGGGCATTGCCTACAAGAAAGATATTGACGACCTGCGCGAGTCGCCCGCGCTCACCATCATCGAGTTGCTGCAAAAGGAGGGCGCCGTGGTCAGCTACAACGACCCCTACTTTCCGTTCGTCGGCCGCGGCCGCAAGTACGACCTGCAGATGAAATGTTCCGCGCTCGACAATCTCGGCCAGTACGACTGCGTGCTCATCGTGACCGATCACTCCGACTACGACTATAAGAAGATCGTCAACGAGGCTAAGCTGGTGGTGGATTCGCGGAATGCCACTCGCGGAATTAAGAGCGACAAGGTTGTGCACTGCTGACTCAGTACCCAGTACCCGGTGCTCAGTACCCAAACCCCGTGGCCCTGCGCGTTCGACTTTAACTACTGGGTGCCGGGTACTGGGTACTGACCTGTGCTAGTATGGCCCGTTAAGCCGGGCCGGGTTGCAGGCAGCGTCCATACGGTGTGCCGATGAAAGATACGCTCGGAATTTTGCTCGCTGGAGGCGCCGGCGAACGGCTCTATCCGCTCACCCGCGACCGCGCCAAACCGGCCGTGACCTTCGGCGGTAATTACCGCATTATCGACGTCACGCTTTCCAACTGCGTGAACTCCGACCTGCGCCGCATCTATATCCTCACGCAGTACAAGGCGCTCTCGCTGAATCGCCAGATCCGCGAAGGCTGGAACATTTTCGGCCGTGAAATTGGCGAGTTCATCGAAATTCTGCCACCCATGAAACGGGTCAGCGAGAACTGGTACATGGGAACGGCGGACGCGGTCTATCAGAACATCTACTCCATCGGTTCCGAACAGCCGAAGTACGTGATCATCCTCTCGGGCGACCACATCTACAAAATGAATTACGGGCGCATGCTGCAGCAGCACCAGGACGCCGCCGCCGATGTCACCGTCGCCACCTTAACGACCGACCCGGCCGAATGCCGCCGTTTCGGCGTCGTCGACATCGACCACGACCATCGCATCACCGGCTTCCTGGAAAAACCGCAGCAGACCGAACTGCGATCGCCCTACGATCCGGCGAAAATTTCAGCATCGATGGGAATCTATATGTTCAACACCGACATCCTCATTCCCGTGCTGCTGAAAGACGCCGAGGATACCCAATCGAGTCACGATTTCGGCAAAGATATTCTGCCCAAAATGCTGGACAACTATCGCGTCTTCGCTTTTAATTTTGTCGACGAGAATAAGAAAGAAGCCCTGTACTGGCGGGACGTGGGCACGCTCGAAGCCTACTACGAAGCCAACATGGACCTGGTTTCGGTCTCGCCGGTCTTCAATCTTTACGATGAGCAATGGCCCATCCGCACCCACCAGCGCCAGTATCCTCCGGCTAAATTCGTGTTTGGCGAACCGGGACGAATGGGTCACGCCGTCGATTCCCTGGTTTCCGCAGGCTGCATCATTTCGGGCGGCTCGGTGCAGAATTGCGTGCTCTCTCCCGACGTGCGCGTCAACTCCTATACCGAAATCGAGAACAGCATTCTGTTCTCGCACGTGAACGTGGGACGCAGTTGCCGCATCCGGAAAGCCATCATCGACCGCAACGTGCACATTCCCGAAGGAACCACCATCGGCTACGATGCCGAGGCCGACCGCGCGCAATACTTCGTCACCGACAGCGGCATCACCGTCGTGACGCGCGATTACTCGTTGTTTGAGAACCCAGTGACGGTGGATTACTTTACCAGTGAATAGGGCGTAGGGACAGCCGCCCTCGACTGTCCACGCGAGCGCAGCGCGCGGAGGTCCTTCTTTATCTAGGCTTGAACCGAAGACCGTGGCGGGCGGGGCTTCGCCCCGCCGGACAGCCGGGGGCGGCTGTCCCTACGTTCTGCGGTACACTTCTTTACTCTATGTCTCTCAGCCTTCGCCGCCTTTTCAAAAAAGAAAAGCAGGAACGCCGCATCCTGCGACAGATCGAGCGTAGCGGCGATCAATTGCAACCCGAATATCATCGGCCGACTCCCGAGTGTCCGCATCCGGAACGCTGGCACATGTTCGATTCCATGACCGCCGAGGCCGAGGTGCTCGAGTTCCTGCGCACCGTCGTCACCACCATTAAGCCGGAACTGGTGGTGGAGACGGGAACCTTTAGCGGTATCAGCACGCTTTGGATCGCCGAGGGATTGAAGGCCAACGGACGCGGACGCGTCATTACCTGCGAGTTCGATCGCGAGATCTACGAGAACGCCAAGGCGCGAATCCAGGGTTCCGGGCTCGCCGAGTGGATCGAACTGCGCCATGAATCGAGCCTCGAGATGAAGGTCGAGGGCGCGATTGACCTCTTCTTCAGCGACAGTGACATGCCCATTCGCGAACGGGAAATTCGCCGCTTTCTGCCGCAGATCAATCCCCATGGCCTGATCCTGATGCACGACGCCAGTTCACATTTGAAGATCGTGCGCGAAGCCGCACTCAAACTCGAGCGGGACGGACTGATCTCGGTCGTGCTCATGCCCACTCCGCGCGGGCTGGTCGTGGCGCAGAAGCGGGAGGGGCGGAATAGATCCCAAGCAAAACGCGATCCCTAGTTCAGCTTGAGACGAACGGCGTGGGCAAGCTTCCGCTGCTGTTGGTCGAAGCTGTAGAAACAATCCACTCCCAGTTCGAGAGCTGCCGCGACGTGCAGTAGGTCTGCCGTACGTGTGCCCAGCTTGGCGGTTGTTTGCCGCGACAGTTGGCGTGCCCTTTGAAAAATCGGATCCGATATCTCCCGGAGTTGGAGAATCCCATCGCGCAAATCTTTCTCGAAGTCAAGCAATGACGATTGGGCTTGCGCGACCGATACTTCTTTCCGAAACACCCGCAATCCGAAAGCATTGACGACTTCAAGTTCTCCAAGAGGAGTAACCAAGCATTCTCCCTTGGAAGCCGCCATCGTGCGTGCGGCGGCGGGCCAATTGGTATCTGCGCTGTACAGTGACACCAGAAAGCTGGAATCGGCGTAGATCTTCAATAGCGATCCCGATCCGCGGATATCAAATCCGCTCCGCTAACCGCCAGCACTTTGTCGCCGTAGATCCTGCGCACCCGCGCCAGGAAATCAGGCATCTTCTTCTCGCCTTCCTGGTTTTCCGGCACCAGGCGGGCGATCACGCGTCGACGCTTGGTAATTTGGATCTCTTCGCCTTGGAGCAAGAGGCGTTCAATCTTCTTGAACTCGTAGCGCAGGTCTCGGACCGAAGCTTTGGTCATGTGATACATTTTAGCATCACAATTTGGAGTTGGCAACCATGGCACGGTCCAGTGTCTCAGCGGCTAACGCCCTGAAAAACAATGCAGTTCAGCGGTTAACCGCTGCGACACCCAAAGCGAGTGCAACGGCCACTCCTTCCGCGGCCTGCTAATGCTTCACCAAATCTTCCGCCAACAGGTGCGCTTTCTGAGCCAGCGTGCTCGCTCTTCGCACGTCGCCTTCCTTCAACGCCGTGCGCGCACCATCCATATAGTTCCGGATCTGTCCCACCGTATTCTGCTGCCGCTCGTCGAGTGTGCGCCCCGCCAACTGTTTTAGTTGATCGCCGGTTGAGGCCAGCCACTGTTCCGCGTTCTGGCGCTGGCGGGTGGCTTCCACGGGAGTCATGCCGGGCACGATTTGCTCCGCGGGTTCGGTCGCTCCTCCCTCGCGCACCACAATTCTGCGCGGAGCGCCGCTGGGCGCTGACGCCGTACGCTTGCGGTGCTTTCTGGTTCTATTCGATGACGTCCCGCTCGGCGACGTTCCACGGATCGAAGGTTCGCCCGCCGAACCAGCGTCCGTCTCTTGCTTCACTTCACCGTCCGGCGCTTTCTTCTCCGCAGCTGGGGTCGGCGGATTGGCGGGCGCAGCCGGCGTGGTCTCGGCTGGGGCCTGCTCCGCCGGGGCGGGCGTTGTTTTTGTCGGCGCCTTCTTTTCCGGTTCCGTCTCTGCCGGCGACTTCTGCGCGGGCGCTCTCTCTTCCGGAGCAGTTTGTTTGGGAGCGGGCGCGGCCGGAGCTTGTGCAGGCGCCTTCGTGGGGCCCGCCGGCTCCTGCTGCCGACAAGCCAATCCCGCCGCCGGGAAGCTTAGCCACAGCGCGATCGCGAATCCGAAGGCAAGTCGCATAATACGTGTTAAGAGGATTGTTTCCCAGCCTGGCAAAGTACGCAAGGGCTCGAGCGGATTGCAGAGCGGCGAAAGAAAAAACGGAGAAAGCTATTCCGCTTCCTCCGTTGTATTTTTGCGGCGACCGCCCTGCGGCGATTACTGCTTCTTCGTTGGTTTCTTGGCCCCCTTCTTTGCGGCTGGGGCCTTGGGTGCCGCAGCGGCCCTCTTGGCTGCGGCGGCCTTCCTGTCGGCTTCCCTGCCACCGATCAGAGTCAAGGAATCAGCAGCATTGAACGGATACTGCCGCACCGAGGTGGTTTCGGCTTGGCCGGTCGCGTTCAAAGTGACGTCCACACGGCGATTGCTCGCCCATTTGATGACCTGCATGTTGCGCAGGAACCTGGCCCGTTCCTCTGTGGTCAGCTCGGGGTTCTGCTCGACCGCCGACTTCACTTCTTCCGTGGTCAGGTTGTGCTGCTTGCCGAAAGCCTTGGTTTCGAGGTTAGCCTCGGGAATACCCTGCTCGATCAGGAAGCCCTTGACGCGCGCCACACGACGCTCGGAGAGTGCCTGGTTGTAGGGCACGGAGCCCCGCACGTCGGCGTGTCCTTCAAGGGTCAGGTGAGCATCCGGCTTGGCTTCAAGATACTTCTTGAAGTCCGCGGCCAGGTCCACCAGAATCCCTTCCTGACTCTTAACCATGCCGGCGTTGGGGGCCGTCGCCGACGGTTTGTCGGTCACGAAATAGACGCTGTGAAGCGCTAGCCGGGCCTCCAGCACTTTGTCCACAACCGGCGCCGGCGGCGGTGGCGGGTTGTTGACCGTGACCGTGCTCGTCGCCGAAGCGGTCAAGCCGCGCGAGTCGGTACAGGTTGCGTTTATTGTCGCCGGCCCCGCGGAAGCGCCGGTAGTGGTGAAGGTTGCGGAATTGCCGCTGCCGGCTACGCTGCCCGCGCTCGAAGTCCAGCCGCCCACCGTGACGGTGGCATTGTCAGGACTGGTGCAGGTGCAGGTGACGGTCGAGGGGGTTCCGATTTCGACGGTTCCAGGATCCGCGGTGCAGGAAATCTGCGGCGGATTCAGCGGCTTCACGGTGAAGTTCGAAGTGCAACTGGCTTCGCCGTTCTTCTTCTTCCTGGCATCTACCACGCGGGCCGTGGCGGTGTAGGTACCGGGAGCCGCGCCCGTGGTATCGATGGTCGCGACCGTATCTTTGCCTTCGATCTTGCCGCCGCTGCTCGCCCAGGTGTAGGTGAGCGGGTGCTTGGGATTGAAGTTGCTGGCGGCGACGGTGGCGTGCAGCGGCTCCCCGACCAGAACTTCGTTGTGGTCGATGGAGCAGGCGGCGGCTACCGGAACTTCAGGAGCTCCGCCAAAATTGAACACCAGACCGGTGCGGAGGAGGGCGCCGTCGTAGCTCGGACGGCGGAGCTGGCTATCGATAACGGGGGCCACGGAGGAGAAGTCTTGGTGCGCCCACTGGAAGTCGGCTTCAAAGAGGCGGAGTGTGATTGGCTTCCAGAGTTTGATGTCCATACCACCGCCAAGAATGGCGGCCATACCGTTGCTGGATGGGACACCTCTGGTCGAGAGGCGCTCGAATCCGAGCAGCGTGTGCACGAAAAAATTCACGTTCTCGCCGCGCCAGGTGTACTTCGGTCCGATGGCGGTGGTGCTGATACTGGCGTCGCGGTTCCAGTCCCCGCCCCAAGTGCCTTCGAGAGCCAGGTTCCTGGTGAAGTTGTAGGCCAGACTGGTGCCGACGCCCTGCGCGATCGAGGGCAGCTTAAATGCCAAGGGTCCTGTGGGCGGGGGAGTGTGATCGGGGATGTTGCCGCCGGGGTTTAACCACTGATAGCCAATGAACAACTCCGCCTTGGGAAAATCGTCCGACGACTGTACAGTTGGCGCGTTGGGCGCAGTTTGTGCGTTCAGCAAAGACGGTAACGCAATCAGAACGAGGGCCAGGACGAGCGCGAAACTCGCGCATCTCCGGTAAGTATCGCGACAAGGTGACATTGATCTCCTCCGAGTCAAAATCCACTACAAGTTACTTTGTAGAACTGGAATCAGCAAACACTGACGGCACCGACGGATAGGCCGTATTGGAAACAGAGAATTTTACAGCAACTGGGCATGTTTGCAACAGAGAAAGGATGGTTGGCGGATTGATATGATAACTCTGGCGGGTTGCGAGCGAGTTTTTCGCGGGGTTGCGCCGGTGCGATCTCAAATTGATATTCCCGCATCCCGTCCGGGTTGCGGGGCGGCGCGCTTCCCTGAATAATGCAGGTTGAAGCCTATGGCCCAGGAACGCGTGCTGATTGTCGAAGACGAAGAGAACGAACGAACCGGGTTGGCCGAACTGGTCTCGGGATGGGGCTATCGCACCGACACAGCCGCCGACGGGGTGGAAGCTCTGGAAAAGATCGCCGCCTTTGCCCCCTCCATCGTGATCACGGACGTGAAGATGCCGCGCATGGGCGGCATGGAACTGGCGGAGCGGCTTTCCGACATGGCGCAGTCGATCGCGGTGGTGATGGTGACAGCGCAGAAGGCGACCGACACCGCATTTCACGCGGGCCGTCTGGGAGTGCAGGATTACATCGAGAAGCCCATCGATTTCCGGCGGCTGCGCTCCATCCTCACCAACATCGGCGAGATCCTGAACACGCGCACCGAAAATGAATCGCTGCGCCGCCGCCTGCGCGATAAGGGAGCGCTGGGCTTGCTGGTCGGCGCGTCCGCGGAAATGCAGGAGATATTCCGGCTGATCGAGTTGGTGGCTCCGAGCACGGCCTCGGTGCTGATCACCGGGGCAAGCGGAACCGGCAAGGAATTGGTGGCGCGCACCATCCACGATCTGAGTCCGCGGCGCAACAAACCTTTCGTCCCCATTAACTGTGCGGCCATTCCCGAGACGCTGATCGAGAGCGAGATTTTTGGCCACGAAAAAGGAGCCTTCACGGGCGCGCTCGAGCGCCGCACGGGCTGCTTTGAACTGGCCGAAGGCGGAACTCTGCTGCTCGACGAGATTGGCGAAATGCCGGTGGGCACGCAGGCGAAGCTGTTGCGCGTGCTGGAAGACCACAAGCTGCGGCGGCTCGGCAGCAAGGTCGAAACCTCGGTGGACGTGCGCGTGCTGGCCGCCACCAACAAAGTTCCCGACGACGCCGTGGCCAGTGGACAACTGCGCGAGGATGTTTATTATCGGCTCAACGTTTTCAATATTCACATGCCGGCGCTGCGCGAGCATAAAGAAGATATCCGCGAGTTAGTGAAGAGCCTGCTCGCCGACATGAACCAGAAACACGACCGCAAGGTGGCGGACGTAAGCGAGGCCGTGCTCAACCTCTTCCAGACTTACTCGTGGCCGGGCAATGTGCGCGAGTTACGCAACACGCTGGAACGCGCCGTGATCGTCTGCGAAAGCGGATTGGTGGAAACCAAGCACTTGCCGCCGGGCTTTGGCCAGAGCGTGCGGCCGGTGGTGAACGATCCCGATGCGGTGCACCTGGGCGTGGGCACGACGGTTGGAGAAGCGGAGAAACTGCTCATCCTGAAAACTCTGCAGGCGACCAATAACAACAAGACGCGAGCGGCGGAGATACTCGGCATCAGCCTGAAGACGCTGCATAACAAGCTGAAAGAGTACGGCCGGCCTCAGGACACGGTGATGGCTGAAGAATAGTTCCCAGTTCTCAGTTCTCAGACGGAAACCATGTGCTTTGACTGAGAACCGAGAACTGAGAACTGGGAACTGTTTCCAATGACACGCAAATTCATCATCGTGTTTGCGATCACCACGCTGTTCACGGCGCTGGTGGTCGCCTTCTCCTGGATTTACCTGTCGCAACTGCTGCGCCAGCGTTTGCTGTGGGCGGATGAGACTGCTTCTCAGCTTACCAATCAACTGGAATACGCCGCGTCGAAAGCGGTACCCGATCTGACCAGCACGCGGATTGACACCAACAATCCCAAGGCCATGCGTGCGGCCATCGCGAATTATCTGCAAACCGACACCAACCTGAACGACATGCTGGAATCGGTGGTGGGGAATTCTCGCATCATCTACGATGCCGCCATCATGGATCCGAATGGAGTGGCGATTCTCGATACGAATCCGGCGCTGAATGGCCGGCCGGTTCCGGAGCGCGCCCCCTTGAGCGTGCTGCGCGACGCCGGCTTCCGACGCCAGCTGCGCCTGCTCTACGGCCCGGCCACCGTGTATGACGTAAGCATCGGGCTGGAGCTGGATCGGCAGGCGTTTGGCAGCGTTCGGGTAGGCGTCTCGACGGTTTTTCTGCGCAACGAGTTGACTCCAAAACTGCAACAGGCGGCATTCTTTTCGGTGGTCACGATTTTCTGTTCACTGATTCTGGGGGCGGTGGTTTCGAATGTGGCGCTGGGACCGTTGAAGGCTATTGCCCGGAACCTGGATAGTGCGAGCGCGGGCGACGAACTGCCGGATGCGGCGACTAGCGCGGGCGACGAAGTTGGGCTGGTGTCGCTGAAGATCGCGCACCTGGGCCGCCAGATTCGCGATACCAACCAGATTTTTTCCGCTCTGAAAGACAATGTCGAACAGGTCATGACCAAGCTGCAGGACGGGCTCATGCTGTTCACGCGGGATACGCGGGTGGTGCTGGTGAGCGCCTCGGCGGAAAAATTCCTGGGACGTCCGCGGCGCGAAATTCTGGGACACAGCGCGGAAGAAATTTTTTCCGATGGATCGGTGCTGGGCGCGGTGGTTCTGCCCGCGTTCCAGAAGCAGCGGCAGTTGGCGCAATACGAATTCGACGCCGCCGATGGCCGGCGGGTGCAAGTGTCGCTCGACTTCATTCAGGAAAAAGGCACGCCGATCGGGGCGCTGCTGACCATGCGCGATGCCGAATCGGTGCGACGCATCGAGGACGAAATTGAAATCTCGCGGCGCCTTTCCGCCAGCGGGCGCATGACCCGGGGGGTTGCGCACGAGGTCAAGAATCCCATCAATGCGATTGTGCTGCACCTGCAGTTGCTGCAAAACAAACTGCAGCAGGACGACCCCGACACTCGCCGACACATGGAGGTCATCGGCAGCGAAATTCACCGTCTGGACCGCGTCGTGCAGATTCTGGTGGACTTCACCCGTCCCCGCGATTTGCGATTGGAAGACGTGGACTTCCGGAAGATTCTGGAGAGCGTATCGGAGCTGGCGGCGCCCGATGCCGCGCGTCACGGCGTGCGCGTAGTGCAGGAACTGCCCAACCATGATCTATCCAACCGCGATGAGGCGCTGATGGTGCGAGTCGATTCCGACCTGATGAAGCAGGCGATTTTAAACCTGGTGCTGAACGGCGTGCAGTCCATGAATGCGGGAGGAACGCTCACGCTGAAGGCGCGGCGCGACGGCGAAATGATTGTCGCCGAAGTGCTGGACCAGGGCTGCGGCATTCCGCCCGCAGCACAGGAGAAAATTTTCGAACTCTACTACACCACCAAGAGCGACAAAGGCGGCAGCGGAATCGGGCTGGCACAGACCTACCAGATCATGCAGTGGCACTATGGCTCGGTGGAGTTCGACTCCATCGTCGGAGCGGGCACCACGTTCCGTTTGCGGCTGCCGGCGGCGGTCGCGAAACCAGATCGCCGCGAGGAAATGATGGCCTGAACCAGCAGAAGTCGCGGTGGAGGAACGAGCCAGAATGAGAGCTTTACTACTAAGCGCGCCGATCCTGGCATTCCTAGCTGTCAGTTCTCAGCCACTGCTAAATTCTAGCGAACGCCCGGCAGCGCATGTTGGATACATAGGATTTGATCGCAACGACTATCCGGGCGACTCGAACTTGAAGACTCTCCGCCAAACCTTCTCTTATTCCGGCTATTGGCTAAATAATCCGCCGGGAGCGAAAACAAATTCCTGGACGGGAAAGAGGAAGGCCCTCCAAGTTGCGGGATTCGGGTTTTTGGTTCTCTTCAACGGCCGCACGTACGCGGAGATCAAGTCGGCCGGGAACGCGGTGAAGGTGGGCAGATCTGATGCTGCCGCTGCGGTCTCGGCGGCACGTGCGGAAGGATTTCCATTGCAGACCATCCTCTTCCTCGATCAGGAACAAGGCGGACGCCTCCTTCCGGAACAACGCGCGTACCTTCATGCATGGATCGATGGCGTCAATACCGCGGGCTTTGTGGCCGGTGTGTACTGCTCGGGCATCGCTGCCAAGGAAGGTTCCGGTGCCTCCATCGTGACCGCGGAGGACATCCGGGCAAATGCGGGCGGGCGAAAAATAACGTATTGGGTCGTTAACGATTCCTGTCCACCCTCTCCGGGATGCACCGTTTCTAGAAAGGATCTCTTGCCGGGGGCCAGCGGTATGTCCTTTGCGGACGTCTGGCAATTTTCTCAGTCACCGAAGCGAACTGACTTCGCACGCGGCTGCCCCGCTAACTACAACAAAGATGGAAATTGTTATCCGCCCGGCGTCGATCCCGCGCAACGACTGCACGTGGACCTCGATGTTGCAACTTCAAGTGATCCTTCTCGCGGCAGAACCGACGATTGATGGAAAGGCAACCGGGCTAGAGCGGATTGCGACCCTGCACGATTCTGATGAGCACCGCGATGATTGCGAGCACGAGCAGGATAGTTTACTCGTGCCGTTAAGTCCTTGAAAATGTGTCCGCGCTTCAGCGCCCGAGGTTAGCTTCTTGCGCCCTTCCTGACTTTTTCCGCAGCCTCTGAAGTCGCGCCCTTCGCGAAATCCGCGCGAACCAAGATTTTCAGGCAGTCGGAGACGGGGCAAGCCCGGTCTCCACAAGCAGAGGTAACTTCGGGTAGGGCTATTGCAGGTCGACGGTCTGGGCGAGACGGAAGTTGAGGCGGCGATCGATCCCGAACACAATGTCTTTATCTCTATTTTTATCTTCCCTGCCGGCGCCAGAAGCCGCGCCGGCCGCTGGGTTTCGTTCCTCGCGGGAGCCGCCTTTGGCGAAGATGCTGGAGGTTTCGATCATGACCGGCCGGCCGCCGATTTTTAAACTCACCAGCACGATCCGCAGATAACCGGGTTCGAGCGAGCTTCCGCGAGAACTGGCGGCGGGCTTGGCTTCGAGGACACGGCCGGTGGCGGGGGTGCCGCGGTCGACGAGCGTCTGGCCGTCGATCACGACCGGCTCATCGATGGTGGCGCTGAAGGTGTCTCCGGCATGCGACGACGCGCTCGAAAGCGCGTTCTGCAGGCGAATCGGGATGGGGGTTCCCTCGGGCAGTTTCGTGGTGGAGGGAATCAATGACTGGCTCGGCGAAATGCCGGTCGAGCGGGGCTCGCGATCGAAGGGGAGTTTTTGTGAATCGGCAGAGTTCGAAGCATTGTCCGCGGGGGGACGACTACAGGCGCAAAGGAGGGAGAGCATCAGCAGAACGATGGCTACGCGATGGGCGTGGGACTGCATGTTTGTACCTATCAGAATATCAATAGCCGCGAAGCGGCGTAAGTATGTCCAGCCGGGTTCCGAATTGGAGAGGCTGGGCTTGCCGTATTGGGATTCCGGCCTGGCTCCGACTTCCCGATTCCAGCCTCGACCCTTCACGATTGCTCTCGATGGAACGCCTGATTCATCACAAATTTGATGTGATGGCTGGCACTTAGCCGCGATGGGTTTCGCACTACACTTCCCCAATTAGGTCAGCGCGGTTTCATTCGCGGAAAAGTCGAGTTTGCTGTTTCCCGGCTTGGAACCGGAACGGCAGGTGTCAGGTGTCAGGTCGTAGGTGTCAGGTTCTTGGACTGGGTCTTCCTGAGACCTGACACCTGAGACCTGGGACTTCCGAAGCGGTGCCTTATGAACGTGGTTACCCAATTTCCGGCGGCGCGCGCTTACGACCGCGATCTGCTGTTCCAGGCGATGTTTGAAGGGGCGGCGATTGGCATCGGGATTTGCCGGCTCGATGGCCGGATTCTGGAAGCCAATCCCGCACTCAGCCGAATGCTCGGTTACAGCCAACAGGAACTGGCCAGCGCGCATGCTCGTGAGCTCTTTCCGGAACTTCGCCACGACATTTCTCCCGGCAATTCTTCGCCGGACGAGTGTCGGCCGGACGAACGACGGGTGGGTGAGCTGATGCGGGGCGAGCGCGACTGGTTCGAGATCGACAAGCTCTGCCGGCGCAAAGACGGTGGCGAATTCTGGGGACATTTGACGGTGTCGCTTGGGCGCGACGTCCGCCGCCACTTTCTGATCGCGATGCTGGCGGACGCGACCGAGTGCAAGCGGTTGGAAGAACGTCTCGGTCAAGCCGAGAAGATGGAAGCGATCGGGCGGCTGGCGGGAGGAATCGCGCACGACTTCAATAACTTGCTGACCGGCATCTTGCTGTACTGCGACCTGCTGATCGCGGGACTGAAGAGCTGCGGATTGGAGAACGTTGGATTGCAGAACGTTGGATTGGAGAACAGTAGATCGGGAAACGCGGCCTTGGGGAGTGACGGAATGGAAGCGGGCCGGCTGTGCCAGCACGTGGAAGAAGTCCGCATGGCGGGCGAGCAAGGCGCGGCGTTGACGCGGGAACTGTTGGCGATCGCGCGCAAGCAAGTGGCGGAGCCGCGCCCGATCCAGATCAACGAAGTTGTCGCTTCCTCGAAAAATCTGTTGCGGCGGCTGATCGGCGAACCGATTGAGCTGGTCGTACTGCTCGACCCACTGCTCGACCCGGCGCTCGACTCCGGCGCCGGGCTGGTGCTGGCCGATCCGGCACAGTTGCGGCAGGTGCTGTTGAACTTGGTGCTGAACGCCCGCGATGCCTTGGCGCAGGGTGGAACGATTACGTTGAGCACGCGGGCGGCGAAATTTCCGGAAGCATCCACGGGTGGCCTTTCCAGTAAATCCGAGGGCGAGAGCCGGCGACGCGCCGTCTCGCTGGTGGTGAGAGACAACGGTTGCGGGATGGATATGGAGACGCGGGCGCGGTTGTTCGAGCCTTTCTTCACCACCAAGAAGCTGGGACAGGGCACAGGATTGGGTCTGGCGACGGTACAGCGCATCGTCAGTGAAGCGGGCGGGACGATCGAGGTGGAAAGCGACCTGGGACGCGGCACCAGCATTGCGGTGTTTTTTCCGGCGATCGCTCCGGCCGCGGGTGCGATGGAAGCTATGCGGAGCCCCTGAAAGGACGTCTGATTTCCTTTCGACACGCGGGGAGACGGGGCAAGCCCCGTCTCTACACCAGAGCGACTTTGACAACCGGAGATTCGCCATGTCCAACGCATCGACCGCCGCCGTCCTCAGCCGTAATCCCAGCCCCACCCCCAGCCATCCCCTGCAAATCGCGGGAGCGAATTTCCTGAATCTGCTGATCGTGGATGATGACCGCATCATCCGCGAGGCCTGCCGCGAGGTCGCGCAAGCGCTCGGCTTCAACACGCAGGTGGCGGAATCCGCCGAACAGGCTTGCCGGCTGCTGGACAATTCCCGCCCCGACGCCGTGCTGCTCGACTTGCGAGGATCGGGAGGACTGGAAGCGCTGCACACGATCAAGCAGCATCGGGCGGAAGCGCTGGTGATCGTGGTGACGGGTTACGGCACGGTGAAATCGGCGGTACAGGCGATGAAAGATGGCGCGTATGACTATGTCACCAAGCCCTTCAGCATGGAGGAACTGCGTCTGTTGCTGGAGCGGGTGGCGGGACATCTGCGGCTGAAGACGGAGAACCGGGTGCTGCGGGAAACCATCAAATCGCGGCAGGGGTTCGGCAACATCGTCGGGCGCGCGCCGGAGATGGAGAAACTCTACCGCATCATCGGGAAGGCGGCACAGAGCGTGCATCCGGTGCTGATTCTGGGCGAAAGTGGCACGGGCAAGGAACTGGTGGCGAAGTCGATTCACTTCACCGGCATCTTCCGCGACAAACCGTTCATTCCCGTCGATTGCGGATCGCTGGTGCCGACGCTGATCGAGAGCGAACTGTTCGGGCATGTGCGCGGCGCCTTCACGGGCGCGACCAATCCCAAGGACGGACTGCTGGCGATCGCCCAGGGGGGGACCGTGTTTCTGGACGAGATCGGCGAGTTGCCGGTCGATTTGCAGGCGAAGCTGTTGCGGGCGATCCAGGAGAAGGAGATTCGTCCGGTGGGAAGCGTAAAGCGCGTGCCCATCGACGTGCGGATTCTGGCCGCAACCAATCGCGACCTGGAACGATCCGTGGCCGACGGCACATTCCGCCGCGATCTTTATTTCCGGCTGAACGTGCTGACGCTACGGATTCCACCCTTGCGCGCGCGCCGGCAGGATATCCCGCTGCTGGCGGCGCATATTCTGGAGCGCATTGGGCGGGACGCGGGCATCGAAAAGGCCATTTCGGACGAGGCGCTCAAGGCGCTGCTGAATTACGACTGGCCGGGCAACGTGCGTGAACTCGAGAACTCGTTGGAGCGGGCGTGCGCGCTCACCAGCGCCAACGAAATTCAGGTGCGCGATCTTCCCACACAGATTTGCAGCGCCCCCATGGAGGTGATGGCGATGATCCCGCCGAGCCATGGCATCGTGCCGATGGCGGAGTTGGAGAAGCAGACCATTCTCGCCGCGCTGTCGCAGGTAAACGGAGACAAGATGCTGGCAGCGCGACTGCTCGGCATTGGCAAGACCACGCTCTACCGCAAGCTGAAGGAGTATGGGGCGCAAGTGAATTTGTAACTTGTGATTGGTGACGGGTAATTGAAGATCGCGCGCGCTCCTTGGGGTCCGAATCGCCGCTTATTAGCAGGTTGCTGAAAAACTCGATCTTGCTCGCGATTTTGGGTGGCGCAGCGCTTCAGCGCTGCGATAACTGCATTGTTTTGAATGCGGCTTTAGCCGCTGAGGGCGCGGCTCTTGCCCAGAAGCGACTTTTTCCGCAGCCTGTTAGAAGTTACTTATTACAAATTCCCAAAACTGAGTTATTGAGCCCGGCGCGGGTGCCGGAACGGGAGGGTCCGTGGAGGCTCGACTGCGCAACTCACTTATTTTCAGGCAAAGACGATTGGCCCGGAAGTTGCGAAAGGATCGGCATGATCCTTCTTGTAACTTCGAGCGTGCGGGCAGCCGAATGCGCCGCGGCACTGAACCAGGCGACCGGCGAGCGGGTCGTGGTGGCGGAAAGCCTGCCGCGAGCCACCACGCTTTTGCGGGCGGAGTGTTATCTGGCCGTGGTGCTCGATCAGTACCTGCTCGAAGCCGACCCGCGCGAAGCCGAGGCTACGCTGGCGCACCTGGGCACCGCCATCCCGGTGCAGGTCAATCTGGGAATCAGTGGAATGGAGCGTCTGGTGCGCGAGGTGCGGGAAGCGGGGCAGCGCCGCCAGCGCGAGGAAGCGGGGACCCGGAAGGCGGTGAT
>CABEDA010000258.1_pt1 | contig 20606 bp, 18 predicted proteins | sample 3422771 | NCBI WGS metagenome assembly CABEDA01 (sample SAMEA5534329, study PRJEB31848) | metagenome | biome: tundra; feature: field; material: soil | place: USA | collected 2013-05 | depth 0.15 m
GGTCGAGCGTGTCGGAAGCCGAGTAGACGTTGGTGCCGCCCTGATACGGCGCGTATCCGCGATCGCCGATGGAAAAGTAGCTGCTCATCTGGAACGACGTGAGGCCGCAACTGATGCAATCGTTGGTTGCCTGGTTCAGACTGGCAGGGTAGCCCGTATAGCTATCGCACGCGCTCCCTAGATCGGCGCCGGGAATACCGACGCCCGTGCTTATGACATTCGCCGCTTTGCAGGGTTGGCCGCCAAACTCGCCAAAGGAGAGGATGTGGTTGAAGATCCGGTTGTACCCAGCGTTGAATTGGTTGATGGTAGTAGCGGAAAATACGTGAGTTTCAGACAAGGCCGCGTTGCGCCCGTGGTTGCTAATCTCCTGGTTGCTGCCAAAAGCGTTTTGCTCCGACCAGGTCGGTGAGCCGCCTGGAACGAAGTTGGTTGCCTGATCGTAGCTGAAGCGCGCAAACGCGGAGTCCTTGCTGGAAAAATTGTGATCCAGACGGATGTCCCATGTTCCTTCGTTGAGCTTACGTGTGGGCTGGTTGGCGTAGTTAAAGCCGGGATTGCCGGTCACAGTGGGCGTCGGATAAAGAGCAGCCACGCTCGCGCCGATTGGGTTGATCAATGCATGAGGAATTACATTGCAATTCTGCCCCGCAGTCTGGCCTCCGCCTGGATTTACCGGCTCGGGTGTTACCCCATCTGGCATGCACTGAAAGGCTGTGCCCGAATAGGGGTTGGTGAGGTTCGGGAACAGGATTTGTCCGCCGTATGTAGTTACTCCGCGCGTGCCGCCAACAGGATCCAGGTTGAAGTTATAGGCGCTGTTCGCGTCGGGCGTGACCATGGCAGTGGTCGGAACAAACCCGGTGAAAGGCACGCCTTTACGCTGCATCTTGGCCTGATAATCAAGAAAGAAGAAAGTCTTGTTCTTTTGGATAGGACCGCCAAGAGAGCCGCCGAACTGGTTGAGATTGAATTTCGCAGCCGTATCGACGAAAGGAGTCGTGGCGTCGAGCTTGGTATTCCGGAAGAACTCAAACAGCGTGCCGTGATACTCGTTCGAGCCTGACTTCGTGGTCACCAACACGGTCGGACCTGCGCGCTCTCCATATTCCGCGGAGTAGTTGTAGGTCAACACCTTGAATTCCTGGATGTCGTCGATGGAAGAGAAAATTCCAATGCCGCCTTCGTCAATCTGGTTGTTGTCGTTGCCATCGAGCAGCCAGTCGGTGCTCTGTTCGCGCGATCCACCGACCGAGAGCGAAAAAGAGCCGCGGGTGGCGGCTTCGCTACTGGCGGCGTTGGTAAAGAAGCTGGCCGGGTTGGTCGATGAGGTCGTGCCCGGCGTCAGCGTTGCAAGCTGAACGAAATTACGTCCGTTCAAAGGAAGGTCGGCGACTTCTTCGGAGGTGATGACTTGGCCGAGGGTGGGATTGGTGGTTTCGACGGCGACTTCTGTGGCGCTGACTTCCACCGTCGAGGAAACCGATGCCGGGTTGAGCGAGAAATCGATCTCGCGCTGTTCGTCGACCTGCAGACGAATGTCTTTCTGCTCGGTAGTCTGGAAACCCTGGGACTCCACTCGAATGGTGTAGAACGCCACCGGCAGCAGCGGTGCAAGGTAGTGACCGGATCCGTCAGTCTTCACCTCGCGCGTGAGACCAGTGCCCTGCGAGGTGATTTTCACCGCTGCTCCGGCGATTACCGAGCCGGTCTTGTCGGCAACCGTTCCGGAAAGAACGCCGCTCGCCTGGCCGTACATAAGTGAACAAAGGGAGAACACGGAACCCAGAACTGCTACCAGCAGCGCTTTTCTTTTCAGCATCTCTTTCCCCTTGGCGACCACTTACGGAGCAGCGGAGATTACTAGCGGCTGAGACGTGGAACGCCTTTCAGAACAATGGGTCATCTAAATAGATTGCATTTGCAAAGTCAAGAGTTTTTGTGCCGCTCTGCGAATGTCTGCCGGCTCGGTTGGATATTCAATCTTTCATACTGCCTATGCTTTAACGGATCTTTTGGCCAGCCCTCGTTGTCGATGTCGACGAAGCGCGTGCCCCATCCCATGTGTTGTAGAGACGGGGCTTGTCCCGTCTCCTTTGGACGCGGTGGGAGACGCGGCAAGCCGCGTCTCTACCGGAAAGCCGACGACATATTCAACCATTGGCCCTGGCCACCAGCAAGATCCCCAGACAGTAGAAGACGAACATCAGCGCGAGGTACATCCTGGCTTTGCCGGGCGCGCCTGCGAATTCTTTCCAAGCGAGCACGCCCCAGAGAGCGGCGACCATGGGCGCGGATTGTCCGATGGCGTAGGAAATTGCTACTCCAGTGAAGCTGGCGGCGACCAGATTGAAAACCATGCCGATGCCCCAGATGAATCCGCCGAGCAGTCCGAGGGCGTGGCCGGAAATCGGTCCGCTGAAGTAGCCGGAGAAACTTACTGGTTCGCCGACTAGCGGGTGCTTCATGAAATAGATGTTCCAAATCAAGCACGACAGAAGCGCGCCCAGCGTGAGGAAGACGGCAATGCTGTAGGGACCGAGGGTGTTGCCGTTGGTCATGGCTCGTGCCACGAAGGGAGCCCACAGCCCCATCAGAACGCCGGAGACGACGCAGACGACGATGCTCTTCTTTGAAACGGAGCGGCCGGCGATGGCCAGGCTGCCGTAGGCTTTTCCGTCCATGACCACGGCGATGAGGGCGCAAAGGACGCCTGCGGCCAGGAGCGCCGCATTTCCCTTGGGCTGGAGGGCATAGCTTGAAACTACACCGACGACGAGCGCGATTCCGATGGCAACTGGAAATGCGACGGCGAGTCCGGCCATGTCGATCGCGGCCACCAGCAAAAGGTTCGCCAGATTGAAGATGGCGCCTCCGACCATGGTGGAGACGATGTTGTTGCTGTCGGCGGAACGCACATTGTTCAGGAAACTGGAAGCATCGCTGCCGGTGCTTCCCATGGTAAGCGCGAGGATCAGCGAGATCAGAAAAATGCCGACGGCGTAGTCCCAGTAAAACAATTCGAAGCGATACTTCTTGACGCCCTTGTAGGTGTTGGCCCAGGAGCCCCAGCAGATGGCGCTGGTGATCATCATGAACAGTGCCAGATTCAGGCTATGGGGTGTGAACATCGCTTCTCCTGATTATCTACGAATAATGTAAGAATCGCGCCGTAGCGTAGCCGTGCGGAGCCACCGGTGTCAAGGCAATACCGGGGATGCATCTTTCATCGTATCTGCCGTACAATCGAACGGCGAAGGACGAAGTTGCTGGACTTCGGAGTTCTTCCGCTCGTCTCCGAACTCCCTGTAGAGACGCGGCTTGCCGCGTCTCCCGCCGCGGAGGGAGACGGGGCAAGCCCCGTCTCTACAGCGCGTTTTTGTAGTGGAGCACTGGATGCCGGTCGAACACAACGAATCTCGAAACGTAGCGCGACTCGAAACACGCGACGACGGCGCGATTGCCATGCTCTCCGGGCGGCCTCTGCTGCGAAATACCGGCATTCCTCTCAACCTGGATTGGGTACGGGAGGTACGGGTGAACACCAGCGCGGTCGAGCGCCGGGCACAATCCCACGTCGCGCGGCGAACCGTAAAAAAGGAATGGCAGGCAGCGTGGTTGCTGCGGGCAATCACCTGCATGGATCTGACGACTCTTTCCGGCGATGACACCGACGAGCGCGTTCGCCGGTTGTGCGCGAAAGGCCGGCATCCCATTCAGCAGGAAATGGAACGGAAGCTGGGGATCGAGGAGTTGCAAATCAAGGTCGCGGCCATTTGCGTGTACCACACATTTGTGGAAACGGCTCTGCACGCGCTCGAGGGCAGTGGAGTGCATGTAGCGGCCGTGTCCGCCGGTTTCCCCGCGGGCTTATCGCCGCTGGCGGAGCGGGTGGCGGAGATTCGCCGATCGGTGGAGGCGGGCGCGCACGAGATCGACGTCGTGATCACCCGCGCGCATGTTTTCGGCGGACGCTGGCAGGCGCTCTACGACGAAGTGGCGGCTTTCAAGCAGGCCTGCGGATCAGCGCACATGAAGGTGATCCTTGGAACCGGAGACCTGCTGACACTGCGCAACGTCGGGCGGGCGAGTGTGGTGGCGATGATGGCGGGCGCCGACTTCATCAAGACTTCTACGGGCAAAGAGCCGACCAACGCGACCTTTCCGGTCGGCTTGGTGATGGCGCGCGCCGTCCGCGAATACGCGCAGCAAACTGGGATGGCGGTGGGTTTCAAGCCGGCGGGCGGCATCCGCACGGCCAAGCAGTCGATTGAGTGGCTGGCGATGATCAAAGAAGAGCTTGGCTTGTCATGGATGCGGGCGGAAATGTTCCGCTTTGGAGCCAGCGGCTTGCTGGGCGACATCGAGCGGCAGTTGGAGCATTACGCGACGGGACGGTATTCGGCGGAGTATCGGCATCCGATGGCTTGAGTCCGAACAGGCATTCCGAGCAGATCGACAGCCAGCAAACGCCGTTGGAGAATTGGCAAAGAAGCGACTTCGAGATAGGAGAAAGGCAATGGCTCGACTAGTAGTGATCTACAAGACTCCGAAGGATGCAGCGGCCTTTGACAAATATTACTTCGGAACGCACGTTCCACTCGCCAAGAAGATCACCGGGCTTCGGAAGTTCGAGGTCAGCCAGGCTCCAATTGCGACACCGGCCGGGCCGTCCGATTTTCATCTGGTCGCGACTTTGCACTTCGACGATATGGCGGCAATCCAAAACGCCTTCGCGAGCGCGGAGGGGCAGGCCGCAGCAGCGGACGTGCAAACCTTCACAACCGACCGTCCGTATATGCTTTTGTTCGACAGTCGCGAGGTTTGATTCGACGCGCGGGCGGCCCAAATTGGGGCTGCCGGGTCTCTCAACAGAATCTGACGAAGGAATCGAGTAAACGCCAATGAGCATTGCCGAAAAATTCGCGAGCATGGAATACGGTCCGGCTCCAGAGGATTCGAAGGAAGCAGTCTCCTGGCTGGAACGCCATGGCTACCGTTTCCAACATTTCATCGGCGGCGGATGGCAGGCTCCCGCGGCGGGAGAGTATTTCGACACTGTCGATCCGTCGAACGGGGAGAAGCTCGCTTCGGTTGCGCAAGGATCCGCGGCGGACGTTGACGCGGCGGTCAAGGCCGCGCGGGCTGCGTCTTCCGGATGGCGCGCGCTCACTCCTCATGCCCGCGCGCGCTACCTGTATGCCATAGCGCGGCTGGTGCAGAAGCATTCCCGGCTGCTGGCGGTTCTTGAGACGATGGACAACGGCAAGCCCATCCGCGAGAGTCGCGACATTGACATTCCGCTGGTGGCGCGGCATTTCTATCACCATGCCGGCTGGGCGCAACTCCTGGAGCACGAGTTCCCCGAGTTCGTATCCTGCGGAGTGGTCGGTCAGATCATTCCATGGAACTTTCCGCTGCTGATGCTGGCGTGGAAAATTGCCCCGGCGCTCGCGACCGGCAACACCGTCGTATTGAAACCCGCAGAGTTCACGCCGCTGACCGCGCTGGCCTTCGCGAGAATTTGTCAGGAGGCTGGCTTGCCCGCTGGTGTGGTCAACATCGTCACCGGAGACGGCTCAACCGGCGAGGCGCTGGTTAAGCATCCGGACGTGGCCAAGATCGCGTTCACCGGATCGACCGAGGTCGGGCGCGCGATTCGCTCCGCCACGGCGACGAGCCACAAGCGCCTCTCGCTGGAGCTGGGCGGAAAATCTCCGTTTATCGTCTTTGAAGATGCCGACCTCGATAGCACCGTGGAAGGCCTGGTGGATGGAATCTGGTTCAATCAGGGGCAGGTATGTTGCGCGGGCTCGCGCCTGCTGATGCAGGAAAGTATCGCCGAAACCCTCGTCGCCAAAATTCAGGATCGCATGAGCACCTTGCGCATCGGCGCGCCGCTCGACAAAGCCATCGATATTGGCGCCATTGTGGCCAAGGTGCAACTTGATCGCATTCGCAAACTGGTCGACCAGGGTGTCGCCGACGGCGCAACATGCTGGCAGCCGCAGGTCGCGCTGCCGGCGCGAGGGTTCTACTATCCGCCGACGCTGCTGAGCAATGTGCATCCGACGTCGATTGTCGCGCAGCAGGAAATTTTCGGACCGGTGCTGGCGGCGATGACGTTCCGCACGCCCGCGGAAGCGGTGGAGTTGGCCAACAATACGGTTTACGGTTTGGCAGCCTGTGTTTGGAGCGAGAGCGTCAACGTTGCCCTGCATGTTGCCGCGCAGCTTAAAGCGGGAGTGGTCTGGGTCAACTGCACGAACCTGTTCGACGCTTCGTGCGGCTTTGGCGGCTACCGCGAGAGCGGTTACGGACGCGAGGGCGGACGCGAAGGCCTGCTCGAGTATATGGAGCCGACATGGTTCAAGAACGCCCCGATGCTTCCAGCAGAGAAGACATCCGCGCCACCTGAGGTGGCATCGGAGGCCGACGCCAGCGCTCGTGCCCTCGATACTTCGGCCGCCGAAACTTCTGACAGCACTCCGGTAATTGACCGCACCGTAAAGCTCTACATCGGTGGCAAGCAGGCGCGTCCCGACTCCGGCTACAGCATGGAAGTGCGCGCCGCGGACGGACGGCTGCTGGGCGAAGCTCCGCTGGGAAATCGCAAGGACATTCGCAATGCAGTCGAGTCGGCGCGCAAGGCGGCGGCGTGGGCAAAAGCTACGGCGCACAATCGCGCCCAGGTTCTTTATTACTGCGCGGAGAATCTTTCGCAGCGGCACGATGAAATTGCGCATCGCCTGGCCGCCGTGGTCGGCGAAAAGCAAGCTGCCGCGGAAGTCGATCTCAGTGTCGAGCGCATCTTCTCGTACGCGGCGTGGGCCGATAAGTTTGACGGCGCGGTGCACAATCCGCCGTTCCGGAATGTCGCCATCGCGATGAATGAGGCCATTGGCACGGTGGGCGTCATTTGTCCACGCGAGGCGCCGCTGCTCGGCTTTCTTTCTCTCGTGATGCCCGCTCTCGCGGTGGGAAATACGGTGATCGCGGTTCCGTCGGAAGCCTATCCGCTGATCACGAGCGATCTTTACCAACTGTTCGACACCAGCGATCTCCCCGGCGGCGCACTGAATATCGTTACCGGATCCACGTCGCAACTTCTGAAAACGCTCGCCGAGCATGACGATGTGGATGCCATCTGGTGTTTTGGCGATGAAGCCAGCGCCGCGGCGGCCAAGGCAATGTCGGTGGGCAATCTGAAGCAGGTGTGGACGAATGAAGGCCGTGCTATCGATTGGTTCAACCCAAAGCTGGCCGAGGGCCGCTGGTTTCTCGAGCACGCCACCCAGGTAAAAAATATCTGGGTTCCATACGGCGAATAGGATTCTGACGGTTCGTTGTTCTACCCTGTGTACCTCTGTGTCCTCTGTGGTAAGAAAAGGCTATTACCACAGAGGACACAGAGGTACACAGGGGAAATCTCATGAGAGCCACGCGCACGCCACGAGTAAAGATCTGCTGCATCGGCAGTGTTGACGAAGCGGCTCTGGCCGTCGAGTACGGAGCATCCGCGGTAGGCATGGTTTCACACATGCCGAGCGGGCCGGACGTCATCAGCGACGAGCGTATCGCGGAAATTGCCGCGACCGTTCCGCCGGCCATCGGGACATTTCTGCTGACTTCGCGGCAAAATGTTGCCGATATCGTCCGGCAACAGCGTTTCTGCCGCACGAACACGATCCAGATCTGCGATCATCTCGCCGTCGGTACGCATCGCGATCTGAAGGATGCGTTGCCGGGGATTTCGATTGTGCAGGTCGTCCACGTGACCGGCCCCGATTCTGTTGAGGAGGCCACACAAGTCGCGCCGCATGTGGATGCGATCCTGCTCGATTCCGGTAATCAGAAACTCGCGGTGAAGGTGTTAGGCGGTACGGGCAGAAGGCACGATTGGAGCCTCAGCCGCGCGATCCGCGAACGCATCGGCGTCCCGCTGTTTCTGGCCGGAGGGCTCACACCGGAGAACGTGGGCCATGCCATGGAAGAGGTAGGCTCCTTCGGGATCGATGTCTGTTCCGGCGTGCGTACCGACGGCAAACTGGATGCGACCAAGCTAAAGCGGTTCTTCTCCGCGGTGCGCAATGCGGGCGCACAATGAAATGAAATGTGACCACCAAGGGGTGCGATTGCAGAAGATCCCCGCGCGACATGGAGCGTCGCACACCCCGGGGACATTTCTATTGTGGACAAGACGGGGACATTTCTATTGTGGTATGACACCCTTAAGGTATCGCGTTGACTTTTGCGGGTCCTACAGGCAAACTCTCAATTCGCCCGTCGCAGGCATTTGGGCGAGCACTTTGAGTCCGGCGTAACCGCCGCACGCGAGCGGAAGGCCAGGCTCAGGAACCGTTCGATCTTCGCTCTTCGACCTATGGCCGCAGACCGCGTCTCCTATACGCTCGATTCGACGCTGGAGACGGTGAACAACGCGGAAGAGACGGCTGGCCGCATGGCGGCTGAGGCCGGATTTGACGACGAGGAGATCATGAAGATCTCCATGGCGGTGCGCGAAGCCGCTGTCAACGCAGTTTTACATGGCAATGCCTACGACCCGAGCAAGAAAGTCACGCTCGCGTTTGAACGCACGGCCCACGACTTTGTGATCGTAATCCGAGATCAAGGCAAGGGGCTGGACGCGAGCAGGATTCCGGATCCGTTAGCGCCGGACAACCTGCTGAAGACGTCGGGTAGAGGTATTTTTCTGATACGCTCGTTTATGGATGTGGTGGAAATCCACCCCTCCAAAACGGGCACCGAACTTAGAATGATCAAGCATGTCCACGGCAACCCCGCGGATTCCAAGGAGGCTCTCCAGTGAGCATGAAGTCCAGTACTCGTCAGGTGGATGGCGTTACGATTGTCGACCTCAGCGGCCGGATCACTCTCGGCGAAGGCAGCGTGGTTCTGCGCGAAACCGTGCGCGACCTGATTTCCAAGGGGCAGAAGAAAATCCTGCTGAACCTCGCCGACGTGAACTATATCGACAGCTCCGGTATCGGTGAACTCGTCAGCGCCTTCACGACCTGCAAGAACCAGAGCGGCGAACTCAAACTACTCAACCTCACCAAGAAAGTGCACGACCTGCTGCAGATCACGAAACTGTACACCGTCTTCGATGTGAAAGACGACGAAGCAGCGGCGGTAAAGTCCTTCGGCAAGTAGAAACACACGGGACCCTGGCGCACCGGGCGCATAGCCTGGCACTCCACCCCAGCACGTCAAAACCCGGCGTGCTGGGGACCCCGCACCTCCGTTCCCTTTCGGGAAATGGCCGCGAGATATTTCGTTCTGCTTATCGTAGGACCTCTACTCCACGCCTAGAATGAAACTGAGGACGCACTCTTCCGCGCCTCAGTCGCCATGCGTTTCCGAATTCTGACTTTGCCGGCCAGGACCGTTCTTGCTGCTGTTCTTACCATGAACGGCATTGCCTTCGCGCGCAATACTTCCAAGCTTGACTGCGTCTCATTCACCGAGGCGAGCAAGCATGTGGGCACGACCCAGTGCATCAGCGGAACCGTGCTGCACGTCGAAGAGGACGGCAAAGGCGCCAAGTTCCTCAACTTCTGCAAAGACTCCAAGGCGTGTCCCTTCACCGTGGTCGTGTTGCCGAGCGACCTCAAGAAGATGGGGGATATCCGCCAGCTCGAAGGCCAGCAAATTGAAATTAAGGGTACGGTCCAGGACTACGACGGACGCGCCGGGATGGTTTTGCGCCGCTCTCAACAGCTGGGCGAAAGCGCATTCCGGTTGTTTCCTCCAGTGCCCACCGAGTACGACGTCGAGCGCGCGGGCCACAACCGTGCCGGAGGGTCTACGCATGCCAAGGCCGCCAAGAAGAAGACCACCAGACAGGGCGACCCGGTTTCGATCGAAGATCCAGGAGAGCCGCAATAGATTCGCGGGCGGTGTTGATTTTAGTTGGTGTTGATTTTGGGCCCTGTTGATTTTGGGTGGCGCAGCGGTTCACCGCTGCGATAACTGGCTTGCTTTCAGAGTCGGCTTTAGCCGCTGAGGGCGCCAATGGCTGCTCCCCACAGAGGCAATACTGGATCCGGCACCTACTTCATCACAGCCTCCACCTTTCAGAAGTAGCAGTTACTTCAATCCGAAAGAATGGCACGACTGTTTCTGGATGTTCTTCTCAACTACCGGTCTCAAGAAAAATACCTGCTGCATGAATTTGTGCTAATGCCCGATCATTTCCATCTTCTGATCACGCCACTCCTAACTCTGGAGCGGGCCTTGCAACTCATCAAAGGTGGTTTTTCTTTCCGGGCCAAAAAGGAACTTGGCTTTCAAGGGGAAATCTGGGAGAAGAGCTTCTATGATCGACGAGTGCGAGACTGGGAGGAATATTGTTCATTTCGCCAATACATTCATCGCAATCCAGTGCAGAGACGCATGGCCTCGATCCCGGAAGACTATCCGTATAGTTCGGCAACGTCTAGATTGACGCTGGATGCAGTCCCTCAGCGGCTGAAGCCGTCGGAATTGAGCGCCTGAATCGCAGCGGTGAACCGCTGCGCCACCCAAAAGCCCGAAAGCCGTCGGAGCCTTGTAGCAACTGAGGAATCCATCCAAGAGATGTCCGGTCTCGATCCCAGCTTCGAAGCGCTGCACCATCCAAAGGCTTGCAATCTGCGGCTTCACACTAACCCCTTGCGCAACTCCTCCAGCGGATACTTCGTCCCCCGCCACACGATGCCGTCGTTCCAGAAGGTGTGAAGCATGGAGAGTAACAACGTGTACATGAAAAGGCTAGTGCTGACCGGATGCAGAAAGAAGTAATAGGCCGGAACGGCCGACCTGGCGGACATGCCGTAGTAAATGGCAAACAGCGAAGCGAGCGCGATGGTGTAAGGACCTCGTGCCCATCCGTGTGCCATCCAAACACCGAGAAATGGCCCGAGGTTCAGAAAGCCCAGTCCCACGATGCAGGCCACCGTTCGCGGCCACTGGAAAGAAAGCACGGCAAAAAAGTTCTTCGTGAGATTGTTGACGATACCAAAAGCGCCCTTGGCCCAGCGCAGGGAAATCAAGTCCTCGCCAAACACATTGCGCTGGGCGAACCCTGCGTTCTTGACCACCTTGCCGAGTTTCATGTCGTCGAGCACTTCCATGCGCAAGGCTCGATAGGTGCCGATCGCGTCATAGACCGAGCGCCGGACCAGGTTAAAAGCTCCCACCCCCATGTGGTCGCGCGCTTTGGGATCGGCGACTTTCCACGGGCGGTGTCCGAAAACGAAAAGCGCCTGGAAGAAAGCGATCATCATTCTCTCGCCCGGCCGTTTCATGATCATGCGTGGAAAAAGGACAACGTGATCGGCTCGCTCCGCTTCGGCATAAGCAATGGCGCGCCGCACGGAATCGGGCTTGAAGCGTACGTCGGCATCGGTAAACAGTAACCAGTCGCCGCTCGCCTGCTGACAGGCGGTCCACATGGCATGCGTTTTGCCTAACCAGCCGGCGGGCAGTTCTGGAATGTGGATCACCTTCAGACGGCCGTGCGCCTGGGGACTCGCCGCAACCTCATCCATGATCTGGCCGGTGCGATCCGTCGACCGGTCGTTGACCGCAATAATTTCGTAGTTCGAGTAATCGAGGCCGAGTAACTGAACCAGCGTCTCGCGGATATGTTCTTCTTCGTTGCGTGCCGGAACGATGATACTGACTCTGGGCTCGCCGTTTGGGGTCGCTGGCGTGCGATCCCATTCGGGACGCGCGATGTCGGCAATGCGCGGCATGCCGAACGCCGCTTCCACGATGCGCGAAAACCAGGCCAGTGCGAGGATGCCGCCTGCAATCCAGTGAAACGTTTGCCAATGCATTCTGCTAGGAAGATGCTCCTGAGGGAACTTGCGCCGGCGCCGATTCCTCACTGATCTTCAAAGGCGGCGCAAATCGCATGCCATAGAACAGTATGGCAGAAGACAGCGTGATCGCGATGACCGGCCCCAGAAAGGCGAGCTGCAGCGAATACTTGTCCGAGATGTAGCCGATGAGAGCAGCCGAGGGCACGTCGCCGAACAGGTGGAAGACAAAGATGTTTGCGGCCAAGGCGGCCGCGCGCACATGCGGTCCGACCGAACTGATGACTGCGGCGTTGAGCGGACCGGTGTTCAACAGCAGCAAGAACTCTGACACGAAGATGCCCACGATCATCGGCCTGCCACTGGCAAACAAGGCGACACACATGGCCGGAATGCCCAACCCCAGACTGACCGCCGACACTAGGTAGTGGGCAGATTTGGTTCGCCGCAGCAGCCGATCGGAGATCCAGCCGCCCGCCAGAGACGCAACCAGGCCGTTCACCAGAGTGCTCAACCCAAAAACGAGGCCCGCTTCCTGCAGGCTGTAGCCGTGGGCGCGATGCAGAAAGGTTGGCATCCAGACCTGGAGTCCCCCGAGCGCGAAGGTCATCATCGCCATGCCGAAGGTTGCGGTGAGAAATGCAGGATTGCGGACCAAGCTTTTCAGCGTGTCCCGTTCTGGAGCCTTGCTCTCGGGCGAATCGAATTGGCCCAGCGCCGGCTCGGGGATCAAAAGCAGCAGCAAGGCCAGCAGAACTCCTGGTGCAGCTCCGACGTAGAATGGAGTGCGCCAGCCGTACTTTGGGCCCAGGATGCCGCCCAGCAGATACCCCAGCGCGGTTCCGACCGGGATTGCGAGATAAAACACCCCCATCACCCGCCCTCGCTTTTCGGGGGGAAACATGTCCGCAACAAAGGTTGGAGAAAGGATGACAAAGCTGGCTTCGCCGATGCCCACCAGAGTATGACGAATGAGCAGTTCATCAAAGTTCTTGGTGAAGGCGGTGAGGAGAGTCGCGAAGCTCCACACCAGGGCTCCGGTGACGATGACGCGTTTGCGCGAAAAACGCAGCGAAAGCGGCCCCATGAAAGGCGCCGCACACATGTAAAAGATGAAAAAGACGGTCGTGAGCAGGCCGAACGCCAGGTCGCTGCGATGGAACTCGGCTTTGACTAGATCCTGTACCGCGAACAACACGGAGCGATCGATGTAATTGAGCAAATTCAGCGCCGTCAGCAGCGCCAGCGCCGTACGGGGATAGAGTTTGGCGGGGGTCACAGGTCGAGAGAATATAGCATGGGAGGATTGCAGAGGTTAGAGGGCAGATTGCAGAGGTAAGAACAGAGAGCGCCACGGCGGTTCTACTTCTGCAATCTGACCTCTTACCTCTGACCTTTCTTGCGTGGCCACCGCGCAATCACCACTGTCGAAATCCCGCCGCGCGGACGGAATTCTCCTTTCACTTCGGCCCACACCGGCTTAGCGCAGCGGACGACATCCTCCAGCACTTGATTCACGATGTTCTCCTGGAAGATGCCGAGGTTGCGATACGACTGGAGATATTCTTTTAACGACTTCAACTCCAGACACCGGCGGTCGGGCACGTAGCGGATCACAATATTGCCAAAATCCGGCAAGCCAGTCTTGGGGCAGACCGACGTGAATTCGGGATCGTCGACCACAATTTCGTAGGCTGGAAACTGGTTGGGCCAGGTCTCGATTTCGGGAAAGTTATGATCGAGCCCGGCGCTGGCGTGCTCGTCGGTGTAGCGGGAAGAAGTGGAACCGGGAGACTTTCGCATCCGATAATTGTACCTAGTGACGTTGTCATTTCACCTAGCGACATCCGGCCTTGGTTGTCCGGCGGAGCGAAATCCCACCACCTTGGGTGAACAAGCGAAACCCGGGGCGAGCTTCGCTCGCCTAGACAGCCGAGGGCGGCTGTCCCTACGTGATTGCGGGAGAATTCCGCATTGTAGCTAGAGTAAAATGACTGGCGCGGCGCATCTAATCAGGTAGCTCCAAGTAAGCTTTTTGCCTGCCTGCTGGCCGGCTTGGATGATACATTGAAGCTTACGCCTTTCTCTGTATGCCACTGAATGGAAACAGTTCAGCACGCCAGCCGAGGCGCTGGTGGGTGACGGCGCTTGCCATCCTGGGGGCCGTGATCGTGCTGGCGGCTTTTGTCTCCCGCCGCGATGACGGGGTGCCGGTGCGAACTGCCGTCGTCGAACAGAGCGACATTCGCGCCCTGGTTTCCACCAACGGAAAAATTGAGCCCGTCAACAACTTTGAGGCGCACGCTCCGGTCTCGACCAGTGTCCGGCGGGTTTTTGTCAAGGAGGGCGATTCCGTCAAGCAGGGCCAATTGCTGGTCGTTCTGGATGACGCCGACGCGCGCGCCCAAGCAGCTCGTGCCCAGACGCTATTAAAAGCTGCGCAGGCCGACCTGAACGCCGCCGAACGAGGCGGGAACCGGGAAGAAATGCTGAGTCTCGATGCTCAACTGGTCAAGGCCGGCACCGACCGCGACTCCGCGCAGCGCAATCTGGACGCAATGAAAAAACTTGAATCCCAGGGCGCGGCCTCGGCGGGAGAAGTGCGAGAGGCGGAAAACACTCTGGCCCGCGCCGATGCCCAACTCACCTTCCTCCGGAAAAAGCAGACGAAACGATATTCGAATGCGGAGTTAGCGCGCTTCGCAGCGCAACAGGCCGAGGCGCAGGCGGCCTACGACGCCGCCGAGGACGTGCTGGCAAAATCGAATGTCCGCGCTCCTTTTGCCGGCATCGTGTACTCGCTGCCCGCCAAGCAAGGCGGCTTCGTCGCAGCCGGAGATCTTCTGTTGCAAGTGGCCGATCTGCGAAACGTCATGGTCCACGCTTTCGTCGATGAACCCGACGTGGCCAGGCTGGCTCCCGGAAATCCAATCGAGATTACCTGGGACGCCGTGCCTGGGCGGGTGTGGCGAGCCACCGTGACCAGCATCCCATCGACGGTGAAGTTGCACGGCTCGCGCAACGTCGGCGAGACGACCAGCATCGTAGATAACAAGGACTTGAAGCTCTTGCCTAATATCAACGTCGGAGTAACGATCGTCGTCGTCCAGCACGATCACGTGCTGGTGGTACCGCGCGAGGCGGTGCGAACGGACGACTCCAAACCTTATGTTTTGCTGGTGGCGGGCCACGAACTCCAGCGCCGGAATGTGGAGACTTCCCTTTCCAATCTCACGCAGGTCGAAATCACCAGCGGCCTCGCCGCCCAGGACGTGATCGCAATCAACGCATTGAATGGCAAACCGATTGGCGACCGGACGCAGGTCAAGTTTTAGATGATCACGCGCGCTTCCAGAGTCTTCTTCGTTTTTCTAACTCTGCTTGCCTCGTTGACCGCCAGCGTGGCGGACTCCGCGAAAGACATGCTGGCCGCCGGCCGCATCGATGAAACCATCGCCCAATTGAATAGCCACCTTTCTGCGGCGCCGTCGGACGCGGAATCGGCGAACCTGCTCTGCCGCGCTTACTTTGCGCTCGAAGATTGGGAGCGCGCGGAATCGTCCTGTAGAAAGGCCGTGACGCTCGATCCGGGCAACGGCCGTTTCCATCTTTGGCTGGGGCGTGCGTTAGGCGAAAAGGCGGATCGGGCCAATCCCTTCGCCGCAGCAGTCTTGGCTGGAAAGGTTCGCGGAGAATTCGAACGCGCGGTGCAACTGAATCCGAAAGACGTGGATGCTCGGCTCGATCTGGCGGAATTCTACCTGTCAGCGCCGGGAATTGTCGGCGGCGGCGAAGATAAGGCCCGCGAACAAGCGCAGTTCATCGCAACCATGGACTCGGGCCGTGAACACTGGGTTTACGCTCGCATCGCCGAAAAGAAGAAAGACGCCACCACCGCCGAACGGGAGTATCGCCAGTACATAGACCTCAGCCACGGCGACGCGGAAGCTTGGCTCAACCTGGCTATCTTCTTCCGTAACCAAAAACGCTATGACGAAATGGAGCAGGCCATCGTCAAGCTCAGCCAGGCGCCGACGACCAAACTTGAGGTTCTAGAGGAATCTTCCGGCATGTTGTATCGCGCCGGGCGAAGCTATGCTTTCGCCATGGAACTGCTGCGCCGCTATCTCGCCACCGGGCCGGTGGAAGCGGCTCCGGCGCACAAAGCTCACTATCTCCTCGGCACACTACTGGAAAAACAGGGCGATAAAACAGGCGCTGCGCGCGAGTATCGCGCTTCCCTGGCACTGGTCCGAAATTACGACATGGCCCAGCAAGCGCTCAATCGAGTTGTCCACTGAGGATGGCAAGATTCCCCTCGCGCCGAGTGGCGTCTCCAATGACTTTCCGAAGCTACTGCGCCATTGGCGTCCGGCGCACTACAATTTGTGCGTCGCGGCGAAGCCGCGGCCTGATTCATGTTGCCTTGATCCATTATGACGAGATGAAGATGACGAGATGAAGGTGGCGAAATGAAATTTCGATTGCCGCGGTGGTTGCGCTCCACAAATGTGCTCGCCATAATTACGGCCGTGCTGATGGTGGCCGCGCGTGGGCAGGCTGAACCGCTGCCACTGGAGCGCGCCATTCGACTGGCGCTCGCGCATAGCACCGGTTCGGCGATCGCGAATGCCGACGTGCAGCGCGCCTTTGCGTCGTACCGCGAACTCCGCAACAACTACTTGCCGCAGCTGTTCGTTGGTTCGGGCCTCGGCTGGACCTATGGATATCCCCTCAGTATTGAAGGGTCGGCGCCGGCACTGGCGAATGCCGTTGTGCAGAGTTCAATCTTCAACCCTTCGCAGCGGCAGTTCATGAACGCCGCGAAAACTGACTGGGGTGCTTCCGTGTTTCAGGACAAAGATCAGCGCAACGCCGTCATCCAGGATGTGGCGCTGACCTACGCTGAGCTGGCAAAGTGGGAGGCGCGGCTTGTGCGCTTGCAGCAGGACGAGTCGCAGGCGCAGCAGATGGAGCAAGCGGTAGCCGAGCGCGTGCAGGAGGGCGTCGACAGCAGCGTCGACTTAAACAAAGCCAAACTGGTCGCGGCGCGTATGCGCCTTCACCGAGCCGAGGCGCATGGCTCCGCCGACGTTCTGCGGAGGCATCTCTCGACGCTGACCGGTTTGCCGGTTTCCTCCATCGAACTCGCTCCCGAAACCATTCCGGTTTTGCCGCCCGTCGCCGCGAAAGATGAACTTTCGGAAAAAGCAGTCGCCACCAGTCCTGCCATCAAGTTCGCCGAGCAACATTCGCTGGCGGAAGCCATGCGAGCTTTGGGCGAGCGCCGCGCTTTGTACCCGTCAGTTGATTTCTCTGCCCAATATGCAAGGTTCTCAACCTTCAATAACTACACCCGGTACTTTCCGAATGGCACCTTCCAAAGGGATAATGCCACGGTGGGCTTGGCCATCCGTATCCCGCTCTTCAACATGAGCCAGCGCGCGCGCGCCGAAGCGGCGGAGGCCGAGGCTCTCAAGGCGAAGAAGCAAGCGGAGGCGGCTCGCAATCAGGTGGCCGAGGAAACGCTAAAGCTACAGCGCGCCGCCGAGCAACTGGAGGCTGCGCGCGAGGTTGTGCAATTGGAATATCAACTGGCAGAGTCGGGCCTGGAAGCGGCCCAGACCCGGATCGACGCCAAGACTGGCACCTGGCACGAATTGGCCGATGCGCGGGCGGAAGCCGCCGAACGCTATCTGCATTTCCAGGACGCCGATTTTGAGTACCAGCGGGTGCGCATGAACCTTTTGCGGGCAACCGGCGAGTTAGAGAATTGGGCGCTTCCTAATCCTGCTTCGAAGTGAATAGAAACCGGTTTTGGCTTCCTCCGTGAGACCCCGTGCACCTTGTGGTTATGGCCTTCTTCTACCACGGGGTAACAGAGTCACACGGGGGAACCCAACCGCTTTCCGCCCGACTCCGATTCTCGCCTCTCAATGAGCAAAAGCGACGTTCGGCAAGGTTCTTTTGCCATCTGAGGCCTTGTAAGGCACACTAGGACAAAGGTTTCCACGCTTTTTGCAGGGGTTGAAGACGTACCTGAATGGTAGCGTCAACCGGCGTGTGCGCGCATTGAGTGTGCGCATCTAATGTTAAAATAAGAGACTCACACTATGCCATTGAAAACACTGTTTTTGAATCCGCCTTCGTTTGAGAATTTCGATGGGGGCGCGGGCTCGCGCTGGCCCGCCACGCGCGAGATCGAATCGTACTGGTATCCGGTTTGGCTCGCCTACCCCACGGGAATGCTCGAGGGTGCGCGTTTGTTGGACGCCCCGCCTCACCACATTACGGCGGAAGAAACGATCCGCACATGCAAAGACTATGAACTGCTCGTGCTCTTCACCAGCACTCCGGGCTTCCCCGGCGATGTCCGCATGGCCGAGGCCATCAAAGGCAGCAATCCTCACATCAAGATTGCCTTCGTCGGACCCCACGTAAGCGTGCTGCCCGAAAAGTCGTTGCTGGACGCGAAGGTGATCGACGTAGCCTGCCGCAAGGAATTCGACTACTCCATCGTCGAATACGCGCAAGGCAAGCCGATTGAAGACATTCTGGGAATTTCCTATCGCAAGAACGGCGGGGTCCTGCACAATCCCGACCGGCCCACAATTCAAGATCTGGATTCCCTGCCGCATGTGACCGACGTGTATCGGCGCGACTTGGATGTCCGCCGCTACAACGTGCCTTTCCTGCTCCATCCGTTCGTGGCCCTCTACACTTCGCGCGGATGCCCGGCCCAGTGCACGTTCTGCCTCTGGCCCCAGACGCTCAGCGGACACCCGTGGCGCAAACGCTCCAGCGACGACGTGGCACGCGAAATGGCCAAGGCGAAAGAATACTGGCCGTATGTGAAGGAATTTTTCTTCGACGACGATACTTTCAACCTGCAAAAGGCTCGCACCGTCGAGTTGTGCGCCAAGTTGAAACCGCTGGGCCTGACCTGGTCCTGCACGTCGCGAGTCACCACCGACTTTGAAACCCTCAAGGCCATGAAAGAGGCGGGATGCCGGCTTCTGATCGTGGGCTACGAATCCGGCGATCAGCAGATTCTGAAGAACATCAAGAAAGGGGCGACCGTCGAGCGCGCCCGCCAGTTCACCAAGGATTGCCACAAACTCGGACTGGTGGTCCACGGCGATTTCATCCTCGGCCTGCCCGGCGAATCTCGCGAGACCATCAAGAACACGATCAATTTTGCCAAGGAACTCGACGTGGAGACGATCCAGGTTTCGGTGGCGCATGCCTACCCTGGGACGGAACTGCACGAGTTCGCAATAAAGAATGGCTTTATGACCAGTGACACCAAAATGGTGGACGACGGCGGCCACCAGATGGTGCAGATCGAGTATCCCGGCCTGCCCGCCGCCGAAATTCTTGAGGCCGTTCATCACTTCTACGATGCGTACTATTTCCGTCCCAAGGCCGCCTACCGCATTTTGAGGAAAGCCATGTTCGATAGCGCCGACCGCAAACGCTTGTACAAGGAAGCGCGGGCCTTCCTGAAACTGCGCGCGCAGCGCCACAAGTGGGTCAAGGGAAACCGCAAGGAAGAAGCGCCTGCCCCGGAACCGGCCAAGGCCTAGGGAAAGGCATTGAATCATTGAGGCATTGAGACATTTGAGAACCCAAAGGCCTTTGACTTTTAGTGACTCAATGCCTCAATCGCTCAATGATTCAATGCCTTTTAATGATTCCATGCCTTCGGAGTTGGACCTGAGGTGACATTTCGAAAATACCTTGTCCTGGCGGGAATCACCGTTTTCAGCACCGCGGGTGATTCCCTGCTGGCTCGCGGGATGAAAGAGCTAGGCGGTTTTTCCCTCCACAATCTTTCCGGCCTGCTGTTCGCCATCCTCAATCCCTGGGTTGCATTGGGAATCCTTTTCCTACTAACTTTCTTCGCCTGTTACATGTCCGCGCTTTCGTGGGCTGACCTCACCTATGTGCTGCCGGCCACGTCCCTCGCATATGTACTGGTCGCTTTGGTTGGGCACTTCCGTCTTCATGAAGAAATCTCGCCCACACGTTGGCTCGGCATTGCCTTGATCACCGCTGGCGTGGGCTTTGTAGCTGCCGGCCCTTCGGTCACACCTGGTCTCCATCGCGACAACTCTGCCGAGGTTGCACGCGATGCCGTTTCCCAAGAGGTGGAGTAGGCATGAATGAGCTTTACGCCTGGGCGGCGATTGCGCTTATTATTCTGGCCTCGACCACCGGGGACGTGCTGCTGTCCTACTCCATGAAACGAGTTGGCGACGTTGGTGAACTCTGGCAGCGGCGCGGGCTGCTGGCGGTGGTTGGCCGCGTGCTTGCCACACCCACGTTTGCGCTCGGCGTTATGGCGATGGGGATCGCGTTCTACAGCCTGCTCTTTGGCCTTTCGTGGGGGAACCTCAGCTTGGTCGTACCGGCTTCGGCCTCGCTCACCTTTGTGGCGAATGCGCTGGCCGCGCGCATCTTCCTGCACGAACGCGTGGGGCGCCGCCGGTGGATTGCAGCCTTGCTGGTAGCCGGTGGCGTGGTGCTGATGGCGGTTTAGATTGCGCCTAACCGAATAAATCGACGGGACCCACCAGGAGCCGCTCTTCCTCGCGCGGATCCTTTCCCGCTGATGCCTCGTCGTCCGGCTCCGAACCTGCTCCCAAACTCTGCGCCGGCAGCGTTGTCCCCAGCAAAGGAAACCGCCTGCTCAGCCTGGGCTTGCAGCTTCCGGTAATCGAGTTGCCTGCGAAACGCCTCGGGATCGATCTCGCGCCGTGTACTCTTGATGTCGTTCAT
>CABEDA010000260.1_pt1 | contig 20454 bp, 10 predicted proteins | sample 3422771 | NCBI WGS metagenome assembly CABEDA01 (sample SAMEA5534329, study PRJEB31848) | metagenome | biome: tundra; feature: field; material: soil | place: USA | collected 2013-05 | depth 0.15 m
TACTTCGAGACCGACGATCTGAAGCAAGCGCAGGAGCAGCTAACGCGAGCACGAGAGCTGAACCCAAGCGATGCCGCGACGCATTTCGACCTGGCGCTGGTGTTCTTGAGCCAGCAGGATTACCCGGGTGCCGCGGACGAACTGGAGGCCTCGATCAAACTCGATCCTACGAAAGCGCTTGCCCACATGCTGCTCGGGCGAGCGTATCTGAATTCGAATCGAAGCGTGCAGGCGATCGAAGAATTCAAAACCACGCTGAAGCTCGACCCGGCGATGAAACTCGGACACTACCACCTGGGATTTGCCTACTTCAGTCTCGGGCGCAACGACGAAGCCATCGGCGAATATAAGGAGGAGTTGCGCCAGTCGGGGGAGAGTCCCGTGGTGGTCGACGCGTTGGGACACGCGTTGCTCGCGAGCGGGAAATATGCGGCGGCCGTGACGTATCTGCGGCGCGGCACGGAACTGGACGCGCCCAATCCCGACGTCTGGTACGACTTGGGCAAAGCGCTGGCGCTCGGCGAGCAGTGGGCTCAGGCTGAGCCCGTTTTGCGGAAGGCCGCAGAACTAAAAACGACGGACCCGAGCCCACACTATCAATTGGCGCGCGTCCTGGAGAAACTCGGCAAGACCGACGAAGCACGGAAGGAACGCGAGCGCTTCGCGGAGCTGAAGAAGGCGCAACGGGCCACGGCGGGAATGGCCACCGGGCGCGATCAGTGAGAGCGATTCAGCGCATGAGAAAACTGCGGGTTGCGGTTGCGGCGGCCTTCCTGCTGACGGCCCTGTCGATGGCACTGAGTCTGACGACACTGACCGGCGGTTGGATTTTGTGGGGAAATGCGCAGACGGCGCCGAAACATCCTGCACCGGCAACCAAAAGTCCAGCCGCCAAGCCGGCTCGCTCCGCACAAAAGCCGGGCGACGCGAAAACTTCCGCTGCCAATCCACCGTTGTTCGTTGACGTCACGCGCGCCGCGGGCATTGATTTTCACCTGAACTGCGGCAGCCGGGAGAAGCTCTACATCGTGGAAACACAGTGCGGAGGCGCGGCCGCGTTCGACTACGACAACGATGGATGGATGGACATTCTGCTGGTGGATGGCTCGAGCATCGAGGATTACAAAGCCGGCAAGTGCCATCCGCCGCGCCTCTATCACAACAATCATGACGGCACGTTTACCGATGTGTCGGCGAAGTCGGGGCTGAATTTTTGCGGCTGGGGATACGGCGTGGCCATCGGCGACTACGACAACGACGGTTGGGAAGACGTCTACATCACCGGCTTCCACGGTTCGGCTCTCTACCACAACAACCACGACGGCACCTTCACCGACGTCACCGCGAAAGCCGGTGTGGCGAACGCCGGCGAGTGGGGAACGAGCGCGGCCTTCGGCGACTACGACAACGATGGCTATCTCGACCTGGTCGTCGCCGATTACGTCGATGTGGACATGAACAACCTGCCGCCTTTCGGCGTGGGGCCGTTCTGCCAGTACCGCGGCATCCCCGTGAATTGCGGCCCGCGCGGACTGAAGGGCGCGCGCGATCGCCTCTTTCACAATAATGGTGACGGCACTTTTACCGATGTCACGGAAAAGCTCAACATCGATCCGGACCGCTACTACGGCCTCGGCGTGTTGTGGCTGGACTACGACAAGGACGGCTGCCTCGATCTCTACGTAGCCGACGACTCTTCGCCGAGCCTGCTCTATCACAACAACTGCAAGGGTGGATTCACAGAAGTGGGCGCCGAGGCGGGCGTGGCCTACAGTTCCGACGGGCACGAACAGGCGGGCATGGGCGTTGACTCCGCCGACTATGATCGCGACGGCTGGCCCGACATTGTTAAGACCAACTTCTCCGACGACACGAAGAACCTCTACCACAACGACCACAACGGCGAGTTCACCGACATGGCCGGGGCGGCGGGCATCGGCGCCATTGGTTACCCGTACCTCGGCTTTGGCGTGAAATTTCTCGACTACGACAACGATGGCTGGCCCGACATCTTCATGGCCAACGGCCACGTCGACGCGCAGGTCGAAGGACAAACTTTCGGCGTCGGCTACGCCGAGCGGCCGTTTCTGTTCCACAATCTCGGGTTCCAGGGGAAGATCGGGAAGTTTGAAGAGATCGGCGAGAAGTCCGGCCCGGCGCTGGCGAAGAAGTATATTGGCCGCGCCGCCCTAACCGCCGACTTCTGGAATCGCGGCCGCCAGGATCTCCTCTTCACGAATATGGACGGTTCTCCCGTTCTGCTGCGGAACGAAGTTCCGGCGCCCGGGCACTGGCTGCGGATCAAAACCATCGGCAGCAAATCGAACCGCGACGGATTTGGCGCCAGGATCGAGCTCACGGCCGAGGGCTCGACCCGTTACGCCGAGGTGCGCGCCGGAAGCAGCTTCGAAAGTTCGAGCGATCCGCGCACCCATTTCGGCCTGGGCTCGGCGACCAAGGTCGATGCAATTGTCATTCACTGGCCGAGTGGGCAGATCGACAAGCTGGGGCCGGAGGCGGCGGACCAGGAACTCGTCGTACGCGAGGGTAGTGGGGTTATTGAGAGGAAGCCACTGAAAGAAGGCGTTAAAAGGTGATGAATCTACTGAATTACGTATCTTGAATTCTTTTGATCTTCCGTTACTCATAGATAATTTTTGGCAACTCACCGTAAGTATTTGAAAAATAATGACATTGTTGTTTGGAGCAAGAAGTGCCTTCCTACTGCGAAAGCATTATGTGTCGACGTTTCCGGAGCGAGGCGAGCTGTTTTTCGAGTCTTTTAGAAGGTTACGTCAACATTATCAGTAAGATAGAGCGGAAAGTCACGAGTTTGAAGCGCTGGAGTTTGGGCGCTTCGCGGTAGCAGCAACCCGCGTTTGATAGAAGGTTTGCAGGATCGAGTTCGCAACCAGAATTTCGTGCATACGTGCTAACGACAACCATCACGCGCCATAGTCTCCAGGGGGTAAGTAAATGAAGAGATTGCAGTTTTGCCTCGTAGTTTTTGCCGTGCTGGCTCTGACCTTCAGCGCATTCGCGCAGGTGCAGAACGGCCAGTTTACCGGTACCGTGCTGGATCCAACCGGCGCCGCCGTTGCGGGCGCCAAGGTTACGGTTACAAACCCGGCAATCGGCATTACCGTTTCCACTACGTCCAATTCCAGCGGTAACTATTCGGTGAAGGAACTTCCGGTCGGTTCTTACAAGCTGACGGCCGAAGCCGCCGGCTTCAAGACTTACTCGGATAACAACGTCGTGCTGAATGCGGGTGTCATCGCGCACGTGGACTTTAAGCTGCAAATCGGCAAGGCTTCGGAAGTGGTCGAAGTCACCGGCGCTGCGGCGGAGGTGAACACAGAAGACTCGAAGCTGGCCACGACGGTGAGTTCCACGCAGATCAACAACCTGCCGCTCAACGGGCGCAACGTATTTGACCTGATGCAGATGAGCGCCGGCGCCGTGAACGTGAACGGCGTTGACTTCGAAAACGGCCACGGCACGGTCGTCAACGGCGTGCGCGAGGACTTCAACGGCTTCCTCATCAACGGTGTATCCAATAAGGGCCTGAGCGGCGGCGCGGTTAACGTGCCGATTGAAGACTCGGTCGAGGAATTCCAGCAGTTGCAATTGAACATGTCCGCGCAGTACGGCAACAGCGCCGGCGGCACCGTTAATCTGGTCACCAAGGGCGGCACCAATGCCTGGCACGGCAGCGGCTGGGAATACATCCGCAACAACGCGCTGGATGCCAATGACTTCTTTTCGAACCAGGCGGGTGTTCCCCGGCAAGGTCTGCACTTCAACCAGTTTGGGGTTACCCTTGGCGGCCCGATTATCAAGGATAAGTTTTTCTTCTTCCTCTCGCTGCAGGGAGACCGCTTCAACGCGCTCGCTTCACCAGTAACCGTCTTGCAGGAATCGCAGGCGTGGCGGGATGCAGTGACTAGCGCCAATACTGCCGACGGCTTGAACTCGACCGCCGCAGCGCTCTATTCGAGTTTTCCGGCAAAGAACCCGGGCACGACCACCGGGCTGACGACGAACGGATATGTTAGCAACTATAACCTCACCTACGGGTTGGGCTTGCCCGCCAACGACTACACTCCGTTCTTGTGTCCAAACTGGAGCGGAGCTGCGGCTAGTGGCATATTGGGAGTCACTCCCCTCCAAGCACAGAAGCTAGCCGGTATTTTCGGGGTCACTGCGGCGGACCGAACTCAGATGGCTACGGACGGATGTACTTCTATCCCCGGCCTACAGGCTGGGACAATTCCAGACCGCGCGGTTACGAGTATTCAGGAAACCAGTGTGGCCACCTTCGGTACCCAGACACAGAGTTTGGGCAATCTGTTCAATGGCAATGAGGGTTCGCTGCGCGTCGACTACAACTGGAATACCAACAACCGCATGTACATCCAGTTCAACTACAACCGCGAAACCGACAAGTTCGGTGCTTGCACTTCGGCCTGCAGTCGCGGTATCGCGAACCCGACCCGCAATCTGTTCCCGCAGGGCTCGTTCAGCTTTGTGCATACCTTCAGCCCGACGGTGCTGAACGAATTCCGGGCCGGTTATCTCCAGAACAGCACGAGCATCGGAGTGAGTGACGGCGGCGTACCGTTGGCTGGCTTTGCCGACGGCACCTCCCTGTTCGGCTCCTACAACGGCTACCCGCAGAACTTCAAGGAGAACATCTACACGTACTCTGACATGGTCTCGATCGGCCACGGGAACCACAACATGAAGGCTGGTGTGGATTTCCGCCGCAACATCGAGAACAGCGACTTCAACGTGGCCCGACCCTCCTACTACTTCTACGATCAAGTCTTCTTTTCTGCGGACGCACCCTACCTGCAGGCCGCTGGCGTGGATCCCGGAATCTGCAAAGCGCCCTGTCCGCCTAGCTCGTACAACCCGAATCCGCAGGCGCAACTGCTTGACAACTTCCGGCACTGGCGCAACATAGAATTTGGCGCCTACTTCCAGGATGACTGGAAGGTCAACAAACGCCTGACCCTGAACCTCGGGATCCGGTACGACCTCTACCAGCGTCACCACGAAGAGGCCAATCTCGCAACCACGTTCATCCTGGGCCCGAGCACGCCGAACTCGTTCATTCTTGGACCGAGCAATGGCCTGCTTAACCGGTTGTATAACGCCAACATTCCGGCCGGTAGCCCCGGCTGCGACACTCCAGGAGGCATCACCGGCAACCCTGCTTTGGCTCAGCTCGTGGGTGACTGCGGACCCGGCGGATTTTCTCCGTCCGCTAGTCTGGGCGCGGGCGACCACAATGACTTCGGGCCCCGCCTCGGATTTGCCTGGGATGTGTTTGGCAACGGTAAAACCGCGTTGCGTGGCGGCTTCGGCGTTTCCTACGAGGGCACACTCTACAACCCACTCTCCAACTCTCGCTGGGATCTCCCCTATTACTCCTTCAACCAGGTCATCGGTGGTGTCCAAGTGCCGGGCGCGGACATAGTGTATGGCCCGTCAGTTTGCGACGGTACGGGAACCGCTAACTGTCACCAGGTGTCGAACGTGCCGGTAGCCTTTACGGGCGCGAATCTTAACCCCAACCAGGGTCCTGCCGGACAAGCGCAGGCCCAAGGCAATATTGATGGCTGGGACCCGACCAACCCCAACCAGGCGCAACTGACCGGTATCATCCTCCCACAGGGTGTCCGCGATCCTTACGTCTACAACTTCTACTTGGGCATACAGCACGAAATCCTGCCCAAGACCGTGCTTGACGTGAAGTATGTGGGCACGGCCGGACACAAGTTGTTCCGCGCCGAAGACACCAATCGCGAGCCCGGTTCCGTGTTGCCGGTCGGAATAACTACAGTCGACAATTTCGGCCGGACATTGACTGGCCTGGGTGGCCGACTAAATCCGAACTACAACACCATGCGTACCTGGGAGAATGCGGTTAACTCCAATTACAGCTCGCTGCAGGCCTCGGTGAAACACCAGATGAGTCGCGGGTTGCTGTTCAACGTGGACTACACCTACAGCCACTCGATTGACGACGGATCAACTTGGCACAGCGGCGCCACCACCGCGAACGGCGCGGCTGCTGGCGAGGGATATACGACGGACCAGACGTTGCCGGGTCTGGATCGGGGTGACTCGATCTACGACATTCGTCACCGGCTTGTTCTTAACTACGTCTATCAGTTGCCTGGACAGAATCTGAAGGGGCCTGCAGGGGTCATCCTGGGCGGATGGTCCTATAACGGCATCTGGTCTATGCAGTCTGGTCCGCACTGGGAAACCTATACCAACGCTGGGCCGCACCTCACCGGTGATTGTTCGCAGACGGGTGTCGATGCAGGCCTCTGTCTCAACACCGGCGGCGACTTTAATCTGGACCATGGCAGGAATGATCGGCCGAACGCCTCGGTAAGCCGCTTAGGCGGTATAACCCATGACCAGTGGGCCAACGGCTGGGGCTCAACCCCCATCGGCGGCGGCACCTATACCACCACCTCGCCGGGCATTACGTTCTCGGAACCGTGTCTGGGGTGTTCGGGCAACCTGGGTCGGAACACGTTTGTTGGACCGGGCCAGTGGTATGCAGATATGACGTTGTCGAAAACCTTCAAGTTCACCGAGCGGGTGAATATGAAGTTTGACGCCAACGGCTTCAATGTGTTCAACCACACCAATTTCCTCTTAGCCACGGCGGGCGGAGGAGCTCACAACAAATACACCCTCGGCGATTTCGGGCAGGCTGCTGGCACTCTCAACCAGCGTGAGCTTCAATTTGGCTTGAAGATCACCTTCTAGCTCGCTGTAGTCGCTTCAAGGGCTTGTTCTCGATTTCCGAGAACAAGCCCTTTTCCCTTTTTTGGTGGTATGATCTGCCGGGGTGATGCCATGGCCAGCGGCTCCCGCCTTCCCGTTTGGTCCGTTCTTCTGATGTCCATTTTCCTGACCAGCCAAGTCCGCGCCCAGCAAGGCAACGCGCTAGGAGAGATCATCGGCAACATCCAGGTATTGCGGGGCGACTTCCCTGCATATCCCGTACTCGTTACGCTTGAAATGCGCGGCGCCCCAATAGCCAGCGCTTATACGGATGGGCAAGGACGCTTTGGCTTCAATAGCCTGGTTGCGAACCAGTATACGATTACGGTAAACGACGATGCTTACGAGCCCTTTAGCGAAACCATCAACGTCATCCCCGACACCGCGCCCGTGAACTTCGTCCGGGTCACACTCACTCCCCGCGCCGACGCCAAGAAAGATCCGCTCCAGGGCCGGGTCGCAGGCAGCAACCCTTTTCTGGTTGACCCCGCCGAATACAACCGGCAGTTTCCAAAGAAGACCCGGAAGGAGTTCGACAGGGGTGTGGAAGCGGACCATCAGGGCAAGACGGACGACGCGATTCAGCACTACGAGAAGGCTCTGAGCTTTTCGCCGAACTATTATCCGGCTCACAACAACCTGGGCTCCGCGTATCTGGGCCGGCAGAAGTTCGACGAGGCCCAAGCCCAGTTTGAAGCCGCCCTGCAAGCAAATCAGAACGACGTCGAAGCGTACTTCAACCTCGCCAACCTGCTCGTGCTGACGCAGCACTACGATGAAGCCCAACGCGAGATCAATGAAGGACTCAAGCGTCGTCCCGATTCCGCCTTCGGCAAATTCCTTCAGGGATCGGTCTACACTCGCACTGGCCGCCCCGATCTGGCCGAGAAGAGCCTGCAAAGCGCGCTGCAGCTTGACCCCAAAATGTCGCAAGCGTATCTGCAGCTGGTCAACCTGTATCTGCAACAAAAGCGCACACCGGAGGCAATCGGCGAACTCGAAGCCTACCTCAAGGCTTTCCCGGATTCGCCGTTTTCACCGAAGGCGCGGGAAACGTTGAAGCGGTTGCAAGGGAATGCGGGCGCGTCCACAAATCCGCATTAGCCGCGGTTATGATTCGCCTTTCCAACCGTTGGTCGTTGCCCCATTCCACCGATGATAAACTTTTCTTACTCTATGTTTCCGACACGCTGTTTGCTGTGTGTTCTCTGCCTGGTGGCGACTGCAATGGGCCGCACGGCCGCGTCTCCGCCTGCCAAGCCTCAACCTCCTAATGTTATTTTGATCACGCTCGACACGGTCCGCGCCGACCGCATGGGTTTTCTGGGTTCGAAGCGTGGGCTGACACCGCACCTCGATGCTTTGGCGCGCCAGTCTGTGGTTTTCACCCACGCTTACTCTCAAGTTCCGCTGACTACGGCGTCTCACGCCACGATCCTGACAGGAACCTATCCGCAGTTTCATCAAGTGAACGATTTCGGGGTGCCGCTGGCGGAGGATCTGCCCTACGCTCCTTACATCTTTCGCGGCAACGGATACCACACGGCGGCGTTCGTCGGCTCGCTGGTCCTCGACCCGGTAGCGCGGTCTGCCCCGGGTTTTGAGCGCGGATTCGATACCTACGATGCCGGTTTCCACCGGCGGCGCATGGGGGAAGACCGCTACCAAGCCATTGAACGCCGTGGCGGCGAAGTCGTCGGGCACGCGCTGGCCTGGTTAACCGCACACCAGAAGGGGCCGTTCTTCATCTGGGTGCACCTTTATGACGCGCACGATCCCTATGACCCTCCGGAGCCGTACAAGAGCCGCTACGCTGCAGCGCCCTACGACGGCGAGATTGCATACGTCGATGCGGCAGTCGGCAAGTTGCTCAGTTGGTTGCGGCTGCGCGGTCTTTACGAGGGCGCGATGATTGCCGTCATGGCCGACCATGGTGAGGCCTTGGGAGAACACGGCGAGATCACGCACGGGATTTTTCTTTACGACGAAACCATCCATGTGCCCCTCCTGTTCAAGCTGCCGCACGAGCGGTCGGCTGCTACACGGGTTGATAACCGCGCGGAACTGGTGGATGTGCTGCCAACCATGTTGCAGGCGGCGGGAATTTCGGTTCCGAAAGAGGTGCAAGGGGAGTCGCTGTTGTCGATGTTGAAGGCGACGACCTCTCGCGATCGTCCGGCATACGCGGAGAGCGACTACCCGCATCGCACGTTTGGATGGAGTTCGCTGCGGTCGCTGCGTACGGGAAAGTATCTCTTCATCGAAGCGCCGCGGAAAGAGCTATATGACCAAACCGCCGATCCGAAGGCGGAGCATAATCTGTCCGCAGCGTCCGTGGCAGTCACCAATACGCTGGCCAGTCAGGTCGATGCGTTCCGGCAGAAGACGAGCACGGCAAAAGAAGCGCCGAAGGTGAGCACGGATCCCGGACTCCAGGAACGGCTGAACGCCCTGGGATACGTGGCCACCGACAGTAGTTCGTCGAGCATGCCCGGCATCAAGGAAACCGGCGCCGATCCCAAGGACAAGGTTGAGGTCGTGAATCTGTTGCATCGCGCCGAAATGGCCAAAGAAGATATGCGCTTCGAGGAAGCCGTGCCGCTGCTGGAGCAGGTGATCACGCTGGAGCCTAACCTGCCGATCACTTACTTGCAGCTGGGCACTGCCTTGAGCTCACTGAAGAATTACGAGAAGGCGGTGCCGATCTTGCAGAAGGCGGTCGAAATGCGTCCGGACTTGACCGTTCCGCGATACCAACTGGGATCGGCACTGTTCGAGACGGGCGATTTTGTGGGAGCAGCGGCAGAGTTTGAGACCGTCGTGGCGCGCTCTCCAAACTGGCCGGAAGCGCATCTCTCCCTCGCCACCGCCTACGCGCGAGCCGATCGCCTGAAGGACGCCATCCCGGAATACGAGAAGGTCATCGAACTGAGGCCGAACCACTACAGCGCGCACTTGCTTCTGGGGCGAGCTCAGGCTCTTTCGGGAAATCCCGCAGCCGCGTTGCCGAACCTTGTGAAGGCGGCTGAGCTTCAGCCCAAATCGCCCGAACCACACAGGTTTCTGGCGGATGCGTATGTCCAGTTAGGGCGGCAGGACGACGCGAAGCGGGAGCGCGCCGCAGCCCAGCGACTGAGAGGAAGCGGTAATCAGTAAAGAGAGTCAGTCCGCAGGCACGAACTTACAGAATGCTTCGTCGAGCTTGCAGGCCGCTGCGTATTCTTCATGCGCAGATTTTGCATGGTGCAAGAGTTGATGCGCGAACGCCAGGTTCAGATGGGCTTCCGCCAATTTAGGATCAAGTTCAAGGGCACGCTGAAACTCTCGGATTGCCTTTAGAGTCCGATTCGTCCGGTTGTAGCAGATGCCGAGGAAGTTGTGCAGCCGCGCATCTTCCAATCCGAGCTCGACCGCTTTCTCGAGGTGCGGTGCCGCAGCGCCAAAGTCCTTCTGCTGGAACCAAAGCATCCCCAACTCCCGCTGCCCGGGTGGAAAGTTGGGCTGGATCGCAATCGCTTTCTGATACGAAGCGAGCGCTGCGGCGGGGTCGCTGGCCGCCTGCAACAAGCCGGTCTCATACCAGGCGCGGTAGTTCTCGGGATTGTTTTGGAGCGCTTTCTGCAGCCAGCTTCTTGCTTCGCCGGTGCGACCAAGCTTGGCCAAGGCACGCGCCATGCCGGTCATGGCGTTGTCGAAATTCGGATTCAATACGAGGCAGCGCTGCAGTTGATCGGCGGCGCGTTCCCAGTTCTGGCGCCGCAGGGCCGACTCGCCGAGCAGGAAAGGGATCACGTAGATTTGCGGATCCTTTTGCTGGACCTCGGTGAGAAGCGCCTCGGCTTGATCGTCCTCCTTGCGTTGAAATGCATCTTCGGCTTTTAGAATGGAATTGAACTCCCACAGCTTGTCCTTGGGATCGGCGAGGCCTTGCTTGAGCGACTCGACGGAAACTGCGGCGCGAAATCCGAAGTAGCCCAGGGCGCGCAATTTCTCCTGCGCGTCGGGACTCAGATTTCCGGCGCCTGCGTCCTGGCGAGTGAAGGGATTGTGGGCCAGAAGCGCCTGCATCTGTTCCTGAAGTACGGCTACGGTGGCGGGTTGCTGGGCGGCAAGGTTCCTGGTTTCTCCGGGGTCGGCTTCAAGATCGTACAACTCTGGCTTGGGCGCCTCGATCAAGTGGAAACGCTGGCTCTCGAGGGCGTGCAGTGGACTCCAACCGAAAGAACTGAAGGGATAGAACGTCTCGCTGTAGGCCGGATCTTTTGGAGGCTGGTTCGTTCCTGACAAAGTTCCTGACGAAGTTCCCAACAATGCCTGCGCTTGGAACTGCGCGTGTATCGAATCCGCCGGATCCTTCACGCCGGCCAGTTGCAAAAGCGTCGGGGCCACGGCTACGGTTTCCACGGGGTCGGGACGGCGGGCCGCTCGAATGCCGCTTCCGGCGGGCGGTTTCACGATCAGCGGCACGTGCACGGTGGCGTTGTACAGAAAGAAGCCGTGCTCGTCTTCGCCGTGTTCGCCGAGAGATTCGCCGTGATCGCTGAGGGCGACGATCAGCGACGAATCATACAGGTGGTTCTGCTTGAGCCACGCCATCAGGCTTCCGAGCTCGTGATCGGCATAGGCAATCTCGCCATCGTAGAGGTGGCTGCGGTACTCGGAGCGGTAGGGCTCCGGAGGATCGTAGGGGCTGTGCGGGTCGTAGAGATGCAGCCAGAGAAAAAACGGGCGTCGCGGAGTTCTCTTCAACCAGGCGAGCGCGTGGGATACGCTCTCCCCGGCGCGACGGTCCACCAGACCGATATCCTTCTTCTCGAAGGTTTCCGCCGAAAACGCATCATCGTAAAAATCGAAGCCACGCGCCAGGCCCCAACTGCGGTCGAGCACGAAGGCGCTGACCACGGCTCCGGTGGCATAGCCTGCCTGTTTGAATGCCTGAGCGACGGATCGAAATTGTGGAGCGAGCGGCTGCCCGGTGAAATCCTGCACGCCATTCTGAAATGGATAAGTGCCGGTCAGAATCACCGCATGGGAAGGCCAGGTCAGTGGAACCTGCGAAATGGCGCGCTCAAACACTACGCCGTCGTGAGCCAGCGCGTCGAGGGTTGGAGTCTTGACCATCTGCGCTCCATAACACCCCACGTGATCGGCGCGCAGGGTATCGATGGTGATCAATATAACGCTGGGTCTCGCAACGCTTGATCGTGCAACGCCTGGCGCTGCCTGCGGTTTCGCTTGCGCGGGCTTGGCCACAGCGGCCTGCGCGAACGCTGAGCATCCGGCTGACAGAGTGAACGCGACCGCTAACGGAAGAGTCGCTAAAAAAGTTGAGAAGCGCCGGAACATGCGTCTAGTGCGGCGCCGGCTGCTGCTGGGCGCGCCGCGTCTCCTCGTCTGCTTCGGCCGTGAGTCCCTTGGCGGCCAGCGCCTTGGCCAGCGACTCGTGCATGATGGGCTCTTGCGGCGCCAATTCCACGGCGCGACGCAACTCCGCAATCGCGTCGTCAAGCTTGTTCTGGTAGAGCAGGGTCTCGCCCAGGATGCGATGTCCGCGGGCCAATTCCGGATTGATCGTAACCGATTGGCGGAACGCCGCCGCCGCCGGCTCCACTTGTTTTTTCTGGAGGAACGCCACTCCCAGATTGTAGGCAGCTTCGAAGTTGGTGGCATCGAGTTGCAGAGTCCGTTGCAAGGTCGCGATGGCGGCATCAATCTGCCCAGCATGGGCCTGCGCCATGCCGAGATTGAAAACCGCAAGGGCGTAGTCGGGACTGAGTTGAACGGTTTTCTCCAACTCGTCCACCGCCTGGGGATACATCTTGAGGCGATAGTAATCCAGCCCCTGCAGATAGTGGGCTGGAACCGAGTTAGGCTCGGTCTTGACAACATTCTTCAGGTTGTCGATCGCCTCTTGAAAACGACCGTGCTGGCTATCGGCGATGGCATCGGAGATCAGCTCATAGGTGGCGACGCGATCTTTCGGATCGGGCAGATCGCGGCTGCTGATCGTCGGATCGCCGCCCCCGGAGAATCCCGCGTACCCCAGGGCCTTCAATCGCTCCATCAAGTCCGGGTCCAGGCCGGTTTTTTCGGCCAGTTCCTTGCCGGCGCTGTAGTCGCGGATCATGCCGGCGAGCTTGGCGCGCATCTCCTCGGATACCGCTTTCTTCTCGGCGAACAGATTGTGAACCTCGCCCGGATCCTTCGCCAGATCGTAGAGCTCGGGTCGAGGCGCGTCGATGAAGTGGTATTTCGTGTTCTCCGAGCCTCGCAGTTCACTCCAGTTGAAGTGAAGCCGCGGCAGGTAGGTCTCTCCGTAGAGGACGCGGTCGCGGCCGGCCTGGTCGTCATGATGAAGATCGTCGCGATGAAGATCGTCATGATCGCGTACGTCACGAAGCTGGGGAAGCAAGCTGCGTCCTTGCACCTGCGACGGAATCTCCACCCCGACGGCGCCCAGCACGGTGGGCATCAGATCGACGAGAGAAACCGGATCGGCAACCACGCGCGCTGCGGCGTTTTCCGGCAACCGGATAATCAGCGGCACATGCATGGTGGCGTTGTAGATGAAGAAGCCGTGCGTCTTTTCGCCGTGTTCTCCCAGGCTTTCGCCATGGTCGCCGCAGAGCACGATTACCGTGTTCCGATAGATTCCTTTCTCTTTCAAGAAGCGGAGAAGCCGCCCGACTTGTTCATCGGCAAACGCAATTTCTCCATCGTAGGGCTGTGCCGCATACTCGCGACTATAAGGCTCGGGCGGACGATACGGAAAATGCGGGTCGTAGAGATGCATCCAAAGAAAAAACTTCTTTTGCGAATTCTTCGCCAGCCAGTCCAGCGCCACATCGGCCACCACGTTGCCGGGACGCTCCATCTGGTCGAGATTCGCTTCGTCCAGACGGTTGAAATCGAAGTGGTCGTAATAAAAATCAAATCCCTGATTCAGTCCAAAGCGCGAGTCGAGCACGGCCGCGGCAATCACCGCTCCCGTCTGGTACCCGGCCTGTTTGAGCACCGAGGCCAGCGTGGGCTGAAGGGGACTGAGTTTGTTGCCGCTGAAATCGTGCATGCCGCTCAACATCGGGTAAGTTCCCGTCAGCATGGTCGTGTGCGAAGGGAGGGTCACGGGAACGACCGCAAAGGCACGCTCAAAGCGCGCTCCATCCGCCGCCAAGCCGTCGATGTTTGGAGTCTTGATCTGCTTGTATCCGTAGCAACCGACGTGGTCGGCGCGCAGCGTGTCAATCGTGATCAGGACCACATTCAGCGCCGGCTTCGCAGACGTTTGCGCCGCCGCTGGCAGCGCGGTGAGGGCCATGAGGACGACGACCATGAAGCGACGGAAAGAAGCGGGCATCGGTGAGTTCAGTTTATCGCATGTTGTCTCATGAAAAACGCCACTGGCACAGGATCAAACGCGACTAAGGACTGTGATAGGCTGGGCGCTTATGCGACGGCTGGCGATTTGTTTTGGGATCACGCTGCTCGGAGTTTTGCCCGGAACTTTTTTGGGAACTGCGGCCTGGGGCCAGAACTCCGCTCACACGGCCGCCCTGCGAAACTCTTCTCCCGACGTGTACCTCATCACGATTGACACGCTGCGCGCCGACCATGTCGGCTGCTATGGATACAAGCAGGTCGAAACACCCGCGCTCGACGCGCTCGCCGCCGACGGAGTTCGCTTCACCGAGGCCTTCACGCACAGCCCGATCACGAACACATCGCACATCACCATTCTGACTGGCCTGTTGCCGAGCGTACACGGCGTCACCGACTTCGGAATCCCCCTCTCGCCGCAACATGTGACCGCGGCGGAACTGCTGAAGAAGCGCGGCTACCAGACCGCAGCCTTTATTGGAGCGGTAATTCTCGATAGCAACACGCTCGCCCCCGGCCTTGATCGCGGCTTCGATTTCTACGATAACTTCCCCAAAACCGATAGCAAGAATAGCGATGGAACGAAGAAAGAGCGCTGGGGCCGCGTCGAGCGCCGCGGCATGGAAGTCGTCGAGCACGCCGAAGCCTGGTTCGAGAAGCACCGCGCCGGGCCGCATTTCGTGTGGGTGCACTTGTACGATCCGCACGATCCCTACGAACCGCCGCCGCCGTTCTCGGAGAAATATAAGGACCATTTGTACGACGGCGAAATTGCCTATGCCGATTCCGCACTGGCCCGCTGGATTGCATTTCTGAAAAAAGCTGGCGCCTACGACAACGCCATCATCGTGGTTACTGGCGACCACGGCGAGGGTCTGGGCGAGCACGGAGAAGAAACTCACGGACTGTTTCTTTACGACTCGACGCTGCACGTCCCGCTCATCCTTAAGACGCCGCTCAAAACCGCAGCAGGCGCTCATCGCGGCACTGTGATCGATGCTCAAGTGCGAACTACCGACATACTGCCGACCATTCTTTCCGCGACAGGGGTAAGTGCACCGGCGGAACTGAACGGAGAGTCGCTGCTTCCTCTCCTCGACAAGAAAGACGATAAGAAAGACGACGCGAAAGACTCTTCCGATCGCGCGCTGTTCGGCGAGACCGACTATCCGCTTCGTTGGGGATGGGCTCCTCTGCGCGCTCTGCGCGCCGACGGCACTAAGTGGATCGAAGCTCCACGCCCCGAACTCTACGACCTGCAGACCGATCCGAAGGAGTTGAAGAACCTTTATGCTCCCGACAACTCCAAGGTGCAGGTCATGCAGACCGAAATGGCGAAGTGGAAAGCGAAGCTCCCGCCGCCTGCCAGCCCGAGCAAGGTCGAGACTTTGCCCGATCCCAAAGACAAAGTCGAAGTGCAGAACCTGCTGCACAACGCGATGCTGGCCGATGACGACAATCGATCGAGCGACGCCCGCCAGTTTCTGGAGAAGGCGCTGCAAATCGACCCGACGTCGCCAACCGCGCTTCGCCAACTGGGTGAACTTGAACTCGCCGCCGGGGATTTTGCCAAAGCGGCTGTCCACTTGAAGCAAGCTTGCGAACTGCGTCCCGACGATTCCACGGCTGCGTTCGAATTGGGCGAGGCGCTGGCAAAGGCCGGCGACTGGGCGGGAGCGCGGGATGCGCTGGAAGCGAGTCTGAAGCTCGCGCCCAGCCAGGTGTCCGCAAGGCTGCTGCTGGGCCGCGTTTATCTGCAACTCAAAGACGCGAAGAATGCGGAAGACCAGTTCGAAGCGGCGCTGCTGGTGGATTCGAATAATAGTGAAGGCCGGCTGGGCCTGGCGGAGGCGCAGATTCAGCAATCCGATTTTGCCGGCGCCTTGCCGGATCTGGAAGCGTACACCAAAACCGAACCCCGAAATGCCGCGGCCCTGCGGTTGCTGGCGCGCGCCTATCGCGGACTGGGCAAAGAGCAAGACGCCAAGCGAACCGAGGAGCGGGCGGCCGCGCTGGAAAAGAAGTAACGTTCCGTTCACATTCCAGTTTTATGCTAGCTTGTACAGTCTGGAACGTTTCTGAAAATGGGCGAGTTCCCATGACTCGAAAACAACCGGCAATCGTGAAGAGGCGCTCGACTTCGGCTCGATCTCGCGCGGCGAAAGCTCGTACTCGTCCGGCTCAGAACCCCGATGAAATATCGACGGGAGACGAACTGTCGGCCCAGGTCGTGCGCGGCTGCCTGATTGCCCGCGACGCGGTTTTCAACGTCAGGGACTTCCTCGCGGACGGTTCGCGCCTGGCGTTTCTCGCGATCAAGGATTGCGAGATAGAACTCGACCAGATCGAGCGCAAGATTGACGAGCAACTCCCCGAAGCCATTACCCGCGTAGGGGAAGCCAAGGCGCGGGAGTTGCTGGCGTGTTTGAAGTTCATCACCGACCTCGAACGCATCGGAGACCTCGCCTATAGCGCGGTCATGCACCTGCAAGCGCGCCGCGAAAAATTGCCGGCCGCGGACTCCCGCCAGCTCATCGAGATGGCTTCTCTACTTTGCGCAATGTTGGAGCAGGTCCATCAGGGCTTTCTTCAGCGTGACGTGGCGCACGCGCAGAAGGTTCTGCAGTCCGATCCGGAAGTGGACCGGTTGTGCCATTCCCTGTTTCACAGACACCTGGCCGAGCCGAATAGTCCGACCGGACAAAAGAATTTCGACATTCTTCTCGCTGCCCAGGCGCTAGAGCGCATCGGCGATCACGCCAAGAATCTGGCGGAAGAGCTCTACGGCCTATCCGAAGGCCGGTCGCTGCGGCACAATGCCAGGAAACTCTCGTCGGCCTAGGGGCGTTCCAATGCTTCACGCTCCCAGGTCTCGAAAACCGCGAGACCCTTCGACAAGCTCAGGGCAGGCTCTGAGGCACCCGCCGCCTGCTTTGATTCAGGCCTTTGTTATAATCGGATTTCGTCGCAATCCACCCGAGTGGCGCTATCGTCTAGGGGTTAGGACGGAAGATTCTCAATCGTATTCTGAGCAGCCAATTACGCGCAAATTATTGAAAACATAGTATGGTTGGTTAGGCGGGATTAGGCTGAATTTGTCGCCATTGGGTAAACTTTTGGGTAAACTCGTTCTATTGGAGTACCTACAACCACATGGAAGACCAAGACAAAAATCGCATTCGTGAACTGGAGAAACAAATCGCCACTCTCCGCGAAGACCTTGCCAAGAGAGACGAAGACCTTGCCAAAAAAGACGAACGGATTGCAATTATGGAGAATCTCTTAAAGCAGCAACAGGGTCTAGGCCGTGGGGGAGTCTAGTGAATCGGTAGGGATTGAAATGGAGTCGGCATGGACCTTGAAATAAAGCGAGTCGGTGACGACTGGGCCGCGTTCGACACCAGCACTCCCGGCACTCCATCAGTCACCGGGAAATCGTTTGAGGAGTGCCTGCAAAATCTGCAACAGTGGGAAAAAGACAGAGGGCTGACGCCCGGTGATTAAGATAAATCCCGCATGAGCGCACGGAAATTTATTAGCGGTTTATTAGCGGTTTTGGCATGGACAGATGCCATTGCAGGCAATACCGGCGAAGCGTGCGCCTTATGCGAAACTTGCAGAAGCCTTGTCCAGTAAGGCTTTCCGGCAAATTGTTGATTTAGCGAGTGGGGACGTAGTTCAGTTGGTTAGAACGCTGCCATGCCACTATATTTCCAACATATCGCTAGCCTTTTCAATCACTTGTGTGATAGGGGCTAAAATCGCATTCTAACCAAGTCGACCTCACTTCTCCTTGTTATTTGGCCTCCCAATACCACTTAGAAACACCGTAATACCCGATGCTTGGCCGTCACGAGCATTGCCGATGCCATTGACGTGTTAAGGCGCCACATGTCTTGATCGCTCTGCTCTATCCAAGGTGGGGACAAGAATCCGGGAAAACACTTCGCCTAATATTCAGAGCCTTTTGGTCTGTTCATTTGATGCAAATACCAACCCGGGAACTGCTCCATTCGTGGACAGAAGAGCGTGATCCAGGCGCAATCCCGAGAGTCGCCGCTAATCGAGTGCGAACGAGGTCACTTGTACGCGTAAAGACTCCTTTGACAACGACAATGCTCTCGCCGTGCAACGGTGCGGTGAGGTCGGGCCGTGAGGCAACTTGCGGGAGCGGAGGGAGTATCATGCGAATGAATAAAAGAGTCAATGAAAACGGAGTATAGCGATGCCCGAGTCCATTGATTGGCCACCGCCACATCGGCCACGTCACCGCCGTCGCTTCCTTCTCATTATGGCCGTCCTTGCCGGCATCGTCTTCGGCGGTCGGACCGCGCTGTCGTATTACGTGGACGTGCTCTGGTTCGGGTCGCTCGGCTACGGAGACGTGTTCTGGAAAACACTGAGCCTTCAGTGGGGAATCTTCGCAGCTTTTACAGCGGCCACATTTCTCATTCTGTATGGATCGTTCCTGGCTCTGAAGCGAGCGCATCTCCCCGATTTGCCGAGTGGCCACACGATTTTCATCGGCGGACAGCCGCTGAAGCTGCCGGTTGAGCCTGTGCTGCGTCTGATCGCGCTCGGCATTTCGCTGGTCATTGCGGCTGCCACTGGCGCCGTCATGATGGTGGAGTGGCCGACGCTCGCGCTTTTCTGGTACGCACCCCGCACCACTGGTGGCGTCAGCGTCTTTGACCCGATTTTTGGCAAGTCGCTGAACTTCTTTCTTTTCACGTTGCCCGCGTGGCAGTTGATCGCCGGCTGGCTGCTTGCGCTGGCTGTGATTGCTTGTATACTCGCCGCTTTCTTCATCCTCATCACGGGCGGAAGCCGTGTGCTTTCCGGGCATCTCAGCCGCTACGTCGCATTGCCTTGGCGCGGGCTCTCCATCACGTTTGCGTTCCTGTTGCTGATCGTCGCGGTGCGTGTGTATATCAGCCGGTTCGAGCTATTGCTCGACGATCATACGATTTTCGGAGGTGTGACCTACACGGACGCGCACATTACGGTCACGGGGATGCTCATCGTCTGCGCGGCGCTGGTTCTGGGTGCGGTGATCGCCGTCATCAACGCTGTGCGGGCGCCACGCGGGCGCTGGCTGATCGCGGCGATCCTTCCGGCGGCGGTCTGTTATGTCGCCCTGCAAGGAGTCGCCTGGTACGTCAGCAGCTTTATCGTCAAACCGAACGAACTGGTTCGGGAGAAGCCCTACATTGTCTACAACACGGACTTGACGCGGCAGGCGTACGGATTGAACCGGGTCACGCAGCGCGAGTTTCCCGCGGAGACGACGGTCGAGGCGACTGATCCGGCGAACAATCAGGCTACGCTGCAGAACATCCGTCTGTGGGACTGGCATGCACTCCAGGACACGTTGCGTCAGATTCAGGAAATCCGAACTTACTACGACTTTCCCGACATCGATATTGATCGATATGACATTGACGGCACGACTCGCGAGGTGATGCTCGCGGCGCGCGAGCTGAACGTCGACAAGCTCCCGGAGAGCAGCCGCAACTGGATTAACGACAAGCTGATCTACACGCACGGCTACGGCATCACGATGAACCCAGTCAATGGGTTCACACCGGAAGGGTTGCCCACGCTGCTTCTGAGCAATATGCCCGTCCAGAGCACGGTACGTGGTCTAAGCGTGACGCGTCCAGAGATTTATTTCGGCGAGATGACCAATACCGACGTCTACGTGAAGACACGGCAGAAGGAATTCAACTACCCGCAAGGCGCGAGCAACAGCCTTACTTCATACGAGGGCAACGGGGGCATCGTGCTCGGCGGTTTCCTGCGCCGCATCGTGATCGCGCTCGACCGCGACGACCTGGCGAAGCTGCCGTTCAGCGATGACGTGAACAAGGATAGCCGGCTGCTGATGCGGCGCAACCTGCGCGATCGTGTATCGGCATTAGCGCCGTTCCTCACCTACGAGCCGGATCCGTACATCGTGCTCGGGGACGATGGCCGGCTGTCTTGGATCATGGATGCGTTCACACTTTCAGACAGCTATCCGTACTCGACCCATTATCGTCTCGACAACAATCCGATTAACTACATGCGGAACAGCGTTAAGGTGGTCATCGACGCCTACGATGGCACGACCACGTTTTACGTGTTCGATAAGGAGGATCCGATCATCGCAGCCTACCGCCGCATTTTCCCGAGTCTGTTCAAGGATGCGGCCCTGATGCCGGCCGGGCTGCGCAAACACGTGCGCTACCCGGAGTTGTTGCTCAAACTGCAGGCGGAAGTGTA
>CABEDA010000262.1_pt1 | contig 20230 bp, 15 predicted proteins | sample 3422771 | NCBI WGS metagenome assembly CABEDA01 (sample SAMEA5534329, study PRJEB31848) | metagenome | biome: tundra; feature: field; material: soil | place: USA | collected 2013-05 | depth 0.15 m
TCCGAACCCCAGGTCTTCTCGATCCGGTAAACGTAGAGCGCTTTGCGAAGCACCAGAAAATTGCGCCGGGGATCGTTGGCACGCAGGAAAAAAATAAAGTTCCCAGGCAAGTCGCCGTCGTAAAGAATGATACCGCCGGGCGCGATTTGCGTGACCGCCTTTGCCGCGGCGGAATAACCTGATACATAAGGGCGCTGATAGAACCAGGCGGCAACCAAAGAACTTGCCAGGAGCACAGTCGCTGCACCGGTTGCGATCACTCTCAGCGGCTGACGGCGAAACATGCACGTCAACATTCCAGCTGCGAAGTAGGTGAATGGTGGCAACCAGTAGAGAGCGAGGCGTGGGGTCTTGACGCCGATCAGCGTGAAGGTTACGTAGCAAGATCCAATCCAGGCCAGCATCAGGAGCGTGGTTGACCTTCGGTCCCATCGCGGGCTGGTCACAAGTCCCAGCAGGGAAAGCGCCAACAGGACCCACCCAAGTTGTTCCGGCAGGTGCTTCCAGTAGAAGGCGAACTTGGATATGCCTGAAACCTTACTGGCAGTCAGTTGCATCGCCATGGTCTGCCAGTGGACCCCGTGGGCCAGAAGGTAGTATGGGCCGACGATGAGTGTAACGCTCAACACGCTCCACAACACCGGTGGTTTCACCAGCAAGCGCCAGCGTCCCAGAGCGATAGCAGACGCCAGGCAAAATAGAGGCAGATAGACACTATTCTGCTTGGTCAGTAAGGCCGCACTCGCAAACCCCACAAACCAAAATAAAGCCGACCTCTTTTCGTAAAGAAGATACCTCGTCCAGCAGCAGGAAGCAGCGATGCAGAGGCTCAAACATGGGACCTCGAGCATCACCGTCTTCTCGAAAAGCAAGAGCGCAGGCAGGAGAGCCAGCAAGGCGGTGGAGAGTGCCGCGGTCCACTCGTTCTGCAGCTCCCTGACCATGTCGAACCATGCGACCAGACCCAGAAGGGTGAAGGCGAGAATGGTGAGGCGGGCGGCTACAACGCTCGGCCCCAGCAAAAGAAAGGACAGCCCTTCAAACGCATAGAACAGGGGTGGCCAGTGGATCACGCCAATCGCTGGGTACTGCGCATAAAACTGGTAGGTGTACTGGATCGGGTGGGCGGGATGATCGTGCACCAAACCGGCAACGTAGAGCCCCGTCATCGCGTGCTGCGGTTCATCCACGTTGTAATTGAACTCGCCGACGCGGATACCGCGGAGTATCGCCACCGCCGCTATCACCAGCACGCAAAGCAGCAGCCCGGTGGAACGGCGATCCCATCTTCCGCTCCGCGGGGGCAGCGCCTCGGCTGCGATCTTATCGGCGGGTAGGAGAGACTGCATCGTTGGTTCCACGATCGGCATAAACCTCCAGAAAATGACGCTTCTTTTTCGGCTGCGCAAGGGCCGTGTCAGGCACTGGTTCTTGTTCTTGGACCGTCCGCAACAGGGTTGCCGTAAACGCCACGGCAAAATAGGGGAAGTACTGGTAAGCCTCGGGGGCAAAGCAAGCGCCCACGGCGAAGCCGATCAGGGAACTATGCAAGGCTCCGATGAACAAAACGATGCCGGGATCGAGATTCTTCTTTTGTCGCAGGGTTTTCAGATTCTTAAAGGCGCGCCAGAACAACGTGAGGTAGAGAATCAGGACGGCGACGCCGCCTTCGACGCAGATCTGGAGGTAGGTCATGTGCACGTCGCGCCATACCCCCGAGTAGCTTTGGAAGTTGTGAACGCCAACGCCTAAGACGGGATAGTGTGCGATGCCATCGAGGGCGCGCACCATGAGATACTTTCGTTGCTCGTACGATCCGTAGGCGGACTGCTCGGTAGTGCTGCCACCTTCCAGGGCGACAAAGCGATCGTAGAGTTTTCCGCCGACCGAGCCCATCATCACGACGCCGACGAGGGCCGTGGCCACGAGCAGGTACAGGCGCCTTCCCTTGATGGCAAAGTAGTAGAGAGTGACGCAGCCGGAGATGATGAGGTCGATGAAACCGGCGCGGGATGCGGTCATAAAAAGGGCGAGCATCATCAGCAGCATTCCGCAGAGCCAAAACACTTTGACGACAACGTTCTTGGACGTGACCATGAAGGCCAGCGCGAACGGCAGGGTTAACACGATGGCAAATGCGAGATCGTTCGGGTTCGAATAGATGCCACCCAATGCACCTTCGAGGCGGGGCAAGTTGTGGCCTTTGACGATGCCGATGCCACAAACGACGACCACACAAAATGTCTGGATGAAGATGATTCGCCGCAAGCGGTCGAAGGAGGTGACGAGGAGGAAAACCAGCACCCAGGCGATGCCGAGCTTGGAAAAATCAATGGTGTGGTTCAGGGCGCCGCCGATCCAGACTGGAGACAGAAATGCCCCCGCATAGAGAAGGCCGATCATGATCAGGAGAATTTTTGCTTCCTTGGGCAGATCCTTTAAGGTGCGTTTGGTTTTGCCCATGGCGTTGAACAGGCCCCACATGGCGAGGATGGCGGTGATCTTGGCCATCGGGAGGTACTTGAGAGGACCTGGGATCCAGTCTTCGGGGCGGGCACAGTAGACGAAGAAGAAAGCGGTGAGCCAGAAGAACGCCATCTTGGTCGGGTCCGCGACCCGGAAGGATGTGCGCCTGCCCGAGACTTCCGCCGGTACTAGGTTGCCGTTATCGCCGATGACCACAAATTCCTCTTTTTCTCAAGCTTTCTTTTCCGCGAAGCGTGGCGGAATCGCACACCGCGCGCGAGATTTCATTTCCGCGACCGACTGCAAGACTTCCGCAAAGCGCTCGCCGATCGCCGGCCAGTCGTAGCGGGCGGCGGTTTCGGCGGCGGCGGTTTGGTAACGGCGGCGCATTTCCGGATCGCGCAACAGCGCGATCACGGCCTGGGCGAAGGAACGGGCATCGTCGGCCAGCATAATGTCGCGGCCGTGATGAACATCCAATCCTTCCGCGCCGACGGTGGTGGAGACGACCGCGTTTCCGGCCGCCATCGCCTCGTAGATTTTCAGGCGCGTTCCGCCACCGATGCGCAGGGGCACGATGACTACGGCGGACTGGCGCAGATGCTCGACGACCGAGGGCACGCGGCCGGTCACTTCGATCGAGGCATCGAGGGAGGCCCGCTTCCGAACGCGGCGGCCCGGATTGCGGCCGACGATGCGGAATCGCGCTTGCGGCACTTCGGCCTTGATCGCAGGCCAGACTTCCGCACAGAAATATTCGACGCCGTCGACGTTGGGCTCCCAGTCCATGGCGCCCACAAACGTGATGAGGGGCGCGGACGCATTCGAATCGGAATTGGGATTGGCCGAATCGGAATTCGAATTTGCCGAATCGGGGCGATACTCGGCGAGATCGACACCGGTGGGGACGACGGTCACGCGGTCGCCATCCACCCACTGGGTCATGAGGGAGCGATCGTTTTCGGAGACGGCAATCACATGCTGGAACTTTGAAACCGCGGCGCGCTCATAGCGGAGCATTTTCCGGAATTCCATGCGGTACATCATTTTCTTGGCCGGATCGCCGGCGGTGGCGGCGTGGCGGCGCCAGATTTCGCTTTCCACGTTGTGTTGGAAGAGCACGCTGGGGATGCTGAGCCTTCCGGGAAAGTTGACGGCGGCATCGAGGAAGTCGCAAACGGCGACGTCGAAGCGCTGCTCGCGGAACCAGGTGCGGAGCTGCTTCTGGACTTTGGCGTCAGCGAAGCGGCTGACCGCATACGGCGGACGGGCGCCGAGATGGGCCAGATAATCGAGGCCGCGAGCCGCTCCGGAGAGTTCGCGCTTGCCGGTAGGGACCGCCACGGCCCCCGGCAGTTGCCGCTGTAACTCGCGCTCGTAGTCCGGATCGGGCGTCCCTGCATAGTAAGAGTAAAACGTAAGTTGGTGGCGCGCCGACAGATATCGCAAGACGTGGTACGTGCGGATGTTGCCGCCGTTCTGCACGGGGAGGAGCTTATCGGCTTTGACCCAGAGAATTCTCATAGCAGACCGGCAATCATTCTTCAGCGAACCCAGACTGCCTTTCTGCCCGTGGCAAAGTTGATGAAGGCAACCAGGGCGGCGCAATTGAGAATGACGAAAGTGCGGGCTGGATCGGCAATGCGCGAGAGCGGGCCGAGCTTGACACCGGCAAGAGCGGCCAGGCTGAGGGCGTAAAACGCAAGCTGCGCCACGAGGGCGGCGCGATAGAGCGGCTGCGGAAGAAACAGGGAAGCGATGAGCAGCGCCAGCAAGGCAAAAGGCACGGCCAAGCGCGAGAGTTTGTGGCTGATGAATTCGAATCGAATCGTATTTTGCGAGCTCAACAGCCAGGGAGCAAGCTGCAGGAGTTGATAGTTGCCGGTCAGGGTGCGAACCTTGCGGGGGAATTCACGGCCCTTGCCTAAGTCAGGCGAATCCCAGGCGCGGGCGCGGGAGTCGAAGACGACGCGCGATCCCTGGCGCACAATCTGCATGGGCAACAGGACGTCATCGAGGATGGTGCCCTCGGGCAAAGGCGACGCATCGAGCAAACTCCGGCGGGCGCAGTAGAGGGCGCCGGTGGCGCCAGCGACGGAACCGGAGGCGGACTCCAGTTCACGGACCTTCTTTTCGATGCGCCAGTACAGCCCCATTCCCTTCCCGGTCTCTCCGCTGATGGAATCCCCGAGCATCAATTCGCCACTGGCGGCGCCGACTTCGGGGTCGGCGAAATTCTCGATCAGCAAACGCAGGGCGCCGGATTCGATTTGCTGGCGGGCGTCGGTAAACAACAACACCGCACCGGTCGCCAGTTGGATGGCATCATTGAGGCCAGCGGCTTTGCCTTGGGATACGGGCTTCACCACGGCTCGCACTCTGGTCGCCGCGCCGGTCCGCGCGTCGGTTCGCAACCCGGAATCGCGGGCATAATCGGCGAGAATGGCGGGGGTGCGATCGCCGGAACCGTCGGAGACGACGACGACGTCGAGCTTCGCCGGCGGATAGTCGAGGGTCAGCAGGTTATCGAGCTTGCGCGCGACGATGGCTTCTTCATTGCGCACGACCATCACCGCCGTGACCGCGGGGGCGGTGGAGCCGTCGACCAAGCCGCGGCGCACCGGACGCGGCGACCATCGGCAGCGCAACCACAACCACGCGGGATAGCCCAGGTAGGAGTAGCCGACCAGCGCGGCCGCGAGCCAGAAGACAATCTTCATCTTCATGACGATTGCGCTCATGATTGCGCTCATTACTGGGCACCCCGGCGCAATAAAACGGTCTTGACCGTCTGGAACACGATGAGCAGATCGAGACCAATCGATGCGTTCTTGATGTAGAACAAGTCGTACTGAAGTTTTTCGCGCGCATCCTTGACGGTGCTGCCGTACTTGTACTTGACCTGGGCCCATCCGGTGAGGCCGGGCCGCACCATGTGGCGGACGCCGTAAAACGGAATCTCCTTGGAGAGCCACTCGACGAATTCCGGACGCTCAGGACGTGGGCCGACGAAGGCCATCTCGCCTTTGAGCACGCACCACAACTGGGGAATCTCATCGAGGCGCGAGGAGCGGAGAAACCTGCCGATGCGGGTAATCCGGGGATCGTTGTCGTCCGCCCATTGCGGACCGTTGGCGGCTTCGGCGTCCTGGCGCATGGTGCGGAATTTCACCACCTTGAAGACGCGTCCGGCCTTGCCCACTCGCGCCTGGGTATAGAAGACGGGACCCTTGGAATCCAAGCGGATGGCGAGCGCGATCAAGGGAAACAAAGGCAGCGCGAAGATAAGACCCAGCAGCGAGATGATGACGGAGAGGATGCGGCGGGTGAGGAGGAGAGTGGAGCCGAGGCGGAAGCCCTCGCCGAACACCAGCCAGCTGGGATAGAGATTCTCGACCTCGATCTTGCCCGACATTTTTTCCAGGTAGGTGGTGGCATCCTCGATCTTGACGCCCTGCATGCGCAGTTGCAGGAGTTCGGGCATGGGGATAGTACCGCGGCGATCGGGGGTGGCGACGATGACGCGATGAACTTTTTGTCTTTGGACGGCTTCCATCAGATGGGCAGCCATGGATTCGCGGGTGACCGCACCTTCCATCTTGCCCGTCCAGTTGGCAATCTCGACGCCGGCTTCCGGATTCTGGCGCAGGCCCTGTACCAGGCGCTGGGCACGCTCGCCGGTACCCAGGACGTAGACGCGCTCGACCAAAATCGGCAACTGGACCAGCCAGGTAAAGCCCAGCCGCCAGCCAATCAGCGCGACGGTGAGGATGAGCAGGCCAATGGTGGCGGAATTTCTGCCCAGCAGGTACTCCGGCCGTATGTAGGCGACGCCCGCGAGCAGGAAGGCGAGGACGCCGGGGACCATGAGCAGGCGGAAATAGAGCTCGCCTTTGGTGTTTAAGCGCGCCGTGTCGTAAAGGTCCAGCCAGTGCGAACACAGCAGCACCAGCGCAGTCACGGCGAAGATCTTGTAGTAGCCGCCCTCGAAGTTGAGCACCAGGTAACTGTCCTGCCGGAATTCGAACACGGTCCCGAGCAGGAACGAGGTCCAGATGATCAGGGCCTCTCCGATGAGCAGGACCAGCGTACGGATTGGGTAATAGACGTTAAAGAGCCGGATCAACTGGGCCTCGGTTCATCTACCTCTACAGGTGGCTGCAAAACCTTCAAGCAGGCTGAACAGCCTGCGGAAAAACTCGTTTCTAAGCAACAACCGTCACCGCAGCGGCTAAAGCGGGAAGCATTTTCAGCGACTCGCGGTATGCCTGAAGGCATACCCTGATACGAAGCGTAAGTCCTTAAGTTTTTCCGCAGCCGGCAAAGCCGCTATCAAAGAAAGCCAGTTCTCGCAGCGCGGAAGCGCTGCGCCACCCAAAATCAAATGCACATCGCACCCCCCTCAGCAACCCGCTAGCTCTCAGGTTTGGCTGCCGACGGCCTCGCCATAGTAGTACTTCGAATGTGCATGTTTTCCGGATGAAGCCCCGTTCAGCACAACTCCGAGCAGGAGCTTGTCGGGGAATTCTTCGCGGGCGCGCCGAGCCAGATCGGAAGGGGTTTCGTTGGAGCGCACGACCATGAGGATGCCGTCGCAGAACTTGGCGACCAGGGTGGCATCGGACACGGGGATGACGGGCGATGTGTCCATAATGATCCAATCAAACAAGGGCTCGACGCGCTGCAGGAACAGTTTCAGACGGCCGTTGGAGAGCAGTTCGGGTGCGCTCGGAACGGACCGGCCGGCGGGCACGAAGAAGAGGTTTTCCATGGGCCCGCGTTGCATCGCGGCGAACTCGTCGCATTCGCCCAACAGGTAATCGGCCAATCCGGGAGACTGGGTGGCTCCGAGGTGGCGATGCATGCCGGGGTTGCGCAGATCGCCGTCGATCAACAGAGCGCGGCGCCCGTGCTGCCGGACCATGACCTGGGCTAGATTAGCGGCCACGAAAGACTTCCCTTCTTTGGGAAGGGCGCTGGTGACCATCAGGCGTTTGAGCGGCATCTTCTCGCGGATCTGGTAAAGGCGGGAGCGCAAGGTGCGGAACTCTTCCGCCCCCATGCGGCTGTCGTTTTCCTGGAAGAAGAGCATGGTGCGCTCATCCGGAGTCCATTCGGTCTGGGGGCAGCGGGCGAGAAGGGATTCGTAATTGAACCCGGAGGCCATGGTGGACATCGCGGCGGACGCCGAGGGCGGCGAGGGAGGAAGGCCCTCGCGCAGGGGTTCGTTTTGTAATTCGGGCTGGTCGAGGGCGGGCTCGACGTGCGTCCCCGTGGAGGTTGCTCGTTCCTGCTCGGCGCGTTTCAAAGCGTCATGGATGCGGCTCATAGTTTCCTTTCCTTGGGGAGATCTTGGGGTTCGGATTGGCGCAGCCGGTCGGCCAGGGTTGCCAGCGTGCGCAAGGCTTCGACCAGATCGAACTTTTCCGAGGGCGGAACCGGCGCCATCATGGCGGCGGAGGCGTTGCCATCGGACAAATCGAAATCGCGGGCGACCGAATCGGCGATTTCGGCCGAGACCGTCTTCTTCTGATCGACAAAGGCGCTGACCAGACAGTGCTCGCAGAGCAGGTTGATGATGCGGGGAATGCCCAGCGAGTAACGAAAAATGGCGACGGTGGAGTCGGAATCGAAAATCGGCTCGCCGTTGGAGCCCGCGATGCGCAGGCGCTGGGTAATATAGGACTTAGTTTCCTCAAGATTAAAAGGATGGGTTTTGGCGCGCAGCGTGAGGCGCTGACGCAACTGGCGCAACTGGGGCTGCTTCAATCGCTGTTCGAGTTCCGTCTGTCCGACCAGCACGATCTGCAGGAGCTTTTCGGTGAAGGTCTCGAGATTGGTGAGCATGCGAATTTCTTCGAGCACCTCGTCGGAAAGGTTTTGCGCCTCGTCGACGACCAGGACGGCGGTCTCGCCGGCACGATAGCGGTCCAGCAGCCAGTTGTAGAGGCGCTGCAAGAGCTGGCTCTTCGACAGGCCATCGCAGGGAACGCCGAAATCGGCCATCATGTAATCGAGGAGTTGGGGCGCGTCCATGCGCGAGTTGAAGATGAAGGCGGTAGCGACCTGCTGCAGCCGGAGCCATTCCATCAACTTATTGATGAGAGTGGTTTTGCCGGTCCCCACCTCACCCGTCAGCAAGACGAAGCCCTTGCGGCTTTGAATGCCGTAGGTAAGGCAGGCGAGCGCCTCTTCGGTGTGCCGCGTCAGAAACAGGTAACGCGGGTCCGGATTGACGTTGAACGGGTTGGCGCGAAGTCCGAAAAATTCTTTATACATAAGCGTGCGCTAGACCTTGACGTTCTCGTGATCTTTATTTTTATCTTTGGGCGAGGCGGGATCCCCCCGGCTCCAGAAATGGCGCCGGGCGTGGCCATTGCCGGAGGCGCCGGCATCCTCCTCGTCCTCGCCGAGCCAGGGCACGGAAATCAGGAGGGGCAGATCCATGATGGCGGCGGCATCTTTTTCGGTGCGGATCGACTTGTCGGTAAACTCCAGCAAGATGGCAATGAGCAAGCCCAGGCCGAGGCCGGCGCCCAGACCGCCGGCGGCAAACAGCGGGCGGTTGGGGAAGCTGGGAGAGTCGGGCAGGCTGGCGGACGCCAGAATGTGCATCTGCTCGCCCTCCTGCTGGCTCTCCATGCTGGTGCCCAGAGCGGCCGAGCTCTTTTTGGCCAACAGTCCTTGGTAGAAGGCCTGGGCGTTGGCGTTGTCGCGGGTGAGCAGGTTGTATTGCTCCTCGACGTTGGGGCTCATGGCGGTGCGGCCCTGGTAGACGCCAATCGAGCTTTGCAGTTTCTTCTGGTCGAGGGTGGCTTGCTCGATCACGCTCTGGTACTGGTGAATCTGCACACGGAGCTGGCGAATTTCAGGAGGTTCGGAGGCGCTGGCCTTTTCGCTGCTGTCGGCAGGATTGGCGGTTGCGGCCGCGTTGACTTCCTTCAGCTTTTTTTGCACCTGGGCGATGTCGGCCTGGGTCTTGATCACGTCGGGGTGATCGGGGGTATAGCGCGCCTGCAGGTCGAGCAATTGCGCCTGCAGTTGGTTCAATTGTTGTTCCAGGGTCTGTGGATTGCTACTGGACTGCGAACTCTTCCAGGCGGCGATCTGCTGCGCCAGCATGCTTTCGGTGTAGGCCTTATCCTGTTGGGCGCGGCTCAGGGTCTGGGTGCTGGCATCGAGTTGCGAATTCAGCGACATCAGGATGCGCATGTTGTTGTCGGCGTCGGTGGGCAACTGACCCATGTATTGTTTCTTGAAGGCGGCGAGTTTGGCATCCTGGTCGTCAATGGCGCGTTTGGCGTCTTCGACCTGGCGGCTGAGAAAGTCGGTGGTGCTCTGGGAGACCTCGGCGCGAGAGCGCAGGTTCTCATCGACGATGAGCGAGGTCATGGCATTGCAGATTTTTTGTGCGCGGGCGGCGTCACTGTCGGTGTAGTTGACGTTGAAGCCGGGCACCGGCGCGGTACCGGGCTTCTTCTTGGCGCCAGGGGCTCCCGCCGAACTGGCGGCAGCACTCATCGAGGTGATCACCGGCTCCACCGTCATATTCTGCTGGATGTCGGAGATCAACTTGGCCTCATCCTCAGATTTGCCGAGGTTGAGGGTCTGAATCACCGGACGCAGGCGGGTCGGACTCAGGACCTGCTGGCTGAGGGTCTGGATGCGCTGGGTAAAATCGGCGGTAATGACCGACTGCACCAAGGCATCGGGCACTTTCTGGCTTTCCACCAGCACGGTGGACTGGGAGGTATATTTCGGCGGGAAGACATACGAGACCAGGAAGCCTGTCAGCGGGGCGAGCAGGGCCGGGATCAAAATGACTTTCAGGCGCCGGCGCAGCATCGCCAGATAATCGTCCATCGTCAGTTCGCGATTCTCAGTCATACAGTTCACCAATCCGGCCGCGATCGGAAGAGGCGGCCAAAAAATTATTCGATACGAGTCGGCCTGGGGTGCCACTCCACCCCGATGGCGCCGACGTGCCGATGCGCAATCCTGCCAGTGCCAGAGAAACCACTAAAGCCAGGCGGAACATTGAAGGCCACTTCGCTGAAGTGATAAGAGCCAAAAAAGTCGTAGGAACGTCCCAGGTGCTTGCGGAAGACGGCCCCGGCAGAGCCTTCGTTGTAACTGCTTGCATTCTGGGCCCCAAACAGAGAAGCCTGGAGCCTCTTGTTATTGGAGTAACCTAAATCGGCATATACAGTCCAAGTGCGTCCCAGGGGGCGGGTATAGGCGAGCTGCGCCGCCTGGGTTTCGGCGCCGGCGAAGAATCCCGATCCTGGAGAAGTGAATTTTGCGTAGCTGGCAGACAGCGACGAATGGGCAAACCTGTAGCGCAGCTGAACCCGCGCGCTCAGCGACCAATTTTTGAACTCGACAACCTGTTGCAAGTCGGTATACTGCGGGCCGGCTCCGGCAATTAAGCTCAACCTGCCGGTGATGGTATGGCTCCAACGCACATTGAAGACGTGGTTATAAACCTCGCCGCCAGCAACTTGCGGAAATTGAAAGAGCTGAAAGCCGTAGATTGCGCCGATCTGATCGTGACGGGAAAACAGATGGCTGTATCCGCCCTGAACCGTGTACTGGTCGCCGTTGAGGAACGTATTGGTGGGGTCGTAGAAATGAGAGTTGGTGAAGGCGCCCGCCACGGTGAAGGCGGAGCGCGGGTTAATCGCCTGAACCGCATCGAGAATCGCCGTGTTGGCAAGCCGGGGAATATTTCCGACCGAACCCCCCACGCCGTGGCTGAAGCCGGGCAAACCGCCGCCGATACCGGCGTTGGCGATACCCAACCCTGGGTCGCCACCATAGCCGCTTTGGAAGGAACCGTCGGGCAGGTAGCTGAAGGAGTCGCGCAGCGTGGCCTGGCCAGTCCGCCAGCGGGTGACGGCCTCGAGGCCAGCCGCGTGCATCTGTTGCGCTTCATGTTGCCCTTCATGAGGACTGCTGTAGAATGCCCCACCCCCGAGATACTCGAAAAAGAGATCGCTCTTTGGCCAGAATTGCTGGAGGTCGAAAGCTCCGAGGACGTGGGTGACAGACTGCAGGCCGCTAGAGCCGAGTTGGTTGGCCCCGTTGGTGTCCGCCGATTCGCTGACCTGCAAAGCGGGCGCGATGAAGCTGCGGCTGGCGGTGCGCAGTTCGAGCGTGGGTTCGTCCAGACCGGAGACGGGAGGATTCTCCGGGCTCAGCACCGGCGCGTTCTGGCCGAAGGCCGGCGCCGGAGGGGTGGCGGGCTGAGAGGGAGAACTATCTTGGGCGACCACGCAGACGCTCATGCCGAAAAGCAGCAGCGCCAACCGGATTGTTCGCGTTCGTGTCATGCTTTTCATGCGTAGATCCCCTTACCGAACCACCCATCGTTTACGGGACAACAATCGTGTCCCCGGGCTGCAACAGATAATTTTGTTCGATCTGCTCCCCTTTGACCAACTGGCGATAATTCACCGGCAGTTTCCGCTGTTTGCCGTTCTCGGTGCGCAGAACGTAAATGCGCTTGGTGTTGGCAAACTGGCTTAATCCGGCGCTGGACAACGCTTGGAGAACGGTCATGTTGGGCAGCATGGACGTAGCCCCGGGATGCATGACCTCGCCGACCAGGAAAATCCGCTTGCTGTTGATGGAGGTCACGACCACGGTGACGTGCGGATCGGCGATGTATTTCTTCAGCTTCTCGGTCACCGATTCGGCCAACTGCTTGGGCGTCAGGCCAGCGGCCTGCACGTCGTCGAGCAAGGGAAGAGAGATTTTGCCATCGGGACGCACGGGCAGAGTGGCGGTAAGGTCGGCTTCTTTCCACACCGCGATGTGAAGAACGTCCTCGGGGCCGATGACATAGGTGGGTCCGGCCGGACTGGTGGAAGGCGCGGGCGTGGCTTTGTCGGCGACGGTTGTGTCGGCAGCGGTTTTGCCGGAAGCGGGACTGGCGGCGGGCGGGGCGGGCGCATCCTGCGCCAACGCCAGACTGCCGATTAAGATCAGTGCCGCGAACGCCGCTTTCCATGTCGATCCCATATCTTCTCCTAAATTTCTATTTCCATTCTTTCGCCCCTTCGGGGCTTGCTCAATTCCCACTTGCCACCCACGGCTGACGCCGTGGGCTGCATTCTTACGCCGCTTCGCGGCTTGGTTCTCATGCACACATAAGCACCCTCATGCTCCGTACTCTTCACACCCGATCTGTTTCAGCTTGTAGAGAAGCGCTTTGTAGCTGATCTGCAACTCCAGCGCGGCCCGGCGCCGGTTCCAGCGGGTTCGAGTCAAGACCTGAAGGATCAGTTCCCTCTCGGCTTCGCGGGAGGCGGCGCGCGACGCATCTTTCAAAGAAATTTTCTCGCCCTGGCCGCCGCGATCGGCGCGCCGCAAAAGGGAGCGCAATCCTCCCATGGCGAGGGTTTCATCGCCGAGCGCGACAATGGCTCGAGCCGCGTCCTTCAGTTCGCGGATGTTTCCCGGCCAGTGGTATTCCAGAAAGAAGCTCTGCGTCTCGCGACTCAGCGCCGGCACGGCCCGGCAAAAATCACGGGCGGCGGCGGAGAGAAACCAATCGCGCAAAACGGGAATATCCTCTTTCCGCTGGCGCAAAGGGGGCAGCCGCAAACAAACTCCGCTGATTCTGTAATAGAGGTCCTCGCGGAACTTGCCGGCCTTGACCTCGGGTTCCAACTCGCAGGAGGTTCCGCAGATGAAGCGAGGGACGCGCCGCTGGGCGTCGTTATTATCATGGTCTTTGCTATTGCTATTGCTATTGCCCTTGCCACTCAACCCGATCTGGCGAACCAGTTCTTTCTGGCTGGCCGGGGTGAGTTCTTCCACTTCCTGAAGATAGACGGTTCCACCTTCACCGCTGCCCGCTGCCAGAACTTGATCGGTGGCTTCCGAACTCTGATAGGACCGAAAAGGCTCCGCCGCCCGGCCGGAAAGAACATGGATGCGCTCTGCCGCTGCCGCTTTGCCGGAACCGTGCTCCGCTACCACCAGCACGGGAACGTCATTTTGCGATAGCTCGCGAATCACCGCTTCAACGGTGCGCATGCCGGCGCTGACGCTCTCCAGCCAGACACGACTTCCGCGGTTCGGCGGCGTTGGCGTGGTTGTCTGGATTTCGCTTTTGTCGAGGTCCATACTCGTCTTTGTGCTTTGTCTTTGCGATTCCGCAGCCAAGACAGTGGGGAGACGTCTCGGGCAAATGCTAGACAGTCTAGAGCACACCCGCTGCCAATCCCGTCTAAATAGGTTTCCAGTCAATATACGGTTTATGTTTCAATGACTTGCGATTACAACCCCGGATCGTGATGCAACTCATACGTTACCACGTTGCGGACAAATGGGAAATTAATTGCCCACATCCGTAGTAACCCATGGGGCATTACTTGCCCCCTGTCTTGGGGATAAAGTCCAACCTCAGAACCCGTCGTCAGTTTTCAGTTGTCAGTTAGCAGTAAGAACCTGCGAACTGAAAACTGATGACTGACGACTGATCTGGTGAGGGGAGGCGAGGTTTTCAAGGCTGCAAAATTTCATGATTTTACTTTGCACGGCGACCCAGTTTTCGCATATTCTCAGAGGCACGCAAGCGCGCCATTTATGGGTAGCTCAGCCGAGGTAGCTCCGCTCGTCTCGACGAAGGAGGGTCGCTCGTTGTCCAGGTTGCCGCGTTGGCAGGCGGTAGCGCTGCTGCTGCTGCTCGGCTGGCTTTATGCCTCGATTCTCGCCCGCCTTTTCCTGCAATGGGTCGGGCCCAACCGCGATCCGAACTTCGAGCACGGGATCTTCGTTCCCCTCTTTGCGTTGTTCGTTCTCTGGCAGGACCGCAAGAAGCTCGAACCCATCGTGCCGGCCCCATCCTGGACTGGTCTCCCGCTGGTGGTCTTGAGCCTGTTGATGCTGGTTCTGGGAGTCCTGGGCGCGGAGTTGTTTTTCTCGCGGGTGTCGCTGCTGATCCTGCTGGCGGGGCTGATCGTTCTGTTTCAGGGATGGACGCTGTTTCGCGCGGTCCTGTTCCCCTGGGCTCTTCTGATTCTGATGATCCCCATCCCGAGCCTGATCCTGCAGCAAATCACCTTTCCCTTGCAGTTGCGAGCCGCCAGGCTGGCCACGGGGCTGCTGGAACTGGTCGGAGTTCCGGTGTTGCGGCAGGGGAATGTAATCGTGCTGGCTTCCATGCCGCTGGACGTGGCCGAAGCCTGCAGCGGAATCCGGTCGCTGCTGACCCTGGTGACCCTGGCCATCATTTACGGGTATCTGGCGGAGACTCGGACATGGGTGCGGGTGGTTCTGGCGCTGGCGGCGGTGCCCATCGCAGTGGCGGCCAACAGCTTTCGTATTTTTGGCACCGGACTGCTGGTGCAGTACTGGGATCCGGATAAAGCGGTGGGATTTTTCCACGCCTTTTCGGGGTGGCTGATCTTCGTGGTGGCGCTCATCATGCTGTTCGCCGTGCACCGCTTGATCACGCTCCTGTGGGGCAGCCCGGAGGTGAAACCCGCATGAATCGCGGATCGCTTCGCTTCGGGATTGCGGCTACGCTGATGTTGGCGACGGCGCTGATACTCCAGGCCCATTCGCGCCGCGAGATCAATCCGGCGCGAGCGTCGCTCGCTTCCCTGCCCTCGCAGATCGATGGTTGGACCGGAAGCGACGAAGTGTTGGATCAGCAGACGCTCGACATCCTTGGGCCGGGCGAGTTTCTGGTGCGCGACTACGAGAACGCGAGCCAGCCGCAACCTGGGATCAATCTTTACATTGCATATTTTCCAACCCAGAAGACGGGCGATACGATCCATTCGCCGAACCACTGCCTGCCGGGCGCGGGATGGGTTCCGACTTCGCGGGAGATGGTCCGGATCACGCGTCCCGGCGGCTCTTCGTTCCCCGTCAACCGCTACGTGGTTTCAAAGTCCGGAGAGCGGCAACTGGTGTTGTACTGGTTTCAGGCGCACGGCCGCGCGGTGGCCAGCGAATATTGGGCTAAGTATTATCTGGTGTCCGATTCGGTTCGTATGAATCGCAGCGACGGCGGACTGGTGCGCCTGATGACGCCGATGCTTCGCGACGAGTCTCCCGCAGCCGCCGAGGCGCGCGTGATGAAGCTGGGGTCGCAGTTGCTGCCGCTGCTGGACAGTTACATTCCGCGGTAAGTCGGGAGCGAGGCCCGCGTAGGGACAGCCGCCCTCGGCTGTCCAGGCGAGCGCAGCTCGCCTAGCCCTCTTTGTCCATTCTTGTGCCCTAAAGCGTCGCGGGGCTTCGCCCCGCTGGACAGCCGAAGGCGGCTGTCCCTACGTGTACCTCGCTAGGAGTGAATGCGAATCTCTTCCGACTTCTGCTTCCGCATCTCTGCGAACGCCTGGGGCAGGAAGCGCAGAAGGTCCGTCGCCACCAGAGAACTCTCGCCGACGGATTCACTGGCCAAGTCCCCCGCCAGTCCGTGCAGATAGACGGCGAGAGCGGTGGCGGCGAGCGCGTGCCGCGGATGTTGCGCAATCAGTCCGGCCACCATTCCGGTGAGAATGTCTCCCGTGCCTCCGGTGGCCATGCCGGGATTGCCGGTGGGGTTGACCCAGACGGCGCCGTCGGGAGCTGCGATTAAGGTGCGATGCCCCTTGAGCACGACAATTAACTCATGCTCGCGCGCGAAGTTTCGCGCGACTTCGCGGCGATTCGCTTGAATTTCGGCAATGCTCATGCCGGTCAAGCGCGACATTTCTCCGGGGTGCGGAGTGATGACTAGGGTTCGTCCGCGGCCGGTCAACTTGTCCGCGGCTCCTTCGAAGGCATTGAGACCGTCGGCGTCGATCACGACCGATTTGTCGCCGCGGGTGACGACCGTGCGCACGAATTCGGCGGTGTCGGAGTCACGCGAGATGCCGGGGCCAATCGCGAGCGTCTTGCGTTCCAGCAGCGCATCGAGGCCGAGTCCGACCGCTTGCAATGAGATCGTGCCATGTTTGGTTTCTGCCAGCGGCTCGGTCATGAGCTCAGGATGAAAAGCCGCTACGGTGGCGAGCACGGATTTTGGCGTGGCCACGGTCGACAGGCCCGTGCCCGCCCGGAGGGCCGCGAATCCCGCCATCGCCGCCGCGCCCGCCTTGCCGAGCGATCCGCCGATTACCAGCACGTGTCCGTAGCTGCCCTTGTTGGCGACACGCGCGCGGGGGGCGAGCAGGGGAGCGAAGTCGGGGGGAGTGCTCAGGTGCAGTCCGAGCTGGGACACGATGGCTTCGGGCGGCGAACCGATGGGCGCAATCAGGGTGGGCCCGTTGGCGAGCGCGGCGAAGACGTGCGCGGGACGCGGGGCGGTGAAGGTCACGATGGCATCGGCACGGGCTTGGTTGCTTTGGACTTCACTCGATCCGGGCGCGGTCTGCGGTTGCATGGCATCGGCATCGGCGCCCGAAGGAATGTCGACGGCGACGATGGGAGCGGCAGACGCATTCATCTTCATCCTAGCGATCGCGGCCGCGTAGAGCGGGCTGACCGGCGGACGAAAACCGGTGCCGAGGATGGCATCCACAATCACGTCGGCGGCAAAAACCTCCGCCGCATCGGACGAATCGAGCCCGCTCGCCTCGCGCACGATGAGGGGCGCGACGTTCACGGGATGGAGGGATTCCACCATGTGCTGAAACATGACGGCGGCGTCTCCCCGAAGTTCTTCGGGATCCGACAACAGCAGAACGCGGACGGCGCGGCCCGCTTCGACGAGTTTGCGGGCCACAACGAATCCATCGCCGCCGTTGTTGCCTTTGCCGCAGAGAATGCCGACGCGCTCGGCATGCGGGTAATCGGAGAGGATGAAGCGGGCGACGGCCGAGCCGGCGTTTTCCATCAAGGTGAGGGAAGGGACGCCGAAGCGCTCCGAGGTGACGCGATCGATCTCGCGCATTTCTTCCGCGCTCACGATCTTCATACTTGCGACCCGGATGATCGCGACCCAGAGGATTCGGACCCGGCCGTCAGTTCGAGTTCGCGAAGTTGTTGTGGCTCGCCCATGGCGATCAGAAAATCGCCGGCTTCAATGTGATCGTCGGGCGCGGGGTTGAAGCGCATGCCGGCCTGGCGCTTGATGGCGAGAACGATGAGCCCGCGGTCCTGGCGGATGCGCGAGTTTTCGATAGTCTTGCCGGCAAACGGACTGCGCGGGGTGATCGCTATTTCGCCAATCTCCAGGTCCATGCCGAGATGGGTAGTGGCGGCATCCAGAAAACTGACCACGTGCGGACGCAGGAAGGAATGGGCGATCCGCTGTCCGGCAAAAACATAGGGAGAGACGACGGAATCGGCGCCCGCGCTCTGCAGGTGCTTGGCCGCCATCGCTTCGCTGGCGCGGGCGATGATGCGGAGGTTGGGATTCAGACTGCGGGCGGTCAGCACGATATAAAGGTTGGTGGCGTCGGTGGTGGTGGCGGCGACCAGGCCGCCCGCGCGCTCGATCTGGGCGTCGCGCAGGGTCTGTTCCTGGGTGGCATCGCCGACGATCATGAGCCAGTTCTCGCTGGCATATTTCTGCGCCTTGGCTTCGTTCTGTTCGACGATCACGAACTGAGCGGGACGGCGTGCCAGTTCGCGGGCGGTACTGCGGCCGACGCGTCCCGCGCCGCAGATGATGTAGTGACCGGTGAGACGGCCTATGTCGCGCTCCATGCGGCGCCTTCCAAAAAAGTTCTGCAGCTCGAATTCTAGCAAAGCCTGGGTGAGGGAGCCGATGGCCAGAAACACCAGCCCGACTCCGATGATGATGATGATGACGTTGAACACGCGCCCCGCGTGCGAGAGGGGATGCGTTTGATCTCCGATGGTGGTCAGAGTGTTGATCACCATATAGAAGCCATCGAACCAGGACCATCCCTCGATGTAGTGAAAGCCCGCCGTACCGACGCCGACGACGAAGGCCAGCGCCGCCGCGAGGAACTTGAGATTGCGGATAGTCTTCATGGTTCCATGATTTCAACAAGCTTGGTTCGACAGCCCCACGCTTACTGGTTATAGCGTTTCTTGTAGAACTCGATCTGCTGCTTCATCTGTTCGGGTGTGAGGCCCTGCGTCCACTTGTGGTCGTCGCTCTTCATTACGTCGGCGGTCACGCCCGGCATGAGTTTTTCCGCTTCGGGGATGAACTCGGTGTAGAAGGTCTTCGACACCTCGTAAAAGCCGTGCCACTGGGTATAGTCGGGGCCCATCATGGCGGTCCCCATGCGAGCACGCCGGCCCTGGTGGTGCCACAGTTCGTAGTAGGTCCACTCGATTTTTTCGTCGAACGGAGTTTTGGTGAGTTTGCCGTTGGCGTAGAGCTTGTCCATGATGGCCTTGGCCGGCTTGGCGAACTTCTCGTTATAGAGATCGACCGTACTATCGTACTGCTTGTAGAAGTTCTCGATCCATCCCGTGGCGTGACAGTTGGAGCACACATCCTGCATGGAGGCGCGCCGTTTCTCCCAGTTCTCCAGTTTAAAGCTGACCACCGGCCGCAGGGTGTAGCTGATGCGGGCGCCGGCGTCGTGCGTGACTTTCTGAGTGGAGGTGGCGCTCATGTGGCAGGTGGCACAGGTGGGGGCGGCGGAGTAGTCCTTGCCGACGACCCAGGACTTGGAATCGAGGTTCATTTTGGCGATATTGTCGCGGAACTGGATGCCGTGCTTGGACTCGGCATAGATCTCGGCCTGGGGATGATCGGGGCCTAAATGACACTTGCCGCAGTTTTCGGGCTGGCGGGCCAGGGCGGAGCTGAAAGAATGCCGCCCGTGACAGGCGGCACAGCTTCCCTTGCTGCCGTCGGGATTGATGCGTCCGATGCCGCTGTTGGGCCAGGTCGAGAAGTCGAACTTGCCGTCGCCTAGATATTTGACTTCACTGCCGTGGCACTGGCGGCAGCCATTCATGGCGGCCGGGCCACCTTCCACGATCTCGCCCAACATGTTGTCGAGGGAGCCGATGAAGTGGGTGGCGTCGGCGTGGCGGCTCTTTTCGAACTGGTCCACCTCGGTTTTATGGCAGCGGGCACAGTAGTAAGGAGTCACGATCACGGCGATCTTGAGGCCGTAATGGTCGAAGGTGGCGGGGTCACCCGGGTTGGCCTTGTGGCAGGAATAACAATCCACGTTCGCCTTGGCGTGGGCGCTTTCGCGCCACTGCTCGACGGCGCCGGGGGTGCTGTTGCTGTGGCACTCCAGGCACTGCTGGCCCTCTTTGGAAATTTTGGGAGTTGACTGGGAAGTGGACTGGGAAAAGGCGCTGACACCGAACAGTACCACGCACAGGCAAACGAAGTGGGAGCGCATCTCGACCTCCTGGGAATTTTCTGGCGCTCCGCACCGAACGGCGGCGGCGCCGGCCCAGACAGTATGCTGAAAACGGCTGAGCTTGTCTGTGACATTTGTCCGAGATTTTCTTTTTTTGACTTCGGAGCGCGCTTACGAAAACGCGCGGTTTACAATCGTGATGGATTCAGGAGGAATCTCGCCGTCAACGGCGCGCCATGAAACTTTCCGTCGTGATGCCGGTGTATAACGAACGCGCCACGCTTCGGGAGGCGGTCCGAAAGGTTCTCTCGGTTCCGCTGGAGATCGAACTGATCACGGTGGACGATGGATCGCGGGATGGCTCGCGCGAGATTCTGGCGGAGCTGCAATCGGAGTATCCGCAGATCCGCGTCGTGCTTCAGCCGCACAACATGGGCAAAGGAGCGGCGCTCCGGCGCGGCATTCAGGAAGCCACGGGCGACTTCGTCATTATTCAGGACGCCGATCTGGAATACGAT
>CABEDA010000269.1_pt1 | contig 20132 bp, 19 predicted proteins | sample 3422771 | NCBI WGS metagenome assembly CABEDA01 (sample SAMEA5534329, study PRJEB31848) | metagenome | biome: tundra; feature: field; material: soil | place: USA | collected 2013-05 | depth 0.15 m
CTATCCGCCGCAGCAGGCGATGCGCATCATCACCGACCTTTTTGCCTGGACCAACGAAAATGTGCCGGAGTGGAACACGATTTCGATCTCCGGCTATCACATGCGCGAGGCGGGATCGACGGCGGTGCAGGAAGTCGCCTTCACGCTGGGCAACGGCATCGCCTACGTGGAAGCGGCGATAAGGGCGGGCCTCGATGTCGACAAGTTCGCGCCGCGGCTTTCGTTCTTCTTCAATGCCCACAGCAATTTTCTGGAGGAGGTCGCGAAGTTCCGCGCCGCGCGCCGCATGTGGGCGAAGATCATGCGCGACAAGTTCAAGGCGAAGAACCCAAAATCGTGGATGCTGCGTTTCCACACCCAGACCGCCGGTTCCACGCTGACCGCGCAGCAACCGGAAAACAACATTGTGCGCACGGCGATCCAGGCCATGGCGGCCGTGCTCGGCGGAACCCAGTCTCTGCACACCAATTCCTATGATGAAGCGCTGGCCTTGCCCACGGAGGCATCGGCGCGAATCGCGCTGCGCACCCAGCAGGTGATCGCGTTTGAGTCGGGCGCGCCGCAGACGGTCGATCCGCTCGCCGGATCGTATTACGTCGAATCGCTGACCAGCGAAATCGAAAAACGAGCCGCCGATTACCTGGAAAAGATCGAAGCCATGGGCGGCATGCTCAAAGCCATCGAACGCGGATATGTGCAGCAGGAGATCCAAAACGCAGCCTACGAATATCAACAGGCGGTCGATCGCCAGGAGGCAGTGGTAGTCGGCGTGAACCGTTTCCATGCAGAAGAAGAGAAAGCGGTGCCGATCCAGCGCATCGACCCGTCGCTGGAGCCAAAACAAGTGGAGCGTCTGCGAGCGCTGCGCGCAAAGCGCAATGCCGGGACCTGGCAAGCCGCGATCCAAGCGGTCGAAGACACGGCCCGCTCGGGAGAAAATCTAATGCCACGCATCCTGGCCGCCGTAGAGGCAAATGCCACGGTAGGCGAAATTTCAGACGCGATGCGCAAGGTGTACGGGGAGTACAAGGAAGCGGTGGTGATCTAAGAATGTTCAGAGGTCCAAGTCTGAGAAAGGTCAAGCGGTTCGGATGTGGCGCAGTTGGAGTCCTTGCTATTGTGACTGGCCTGCTCCATTCCGGGCACGCCGTTTCCTATTCATACAGAAACTGGTTTGGAGTGGTTTGGAGGGTTAGCCTTCGGACCCATCGTCGCGGTTCTTGGAATTTTGGCTCTCTTAGCCGCCATCTTCAATTGGCGCAGTATTTGGGACTCACTGTCGGCAGATCAGGCTCGACGAAAAGGCTAGATCCCGTAGTGCGGAGGCGCTGTCTCAGTTAGCCGTCTTGTATTCGCAGGCCTCACGACAGGCTTCGCAGTACATGAGCCCGTCGGTGCAAAGGCGCACGTCGAGCTGGGACTGGCAGTACACGCAGAATTTATCGCACGAGCAACTTTCTTCCGGACGCTCGCATTGGGCGCAAACGATGCGGCTTACACCTGGTCTAGAGGACATGGTTGAAGTTTAGATCCACCCAGGCAGGGAAGGAACGTAACGGAAGTCACCGAAAAGCAGGTCTTAGGTGTCAGGTGTCAGGTCTCAGGAAAAGCAACACCGTCCGACCTTGTCTTTTTAATCTTGGTTTTCCTGACACCTAACACCTAAGACCTGACACCTGAGACCTGAGACCTGAAATTTGCGTCCTTCCCGTCCGGGTGTTAACGTATTCAGTTCCAGATTCCGGCAGGCCAGCCACTGTCTGAACGATTCTCTGACCGAGGTTCTTCGTGTCGGTTGCTGAAGCCACTCCGCCCGTCGCCCCACAGAACGTCCGCAAGACTGCCTTGAACGCCGTCCATCGCCAGATGGGCGCGAAGATGGTGGAGTTTAACGGCTGGGACATGCCCGTCGAATACCCAGCGTCGATCGGCTGCGGCATTGTCGCCGAGCACATGGCGGTGCGCAAGGGTGTCGGAATTTTTGACGTCAGCCACATGGGCGACATCCGCCTGGCCGGAAGGGAAGCGCTCGCCGCCGTGCAGCATATCTCGATGAATGACGCGTCACGGCTCGTGGTCGGTCAGGCGCAATATTCGGCGTTGCTCTATCCCCAGGGAACCTTCGTGGATGACGTGATCGTGCACCGTCTCGCCGAGGACGAATACCTGCTCGTAATCAATGCGGGGACGCGCGAAAAGGATTTCAACTGGGTGCACGACAATACCCGCCAGTTCGACTGCGCGGTCGAGCATCTATCCGATGACTTCACCCAGATTGCGATCCAGGGTCCGAAGGGCGTCGACGTGCTTCAGAAGTTGACCGATGCCGACCTCAGTGCAGTGAAGTTCTACTGGCTGACGCGCGGCACAGTGTGTGGCCTGAAGAATATCTTGATGGGCCGCACCGGTTACACAGCCGAAGACGGATTCGAAATCTACATTCCACCGGACGAGAAGACCAGCGCGCGGGTGTGGTACGAGATTCTGGCGGCGGGAAAAGAGTTTGGCGTAGTCCCCTGCGGCCTGGGTGCGCGCAATACGCTGCGGCTCGAAGGCAAGCTCCCACTCTACGGACACGAAATTTCGGACACGATCAATGTGTGGGAAGCGGGAGTGGATCGTTTCTGCAAGATGGAGAAGGCGGAGTTTATTGGACGCGCCGCACTCGAGAAAGCAAAAGCCGAAGGCGTAAAGAAAACGCTGATCGGACTCGAGATGGTCGAGCGCGGCATCGCCCGCGACGGATACAAGATTCTGGACGAGGCCGGGCGCGAGATTGGCTATGTAACCAGCGGTTCACCGGCGCCGTTCCTGAAGAAGAATATTGCCCTGGCCTACGTCCCGCCTGCGCAGGCCGCGGTGGGAACGACGGTGACTGTAGAAATCCGCGGGCAGGGCGTGAAAGCGCAAGTGATACCAACGCCGTTTTATAAGCGTCCCAAGAAGCCGTAGCGCCGCCGTCTCGGCGGCTGTCCGGCAGGCGTCCTTGCCTGCCGCGCCGAGGGCGAGACGCCCTCGGGACAGCCGGCAGGATGCCAGCGCTACAAGTTAGAAGTTAGGATCTAAAAGCCAGAAGCCAGGAGCGAGAAGCCGATGTCCTACCCATCCGACCGCAAATATACAAAAGAACATGAATGGATCACTGCCGACGGCACCGTCGGCATCACGCACCACGCCCAGGACTCGCTCGGCGATATCGTGTTCGTCGAACTGCCCAAGGTGGGGGCGGAACTCACCATGGGGAAGACCTTCGGCACGGTCGAGTCGGTGAAGGCCGTCTCCGATTTGTACGCTCCCGCTTCCGGGACGGTAACGGCCGTGAATGAAGCTCTGGCCACGGCCCCGGAGCAAGTGAACAAAGACGCGCATGCCGCCTGGATGGTCAAGATCAAGATGAAAGATCCGGCGGAGATGAACGCGCTGCTCTCGGCCGTGGACTACGAAAAGTTTGTCAGCGAAGAGGCGGGCCATTAAAAGCATTGCAGAAGTCAGAAGTCAGATTGCAGAAGTGAACCCCTTGGCTCCCACGAATATCACTGGAAGCGCAGGGTTTTACTTCTGCAATCTGACTTCTGACTTCTGCAATCGTAATCAAAGGTTCTTATGAGATATCTGCCTAAATCTCCCGCGGATCGCGTCGCCATGTTGCAGGCGATCGGCATCCGCTCCGTGGACGAACTTTTTTCGCCGATTCCAGCCGGGTTTCGTCTGACGCGCGATCTCGACATCCCCTGTCAAATGGCCGAGTCGGAAATTGTCGACTGGTTCAAGCAACGCGCCAAAGAAAACGGCGAAGGCTACACCAGTTTTCTCGGAGCCGGCGCTTACTTCCATTACCGGCCCGTGGTCATCGATGCGCTGGTGCAACGCGGCGAATTCCTCACCTCCTACACCCCGTACCAGGCGGAGTTTGCGCAGGGAACGCTGCAAGCCATCTTCGAGTTCCAGACCATGATCGCGGAACTCACCGGCATGGACCTGGCGAATGCCTCGATGTACGACGGCTCGACGGGCGCGGCCGAGGCCGTGATGATGGCGTGCCGCATCACCGGAAGGCATTCGGCGGTCGTCGCGCGCAGCCTGCATCCCGAGTATCGCGAAGTGCTGAACACCTACGCGACGCACCAAGCCATTCTGTTGAAAACGGTCTCGTTCACCGAGTCGGGACAAATCAATCTGAAAGAACTCGAGCAGGCAGTGGGCGACGATACGGCGTGCGTCCTGATCCAGTCGCCGAATTTCTTCGGCACGATTGAAGACGTCGAAGCCATCGCCGAGATCGCGCACCGACGCGGAGCCCTGCTGATCGTCTCGATCGCCGAAGCAGCGTCGCTGGGCATTGTGGAGCCGCCGCGCACCGCCGACATCGTGGCCATGGAAGCGCAGTCGTTCGGAGTCCCGCTCGGTTTCGGTGGTCCCTACTGCGGCGTGCTGGCCACGAAGGAAAAATTCGTCCGGCAAATGCCGGGCCGCCTCGCTGGTCAGACGGTCGACAAGAACGGGAAGCGCGGCTTCGTGCTGACGCTAGCCACCCGCGAGCAGCACATCCGCCGCGAGAAAGCGACCTCGAATATCTGCACCAACCAGGCGCTGGTCGCGCTGATGGTGAACATCTTTATGACGGTGTACGGCAAGATCGGCCTGCGGGAACTGGCGAAGCAGAACCTGGCGAAGGCGGTGTATGCATCTGGCCAGTTCGGAAAACATGCCAAAGTGCTCTTCGCGGGAGCGCCACGATTCAACGAGTTCGTGGTGCAAACCAGCGAAGATCCTTACGCCGTCAACTTGCGGCTGCTCGGACACAAGATCGTCGGCGGCCTGCCGTTGAAGAAGTTCTATCCCGAACTGAAGAATGCGGCGCTGTGGTGCTGCACGGAGCTGACCACGCGGTCCATGATTGACACGGCGGTGGGCATGGTCGCCGAGAGCGAGCGCTCAGATCCAAGTATGAAAGAAACAGGGGAACACGAGGTGGTGAGATGAAGACGAAACCCATGACTCGCAAAGCCACCCATCACATCAGCCAGAACGAAGGATTGATCTTCGAAAAGTCATCTCCCGGCAAGGCGGCCTGGAGATTGCCGCCGCTCGATGTCCCGGAAGTGGATACGGCCAAGCTGCTGGGCAAGCAGGAGCGCAAGGATCTTGGCTATATGCCGGAAGTGAGCGAGATTGAAATCATCCGCCACTTCACGCGCCTCTCGACGTGGAATTACGCTATCGATCTCGGAATGTATCCGCTCGGCTCTTGCACCATGAAGTACAACCCGCGAGTGAATGAGTTTGTCGCGCGGATCGAAGGGCTCGCCAACGGGCATCCATACCAGCCGGAGAAAATTTCGCAGGGCGCAATGCGCATCATGAAGACGCTAAGCGATTGCCTGCTCGAAATCACCGGCATGGACGCGATTACCTTGCAACCGGCCGCGGGCGCGCACGGCGAACTCACCGGAATGCTGCTGGTGCGCGCGTATCACCAGTCCAAAGGCAACGCGCGCAAGAAGATTCTGATTCCCGACTCGGCGCACGGAACGAATCCAGCGACCGCAGCCACGGTGGGCTACGCTGTCGAAAATTTGAAATCGAACGACCGCGGCATGGTGGACGTGGCGGCGCTGGCGGCGCAGATGAATGAAGACGTCGCCGCGCTGATGGTGACCAATCCGAACACGCTAGGCGTTTTTGAGCAGGAGATTCACAAGATCGCCGAACTCATGCATGCCAAGGGCGGCCTGCTCTACATGGACGGCGCCAACATGAACGCGCTGGTCGCGAAGACGCGGCCCGGGGATTTCGGTGTTGATGTCATGCACATGAACTTGCACAAAACGTTTTCGACGCCGCATGGCGGAGGCGGTCCAGGGTCGGGCCCGGTGGCGGTGAAGAAGATTCTCGAGCCCTTCCTGCCGACGCCGGTCATCATCACCAAGCCGGATGGCGCGCTGGGCTTCGAATACAACCGTCCGCAGTCGGTGGGCCGCGTGCGCGCGTTCTATGGGAATTTCGGCATGTTCATTCGCGCGCTCGCCTACATCTTTGCCAACGGCCCGGACGGCCTGCGCCAAACCACGGAAGACGCCGTGCTCAACGCGAACTACATCCGCAAGGGCCTCGAAGGCGTTTACGATCTGCCCTACTCGACGCCGTCCATGCACGAAGTGGTCTTCAGCGACAAGATCCAGGCGAAGAAGGGCGTGAAGACCGTCGACCTGGCCAAACGCCTGATCGATTACGGATTCCATCCCTACACCATGGCGTTCCCGCTGATTGTTCATGGCGCGCTGATGATCGAACCGACCGAGAGCGAGCCGAAAGAAGAACTGGATCTGTTCATCGAGGCCATGAAGTCGATCGCGGAAGAGGTGGAAGAAGATCCGCAGTTCGTCCTCGACGCCCCGCACAACGCACGCATTTCCCGTCTGGACGATACCGCGGCCGCGCGCAAGCCGGTGCTGCGTTGGAGGCCGGAGACCGCGTAGGGACAGCCGCCCTCGGCTGTCCAGCCGAGCGCAGCTCGGCCGTGCAGACGGCACCCAGCCCCTAAAGGGGCGTCTGATCCAAGAAGCGTTGGCATCGCTGAAGCGATGCCCTGATACGAATCCCCAGTTCTCCGCAGCGTCTTGCTAAAATCACCTAAGCCCTACCTCTATGCCCGACCATCCGGCCAGCTCCGCAACCACCCGCCAACTGGCCGAACACCACTACTACGCCGCGCTCGACTTGGTTCTCGAAGGCCACCACGGGCAGGCGGTCGAAGAATACCGGCAGGCGGTGGCGGCTGACCCGAAGTTCACCGACGCGCTGCATGGACTGAGCCGGGCACTCCAGGACCTCAACCGCTTCGACGAAGCCATCGAGGCCGCCAAGCAAATTTCAGAAATCGATCCCGACGACATTCTGGCGCACACCAGCCTCTCGATCCTGTATCAGAAAAAGGGAATGGTTCCCGAGGCCGAGGCGGAAGGGAACAAGGCGCGCGTGCTGGGGTGGAAGCAGCAGTTGAAGAAGGGGAGCGGATAGTGAGCGGTGGTCAGTTGCCAGAAAACATCGCCGCGATATTGTGAAATACCTCATCGTCTACGAGAAATCAAACACAGGGTGGGGCGCATACGCTCCCGACTTGCCTGGCCTGGGCGCGACGGGCAAAACGCTGGATGAGGTGAAGGACCTCATCCGTGAGGCGGTTGAGTTTCACTTGGAAGGCATGCGCGCGCACGGCGATCCCATCCCTGCGCCCAGGTCATAGAAGAAGTCTTACCCCAGATGCTTCTTCAGAAACTCCAGCGAGCGCTCCCGCGCCAGCTTCGCCGCTTCCGCGTTGTAGCTCGCGCGATCGTTGCAATTGAAGCCGTGGCCCGCGTCATACCAAAAGACCAGCACCTCGGGATTTGCCGCCTGCACCGCGTCGATGCTCTGCTTCGGAATATGCTGATCCAGTTTTCCGAAGTGCAGCATAATTGGCGCCTTCGGATGCTCGTCGGTAAACTTCGCGATCTGTCCGCCGTAGTAGCCCACCGCTGCGTCGACGCCGGGGCGCGCGGCCGCCAGCCAGGCAATCGTGCCGCCGAAGCAGTAGCCTATCACCCCGACTTTCTTTCCCGCCTGCCTGCGTGCGTACTCGATCGCGGCAGCTGTGTCCTTCAGCGCATGGTCCAGATTCAGCCCGGGAATCAGCGACATCGCCTTCTGCATATCCGCGCCTTCGTAGCCAAGTTCCAGGCCACGCTCGTAGCGGTCGAACAGCGCTGGCGCAACCGCCAGAAAGCCGTCCTTCGCGTAGCCATCCGCCACCGAGCGGATATGCGGGTTCACTCCAAAGATCTCCTGCACCACCACCAGGCCGGCAATCGGCTCTCCTTCCGGATGCGCGACATAGGCATCCAGTTCATGACCGTCGCTGGCCTGCAACTTCACGTGTTCACTCATCGCATCTCCTCAAAATTTGTCATGCTGAGTTCTATCGTTTGGATGCGCACGCTCTGACCAAAGCTTCAGCGAGTTGAGAGTCGGAACAAGTCTTAGATAAAGTATCTGCTTATCGCAGCGGTGGACCGCTGCGCTACCCAAAATCAAGTGCAACACCGACTTTTTTCGCGGCCTGTGCAGCCGCTGCCGAGCTGCGCTCGGCTTGGACGGGCGAGGCGCCCGTCCCCACACGAGGCCTCCGCGAGTTAAAATTAGGCTATGCGTGAAGTCGTCCTTGTTTCTTCCGTCCGCACTCCGGTGGGCCGCGCGTATAAGGGTACGCTGCGGGCTACGCGTCCCGATGAACTGGCTGCCGTTGCGATCAAGGGTGCGCTCGCCCGCGTGCCTCAACTTGATCCCAAGGAAATTGAAGACGTCATTCTGGGCTGCGCCATGCCCGAGGCTGAGCAGGGGATGAACGTGGCCCGCATCGCGTCGCTGCGCGCGGGGCTGCCGGTCGAGGTCTCGGCGGTGACCATCAATCGCTTCTGCTCGTCCGGCTTGCAGGCGATTGCCATGGCGGCCGAGCGCATCATGGCGGGCGGCGCCGAGGTGATGGTGGCGGGCGGCACCGAATCGATGTCGATGATCCCGATGGGCGGCAACAAAATTTCGCCCAACCCGTGGCTGGTGGATCATTATCCGGATGCGTATCTCACAATGGGCCTGACGGCGGAGCGGGTGGCGGCGCGTTTCGGCATCACGCGCGAACAGTGCGACCAGTTTTCCCTGCGCAGCCATCAGAAAGCACTGGCCGCGATTGCGGCGGGCAAGTTCGAGGAAGAAATCGTCGCTGTGCCGGTGAGCTTTACCACTCCGAATGGATCGAAACCAAAGAAGCAGGAAATTTCTTTCAAGGTGGACGAGGGTCCGCGCGCCGATACTTCACTCGAAGCTCTGGGCGCGCTCAAGGCCGCGTTTCACGTGAAGGGTGTGACCACGGCCGGGAATTCTTCGCAGATGTCGGATGGCGCTGCGGCCGCTGTGGTGATGTCGGCCGAGCGGGCGAAGGCTCTGGGCATCGCTCCGCTGGCGCGCTACGTCGCGTTTGCCACTGCTGGATACAAGCCGGAAGAGATGGGCCTGGGGCCGGTGTTTGCCATCCCGAAGGCGCTGAAGCTGGCGGGACTGAAGCTCTCGGACATCGACGTGATCGAACTGAACGAGGCGTTTGCGGCGCAGTCGCTGGCGGTGATCAAAGAAGCCGGGCTTGATCCCGGACGCGTGAATCCGAACGGCGGAGCAATCGCGCTGGGCCATCCGCTGGGATGCACCGGGGCAAAGCTGACGGCCAGCGTCATTCGCGAACTGAAGCGCCGCAAGGGGCGTTACGGCATGGTAACGATGTGCGTCGGTGGAGGGATGGGTGCGGCGGGCGTTTTCGAAAATCTAAATTGACCGCGAGGCTCCTGTCCAGATTGACTGCGCCAGGTTAATACACTCCCCGGGCATTGAGAAAACTGCTGTAGGCCTTGTCGCTTACCAGGATGTGCTCTTTCAACCAGGTCTGCAGGAACAGCATGAGTGACACCGGAACTCCCGCCTTGCCGGCGTAGTAGTCTTCCAGAAACTTCGCGACCAACCGTGTGAACCTGTCGTGCTCGGCACAGTGGGTGAGGAGTGCGGGGAATTTGTGTTCGGTCATCAGTGCTTCTTCAGCGGGGAAGTGTGTGTGCGCATACTCGACCAGTCGCTGCAGAATCGAGTGGGTGACGGCTGCGCCTTCACCGGTAGCGAGTGCCTGGTTGAGTTCGTGGACGATCGCCAAGAAACCTTGGTGCTGACGATCGAGTTCGGCAATGTTTACGCTATACCGATCTGACCAGCGGAAAGCTGAAGTCTCAACAGTCATGTGGTTCCATCCTGTACCGGGATATCGGCCATTGACGCGATGTTCATGACACCCAAGAGAACCGCGAGCCTTACGCTGCAACTGTCTGGCCGTGTTGTGCTCGAACGTGCCCTTCGTGCAACCCAGTAGACGCCTGCCCGGACTTCTCATAGACTTCTAATTGTTACTTCTGACCTTCTCGGCCTAACTTGCCGGTTTCTACTCAAAAGGGGCTTGAAATGGCGACGACCGCAATTCCCAAGACCAAGATATCCGGCGGTAGCTTCCTGCTGGAAGAGCGGCAGACTGCCGACGTCTTCACCCCGGAAGATTTTTCCGAGCAGCAACAGATGATCGGGCAGACCACCGAAGAGTTTGCCAACAACGAGATTCTGCCCCAGGCCGATAAAATCGAGCACAAGGATTTCTCGATTTCGCGCGATCTGCTGAAAAAGGCCGGCGACCTAGGCCTCAGCGGAGTCGAAATTCCCGAAGCCTACGGCGGCCTCGAAATGGACAAAGTCACCGCCGCCATCATCGCCGACCACATCGCCAAGTACGCCGGGTTTGCCACCACCTGGGGCGCGCACAGCGGCATCGGCCTGTTGCCTATCGTTTATTTCGGCACCGAAGAGCAGAAGAAGAAGTACCTGCCGCGCCTCGCCACGGGAGAAATTGTGGGCGCGTACGCCTTGTCGGAAGCGAGTTCCGGCTCCGATGCCCTAAATTGCCGCGCCCGCGCCGTGCTTTCGCCGGACGGCAAGCACTACATCCTCAACGGCGAGAAGATGTGGATTACCAACGCGGGCTTTGCCGACCTGTTCACGGTGTTCGCAAAAGTTGACGGCGAAAAGTTTTCCGCGTTCCTGGTCGAAAGAACTTTTCCGGGATTTTCCGTCGGCGCGGAAGAGCACAAAATGGGCATCCGCGGATCTTCCACCTGTCCTCTCATCCTGAACGATTGCAAGGTGCCGGTCGAAAATCTGCTCGGCGAAGTTGGCAAGGGGCACATCATCGCCTTCAACATTCTGAACATCGGACGTTTCAAACTTTGCGCCATGTGCGTGGGCGGGGCGCGGGTTTCGATCGAACATGCCGTGGCCTACGCCAAGCAGCGCAAGGCATTCGGCAAGACGATCGGCGAATTTGGCCTGGTACGGGAAAAGATCGCGAACATGGCGACCCTGATCTATGTCGGCGAGTCGCTCGTCTATCGCACCGTCGGGATGATGGACGCGCTGCTCTCGGAAATCGATTCCGCCAGCCCCGACGCGGCCGCCGTAGCGAAAGAACGGCGCAAGGCGATCGAGGAATACGCCGTCGAGTGCTCGATCCTCAAAGTCTGGGGCTCGGAGATGATCGATTACGTCGTCGACGAATCGCTGCAGATCCATGGCGGGTACGGCTTCGTGGAAGAGTATCCGGCGGAGGGCGCCTACCGCGACGCTCGCATCAATCGTATTTTCGAAGGCACGAACGAAATCAACCGGCTGATCATCACCGGATTCCTGCTGAAACGCGCCATGAGCGGCCAGTTGCCGCTGATGCCGGCGATCAAGAAGTTGATGGACGAAGTGCTGAGCGGGCCGTCCGTCGGCGAAGAGATCGAAGGTCCGCTGGCCGAAGAACGCAAACTGGTCGCGCAGGCAAAGAAGCTAGGCCTATTTATCGCCGGATCGGCCACGCAGAAATATATGCAAGCCATCCAGGAGCAGCAAGAAGTAATGGGCGCGATCGCCGATATGACCATCGAGATTTACGCCATGGAATCGGCCGTGCTGCGCGCGCAGAAGATGGTCGAACAAAAAGGAGAAGCCTCGGCGGCGCTGGCGGTTGCGATGGCGCGAGTGTATCTGACGCAGGGGTTCGAAAAGGTCGAGTCGGCGGCCAAGAAAGTCATAGCCGACGTGGCCGAAGGCGACATGCTGCGGACGCAGTTGGCGATCGTGCGGCGGTTGTCCAAGCACGAACCGTTCAACACGATTGCGTTGCGCCAGCACATTGCGCAGAAGACGATTGAGGCAGGGAAGTACTGGCTAAGCTAGGACGCAATGATATTGGGTGGACCGTTGAGGAGGCTGGCCGAACGGCTCAGTCGGGGCGTAGTTCTGCGCCGGCACTTGCCGAGTGATTTTCAGCGCCTTCCGCTCTATGTAACTCCCGAGGCTGGCCTCCGCCATTGGGCAGGCTTGTCCGGTGTGGACCGGCATCTGCTCCGCATGGTGCGGGAACTGGTCAAGCCGGGGGCTGTGGTCTGGGATGTGGGCGCGAACGTTGGTTTGTTCGCATTTTCCGCAGCCGCCATAACGGGGCCCTCCGGGCTGGTGGTGGCCATTGAGCCCGACGTCTGGCTCGCTCACTTGATGGACCGGTCGTCCCGCGAAATTAGTCAGAAGAAATTGCTCGCAGCCCCGGTTCGAGTCTTGTGCGCATCCGTGTCCAGCGAACTGCGCGTGAGCGAACTGGAAATCGCGGAGCGGGCGCGCGCTTCCAATCATCTGGCGGGCATTTCCGGTTCGACGCAGACAGGAGGATACCGCCATCGGCAGCCTACCGTGTCGCTGGCACTGGATTGTCTGGTCGATTTCTTTCCGGCGCCAAGTGTCCTGAAGATTGATGTCGAGTCGCACGAGATCGAAGTGCTGCGCGGCGCAGCCCAATTACTAGAGAGCGCCCGGCCTGTGATCTGGTGTGAAGTGGACCCCCAAAATGCGGAGGCGGTCTCGAAGTTGCTCCACGAAAAGAACTACCAGCTCTTTGGAGCCGCAAACGATCCCCATCCTGTAATTCAGCGAGCGTGGTGGGATACGCTGGCGGTTCCAACGGAGAGGGCCGCGTATAACGACAGTTGAGTGAAGCTTCACTCAAACCAGCCGCTGCGGTAAGCCACCCACCACGAGGCGTACGCGATAGGAATGGTCGCGCCCAGCGCCCACCAGAGCGGCAGCACAAAATCGGCGGCGAGCCCAAGCACGGTGAAGGAGATCCAGAAGATCTTGCGCTCCATATCCGGATTGTAAGTCCTTCCCGCCACTTGCGATCCCGCGCAACAGCCTGCGGAAAAACTTCAGTTTCGTAGCGAAAGTTTCTTCCGTCCGCGGTTCCGTCCGCAGGAGACGCGGCGAGCCGCGTCTCTACGGTCAGGTTTTGCGCCGGAGTTCTTCCATCACACTCTGCATCAGCTCTTTGGCGTCGGTAAGATTCTTCATGATGAGCTGCACATCCATAACCGGCTTTCCCAGCCAGCGCTGGCTTTGGCAGTAGATGCCGTGTTGCCCGACCAGGGCCATGGCGTCGGTGACCAGGTCCATGGTGACCGCGAGGCGTCCCCGGGGCACGCCCATGCGCAGTTCGAAGTTCTCGAGTTCTTCCCGCTTTTCGTTGAAGACGGCCATGGACAGATTGTAGCGGGGATGCGGGTATAATTCAGCAGTTAGCAATTAGCACTTAGCCGTTAGTTCAAAAAATCAAATCCGAGGGGAATAGGGCTTGACTCGGGCCGTGTGGAACATGGACACGCCCCGGCTTCGGAGGGTTTTGGCTAAATGCTAAGTGCTATTTCAGGAGGAACAAGTCATGAAGAAGATTGGCTTAATTGCACTGTCACTGTTCGCGGTCGCAACGCTCGCTTCGGCGCAGATGGGCATGTCGCAGGAAAAATCCAAGGCGCCGCTCAGTCCGCCGGCCAGCGCGGCGTGCAAGTTCTCCGATGGCAAAACCATCAAGGTGGACTATTCCAGTCCACGCGTAAGAGGGCGGAAGATTCTTGGCGAGGCGAGTGAGAAGGCGCTGGTGCCATACGGCGAGATCTGGCGTACGGGCGCGAATAAGGCGACCACGTTCGTTAGCGATGCCAACCTGACGGTGGGCGGCAAGGCTGTGCCGGCGGGTAGCTACACCATGTTCACCATCCCTAAGGCTGACAAGTGGACGCTGATTATCAACAAGAAGACCGCCGAGTGGGGCATTCCGTACAAGTACGAAGCCGACGAACTGGCCCGAGTTGACATGCAGGTCTCGAAAACGCCGGCACCGGTCGAGAACTTCACCATCGCGTTCGACGAGGCAGGCAGCAAATGCACGCTGCACATGGAGTGGGAAAACACCCGCGCCAGCGTCGAGATTACAAAGTAAACAGTCGGTCTGTAGAGACGGGGCTTGCCCCGTTTCCTTGGATTGCGGCAAGGGCCGCGGCAAGCCAGGTCTCTACGGAAGGTCACCGCATCGCGCGACGGGTCTCCGCGCTATACTGAACCCGATGCGGCCGATGCTGCGCTTTCTTTGGAACTCTACTCGTGGCCACCGGATTGCCCCCTGGCGCAGCCCGTATCTTCTATGGCGCATCGAGACCTACACCGGCGTCAAGATGACCCAGATTGGATTCCTGGAATTCTGGGAATTCTTGTGGACGGAGCGCGGCAACTTATGGCGTTTCCTGAAGTGGACCGCGGAGATGGATCGCTACGTCCATCCAGTGGCAAAGAGCAGCAATTAGCGCTTAGCATTTAGCCGTTAGCCAAAGCACGGAAGCGCAGCAGTGTCGATGGGTCTTCGCTAAATGCTAAATGCTAAGTGCTGACTCAGCGCCCTTCCATCACCACATTCACTTCGCTGCCCTTGCCCGCGCCCAGCAGTTGGTAGGCGGACCCACGGTTGGCGGCAACTTCCAAAAAACCCATGCTGCCGAGGATGCCGAAAACTTCGCCGGGAGCGCCGTCGGCGTAGCTTGTGCACATGCGCGTTGCCTGCAGCTTGGTTCCAATCGCAATCTTGAAGGCGGGCGGCGTGGCCTCGAAGAGTTGGGGCGCATCCTGCGGCGTAATGTTGGTGATGAGATTTCCAAAACGATCCACTTTCAAAACTACTCCTCGCAGTGTGCGTTCATCGACCGGCTTGGGGCGGGGCGCGCCAAAACGGACGTAGTCGGTGATCTCTTCGCCGAAGCGGCTGGGTTCGATTCCCTTGGCGAGAAAAGCCGCGACGGGCGAGAAGATATCGCGCGCGTGGAAGGTGTTGCTGCGCGGCTGCAGGAAATAATGCTCGGCCGTGACATGGCGTACCGAAAGCCGCTCTTCGCGGGCATACACGAGAGAAAGCACGCCGTTGTCGGGAGCCACAAACAGGTGGCGATCGCCCGTAAGAATGATCGGTCGCCGCGCCGTCCCCACCCCGGGATCGACGATCACCATGTGCACGGTGCCGGAAGGGAAGTAGGAGTAGGCCTGCGAAATGGTCAGCGCGCCATCCAGAATGTCGAACGGCTGCACCGCATGGCTGATGTCGATGATCTGCGCCTCGGGAGCAATCTCCAGCATGACCCCCTTCATGGCGCCGATGAAATGATCGTTGAGTCCGAAATCGGTAGTGAGCGTGATGATCGGGATGTGCGCCAATCGATTGCCTCGTCGCGCCTGAAAGTTTTCAGGAACTCCAACGAAGTATCGGACGTGGCACGGCGGCGCGTCAAGGAGCATTCAGCACTCAGCATTCAGCACTCAGCAATCAGCACTCAGCAATCAGTACTCAGCACTCAGCCAATTCTCGTTTAGGTGGGGCAGGTTTTGCCCGTGGCGTTCGGGTCAATCATTATGCGGGTGTTTTCAGGTTTGGCTGACTGCTGACTGCTGAGTGCTGAGTGCTGGGTTTGGTTGACTGCTGTTTAGTCCACGGCTACGTCGCCCGAGCCAGTATGCACGGAAACAATCGGCCCGCCGCCACGCACCTTGCCAATCACACTCTTCCGCGATTCCGGAATGCGGCCCTGGACGGTCGTAGTCACCGGATGGCCCAGCGTGACGGTTCCGGAACTTGAAGAGATGTCGACATCGAAGGCGGCGTCGGATGGGACTCGCAGGGTCACGTTTCCCGAGCCGGTGCGGACGTTCCACATGTTCTTGGGCGAGCCGTTGCCGTGAATGTCGCCGCTGCCTGCTTCGGCGTGAAATCCCCCATTGATGCCGTTGACCGTGATGTTACCGCTTCCGGTGCGGATGTCCACGTCGCCCGCACCCATTTCCTCGATTTCAATGTCACCACTGCCGGCTTTGACCTTCGCGGGACCGGAAAGGTCGCGCCCGCGGACGTTTCCCGATCCCGTCTGGAAACGCATTTCACCGGCAAGGCGCGCCAGTCGCAGGTCGCCTGACCCGCTCTCCAGATCGATGTTGCCCTTCAGGCCTTCGACCGTCTGATCGCCGCTGCCGGTATGGGCACGAATCGCGGTGTTCTCCGGGACGGTAATTTCGTAGTCGATCGAAATGTTGTTGTAGTTCACGTAGTCGATGCGGATGCTGTTGCCAGTCTGGCGAATCGGAGGATGATTCTTTAGCTCCTGCACCTCGGCCTTGTGGTCGCCGCCAAACCAGGAATTCCCCGATTGAATCTTGGCATGAATTGAGACCGTGCCCGCCGCGCCGTTCCGAACCGTGATGTCGCCGGAGCGAGTCAGCACTTCGAGGTCGACGGGTCCGCTGACTTGGAACGAACGGTCAAAGGTTCCAATGACCGAGGCGAACCCGGCCAGCGAAGTAGCCAAAACAAATATCAACGCGCGGACCGCGCGATAAGAAGAAATCTGTGTCATAACAATTCTTCTCCGTTCTCAATTCACCATGGCTGGTCACATGGCTTGTCATTGCCAGGGTTTGTCATGACCATGGCTTGTCATCCTGAGCGAAGCGAAGGATCTGCTGTCTCTTCCACTTACAAGAAAGCAGATCCCTCGCTTCGCTCAGGATGACAAACAGTTGCTGCTCAGACCTGACACCTAAGACCTAACACCTAAGACCTGACACCTGACACCTGCCTCTCTCACTGCAGCACAACCTGGTCGCCTTCCTTCAGTCCTTGCAGCAACTCGGTCTTGGCGCCATTTGAGATGCCGATGTTGACCGCGATTTTGCGTTTGCCTTCCTTAGCTTTGCGATCCGGCACTTCGACCGATGCCTTCTTGTCCTTGTCGTATAGGATCGAGCCTTCGGGAATCTGCAGCACGTTCTTGTGCTCTTCGAGAATGATCTCGGCGTTAGCCGTCATCATGGCTTTGAGGACGCCCTCGGGATTATTGATCGAGACGCGCACTTCGAAAGTCGTGACGTTGTCTTTCTCAACGCCCATGGGAGAAATCTTCGTCACTTTGCCGGTGAAGGTCTTGTCCTTGAACGACTCGACTTTGATCCGGGCGGGTTGTCCCAGGTAAACCTTGCCGATATCGCTCTCGTCCACTTTGCCTTTGACGTAAACTTCGCTCGTGTCGCCGAGCGTCATCACCAGCGTGGCCGACGAACCCAGCACCAGGATGGAGCTGACCGCGTCGCCAATCTCCACATCGCGCGAAAGCACGATCCCATCCAGCGGAGACTCAATCGTGGTGTAACCCAACTGCTCTTCCAGTTGTTTCAGGTTGGCACGGTCCCGCGCCAACTGCCCCTGGGCCTGACCGATCTTGGCCTGCAAGACCTGCAACTGCGCCTTGGACACGTTTTGCTTGTTCAGCGACATCTCGTAATTTTTTTCCGCGTCGTCAAGCGCGGAGGCGGAAACCACGCCGTCCGTCGCCATGCGTTGAGCGCGGTCATAGGCGCGTTTCAGCAACGGAACGTCGGGGCCCTCGGCGTCCACCTTGGCGCGCACCAGGTCGGCTCGCGTGCTGTTCAGGCTGGCGGTCGAAGCCTCTAATTGCGCGCGGGCCTGGTCAACCTGGGCCTGCATCTCGTCCCGATCGAGTTCGGCGAGCAATTGTCCCTTCTTCACTTTGTCGCCGTATTCGACGTAGAGCTTCTTCACAATGCCAGTGGCCTTAGACTTGACTTCGACCTGCGTGATGGGCCAGATCTTGCCCGTGGCCACTACGCTTTTCGCCAAGTCTCCTTTTTCGACCTTCGCCAGCTTCGAGGGATCGATCTTGGTCCCGCTGCTGGATGCGATCAGCGCACCGGCAACGACCAAAACCACAACGGCTGCCGCTATCGAGATCCAGATGATGATTCGCTTACGCCGCTTTTTCCTGCCATTACCATTACCGTTGCCTTCCACGACCGCCTCCTGCTTCAATTCAAATCTTAGAACTGGCATTCAACTGTAGTTACGCGAGAACCGTTGTAATAGTTCCCCAAAGAACTCCTTAGGGGCTGGCCTCGGCGTCCGCTCTCTAACATGTCCTTAGACCGCCGGACAACGAAAAAGAAAGCGATCAGTTTGTGATAGCAATCAAGGGATCATTTGATTGTACTGCCAGCCCGCTCTCAAAAGCGGGGCATTATCCCTTTGGAATGTTAGAATTAGAGTTCCATGATTGCATCCGTGCTGCTGCGGGTGTTCGTCGTCCTGCTCCTGGTGGCGGTCAATGCCTTCTTTGCCGCAGCCGAGTTCGCGCTGGTCAGCGTGCGCGAAACCCGCATCCAGCAGTTAATCGAAGCTCACCGCGTGGGCGCCCGCACCGTTCTCAAACTTCACCAGCAACTCAGCCGCGTAGTCAACGGCGTGCAACTGGGAATCACCGTGACCAGCCTGACCCTGGGCTGGCTGGGCGAGCCGGTTCTGGCCCGATTGTTCGAGGGCTGGATCGGAAGCGTGCCGCATGCGTTGATCTACGCTCATGCCATCGCCGTAGCGGTAGCCTTCGTGATGATCACCAGCCTGCACGTAATCCTCGGCGAACTCGTTCCCAAGTCGCTCGCCTTGCAACGGGCCGAGCGCGTTGCCCTGGCCGTCGCCGCGCCCATGGACGTTTTTCTCACCATCACCGCCCCCCTGACCCTGGTCATGAGCCGCGCCGCTGGTTTTGTTCTGCGCGCATTCGGCACCCGCGAAATCCGCCACGGCTCGGTCCATTCTCCCGACGAACTCAAGCTCATCGTGACCGCCGCTCACCACTCGGGGCAGCTCTCTCCCGCCCAGGAAGAGATGCTGCTGAACGCGCTCGAACTCGACAGCATAACCGCGCGTCAAGTGATGGTGCCGCGGACCAGAATTTTTTCCTTGCCCTCCGACCTGAGCCTGGACGAAGCCCTGGCGCGAGTGGCCGATGAACAGCACTCGCGCATCCCCGTGTACGATCCGCAACGCGGCCCCGAACATATTGTCGGCGTGCTTTACGCCAAGGACTTGATGCGTTGGACGCGCCTGCGCCTCGGCCACAGCGCCGATCCTCTCGCCGCCACGCGCATTTCCCAGATGAAGATCGGCCAGGTGATGCACGATGTGCTGGTGGTTCCCGAAACCAAATCGTTGCTCGACCTGCTCGGCGAATTCCAGCAACACAAGCGCCACCTGGCGGTAGTGGTCGACGAATTCGGCTCCACCGCGGGAGTGATCAGCGTGGAAGATGTGCTAGAGCAATTGGTAGGCGAACTGGAAGACGAATTCGACGTTGCGTCCACGCAGCCCGCGGTCGCGGACGCGAACGCGCCCCTGGTGCTCGACGGAACCATCAACATCCGCGACCTCGAAGCCCAATACGAGTTGAAACTTCCCCAGGACGAAGGCTACGAAACTCTAGCCGGTTTCCTGCTTTCGCGCTTGCAGAAGATGCCCGCGGGCGGCGAGGCGTTCGACTATGAGGGCCGGCGCTATGTAGTAGAAAAAATGGACGGCCATCGCATCGCAACCGTTCGCATCGAGCCGGTGCCCGCAGCGCCGGTGGCAGCGTCCCCAGTGTCGGCGGAATCGGCGCAGCGGACGGGAGATTAGCGAGCCGGTGACGAGAACTGGCTTGCGTGGGGACAGCCGCCCTCGGCTGTCTAGGCGGGAGAAGCCGCCGCAGGCTAGAGCAACACGGGTTAGCGGGTGGTAAAGTGAATCCGGAATTCAGCCCCGGAGGGGCGACCGAACTTAGCCCAGCGCTTCAGCGCTGGGAAGAGTGAAGTTAATGATTCAAGTCCCGGAGGAGTCTATGTTATAGCTTGAGGTCGATTCGAAAAAGTGGACCGGACGATGCACCAGCCGCGAAGCGGCGGAACGGGAAAGCCCGGCACAGCAGTGCCGGGTAGGCGGAAGTGGAACCAATCGAGTCCCGCAAGGGACGGCACCTGGGCTATGACACAGACTCCGGAGGGACGACCCAGTTCTCGCGCTGAACTGATGACCACTGAATTATTCGCGAGATAGCCTCAACTCCGATGCCGCGCTACATCATCTCCCGCGTCCTCTACACCCTGCCGGTCATCTGGCTTGTCGTCTCCACCGTCTTCCTACTGATCCACTTCGTCCCCGGAGATCCCATTCAGCAAATGCTGGGAGAAGGCGCAGCCGCCGGAGACATCCAGGCGGCGAGACACGCCTACGGACTGGACGTCCCGTTAGGCGAACAATACCTGAATTACTGGAAAGGCGTCCT
>CABEDA010000275.1_pt1 | contig 19906 bp, 11 predicted proteins | sample 3422771 | NCBI WGS metagenome assembly CABEDA01 (sample SAMEA5534329, study PRJEB31848) | metagenome | biome: tundra; feature: field; material: soil | place: USA | collected 2013-05 | depth 0.15 m
TTCGACGTGCTGCTCTCGTCCGGCAGAATTTTCTTGGTTTCTTTTTCCAGCAAGTGGATTACGAACTCGTCGATCGATTCGTATCCCGCGGCATCCGAACACTGCTTGACCTTCTCCAGCAGGTCGCCTTCGATCTTCACTTTGTAGGAACCAAACATGATTTCTCCCAAATTCCAGCTTCTAATAGGGTAGCGCCGGCATCTTGCCGGCTGTCCCGAGGGCGTCTCGCCCTCGGCGCGGCGGGCGTGACGCTCGCCGGACAGCCGCCGAGACGGCGGCGTTACCGTCGGCAGACAGAAAGAGCACTAGCGCGCCTGCAACACCGACTGCCCCATCATATCCTTCGTTTTCGCGATTCCGAATTCAGAGAGAATCGTCGGTGCCATATCGGTCAGCGCCGGAGCCTGCGCTTCAATCTTGCGGTTGCTCAACAGCACTCCCGGCACTTTGGTGAAGTCCATGCAGTGATCGCCGCTCCACGGATTGGTGTTGTCTTCGAGCACCTCCGCCGGGAACGCACCCAGAATCGTTTTCCATCCGGAACGGTACCCGCGGTTGTAGCCGACCAGCGCATCCGGGCCCGTGCGCGCGTATGGGCCTTGATAGACTTCGCTGGCCAGATCAATCCGCGTAATCACTTGCGAACCATCCTTCGGATCGCGAACCTCTAAAAGCTTCTGGCGAATTTCCCGCAGCAGCGCATCGGCCTCGGCGGGATCGACCATGCCCTCACGCTCGCGTCCGCGCACATTCAGATAGAGTCCGTTAATCCCCAACCCGTACGCCCGCGTGCGGCTCCAATCCACATCGGCAAAGGGCTCGCTCGAATCCCCGCCGGCGTCTGCTTTCCGTGTGACATAGCCATTGTTCAACAGCCACGTGTTCAGATTGAAGGAGCGCCGGAAGGGAGCGAAGCCGTGGTCCGAAAGCACGAGCAGCGTCGTATTTTCATCGACCTTCGGCATCACCTCGCCTAACACCTGATCCATCTGCTCGTAAAACTCCTCCAGCGACGAGCCATACTGAGCGGCGAGCGCGGCATCGTACGCGGGACTCTGCGGATCAGTCAGCCGCCACAACATGTGCCCGTTCAGATCAAGGCTCGAAAAATAGAAGAAGAACAGTCCCTGGTGAAATTTTGGGAACTCCGCGTCGAACGCTCGCCGATGTTCGGCCAGCACGGTGTGCGATTGTTCGAGAAATTCTTTGTCGTCGAGCACGCCGGCGGTAAGCGCCTTCGTGTCTTCGGCAATGCCCTGCGTGTGGAATTCCCCAATCTGTTTCGCCAGATCGCGCGAGTAACCGGACGGTGTGGAGATAGGCAGAGCGGGATTTTCCGGATCAATATTGATGGGCGAGACGTAAAGCTGAAAACGGGGATGCGCCTGTTTGAGATAAAAGCGGCAGATGCCCTTTACATTGCCGATCCAATTTCCGAAGAGTGGCATCAGTTGAAATTCCACCGGAACCCATCCACTCCATTCGCCTTCTTTCAAAACAAACTGTCGATCCTCGAGGCCGATGCGCGCCACCGGTTCCAGCGGATCCACGTCCACCGTAAACGGCTCGGTAGAGGGAAAAGAGTTCCGGCGAAACGAGTTATCCGGACCAATCAGATTCGTCGCAACCCGATTATTCTTCACCTCGACCTGCACGATTTCTCCGCCCTCAAGGGCTCCCACCGCCGCTGTCGGGTCGTCGGTGTAGAAAGTGAATGTGCCATAGGTGCCGCGAAGATCGGGCGTGCCCATGCCAGAAAGCGTCTTGCCTTTCGCCACGATGGGAGGGAAATTCGCCGGAATGCGGTAAACATAATTGGGCACGCCATGTTCGTCCAGAATCTCCCAGAAGGCCTTGCCGTGCCGCAACTGTTCCGCCGTGCCGCCGCCCAGCGGAATTACCCAACTCCCGATATGAAGGCTGTGCTTGGGACCTTCGACCTTCGACGTGGAAAAATATAGCTGAAGGGTCTTGGGATCGCGGTGGATGAAATCAAACACTCCATGTCCGCCAGCATTCATTCCCGTGATCATGTTCGACCACGCCACCGGGCTCTGCGGCGGGATGCTCGTCGTCAAGCGCCGGAACGATCCCTGCGCGGCCAGTCGGGCGAAGTTCGGCATCTTGCCCTCGGCCATGAACTTCGTGAGCAGATCCGGGTCGAGCCCGTCAATGCCCAGAATGATCATCTTCCTGGACCCGACCGCTCCTCCGCGCGCACGCTGGCAGCAGAGGAGCAGGCTCAATCCCGCGGCGCACAAAGCCAGCAGACATAGCAGACGAAGACGTTTTCTAAAGGGCGCGGTCACGCAAGTATGATCTGCAAAATTTGGCCCGGCTTCCTGGCTAGCTTCCTAGCTAGCTTCCCGGCGAACGATGGGCGGCGGTCACGACATCGCCACAAGAGGATATCCCGAGGAGCAGGTACATAGATTGTACGCGGCGTTCGGTGGACGTCAAGACTGCAGGGTCTGGCCGCGTCCGCGCCAGGAGCGCTCTCCACCCATGTCATTGTCACTGCCATTGTCATTGTCATTTGCAGGTTTTGATCATTGCAGATTTTGATCAATGGCGGTGCGGCCTTTACACTTACTGTCATGATCCGAAGAGTCGTAGCCGGCGCGAGTCTGATCTTTCTTGGTCTCAGTTTTTCGTTTGCGGCGGCCGTACCCAAACCCAATCTCGTGCTGATCACCCTCGATTCCACCCGCGCCGACCGTATGGGCTTCCTCGGCGCCAAGACTGCACATACGCCGAACCTTGATCGTCTTGCCGCGGAAAGCATCGTCTTCGAGCATGCCTATGCCCAGGCGCCGGGCAGCGTGGTTTCGCACGCGACCATTCTTTCCGGAGCCTACCCCCAGAGCACCGGCATGACCGAGATTGGCGGCACGCTGCCGTCATCGCTGCCTTACCTGCCAGACTTGCTGAAGTCGCAAGGCTATCGCACCGCTGCCTTTGTTGGCTCCATCGATCTCGACCCGTGGAACGGGCTGGCCCAAGGCTTCGATCGCGGCTTCCAGACTTACGACGCAGGCTTTCGGCCCGCGATCCCCGGCGACGCCCGTCCTCCCTTAACCGAGCGCCGCGGAGATCAGGTTGCCGCCCGCGCCATCGCCTGGCTCGACCACAATGCGCAACAGCAGTTTTTTCTATGGGTTCATATCAGCGATGCGCGCGCACGCCGAGCTTCGTACAATTCCGCCATCACCGCGGCCGACGCAGCCATCGGCAAACTAGTCGGCGCCTTGCAACAAAGAAAAATCTACGAAAATACCGCCGTGATTGTGGTCGCCGACCACGGCGAGAGTTTGGGAGCCCACGGCGAAGACACGCACGGCGTGTTTCTCTACGACGAGACGATCCACGTCCCGCTGCTCATAAGGCTCCCTGCGAGCCAGGCCGCGAAGCCACCGACCGTCGGAGTATCCGCGAAAGTCAGGCTCGTGGATATCGCTCCGACCCTGCTGGAAATCGCCGCGATCCCGATCCCCTCGCAAATGCAGGGACAGTCCCTGTTGCGGATCGCAAAATCAAAGTCGAGTGGCGGCAGCGGTAGTGGGATGAATGGCGACCAGCCGGTGTATTCCCGAGCCGATCTGCCCCAACGCGCCTTCGGCTGGAGCCCGTTAGAATCCTGGCGCGCGGGAAAGTATCTCTACATTCGAGCCCCTAAGCCCGAACTCTACGATCTGACCGTGGACCCGGCCGCCGCTCACAACCTGGCGCAGAGTTCGAAGGCGACGCTCGACACGATGGCCGCGCAGCTGGAAAGCTTCGACCGCCACTTCAGTGGCGAGGCCGGCAAGTCTTCCGCGGAGCTGAGCTCTTCCGAGATGCAGAAACTGGCGTCGCTCGGATACATCGGCCTGCAGAAGTCGTCGGGCACGGCCGCCGCGGTTTCCGGAACCGATCCCAAAGACAAGATAGCGACCGCCAATAAAGTGCTCGAAGCAGCGTCGGCTGGCGACCAGTCGAAGGCCGGCTTTGACGTTGCCATTGCCGCGCTCACGCCCCTATTGTCAGGAAATGTCTCCGCCGATCCCAACCTCTATTTGGCGCAGTACGCACTCGGAGCGGCGCTGGCCCGCAAAGGCCAATACACCGAGGCGGCCAAGCATCTGCACAAAGCGATCGAACTCCAACCCGACTCCGCCTGGGCGCATTACGAAATGGGAGCGAGCCTGCTGAAAACTGGCGACTTCAAGACTGCCGTCGTCCACCTGGAAATCGCCACTGGACGCCTACCTGCCTTCGCCCCCGCACACCTCTCCCTCGCCGAAGCCTATGACCACCTGGGCCGCAAGGACGATGCAAAGCGAGAGAGGGACAAGGCGCTATAGAGAGCGCCGAAGCCACACCGTTTCAATCTAGAACATCCCGTCTCCGTCGTCTAAGCGGCGGCCTATCCCATGATGTCGACGTGCACAATCATCCTTACACCGTTGCCCAGTTTCACTTGCTTTCCCTTGGAACGGAGGACGCCGTCCGAGAGTTGCAAGTCGTGAATCCCCTGCACGCCTACCGATTTCGGATTCATGAAAGGCGGCGCAACGGTGTCGGACACCTCCAGGTTAGAACCGCTCTTGATAACCGAGGGCTGATATCCGGGACCGCCGGCTTTGGACATGGTTGAGGCTGCCACCGCTGGATCCGTCTCATCGGGAGGCGGGGCAAACACGGCCTGGATTGAACCTTTGACCACAAGTTGTTTGCCGTTCGCCACATTGAGCTTGTCGAAGACTACGGTTAGTTCCGACTCAGAGTCCCCCTTGGCGCGCGCCTTCGAGGCTGCAACGTGCCCCGTCAGCTTCGATCCCTTTGCAACCAGGGTGCCGTCCGCCAGCTTGAAGCTCCCTGCCGTCTCGACCTCGATTCCGTCACCTTCCCTCAGCTTGTTGGAGTCCAAGGTCTTAGTGACCTTCACAGGAAAGGCCCCATGACCAATCGCCTTCGGAGTTGCTGCCTGCGGAGGAGTTGGACCGGAACTCGCAGTCTGCCCGAAGCACACCAACCCTGCGAGCAGTACGGCCAAAGCAACTGAGCTAACTCGATTCATGATGTCCACCTCAAATGCTTAGATGCTGGAATGATAGGTTCCCGGACTCTTTCCGTCATCTCGGAGAGCGAAACGGTTTCCACCAGCCTTTCGGCACAAGAAAAGGGCGATCCTTTAAGGGATCGCCCTACTCTACAGAGTCGAACTGGTTAGAAGATGATCTTGGCCGCCACCTGAACGACGCGCACTGAGGAATCGAAACCCAGGAACGTGCCGTACGGACTCGTCGGCATTGGTGTCATCGCGCTGATCTGACCGAACGTCGAATCGCCCAGATAGTTGTCCGGGCCCTGGAAGTTCGGATGATTGAACACGTTGAAGGCCTGAGCGCCGAGGGCGAAGGTGAACCGTTCGCCGAACTTAAAGTTCTTGAACAGCGACATGTCGATATCGAAGAAGTGAGGCCCCCTGTACTGGTTACGAGTTTGCCTCGAGAAAGCGGGCGCCGTTCCTTGCGTCCCCGCGGGGTCGTAGCCGGTATCCAGGAACGCAGCCGCATTCAGACAAGGAGTAGCGGTACCGGAGACGCTGGCATTTGACCTGCCGCAGCTACCCTGGCCTGGATTGGGCCCGGGAAGAATCGGAGTCGCCAACACTGTCGCGGTTCCGTTAACGATACCTCCGTTCAAGTTGCCGTCGACAACGGAGAAAGGCAATCCGCTGCGCCAGAACATCTTTCCCGACCATTCCCATCCGCCCAGCGCTTGGCTCAGGAAGCCGTTGCTGAAGTGATAGGAGGGATGCACAACATAGTCGGCGTTGAAGCTGTGGCGAATGTCGTAATCCGCGTTCCCATAATTGCACGACCTGAGGCTCTGCGGGCAAAGCTGGTTCTGCGCGAAGCTTGACGCCTCGGTGCTATAGGGAAACAGGCCACCATTGGAGAGTTCATCCAGGGTGTGCGACCAGGTGTAGTTTGCATGGGCGGAAAACCATTTCGAAAAGTTATGCCTGACGCTGACCGTCAAACCGGCGTAATTCGATATCGCGCCGCTCTGGACTTGGATAACAGTCCCGTAGTTCGGCACTGGAACCGCCGGCGGCAAGGTACCGGTCGGCCAGATCCCACCACCATCATAGGCATTGGGGTAGCCGTTCTCATACGGTATGCGGAGGCCGTGGTTTCCAACATAGTTCACAATCACCGCGGTCGCATTACCAAGTTGCTGCTGCAGTTGCAGGTTCCACTCCTCCCACATTGGGGAATGCATCGTTCCTGCAATACTCGTGAAAGCGGGGGCGGCAAAGTTCACCCCGTAGGGCAGCAATGAATTGTGAATCTGTGTATAGGTCTGGCCACTGGCAAAACCGCTGTTAAAGGCCTGAGCAGACAGCCCCCACGTGTAGCTCGACCCGTTCGAAGTGGGATCGAAAGGCAGCGTGCCAGTCGTCGGCCGCACGCGAATCGCAACTGCGACCGGAGGATCGGCAAGCAGATCGTCCACCAGGCCGGCGGCCGGGTTGTCGTAGAAAATGCCAAATCCGCCGCTGATGACTCGATTGCTGTTGCCTCGTGGAGACCAACTGAAACCAAAGCGCGGTGAGAAGTTCATCGTGTCCATGGACGGAAAAGCCTGGTTCAGGTTGTAGCCGATGTCGGACGTGTACGGGACATCACCGGCGCCGGCCGGCCCCGCCTGTACGCTGGGCAGCGACGCCCAATCCGACTTAAAGTTCGTTAAGCAGTTGTGCTGGCAAACCGGGTTGGAGTTGTGCTCCATGCGCATTGCCAGGGTTAAGGTCAGGTTGGACTTTACTTTCCATGTGTCCATCCCGTAAAAACCGGCGCCCCAAAGCGCAATCGGTACGTTGCTTGCTAAGTTGAGGGACTTGCGATACTGGCCCGCGATGCCTTCCGTGAACATCTGCAATGCGTTAATCTGATCGGCGGGCAGGCATGGGCTTTCATTCACTTTGCAGGCCCCTAAATCGAAGTAAGCCAACGCATTGTTATAGAAGAAGTTGTGATCGCTGATATCGTAACGGCGGAAGTTGAGACCGAACTTGAAGGCGTGGTTTCCAGTCGTCCAACTCAAGTTATCGATGACCTGATATTGGCTGATGTTGCGCCCCTGCGGGAAGTCGTGCTGGTAACCAACCTCACCGCCGGCGGAGGCGGGGCCAAGTGGATTGGTTCCCCCAAAAAGCAGGTCCATGGGGAACTCGTTCAGCGCCGCAGCTTGGTTCTGTTGGAATTGGGCTACATAGTGACTTCCAGTCAGCGTAAACTCATTCGTCAAACTGGGAGAAAAGATATGCGACTCCTGCATCTGAACGTCCCAGGACGGCTGGTTCGACAACGCGTTGAAGGCAGGACTGACCGCGTTTAGTAATGTCGGCTGCAAACCGTGGTCCAGCTTATAGCGGACGAACAGCTTGTCGTTTTGCTTGATGTACTGGTCAATCTTGAAAGCCAGAATCCATTCCGACCCGAGCGTACCGGCGGACGAACTGAACGCGGCAAAGCAGTTTTGCGTGGTCGGATCAAAACCCAGCGAAGTCAGGCCAGTCAGGCCATTACACGCGGCGTTGTTCGTGATTGGTTTCGCGGAGCCGGCGCCGGGGGCGCTGGCAAACATATTCATCATCTGCTTGTACAACGGGCTCTCATTTGGTTGCAGATTCGCCACGTTGGCAAGGACGGCATTCGCAAAGGCGGGAGTCGGAATGTTCGTCAGAAAGGTGTTCGGCAGAACAAAACGCAACCCTTCCGTGTCGAAGAAGAAGAAGGTCTTATCCTTGATCACTGGGCCGCCCACCGAAGTCGCCCACTGGTTTGCGTTCGAGCGGGGCTTTGCAGTACCTCCGTTGTTGAACATCCAGTCGTTGGCGTTCATGGTCGAACCATTCCACCAGTACAGCGCGTTCCCGTGGAAATTATTGGTTCCGGACTTGGTCAAAGAGATGACCTGGGCGCCAGCCAATTGGCCAAACTCCGCCGAGTATGGGTTGGCGACGACCGTTGCTTCCTGGATCTCGTTGGAGCCAATCGTAAGGTTGGTCGCACCGGAGTTATTGATATTGAAGTACGGGTCCATGTCATTTTCGCCATTGACCGTGAACAAGTTGGAGGTCGCCGGCATGCCATTCACAGTGAAGTTTCCGTAACCGGCGGTGTTGTTCATCTGTACCCCCGGCGCTGTCTGTGCGATGTTCGTGATATCGCCGCCAGCGCTTGGCAGCAAGGCTACTTCCTGCTGCGTGAAGGCGGTGCTGATGCTGGCACTGGTCGTATCGACAACCGGTACGGTGCCCGTAACTTCGACAGTGACGCCCTTGGCCGTTACCGACAGCGTTATGTCCCTTGTCGTCGACTCACCCACAAGAACGGGGGCCGCAACTTGCACTTCAGCAAAGCCACTCTGGTTCACTGTGACTTGATAATTCCCCGGTTTCAGCAGCGAAAACCGATAGAAGCCGCTGTTGTTGGTCGTGACCGTTTGCACCGAGCCCGTGTCCAGGCTCTTCAGCACAACGGGTGCATTGGCCACCACGGCGTGGGTGGGATCCGTAACGGTCCCCGTAATATCGCCGGATGTGAGCGACTGCCCGAAGGCCGCAGGCGCCATGAGGCCGACTACCAACAAAAGGGTGATGAGCGTGCTCTTAAAACCGTAAGTCATTTGCATTCCTCCAAAGAAAACTTATAGTTCGTGGCGCGGACTGCTTAATTGGGAACTGGACCTACTCGGCACGCAGCTCCAAGAAAAGTCTTGCAACATAAACGGGATCATAATGCAATCAGTATTCCAAAGTGGAATAGAATAACTATCATATTGTTCAACAACATATAATTAATATTTGGAGACTTCTACATTTTATTGGAGTTGTACTGTCGACTAATCTATGGAAATATGTAGATTGTCGGGCGGACTGACGCGCCCGGTGAGCAAAACCCTTGACTGCGGAACACTTTGGGCGGGTAATTATTGGAGTTTCTTTCTCCGCGAACTCGGCGCAACCCTGCTAAAGACTGGCGACTTCAAAACTGCCATCGTCCACCTTGAAATCGCCGCTGGACGCCTGCCTGCCTTCGCCCCCGCGCACCTCTCCCTCGCCGAAGCCTACGAACACACGGGACGAGGCGAGGATGCGAAGCGGGAAAGAAGCAAGGGCAAGTAAGCAACGACGGAACCTATCGCGGATTCGATGAAGGTATGTCTTAGTGTTCGATACCCGCGCTCCTGACTCCCCCCTTGACACGGTCTTTTGAAATCAAAGACTTAGGGGGGCGATTCCCCTCAGGTCTTTGAGGAATAAGGACTTACTTGTAACGTATTTTAAACTCAATCAGTTAGAGTGGGTTCACAGTTTGCAAGGCGCGCCACTGCGGAGAGGCATCGCGGGTGAACATGAGACGAGAAGTGGACATACCTTGCAGGATTCCGCTCTAGTCGGGCGGTTGACTCTTCAGTTGGTCGGCCTTGGCTCGTTCCCGGTTCGCATTCTGCGGTTGCCCGAGTTGCTGGTAGGCTTCGGCCAGAAACGCGTGCGCCTCCGCCGATTTCGGGTCCACCTTCACCGCCCGGATCAGTTTCGGCAGTGCCGCCGCGGTCTTCCCCTGAACCACAAGCATCTCACCGTACTTTAGGTTAGCCTGGAAGTGATCCGCGTCCAGTTCCAAGGCTTTGTCAAATTCGGAGGTAGCCTCAGGAACGTGTTTCAAACGAAGGTGGACAGCTGCGAGATAAAAGTGCATCTGCGCGGAACTCGGAGTGCACACGACCGCAGCCTGCATTTCCGGAAGCGCTGCCTCCCACTGCCCGGTTTTGATCAGTGCCAGCGCAAACTCGTAGTGCGCCATTCCCGACTCCGGAGTTCTTTCCGCAGCGGTGCGCAAGATCGGCAAAGCCTCCTGGTATCGCTGCCGATACACCAGTGCTCGTCCTAGTTCCAGATAGCCTGCGGAGGCGTCCGGTTCCTGCTGGATCATATCCCGCAGTTCCACAATGGCGTCATCGAAGCGATCCTCTTCCATATCGACGAGCGCCCGGTGCAACTCGTTCGCGATCCCGATCTTGTCTTTTGGGTCAATGGCCGCTTTCGCTTTGTCCTTCGACCCGCTGCTGTCCGAAGCCAGATAACCCAGCGCACGCAGACTCTCCGCCTGCGCCGGGTCCAGTTTGGCATGCTCGGTCTGGGCGCTGGCAGTTCTCTGCTGAAAATCGGAGAGTTGCCCATCTAAGGTATCGGCCACCGCTTTCGACGCCGCTGCCAGATTTTGGAGTGCGTCGGGGTCGGACGACTGATCGTACAACTCGCGCTTCGGTGCCTGCACGTACAGGTATTTCCCCCCACGCCAGCTTCGCAGTTCGCTCCATCCGAACGACCGGTGGGCATAATCCGTCTCCGAATAAATTGGCCGATCGGAAGTTTTGTCTTCGCCCGCAATCGCCTTCGTCCCAGTCATCAGAGGAACGAGCGACTTCCCCTGCATGTCTTTGGCCGCTGGCGCCCCTGCCTGTTCGAGCAGAGTCGGCGCCACATCGGCCAGCGCCACGCGGGATTCCACTCGCTTGCCTGCGGATTTCCCGCCGGGCAACTTCACCAGCAATGGGACGTGGATGGTTTCGTCATACAGCAACATCCCGTGACGCTCTTCCCCGTGTTCGCCAAAGGCTTCTCCATGGTCAGCCACAATCAGGATGACTGCGTTGTCATAGAGGCCGTGGCGCCGCAACATGCCCAACAAATCGCCAACGACAGCGTCTGTGTACGCAATCTCGCCGTCGTAGGGAGCCGCGGCGTAGCGCTCTTTGAAGGGGGGCGGCGGGTCATAGGGATCGTGTGCGTCATAAAAGTGCAGCCACGCGAAGAATGGCCCTTTCTGATGACGGCTGATCCAGCCCAGAGCGGAATTGGCCACATCCTCCGCCCGGCGTTCCACGCTCTTGTAGCGGTCCTCACCAGGTTTTCGCTGATGAAAAGGAGCGTCATAAAGGTCAAAACCACGGTCGAAGCCGGGGGCTACATGGCCCTTCGGATCGAGAATATAAGCCCCGATAAATGCGCCCGTGTGATAGCCGTGCTGGTGCAGCAGGTCGGGCAGATACGGAAGATTCACGCCCAATGGTGCGCCTAGATCTTCCACGTGGTTGTACTGCGGGTACGTTCCTGTGAGCATGGCAGCATGCGAGGGGGTCGTGAGCGGAACCTGTGCGTATGCCCGCGTAAACACAACGCTTCGTAGCGCCAATGCGTCGAGGTTGGGCGTCAACCCACGCTGCGATCCCAGAAAGCCCATCCGGTCCGCTCGGGTCGTGTCGAGAGTAATCAGGATGATGTTGGGCGGTTTGACGCTTGCCGTGGGTGCTGTCTTGACGGTTTTCGGAGTGGCAGCAGCACCCGCGCACTGCGCCAGGACCAGGACCAGGGACAACCGCCGGAGAACCTGCATAGGATTGGGAAAAAGTCTAGCACACGCTTGCATAACTCTTTTTGCTCGGCCTAACGACCAACGACCAGTGACTAACGACCAGACGAGAAAAAGGCCGGCCTCGCGGCCGGCCTGAAGATCTTGCTTGTTTAGGTTTAGAACTCGAACCGGATCGCCAACTGGGTGACCCGGGCGCCGAACGTCGACGTTGACTTGCCGAATGTACCGACGTCAGTCAGGTTGCCATCCGGAGACAGGAAATTCGGGTGGTTGAAGACATTGAAGAAATTGCCTTCTAACTTGAGCTTCGTGCCTTCCGTAATCTTGAAGCTCTTGCCAAACCCGATGTCCGTGTTGAAGTATCCGGGCCCGATCAGGGAATTGCGCTGGATTTGCCCAAGTGCTGGACCTTGACACCACAGGCCCAGATTGATGGTCGCTGGGCAAGCTGGATCGGTGGAGTTAGGACCATTGAGCATCCCCCACATGGGATTGCTTCCAGCAGTCGGACCAGTTTGGACGTCCCCAGTCAAGTATCCGGTGGCCGGACTGACGTTGTGGTTAATGTTGCTGGAGGCCTTACCGGTACCCAGATAGACGCCACGGTCGTTGTATTCCCCGTCCTTATTGCTGTCGACCGCGCTGTTGCTGATGTTAAAGGGAGATCCGCTCTGAACCGACACGATTCCGGAAACGTTCCAGCCGCCAATCCACCGGTTCGATTTCGCGAAAGGCAAATCGTACACGAAGCTCGCCACAGCACGATGCTTCACGTTGAAGTCCGCCGGACCGTAGTCGAATGCCGCGCTCATGCTGTCCGTGGGATAGCCATGTGCACCAGCGTTCTTGGTGGTGAACGTGTCGCTGATGTCGTCCAGCGCCTTCGAGAAGGTGTAGTTGGCGTTGAACTGCAGGCCGCTGGAAAAACGCTTACGAAGCGTGGTCTGCCAGGCGTTGTAGTTGGAACCCGACCAGTTCGTCCGGAAGCCGATCGTCCCGTAGGCGGTATTCTCTTTTTTTGAAGAATAACCATTGCCGACGGTACGTCCATCGAAGGTGTTGGCTCCGACCAGCGCCAGCAGCTTGCGGCCGAACGTGCCTACATAGTTCGACTCCAGCACAAAGTCCTTGCCGATTTGGTACTGGAAACCAAAGTTAGTCTGCTCGTAGTACGGGGTAACCAGGTTCTGGTCCATGGCACGCAGCGAGGGAGCACTTCCCGAGGCAAACTGGCCAGTGCCGGTAAACGGGGCCTGCCACAGGGCTGCGGTCGTCGTTGGGTCGAGACTCCCGGGTTTGCCGGCGTACCAACCGAGGTTCGCGACGGCAAAGTAGGGTGGATTGAAGCGGGCGTTCTCAAAGATGTTGTTGTACATCCGGTCGTAGGTGACTGCGAACCCGCCACGCAGAACCAACTTCTGGTTCCCCAAGGTATCATAGGCAAACCCGAGGCGGGGGCCGAAGTTGTTCAGGTCCTTGTTCCACAAGCTGTGATTGTGCTGCTGCACAACTCCGGTAGCGATCCCGGCATAGAACGGACTGTTGACCGGCATGAAGGGATTGTTGCTGGCGGTTGGGAATGGAGTGGTGGGCACACCGGTGTAGAAATTGCCATCCAGACCAGGTATGAAGTTGTGCGGCGGACCGAAATACTCCCAGCGCACACCCAGATTCAAGGTCAGGCGAGGGTGAATCCGCCAGTCGTCCTGAACATATCCTGCCACCTCGTTGGCCCGATAACCACGGTAATACACCGGCAACTGTCCGGTGGCCGGATTTATGGAAGCCGCAGCGTAGGTAATCGAGCCATAGTAACCATACCCGAGATGGGCTTGCTCCCAAGTATTCGTAAACGTGGCGTCGGTCACCAGGTCTTCCACGCCTGACACATACAGCAGGGAGTTCTTGTAAGCATCGAAGCTGCTCCCATTGCGGGTTCGCCGGTATTCACCACCAGCCTTGAAGTTGTGCTTGCCCTTGGTGACCGAAAGATCATCCTTGTAGATGAACTCGTTCTCGGTGAAGAACTGGGGCAGATTGGAAGCGTTTCCATACGCGAGCTGTGCGGAATCCCAGAAGGTGACAGCGGACGGTGTGCCCGCAACGCTGGAGTCGCCCGGAAAGTTTCCCGTATGCCGAACATAGGAAACTCGTGCCTGATTGAGAACCGTCGGGCTGAAGGTATGCGTCCAGGTCACACCCCAGATCTGCGCACGCCCATGATTCGGAAGCGCTGGCCCCAGCGCATTGTCCCCCCCCGCATACGCCGTGTTGCTGTCCGCGTTATCGTAGAGGAAGGCCACGTTGAACCGGTCCTTCGAACCGACGTTCTGGTCGAACTTGGTGGTGTACCGCATCTGGTTCGTGAGAGAAGGCTGACTGACCGTGATCGAGGCAAAGATCGGAACCGGGTAGTGGGTGGTGCCGTTTGGCGCGATGCCCTGACCGGTCCAGATGTTCTGACTCCCGCTGCTGAAGTCCTTGCAATTGGCCTGCCCCGTGGCGCACAGAGGAAGCGGGTTGGCCGCGGCCATCTTCTGATAAACCGGACCCGTCGTTGCCTGCTGGGCGAACATTCCCGGGCAAGGTCCAACGTTGTATGCGTTGCATATCCCTTGGGTATTAGGGTTGGTCGGGTCGTACGGTCCGGCGTAGATACCGGTCCCCTCCATGTACTGCTCAAACTGCCCGCTCTGCACGAAGTTCACAAAGTCGGTAGTCGTGGTAGTCACCTTCAGCGGGTTGGCCGTGCGCAGGCGATGATCTTCCACCGTGAAATAGAAGAAGGTTTTGTCCTTAACGATTGGGCCGCCGATCGAACCGCCAAACTGGTTGCGGACAAGATGGTCAACTTCGCCGGCCTGATTGGAAAACCAGCTATTGGCTGCCAGCGCCTGAATGCGGTTGTACTCGAACAAAGAACCGTGCCACTGGTTCGTTCCGCTCTTCAGCACGGTGTCAGTCACGAAGCCGCCGGCCTTGCCGTATTCTGCTGCCGGAATGTGCTCGATCACGCGGTACTCTTCGATGGCATCGGGCGAGATGGTGGTATTGGCTCCGCCAGCCCCTACCAGACTTCCGCCGCCGCCCAGTCCCTGATCGTTGTTGTCAAAACCTTCCACCATGAAGTTGCCGCTACCGCTGCGGGTACCATTGACGGCTGCGCCACGGTCTGTAGTCAATTCCGCCACACCCGCCGGCTCCGCGCCCGCCAGCATACCGATGAACTCATTCTGGCTGCGGGTTTCCAGCGGCATGTTCGTCCAGACGTTGCGGTCCACGCTCTGCGAAAGCGAGGAGTCTTCGGTCTGCACCATCTGCACTCCCGCCTCGACCGTGATCTGCTCGCTGGCCATGCCCACTTCCAACTTGACGTCGCGCGTGGTAACTACACCCACGCTAGCGATGATGTTCTGAACCTTCACCGACTTGAATCCCTTGCTAGCTACGTCCAAGGTGTACGCGCCGACGATCGGCAAGGCCGGGAAACGGTATGTGCCAGCCGGAGTGGTCACGGTAGTACGCACTTCGCCCGTCGCGCTGTTGGACAGCATGACCTGAACGCCCGAAACCACAGCGCCGGTTGTGTCTGTCACCAGACCGGTCAGTTCGCCGGTTCCGCCCTGCGCGAAAGCTCCGGCGCAAAGGGCTAGAACGACAAACGCGAGCAGAAAGTAAGTCCGAGTGTTGCGGAATGCAGATTCCATTCGATTTCTCCTGTTTGAACCTGGAAATCCAAATCTGTTAATCGAGTTACGTTGATCGGCCCTGACACCAACACACATCCCCAGGGAACTCCCATAAAGATAACTGGTGCTTAAATGCAATCTGCCTTCCAAAGCGGAATTGAATAACTGTGTTATTTTTCAATAACATACATTAAAAAATTCGCAGTCTATACAATTTTTGGGAGGGATTTCGCCGATCAATCTATGGAAACATGTAGATGGGGCGGACTGACGTGCCGGCAAGCACCGGTAAGCAGTACCGCATCAGGACGTCGTCGATCTCAATACTGGTTCGCATTGGCCGCCTCTCCATCCTCAAGATGCAATGTGTATATTTCTCATGTTTATGTGTATCAGCCTGGCACCTTTCCCCTAAGTCTTTGATCCGAAAGTACTTTACCAGTAACTCCTTATCCATCAAAGACCTGGCAAAAGACCCCGCGCTAAGTCTTTGATTTTAAAAGACCGTCGCCAGAGGGGTCGAAGCCTGCTAGAATTTTGATTCCTGTGAAGTCTACTCCCGCATCTCCAAGAACGGCGCCGCGAACGACGCAACAAAAACCGGCACGAAACGCCGCGCCGCAGTCCGTTCGAAGCTCCATTCCTCTCTCCGTCCCACTCCTTGACTTGCGGCGCCAGTACGAGGGCATCCGCGAAGACGTGTTGGCCGCCATCGCGCGTGTGTGCGATTCGCAGAGCTTTATTCTTGGTCCCGAAGTCGAGGCGCTCGAGCGTGAGATTGCCGCGCTGACGGGAGCGGCTGGCGCGGTCGGTTGCGCGTCCGGCACCGAGGCGCTCTGGCTGGCGCTGGTCGCCGCCGGCGTCAAGCCCGGGGATTCGGTTATTACCACCGCATTCAGCTTTTTTGCCTCGGCCAGCGCCATTGTGCGGGCGGGCGCGACGCCGGTTTTCGTGGACGTCGATCCCGGCACGCTGAATCTCGATGCGGCGCTGGTTGCTCATCGACTACGGGATCGTAAGCTGCGCGATCGGCGTCTCCGCAAGAAACGGCCCGAGAATGTTCGCGCGATTCTTCCCGTGCATCTTTATGGGCAGTGCGCCGACATGGACGCATTCGATCAAATCACTCAGGAATTCGGAGTTGCGATTGTCGAGGACGCCGCCCAGGCCATCGGCGCCGAGTGGAGCGGGCGCGGCGCGGGCTCGCTCGGGGTAACGGCTGCCTTCAGTTTTTATCCCACCAAGAATCTGAGCGCCTACGGAGACGCGGGCATCGTCACCACAACTCGTCCGGAAATGGCCGAGCACATGCGGCGGCTCCGCAACCATGGCAGTCCGCGGCGTTACTACCACGACGAATTCGGCTGGAACGGACGCATGGACGCCATTCAAGCGGCGGTGCTGCGCGTGAAGCTGGCTCACCTCGCCAACTGGAACCAGCGCCGGCGGCAGCACGCCGCGACCTACGACCAGTTGTTTGCCGGCGCCGGGCTCACGTCCAGTCAGGCTTCTAGTCACCGCGGTGCACCCGTGCGCTTGCTCTCGCGGAGTCCGCAAGCCAAACATGTGTTTCATCAGTATGTGATTCGCGCCCAGCGCCGCGACGATCTGCGCAAATTCCTTGCCGACCGGAAAATTGGATCGGAAATTTACTATCCGCTCCCGCTGCATTTGCAGCCGGCCTTTTCCTACCTCGGACTGAAGGCGGGAGACCTGCCCGTCGCCGAACAGGCCGCGCGGGAAGTGCTGGCCCTGCCGATGTTCCCGGAGTTGACGGCGGGCGAGATCAAGTTAGTGGTTGAGAGTATTGCCGAGTTCTACACCTAAGTCATTACCGTCTCCGCTTGGCTTTCCGACTCACAGTCCGCACCGGCTCTTCTCCCGGCGCGTACACTCGGCGCACGATCGGCGTGTTGAGCTTGTATTTGCGCTCGGTGACGTTTCCGCTGTCGTCCTTTACGCGAATGGTGAACGCGGGCAACAGGCCTTCCTTGTCGAAATTTTCTTCCGTAACGGTCACGGGCAGAACGCCTTCCATACGCTCGCGATAGGCCGTCTCATAGCGATGGCGCTTCACATTCCAGGTGAAGACGCGAATCTGGTTGAAGTCGAAGGGCAGGCCATCCTTGGGTTCGGTGAGGACAGTCAGGTACTGGCCGACTTTCTTGTCTCCATCCTGGACCTGATTCAGCACGAAGAATGCGACGATGCGCTGGCCTTCCGCGTATTGCGCTACGTCGAGCGGGATGTCGAGATCAATCATGCGGGCCAGCACCCAGCCGACACGGTGATTGGAGTCGCGCACCAGCCACCAATCCTCAACCACTGGCACGGGCTCTTTCTTGTCGTTATTCGGATTGCCGCCCGGCACATTGGAGCGAGAGGTCGAGCGCGACGGCGGCGCGACCGCTCCTGGCTTTTCGGCCGTGCCTCGCTTCAACAGCGATAGCTTTTCGCCGACCGTAATTTGATAAAGGTGTTCGGTATCGCGTCCCGGTTCGACGTGTAGATTGGTGTCATTGCGCGTCGTGCCCTGGGCCTGCACGGGATCGTTCTGGTTGTCAGCGGTCAGCTTCTGGATCTGATCAAAGACGTCTTGACCGACGAGGTAGCGCTGCTCGATCCATCCCATCGCACCGGTTGCGGTGCGCACTTTGACGAAACGGCGGTCGTGGTCGAGCACTTCCACGCGCTCGCCGTTCTTGACCACTCCGGCTTTTTCGTACACTGCGGCCACGTGGTCGCGCAGGTTGGCCTGAACGGCGGAAACGTAGGCGATCTCCAGCACGTGGCCGCGACCGCGATGGCAGGCCGACAACGACAGCAGAAGGAGAATCGGAATACACGCCAAAATATTCAACGAGAATTGATGGAGGATGCGTTTCACGGGCTCGCTATTCAATATAACGCGAGCTTCGTTCGACCGTCGCTGGTTTGATCAATATGCCGGCAGTTTGATGGGTGGCTTTGGGATGCGCCCGGTTTGTACCCCACCGGGTACCCCTCCCCCCTCCCTCTTATTGGAATCATAGAGTTACAGGCTAAAACACTCAAAATCTTTGAGTTTAAAGGGCCTATAGTCAAAATCTTCCGGAATAAGGACTTACGGTTGTCAAAGAGCGCTGAAATGGGTTTGGGGCAGTTTCGAGGGCCGTCTTGGTGGACGGGTTCGGAACTGCCCCAATCAGATCTCTATCGTCGGGCACCGCGGGTCTTAAGTCAATGGATTTCGAACCATTACGATTTCAAGCTCCGAAGTGAACAAAGCCTGGAGCGAGCAGAAATCTCATGCGACCGGCGGCGCTCAAATCCCACCCTTCAAAGAACGAAGGGTTGATTGGATAAGAGCGAAGGCTCGATCGACCCGGTAGTCTTGGTTTGAGGACTAAGGCTCCTGGGGAGGAAGGAGCCTTCGCATGATGATTATAGGATGTGATTTTCATCCCAGCTGGCAACAAGTGTCGTGGCTGGAGACGGAGACTGGGGAAACCGGGGAACGGAAACTGGGGCATGCTTCGGGGGATGCCAAGATGTTCTATGAGCAACTGGCGGCGCCGGTGCTGATCGGCATGGAGGCCACGGGGAACAGCCAGTGGTTCATCGAGTTGGTGCAGGACCTGGGGCACGAGATTTGGATCGGAGATGCGGCGCAGATCCGGGCCAGTTACGTGCGCAAGCAGAAGACGGATAAGCGGGATGCGGCGCATATTCTGAAACTGGTGGTGGAAGGGCGGTTTCCGCGGTTGTGGACTCCGGACCGGGAGCAGCGCGATCTGCGGCAGTTGGTTTTGCATCGGCACAAGCTGGTGGAGATTCGCAGCCGGGTGAAAAACGAACTGCAACACCTTTCTCTGAATAAGGGAATGCAGCGCAAAGCCAAGCTGTGGAGCCAGGCGGGACAGAAGTTGCTGCGCGAGTTGCCGTTGAAACCCTGGGCGGCGTGCCGGCGGGAGGACTTACTCGGGCTGCTGGCGATGTTGAACCAGCAGATTGGGAAGTTGGATCAGGCGGTGCAGCTTGCTGCCGACGAGCATCCGCAGGCGCGGTTGCTGATGACGCAACCGGGAGTCGGTCCGAACACGGCGCTGGCGTACGTGCTCACGATCGGCGACGTGAGCCGGTTTGCGCGGGGCAAACAAGTGGCGAGTTACTTGGGACTGATTCCGCGCGAGGAAAGTTCGGGCGGACGGCAGAAACTGGGCGCGATCAGCAAGCAAGGCAACCGGCTGGTGCGATCGTTACTGGTGGAAGCGGCGCAGATCGCGGTGCGCTTCGATCCCGGCATGAAGAAGCAGTATTTGCATCGTTGTCATCAGAAGCCGAAAGGGGTGGCGAAGGTGGCAGCGGCGCGCAAGTTAGCGGTACGACTCTACTGGATGCTGCGCACGCAGACGGCGTATCCAGAGATCGTTCGCATCGAGAGCAGCCCGCGGGTGCCCCTGGTCGGCGCAAGCTAGACCGCTAAGTTGATTGGGCGCTCTCGCATCCCGCAAGGGGCCCGTGCAAAAGACGGCGCAAACGACGCGCCTTGGAAAACAAAAAACGTTTTCCACTTTCGCACCGGCCCGGCGACGACGGCGGGATGTTCGCATAGAAGAATCATGGTCGATGTTCGGGCCGTATCGATGGTTGGTGGAACGATCTTCCACCGGGAAATGATTCAGCGTGAGATTTCCAGAGCCTTGGTCCTCAACCTCTCTGGCGAAAAAAGCGGTGCCTCGGCACGGCAGAGGACAAGTTTGTCCTTGACAGAGCCTTCTCTCTTATCGAGGGGCACCCGGC
>CABEDA010000279.1_pt1 | contig 19825 bp, 9 predicted proteins | sample 3422771 | NCBI WGS metagenome assembly CABEDA01 (sample SAMEA5534329, study PRJEB31848) | metagenome | biome: tundra; feature: field; material: soil | place: USA | collected 2013-05 | depth 0.15 m
TCCGCTGGCGTGGCAACGCTACGGATTTGTGGACGCTTTCAATCCGCTGAGCGGATGGTACGATCCCGACGTCATCGGAATCGACGCGGGAATCACCATGTTGATGGCAGAAAACCAGCGCAGCAGCTTTGTCTGGAACACGTTCATGAGCAACCCGGAAGCGCAGAATGCGTTCGCGGCCGTCGGGCTGAAGTAGGCGGGCTGAACAGCCGCAACGGGGCGGGAAAGCCCCCAACTCTCTTCTTGATGAATAAGTCGCACATGAAAGAGCTGCGCACTCCTGGCGCAGTTCCTTTGCCGTATCCCCGCTGACACGCTGTGTGCCGCGCCACACAGCGCGCCGCCGACCATTCTCCTCCGAAATCCTCTCCTGTGTTGCAATTCGGGTTTGGTCAGCACCTTGCTTTCTATTCGCAGCGTTGTATCCGAGGTTTATAGTTCACTTTTCTGAGAGGAGGAGTTATGAAGCCGCCCATCGTGCCGGTTCGAACAGCGGCCGCGGCTGCGGTCCTTCTCCTGCTGGCGTTCGGAGCTGTTGTAGTCTGGCGCGCCTCGCGCGCGTTGCACTTGGCAGCCGGAGATGTTCGCTCGGAGCACGAGATTCGATTCGTGGTTCGGCCTCTGCCCCCGGCGGTTTCTGCGGATTTTGAGGTGATCAGTTCTCCCGCCGTGTTCTTCCAGGCGGAAAGGTTCCAGGATCATCTTTATGTTGCCGGTCCGGCGGGGCTGCTCGAATATGCGCCGGATGGCGCCCTGCTCCGCCAATACGCCGTCGGACGCGAGCTTCCCGGATCGCCTCTGATCGCGGTTGCGCCCGCCGTTCTGACCGACGCCCGCGAACCGGAACTCATCCTCGCTACCGCCAACGACGGACTGCTGGCCTTCAATGGCCGCGCTTTCCGGCAGATTCTCCCGTACGACTCAGATGCACGCGCGATCACGGCGATTTTGCCCTCCGCTTCCGGCCATCTTCTTATCGGCACTAAAAAGCGGGGCCTCCTCGTCTATGACGGAAAGCAGATTACGGTTTTCCATCCCACGTTAAAAGACATCTACGTGACCGCCCTGGTCGGAACTGAGTCGGACCTGTGGGTCGGCACTTTGGATCGTGGCGTTCTGCATTTCCACGCTGGCCAGACCGACAGCTTCGCCGAACCGCAGGGACTGCCCGATCGTCAAATTACGTCGCTAGCGATCTCCGAGGTTACAACCGACGATACAACTTATGTCGGCACGCCCCTCGGCGTGGCCGTCTTCAGCGCCGGACGCTTTTCCCGCGTGCTCGCTCCCGGAGTGCTCGCCACCGCCCTGCTTGTGACTCATAACCAGCTCTACGTCGGATCCGAAGACCAGGGCGTGATTGCAATTCCACTTGAGGGGCGTCACCCCAACTCTGGCTCGAACTCGGGCTCTAACTCAAATTTGGGACGCGACTCGCAATTGTCAGAAGTTCGACAGCTCTTCACGTCCGGAGACGCAGTATTCGCCGTGGCCCGCAGTGGTCTCTACCGGATGAATGCGCGCGGATTCGGCTGGCAGCGGGTGCTCGAAGCCGGTGCCGCGACCCTGAGCGATCGAAACATTTCCGCGCTGGCCGCCGATAGCAGTGGTCGCCTTTGGGTAGGTTACTTCGATCGTGGAATGGACGTTCTCGCACCAGATACCAGCCGCGCGACCCACGTCGAAGACGAGCATGTATTTTGCGTCAACCGCATCTTGATTGATGCGAAGACCGGCGCCATCGACGTCGCCACCGCCAACGGTCTGGTTCGCTTCGACAACTCTGGCACCGAGCAGCAGGTGCTGACTCGCGCCGACGGACTCATCGCCGACCACGTGACCGACGTTGCTGCCTACCGCGACGGCCTCGCACTGGCGACCCCGGCCGGACTGACCTTCCTCGACGCGACCGGCGCGCGCAGCATGTACGCCTTCCATGGACTGGTGAATAACCACGTCTATGCGCTCGGCGTTTCCGGCGACGAACTCATTGCCGGCACGCTTGGCGGCCTCTCGCTTCTCGACAAAGGCAACGTTGCGGTGAACTACACCACTGCGACTTCTAACCTTAAACACAACTGGATCACCGCGGTCGTCCCGGTTGGCGCGGAGTGGATGGTCGGCACGTACGGTGCCGGCATTCTCGGCCTTGATCGCGCGGGACGGTTCCACTCTTTCGAGACCGCGTCCGGCCCGTTCGAAGTAAATCCCAACGCCATGTTGGTAACGCCCAACTATGTGCTCGCTGGGACTTTAGGAAAGGGTCTGTATCTGTGTGATCGTCAATCCGGGCGCTGGTCCGTCATCGATACCGGTCTGCCATCTTTGAATGTGACTGCCCTCGCCATCGGCAACGGCTACATCTATGTCGGCACTGATAACGGTCTGGTCCGCATACCAGAACAGAAGCTGCACTCATGAAAAACTTCATCGCATCGGTTCTTATTTCGATTCTGACTTCGACGTTGCTGTTTGCTGACGCGGGCATTCTCATACCGCGCGATAAACAGCAGCCCGATCCCGCGGTCCTTTCGCTCGAAGAAATGGAAATCACCGTTCGTATCGAAAACGGCGACGCCCGCGTCTTCGTGCGCCAGGTCTTCGCCAATCACACCAGCGGAATCCAGGAAGGGAACTACATATTCGCGCTCCCCAGCCACGCCACCATCTCCGATTTCGCCACCTGGGACGGGCCTACCAGGATTCCCGCGGTCATCCTGGAACGCAAGCGCGCCGAAGAAATCTACAACCAGCTGAAGCAGCAGGCCGTCGATCCCGGTCTTCTGCAAATGGGCGAACGCGGTGCCGAAGAAGCCAAGCGCACTTCAGTCTTTAGCGCCCGCATCGTCCCAATTCCCGCGTTCGGAACGAAGCGCCTCGAGATCGAATATCACGAATCGATTCCGGTAGAGAATCTGAAGTCGTACTTTGCCATCCCGCTGCGCCCGGACGCGTATCAGGCCCAGGCCGCACGCCATCTTCGCATCAATTTCGAACTGCACACGGCGCACGCCATTCGCAACTTTCGGGCGCCGGCCAAGAGCTTCCCTCTGCGATTCGAGCAGACGAACGCGCACCTCGTCACTGGCCACTTCGAAGGAGAGAACGTCAATCTCGGGGAAGACTTCGTCACGACTTACGATCTGGACCCCGCGGCGTCGGACACGCTGCAGATTCTGACCTACCGCAATCCGGTCAGCGGGCAGCCTTCGCCGACCGAGACTGCCCCCGTCCGCAGCACCAACGAACCTGGCTTCTTTGAAGCGGAAGCGCTGCTCGGTCTTGGGACAGCCTCCGCTCCTGCCGCGAACGCAAGCAGTAGCGCTCCAACGGGCGGCGCTCCCAAGACGGTGATTGTTCTGTTCGATACTTCGCTCTCCATGCAATGGGAGAAGCTGGAGCGCAGCTACCAGGCTCTAGAAACGCTGCTGCGGACTCTCGGTCCAAGCGATCGCTTCAGCCTCGTCCTCTTCAATACTGAGACGCATGCCTTGCCGCTCAGTTCCGTGGATGGCAGCAGCGTTCAGCACGCCATTGAGTTCGTCCGTGCCAGTCGCCTGCGCGGCGGCACCGATATTCAACGCGCCCTCCAAGCCGGACTGCAACAAGCGACCGCTCCCGGCGCGACCAACACGTACCTCGTCATTCTGAGCGACGGTGGCGCGACCCGTGGTCCGATCACCAACGGAAAACTCGCCACATGGTACGCCTCCGCGTGGAAGCAACTGCCGGAGACGCAGCGCCCGCGTACCTACATCCTTGCCGTCGGCGACGATGCCAACTTGCCGCTGTTCCGCATGCTCACTCGCCAGGATGGACTCCTCGAACATGTGCTCTCGACCGAGCCGATGGAGTTCAAACTGAACTCGTTCCTCTCGAAGATCGGCCGCAGCCCCATCGGCCAGCTCGATCTTGCGGTAGCGCCGGAGAGCGCCGTGGATACGGTCTACCCGCTGCAAGCGGCAACCTTTTCAGGATCGCTGGCTTCCTGGGTCGGGCGTTACCAGAAACCGCAGGAGAGCGTCAGCTTCAAAGTGCATGGCGTGCGCGATGGAACTCCGGTGGAGATGACGGGCAAAGTCAATTTCCCCCGCGAGTCTTTCGATCATCCGCAACTGCCGCGGCTCTGGGCTCGCGCCCGGGTTGACGGCCTGCTCGAGAAGATCGAGCGTGAAGGCGAAGATCAGGCCACGATTGACGAAATCATCCGCCTCGCGCGCCAGTACAAGTTCGTCACACCCTACACTTCGTTCCTGGCCGTACCACGCGCCTTGCTGCGGCCGCGCGTCATCCGCCCGGGCGATCCCGTACTGCGCGTGAAGACCGATGAATCGATCGTCTCGGTCGTGGCGCTGTTTCCGTTCGGATTGGTGCAGCCGCTGCGGTATCTCTCCTCGGAAGACATCTGGCAGACTCGCTTCCTTGCTCCCACCGACATGCAGGATGGAACCTACACGGTGCGCCTCATCCTGCGCGATCGCTTGGGTCAGACGTATCGCGAGTCGAAGACGTTTGTGATCGCCAGCAAGCCGCCGGTGGTCGAGGTGAAGCTCGACCGCAAACGTTTCCAACGCGGCCAGGCGATTGCCCTGAAGGTACAGGCCTCGGCAAGCACGCGCACGCTGGTGGCGCGGCTGGAAGGGGCGGCGCCCGTCGAACTCAGGTGGAATCCGCAAGCTGCCGCCAACACTGGCGAGTTGGTCGTTCCAGAACAAATGATCCCCGGCGCTTACAAGTTGACCGTCACCGCCGAGGACATCGCCCACAATATTGGAACGGGGGAGGTGCAAATTGACGTACTTCCTTAATTTATTCCGCAGCCGCACGCGTGCGTTTGCACTCGCCGTGTTTGTCCTTTCTCTAGGGTGTGCGATCTCCGCGCTCGGCGAGTTGCCTTCCTGGATGCGCAACATCGAAGCCTCGAGCGCTCTGGAGGCCGCGCTCTTCCGCATGATGTCGCTGCCCGGAGGCGCCGTGCTCTTTCGTCGTCCTCCGCGCGAGACGCGGCCCGCGCTGGCCGACCTCATCAAGAGTCAGCCGCGCAATGCCGACCTTTATTCTTTGCGGGCTCTGGAGGACGAACAGCAGCTCGACTTCGCCGCCGCCGAGTCCGATTGGAAATCCTACGTCGACAATTCTTCCGACAAGATCGGGGCCCAGTTCGCCCTCGCCGATTTCTACCACCGCCGCCTGCGGCCCGCGGACGAGATCAAGACGCTATCCTTAATTGCGAACGCCGCGCCCATCGCAGCCGAAAGACTCACACCGCCCGCGCAGCAGCGCTCCTGGCAGGCGTTTGAGCGCATCTTCGGAGTGATTCAAGCCCAGGGCCTTGCGAAAGAGGATTCCATCGCCCAGTACCGGGCCTGGATCGCCCGCTATCCACAGGAGCAATCGCTCTACGTCCGGTTCCTGCAGTATCTGGTTGCGCAAAAGGAATACGCTGCCGCCGGACAACTCATCGCCGACTACCGTAAACAGTTTCCCAACGATCGGATTTTTCCGGTGAAGGCGAAAGCGATGGTCGAGTACCGTCACGGCTCCGTCCGCGAAGGGCTTGCCGTGTACGAGCAGAGCTTCCAGCCGCTGTGGGATCCGGAACTGGTCAAGAGCTATTTCGATCTCCTGCGCGATACGCAGAATCTCCGCAAATTTCTTGACCAGGCTCGCGCCTCACTCAACGCCAATCCCGAGGACTTGAACGCGACGGCGCGTATCTTCTATTACTACCAGCAACAGGGCAAGCTCGATGTGGCCCAGCAGGCCATTGCAGACTTCCGTCTGCGCAAAGAGGCCGGCAAGTCGCCGTGGACTGCGCAGGAACTCTACGTCTGCGCGCGGCTGCTTGAAGATATTCACAATTATCCCGAGTCGGCGCGTTATTACTTCGCCCTCTACAACAGCCAGGGAATGCCCGACGCGCAAGAGCGAGCGATTGTCGGTCTGACGAATCTGCTGCTGGCCGCTCCCGAGACGCCGATTCGATTCGGTTCCGGCGACCTCTCCATGTATCGCGACATCGCCACCATGGATCAGGGGCCCGGTTATCTGAACGGTATTCTTTCTCTGCTCCTGAACACCACGCAGCCGGCTTCGCAGTACTCCGAGGAAGAGCAGCGCACCGTACCCTACTTCCATCGGTCTCGCGCCGTCGAATTACTGGCCTTGCTCGACACGAAGTTTCCGAGTTCTTCTCGTCGCCCGGAACTTCATGCCAAACTGCTCGAGTTCTACTCTGGCGCGGCGGAAAGCGACGCGGTCATCCAGGGCGGCCGCGAATTCCTGGCGAATTTTCCGAAGGCTCCGCAGCGCACCGCAGTCGCGCTGCTCATGGCCGATGCCTATGCGCGCAAAGGCGACTCGACGAATGAGTTCGCCATCTATGATTCTGTCCTTCAAGAATTGGCAGTGCAGGCGCAGAACCTGCCGCTCGGATCTTCGGCAGAGGGACAGAGATTCATCAGCTACTCGCCCGTAGCGGCGAACACGGCGGAATCGGAAGCAGAAGACGGAGGGGAGGAGCAGGAAGCGGGCGCCCCGGAACAAAATGCCGTCCCACAACGCAGGACCAACCCGGCATTCCAAGTCAACACGCCTGCTTCACCAGTCCCACAAACCGGCGCTCGCTCCCCGGAGTACGCGCGCGTTCTGGAGCGCTATCTGGCGCGCTTGGCGGAGATGAAGGAAATTCCGCAGGCACTGGGCGTTCTGCGGAAGGAGATCGATCGCAATCCCGACGACCCTGGCCTGTACGAGCGGCTGGCTGTGTTTCTCGATCAGAACCGCCTGGGCACCGAACAGGAAGAGGTGTACCGGCGTGCAATTGCCCGCTTCAACGACAAATCGTGGTACGACAAGTTGGCCCGTTTCTATCTGCGTTATAGGAGAAACTCCGACTTTGAACAGTTGTCGCGCGACGCGGTGAAGAGCTTCAGAGGCACCGACCTCGAACACTACTTCGACAACGTCGGCGAAGCCGCGCTGTCGTTGCGGTTGAACCAGTACGCCCACCAGCGATTCCCGCACAATCCTGTGTTCGTGCACAATCTGCTGGGGATCTACCAGACGCCCCCCACCCGCGATATGGCTGCTTGGGAGGCGCTGTTGCGCCAGCACTGGTTTGAGGAACCCGGCCTGCGCAACCAGTTCTTTGAATTCCTTTCGCGCACCGGCAAACTGGAAAAGGAGTTGAGCACGTTGCAGCAAAGTGCTCCCGATGCCGCGAGTTGGGAGAGCAATCCCGCCGCCGCCGATTTCCTGGCCAATGCGAACCTGTGGCGCTCGCATTTTGAAGAGAGCGCGCCAGTGCTCAAGTCGCTCGCCGCGCAATACCCGGCCGAAACTGAAATCGCCCGCACGGCCTCGTCTGTCTATCGCTCGCTGGCGTACTTTGATGCCGCGGATACAGCGGTCGCAGCCAAGATCGAAGACAACCTGCTGCAAGCCAATCCCGGCAATACCGAGATTCTCGCCCGGATCGGCGACATTTATGCGGACCGCGATCGGTTCGCGAAAGCGGTTCCGTACTGGGAACGCATTCCACGAGCCGCTCCCGGTGAGTCCGGCGGATACCTCGAAGCGGCGACCATCTACTGGGATTACTACGATTTCGACAACGCGCTGCGGCTGCTGAACCAAGGTCGCGACCGCCTCTTGAATCCATCCCTCTATGCCTACGAAGCCGGCGCGATTTACGAGAGCAAGCGCGAGTATCCTCAGGCCATCGAGGAATATGTGAAGGGCGCGCTCGCCGCTTCCAGCGATTCGCCTGCCGAACTCCGGCTGCTCGCACTTGCGCGCCGCCCGAAGTTCCGCGACCTGGTCGATCGGAGCACTGCCAAAATCGTCGCACCGTCCAACTCCTCGATGCCTGCGGCCGATCTTCGTGCGATCTACCTGCGCGTAAAGGTTCTGGAGACGCAGAACCGCAAGCCGGAAATGGAGGCCCTCCTCGACGCGATCGCAAACCGCGCAACCTCCATCGAACAGGCCGAAGACATCGAAAACCTGGCGCAGCAGAAATCGCTCGAAGCCGTTCGCCAGCACGCGCTGGAGAGGCAGGCCACACTCACGGCGGATCCGGTAGCGCGCCTGCAGATTCGCTATGCGCTGATTCGCTTGTACGAAGGCCGCAAGGATTTCCAGTCTGCCCAGAAAAATGTGGAAGCGCTCTACCGCGACAACCCGAAGATACTGGGCGTGGTGCGTTCGACGGTCGATTTCTACTGGCGGACCAAGAATTATCCGCAGGCGATTTCTGTTCTGCTGCAGGCCGCCAAAGACGCCTATCCCGACCTGAGCGTGCAGTTCACCTACGAGGCCGCACGCAAGTCGACGGACGCGAAGCAGTACCAGCAGGCACGCGATCTGCTGGCGCAGTTGCTGAAAACTTCTCCTTACAACGGTGAATACCTCGCGGCCATGGCGGACACCTACGCGCAGGCCGGAGACGACCAGGGCCTGAAGCAGTTCTATACGGAAAAGATCGCGCTGTTCCGCGCCTCATCGCTTCCAGCCGATGCGCGCAAGGCGCAGATTGCCACCTTGCGGCGCGGCCTCATTCCAGCGCTCACCCGCATGAAGGACTACTCGGGCGCGGTCGACCAGTACATTGAACTCATCAACAACTTTCCGGAAGACGACACGCTCGTCACCGAGGCCGCGCTCTATGCGCTCCGCTACCAGCGCCAGCAACAACTGGTCGACTTCTACGCGAAGACCGTCGCCCAGTCGCCGCGCGATTACCACTGGTCCATGGTGCTGGCCCGCATCCAAACCAATCTCGAGAACTATCCGGCTGCGATTGAGACCTACGCCAAGGCCATCGCCATTCGGCCGGATCGCGTCGATCTCTACACCGCGCGTGCCGGGCTCGAAGAACGCTTGATGCGCTTCGACGAAGCTGTCTCCGACTACGAACACATCTATCAGCTTGCGTACAAAGATCCGCAATGGATGGAGAAGATCGCAGCGGTGCGCGCGCGCCAGGGCAAAACGAATGAAACCGTCGCCGCTCTCAAGACCGCGCTGATCGATGGCCGTCCCGAAAAGGCCGCGAATTATTTCGAGGTTGCGCGCCGTTTGGAATTGTGGGGCATGCTGGCGGAAGCCCGTACCTTTGCGGAGCAGGGAATCAAGACTGCCGGACCTGACCTGCTGGCGGTTCCGGAAAATCGCGTAGGCGCAAGTACCAACGTGCGGGTCATGACGCGCCTCCGCCAACACGAGCAGGCATACGGAGAAATGCAAAGCGCTCTTGCGGACGCGTCCTCCAACCTGCCCGTCATCAAAGAACAGGTCGAAAGGCAAGGAATTGCCGCGGTGACCGACGCCCAGTGGCGCGAGCGGGTGCGGCAGACCCGCATCGCGACTGCACGCAATGGCATGGCGGCCGTACTCGAAGAAATGGGAACCATCGTCAACGCTTACTTCACTCCCGAAGAGAGACTGACCTTCGCAAGCTTCGCCGACTCGAAGCGCAAGGGCATGGATCTCGACGATATCGAGAAGTTCGCGATTCCCCTGGCCCAAAGCGCCGCACTCTCCGAGCAAGAAGCTCGTTGGCGCTTCGAGGCGATGATGCAGCGGGCAGCACTCCCGAATATGTACAGCAGTTTGCAACCCTTCATCGACCTGCAGCGGCGACGCGGCCGCTTTGCTGAACTGGGGCCACAATTAGAGCAATACGCAGGCGCGGTTCCAGCGATAGTCCGCTCCACTCCTCTTCTTGAAGCGGCGGACGCTGACCGCGCCGCCGGCGACCAGCAAAATGAGCTCCGGCTGCTCTCCAGCGTCTCCGCCTACAACCTTGACGATCCTCACCAGCAACGTCTCTTCCAATTGCTGCTGGAGCAGCGGCCGCAGGAACTGGTCGCGATCGCTGCGGCTTGGAACCATCCCACCGGCGAGAAAGCTGCCCGGTACGTGGTGGCAAACGGCGGGGCCGGTTTATCGCACAGCGTGGTGGCGGCCCGCGGAAAAAGTCGTCCGCCGGTTTGGGCGAAGTCCTACAGCGCGCTCATTGGCCTGTACTATGCCGAACCCACCGCGGACGTAAACAACGCGTTCCTCGGCGCCCTTGGCGACAACACGATTGCCGAGCGCCTCGCGAAACCAATCGACCGCACTCAGCAACTTGCCGGCAATACCTGGTTCTACTACGGCTCGCGTTACGGGGAGTATCTCGGCACGACCAAACAAGGCAGCCCCGAGGACTTTCTGCCCGCCATCCTCGAACAGAGTCCGGCGTCGTCCTCCGGATATTTAACTTTGGCCGATTACTACGCCGGAGCGGGCGACACCGAGCGCGCCATCGCCGACTACAACCACACGCTCGAACTTTCTCCCAATCGTCCCGAGGTCTATGACAGCCTCGCGGCCGCCTACTACAAGCGCGGCGATCATACCGCCGCCGTCGCCCAGTGGAAGCAAGCCTTCGCCGCACTCTCCAATCAGCTCAACGGCTCGCATACGCCGGAGAGTTTCTGGACGGACTTCGGCCGCACGTGCGATCAGCTCCGCACGCGCAAGCTCTTTGCCGAACTCAAGCCCGATGCCGACAGCATTGTCCGCACTTATCTTCGCCGCAATGGCAACTATCGCTCGAACGCTCTGCTGCAGCCGGCTTATGCGGCCATCGCCGATCCCGCCTCCGCCACCACGTGGCTGTTGGATGTTTCTTCCGCGGCACAAGACCCGACGCAGATTCTGGCCGATGTGGTCGACGCTCCCTGGATCCCGCTTGCTCAGCGCGCGCCGATCTATCAGCGCATTCTCCAATCGAAGCAGGATGCGCTCGGCAAGCTTGCTGGCCTTGAGCGCGACAACGCCGAGCAGTATCTCGGTTCCTGGCAAGTGCGCTGGATCGCGTACCTCATACGAACGAAGCAGTATGCGCAGGCGGCGGACGCCATCGCCGCCTTGTCCAAAGAAACTCGCGAGGCGCAGGCGGCCGCTCTGGTCCCGCTTGATCTGCGGGTGACGGCGCGACTCGGAACTCTGGATTCCAAAATTGCCGGATACCGCGCCGAGCCGCAGAGCACTCCCGCTTCGAACCTGCTCCGCAACGCGGCTCGCCAGTTGTTCAAAGCTGGAGACAAACAGTCGGCGCGCAAGATCCTGGAATTCGTTTTCGCTCGCGAAATCGATGAGCACCAGCTCAACGCCGCCAACTTCCTGGGCCTCGCCGAGATTCGCCTCGCTTCGGAAGATACTCCCGGGGCACTCGACCTGCTCCGACGTTTAGTGGTGGCCGTCGGAAATCCCTTCGAAAATCTCGATCCAGCCGCGGCCCTGCTGGAGAAGACCGGCCACAATGCGGAAGCCATCGAGTTTCTCGATCAGCTCGTGAAGTCGGCGCCATGGGACCCCTCTTATCGTCTGCGACTGGCCAAAGCCCGGCTTGCCGCGGGACAGGACGCTTCGGCTGCCCAGGATGCACTGGGCTCAGTCGCTTCGGGGGCGAGCGTGCCATACGATCTCCGAATCAAAGCGGCGGCGGCGCTCTCCGGCTGCGCGCATGCCGATCTAGGAAGTGGCGAGCTGAATCTGCTTGCCGGAAACGCCGCAGCCATCTCCCCGGCGGCGGCCGACAAGTTCTACTTCTACGAGGCCCGTATCAAAGCCGCGCAAAATGCGGCCGACTCGCAGACGAAGCTCCAACTGCTCAGCCATTGCGTCATCGATTTTCCGCGGCGAGACGAAGCGCGGGTTCCGCTGTTCCAGGCCGCCGCGAGTATGCACTCCGACGAATTTGCGATTGGAGTACTCGGCCCACTTCTGCAGACGCAATTCCTGGGCAGCACGGCTCGCTCCACTCCCGATTTCGAGGAGGAGCAGATCATCAGTTTCGACATCGCCGCCGACGACGAAGAAGGAACCGAAAGCGACGATTCGAGCACCCCGGTTACGCCATCGCCCAGACTTTCTCGCGCTCAACAGGCGCAGGTGGCGCAGATGATTGGCGAAACGATGGCGCGCCTCAATCGGTTGCCGGATGCTGTTTCATACTTCGAAATCGCGCGCCGTTCCCAGACTTCACCCGCAGCCCGCAAAGACTTGGCACACAAGATTACAGAGCTCAAGGCCGCGCTGCGAAGACAACATCAGAATGCCGCTCGCCAGCCGCTGCTGCATGAGGCGCTGGAGCAGGATCGTATCGTGCGGCCGCGGCTGCTGGCTCGTGCCGCTGCGGCGCCGAAGACCGTAACGAAGACCGTAACGAAGACCGTAACTACGAAGGGAGGCGTGAAGCCATGAAACGCACCGCCATCTTCTTATCATTATTGACCGCGCTCTTCTGCGCTGGAATCGTCTGGGCGGCTTATCAGGCTGCGGCGCCTTCCGAGCCGCCGCTCTCGAAGTACGTTCCAGCCGGCCCACTCCTTTATCTGGAGGCCAAGGACTTCTCCGCGCTCCTTGCCGACTGGAACTCTTCTCCGCAGAAGAAACAATGGGTCGAGAGCAGTAACTACGAGGTGTTTTCCCGTTCGCGCCTCTTCCTGCGTCTCCACGGCGCCGGCGATCAATTCGCAGCCGCCGCCGGACTTCCGCCCGATATGAACTTTCTTTCGCAGGTGGCCGGAACCCGCAGCGCGGTTGCTCTCTATGACATCGGCAACTTGCAGTTCCTCTACATTACTTACCTGCCGTCGGCCAAATCCATGCAGACAACGCTCTGGCAAACTCGCGCCAAGTTTGAGCCGCGCAGCGCCGGCGGCGTGAATTTCTACGTGCGCCGCGATCCCGAATCGCAAAAGGAAGTCGCATTCGCAGTTTCCGGAGACTATCTGCTGCTGGCAACCCGGGAAGATCTGCTGGCAGGCGCGCTGCAATTAATGTCCGGCAGCCAGAACCGCACGGTTGAAAGCGAACAGTGGTGGGCGCAGTCAGTAGCCTCGGCCGGAGCGCTGGGCGATCTGCGCATGGTGTTGAACCTCGAGAAGATTGTTCCCAGCCCGTACTTCCGCACCTACTGGGTACAGCAAAACATCACGGATATGACGCAGTACTCCGCAGCGGTTTCCGATTTATTCCGCTCCGGCCGGCAATACCGCGAAGAGCGCGTGTTGCTACGAAAGACCGCGCCGGCCGCCGCATCATCCGCCGACGGACTCGAAGCAGCCGCCGATCTTGTTCGCCTCGCGCCCGATAGCGCGGGCGTCTATGAAGCCAAGGCAAATCCCTCGGCCGACTCCTGCCTCGACCTGCTCGAGACCAAACTGCTCGCGCCCCTTCTAGGCCCAGCGCCGCCCTCGCAGATCGCCCCGCAGGTGCAGCTCACCTCCGGAGAAACGGGCGCGGGCTCCGATCTAGAGACCCGCATCGATCAGCCGGCGGTACAGCGTCCCGTCACGCCGCAGAACACAACCGCGCTGAAGGAACTCCTCGACAAAACCCAGATCCTCGCGTCTCTGCAAGTGCAATCCACCGAACGTGACAACGCAGGAGTCTTCGTGAGAATTCGTTCCGCGGTGGTGCTGGCCGCAGCCTCCGACTGGAATGAGGCAAGCATTCACTCCGCTCTCGCCGAGTTCGTCCGTCCAGGACTCACCGCCAGCCAGCTCGGCGTCACCTGGCAGCAGAAATCCGGTTACCAAGAATTGGATGGCCTCTGGCCGCTCGTGGCCTCCGTCCGCGACAAGTATCTTCTGCTTTCCGATGATCCGAACTTAATCGCGGCCATGCTTTCCAACTTCAACCGCAAGTCGGATATGAAGCCCGTGGTCTTCGTTGCCGGCCTCAATCACGCGCGTGAACGAGCGAACTTCGCGCGCTTCTCGGACGTAGTTGACCGGCCCAACCTGAGGCAGTCCAATTTTCCCGGCAATCCTCCTGGCATGGAGCGGCAACCACAATTCTTTTCTGAGAACATGGCGAGCCTCAGTTCCACGCTCGCTGCCGTCTCCACAGAGCGCATCACGGTTCGCACCGAGGGCGACAGAATCCTGCAGACGGTGACTTACGAATGGTCGCAATAAGAAATCTCGCGCTTCTGTCGCTCGTGAGCCTGCTCGCACTGTCGCCGTCCAGCGGCATCGCCGGCGCACCTGCTTCGGATCGCGCGAACCCTCCCCGAAGCTCGCTTTTTGCGCAGTCGGCGGGTCAGATATTGAATCGCGATTTTCCCAGTAGCGATATTTCATTTCTGCTGCTCGACGCTCGCACCGGCAGAGCTGGCCGCCGCTTCTGCGCCATTCGCAAGATGCTTTGATGCCTCCGATCTCGACCGAGATCGCGGCCGTCAGCCCGTTCCTTACACCCTTGGCCCTAATCCACGTGCTCGCCCACTTCGAACCCTTCTTCGTCCGCGGGTAGCACGTCGCGGTCGCCCGCGATCCACACATATAAGGTGGGCAGCAGAAAGACGCTCATGATGAGGGCTGCGATTAGGCCTCCTACGATAACGATCGCGAACGGACGCTGAGAGTCGGACCCAATCGCATGCGAGAGTGCGGCGGGCAGCAGACCTAGAGTCGCTACCAGCATGGTCATCATGATCGGCCGCAGCCGCAACACTGCTCCCTCCACGGCGGCGTCTTCGACGGAATAACGCCGCGCTCGAAGCTGATTGATGTATTCCAGCATGATGACTCCGGTCTGCACCGACACGCCGAACAAGGCCAGGAAGCCGACGCCTGAGGAGACACTGAAATTGGTGCCGGTGATCAAAAGAGCCAGCAGACCTCCAATGGGCGCGATGGCAACAGTCGCCATAATCAACAGCGCCCATTTGTAAGATTTAAACATCGTGTAAAGGATGACGAAGATGATGAGGATGGTGATGGGGAGCACGATCAGCAGCCGCTCGTCGGCCCGCTTCTGACTTTCGTATTCCCCTTCCCAATCGATGCTATATCCATTGGGCAACTTGACCTGTTCGTTCACCTTCTTGATTGCCTCTTCCACCGTACTGCCGAGGTCGCGGCCGCGGACGCTGTACTTGATGGCAACATAACGCCGATTGCTTCGCGATAGATTTCCGAAGCACCATCCGTCACGCTGATCTTGCACAGCTGTGCCAGCGATACCCGTTCGCCCGACGGCGATAGCAGACGGATGCTCTCAATCGCTTCCTTCGTGTCGCGATATCTTGGGAGATAGCGCAGCGTGAGATCGTAACGCGCCTCGCCCTGGAGGACCTGAGTGAGCGCCGTTCCCCCCACCGCGGTCTGAATCGCATCCTGGATGTCGGCAACGTTGATCTGGTAGCGCGCCGCCGCGTCGCGGTCGACCGTGACGTTCAAATTGGGCTGGCCCAGCACGCGGAAAACTCCAAGATCCTCGACGCCGTTAATTTTTCGCATAATGCCGACGATCTCATCGCTCTTCTGTTCGAGAACTTTCAAATCGTCGCCGTAGATCTTCGTGGCCAGCGCGCCCTTCACTCCGCTCACCGCCTCTTCCATGTTGTCTTCGATGGGCTGGGAAAAACCCCAGACGACCCCGGGAATCCTGTCGAGTTCGCGTTGCATGGCGGCGATCAATTCGTCTTTGTTCTGGTGAAAGACAGGCCGCCACTGTTCTTTCGGCTTTAGATCCACGAAGTATTCGGTATTAAAAAAGCTGGTTGTATCCGTGCCGTCATCGGGCCTCCCGGTTTGACTGGTGCATTGCGGGACCTCGGGGAAAGAGCAAAGGATGATCCGCGCTTGATTGGAGACCCGGATACCCTCGTCCGGCCCGGTGCTGGGTGCAAGCGTGCCACGCACCCAGAGCGCGCCTTCATCGAGGTGAGGCAGGAATTCGGAACCGATGATGCCGCTGAAGGCGAGATAGTTTCCAAAGATCACCAGAAGCACGCACACACCGACGGTGACCGCACGATGGCGAATGGCCCACCGGACTGCAACGCGATACCGTTCAATCAGGAAGTCCATGACTGGGTTGCGCCATTCGTGAGCTCCCTTCTGGAAGGCGAAACTTGCCAGCACCGGCGCAATCAAAATCGAGAACAGCAGCGCCCCGAGCAGTGCAAAGGCTACGGTCCAAGCCATGGGATGGAAAAGCCGACCCTCCACGCGTTCCAGAGTAAAGATGGGCAAATATGCGGTGATGATGATGGCGATCGCAAAAAACACAGGGCGCTGGACTTCGTGCGACGCCTCACTGATTCGTTCGCTTGCGGTCTTGATCCCGTCCGGGTGGCCCAAATGGCGCACGATGTTTTCCACCATCACCACCGCGCCATCCACCACCATGCCAAAATCCAGCGCGCCGAGAGACAGAAGGTTGGCGGGAATCTGCCTCAAGTCCAGGCAAATGGACGCGAATAACAACGAAAACGGAATCGTCGCCGCGACGATGAGCGCACCACGAATATTGCCTAAGAATAAGAACAAGATGATCGATACCAGGATCATGCCTTCGGTCAGATTGTGCAGCACGGTGTGACTGGTGAAGTGCACCAGGTCGCTGCGATCGATGAAGGGAACAACCTTCACGCCCGGAGGCAGAATATGGCCGTTCAGTTCGTCCACCTCTTTGTGAATGGCTTGCAGCGCCGTGTCGGCCGTTGCGCCTTTCCGCAAGAGCACGATGCCTGACACCACATCGTCGTTATCGACGATCCTTCCGTCTTCGTGGTGAATAGCTCTGGCAAACTGGCCAAGTCGAATCTTTGGACCCTGCGAAACCACAGCAATGTCCTTGACCCGGAGCGGCGTGCCATTCCTGGTCGTGATGACCGTGCGTTCGATGTCCTGGGCACGGTCCACCAATCCAACGGAGCGCACGTTGATCTGCTGCAAGCCTTCCTGGATAAAGCTTCCGCCGGCGTTGACGTTATTATTCGTGAGTTGCTGCTCAACCTGGGCCAGGCTCAGGCCGTACGCAACGAGCTTGTTGGGGTCCACGCGAACCTGGTATTCGCGAGTAGGGCCGCCGAAGCTGGCTACATCGACAATGTTCGGGACCGACTTGAAGCTTTTTTCGACGACCCAGTCTTCGATCGACTTCAACTCCATCGCGTCATACGCCGGGTTGCTGCTGTGCAGGGTGAAGAAATAGATTTGACCGACTGGGCTCCAGTCAGTGCCCATTTGCGGCACTACACCCGGCGGCAGAGTGACTTGTGCGAGACGCTCCAAGACCCGCTCGCGGTTCCAGTCGTTGTCCGAGTCGTCGTCGAAAATCAGCTTCAGGTCGGAAAGTCCGAAGAGCGAAAAAGAACGCAGATGCACGACATGCGGGATGCCGTTCATGACGACTTCCAGCGGAATCGTGACCTGTTGTTCGATTTGCTCCGCAGAAATCCCCGGCCATTGCGTAATGATCTCCACGTAGTTGTCGGCTACGTCGGGATAGGCCTCAATGGGCAGCCGCTCGAACGAAACGATGCCGCCTGCAAAAAGCAACAGTGCGAAACCCAGCACGAGCAGGCGGTTGTTCAGAGCAAAATCAACGACTCGGCGAATCATTTATTGCTCCTAATTTATTGCTCCGGTTTATTGCTCCCATCTTATTGCTCCAAGGTGTTTTGCAGCGGAAGCGCATTCGAGACCACTTGATCTCCCGGCTTGATGCCGGAAACAACCTCCTGCAAGTTGCCGGAAAGCATGCTCCCGGTGACCACTTCCAGGCGTTTGAAATGCCCCGCGCTCACTGGCGTGTATACCCACTCGCGATCGGTGCAAGTGCAAAATGGCGGTGGCGGGCACTGCAGACCGCGTCTCGGCCTGCTTCCCGTAGAAGGTGGCGGTAACGAACATGCCCACGCGCATCATTCCGGGGTTGGCGACTTCGAGACGCACCTTCGCCGTGCGCAGGCTGGGATCGAGAACCGGCAGGATGTTATCGATCCTGCCTTTGAAGACTCGGTTGGGATAGGCATTCAAGTGGATATCCGCGTACTCGCCGACGTGCACCGCGTCGAGATCGTTTTCGTGAACGTCACAGACCATCCAGACATAGGAAAGATCGGAGATGGTGTAGGGATTCGGGGAACCCAGTCCTTGCACGCCAGACGCGTTGGTAACCTGCTGGTCGGTGATTACGCCCGATATGGGCGCGAAGATGTCGACGATTCCCGAGGGATGATCCTTATCGATGCCGAGAAGCCGCAACTGTTCGGTGGCGGCATCCAGACCGGCTTTCGCGTTCTCAGCGCCGTCGACGGCCTGTTCGAGAGCGCTTTTGGCGATGGCGCCCTTATCGTAAAGGAGTTGCTGCCGTTCCAGCTGCTGGCGCGCCAGCAACTCGTCGTTCACCGCCTTGCGGTACGTCTGGTACGCTCCGGAAACATCGTTGCTCTGAACTCGCAGCAGCAGCTGGCCTTTCTTCACGGTGTCGCCCAGCCTGGCCTTAATCTCTACGACCCGTCCCGCCGCCAGCGAGATCACGGGCACGGCACGCGCGATATCGGGCTGCACCACGCCGGTGACATTCAGCGCGGGCGCGGCTTTATGCTCAATTGCCTTCACCAATGGGAACTGCTCGGGGTGGTCCACCTTGAAGTTGTTGGCATCGAGGTCGGGCTCGACGGTCGCCGCCGGCGGCGCCTCGGCCTTCGGGTCGGCTTTATTTTCGCCGCAGCTGGCGAGGGAACAAGCAAGAGCCAGACACAGCGCCGCCCCGGCTATGGATTCGAAGCCTCGGTTTTTCATTGCATCACCTCCCGGCCCACCGCCATATTTAGTTGAGCAGCGGCCGTCAAATAGGAACCAACTAAGTTCGCGTACGCCAGTTGCACGGTGCGGTATTCCGCCTGGGCGTTCAGGAAATCCAGCAGCGACGACCCGCCGTGCTGATAGGAAAACGTAATCGTGTCCTGCACCCGGACCGACTGCTGCAGGTACTTGGCCTTGTACGGCCGCAGCAGAATCAAATCGCTGTCGACCGTGGCGTAGCTGGAATCCACGTCGCTGTACACTTGCGCTTCGGCGGCGTCGCGCAATCTCTCATTGCGCCTGATATCCAGCTGGGTGCGCAGCTTCTCTCCCTGGTTGCGGTCGAAGATGCGCAGCGGGATGCTGACACTGACGCCGGCCGTATTGACGCCAAATGGATTATTGGTGGAGGAGTTGTGCGTATACCATGCGCTCAACGTCGGATCGGTTGAGCCGTTGGCAATCGCGAGTTTGTGATCGGTTTGGGCTTTGTCCACGGCTTCGACGGCTGCCTTCAAGTCGGGCCGCGTGTCCAAAGCCATCTTCCGGAACTCGTCGCGCGGCACGAGTTGGTCGTTGAAGTCATAGGGCCCAGTCACCTCGACTTGTTCAATCGGAGTTCGGTCGTTGACCAGCGTGAGCAGTTGGATCTTTGCGTTTTCTAGGTCCTCCTCGGCAGCTTGTAAATCGGATTCATACTGCACCCGTTGCAGTTCCAGCCGATCGAGATCGATTTGTGCAATGTCGCCGGCGCTGAAACGATTTCTGCTGATCTCGAGCACGTGGTCGTAGTAGGCAAGATTGTCTTTTGCCAACTGCAGCACCGCCTTCGCTTGCAGCGTGGACACAAATGCGCTGCGCAAGTTGAAGAGCAGAGTTCTCTCCAAGTCGGCATGACTCGACTCGGCGATCAGAGTCGCCTTTTTTGCGCTCTCCAGGCGGAACTCCCGCTTGTGCCGCCGTTCGTGCAGATAGCTAATGCTGGGCGATTCGTATGTGCCAGCGAACGGCCGCCAGTAGTCTTTATGATCAGCGGTTTGATGAGGCGCGATTTGGGTCCCATCCGCCGACAGAGTGAAACCCGGATTGGGGCGGAAAAAAGCCGTGATCTCCTGCGCCTTTGATTCGTCGATATTCAACTTGTCGGCCAGCAGAGTGGGGTTGTTCTGCTCGAACCGCACGCGCACTTTCTCCCAAGTCCAGGGCTCCTGCGCCTGGAC